>Ga0187780_10003937_pt1 | contig 11151 bp, 8 predicted proteins | sample 1015_Q2_SP10_20__FD_132429 | JGI IMG/M metagenome (GOLD analysis project Ga0187780, IMG submission 132429) | Tropical peat soil microbial communities from peatlands in Department of Meta, Colombia - 1015_Q2_SP10_20_MG | ecosystem: Environmental > Terrestrial > Soil > Wetlands > Peat | place...
CGACCGCATCGCGTTTCAGGCGTCGGCGGATTCGATCGTCGCGAAGCTGCGGAACGACGGAAGGCCCTATGCCGCGGTGTTGCGCAACTTCGACCAAGACGACGCCGCGCTCACCGCGACCGCTACGCTGCAGGTGATTCCGGGGCCGCGCATGCGCGTGGGGGAGGTGGCCATCCAGGGACTCGATCGGGTCGACACGGCGACGGTGCGGAGCATGCTCTCGGTCCGGCCGAACGACGTGTATCAGCAGTTCCGGCTCTACCAGACCCAGCGCGACCTCTACGACGTCGGCATCTTCCGATCCGTCGGCGTGTACCTGGTCGACTCGCTCCCTCCCGCCGATCCCGCCGACACGCTGGCGCGCGTGCTCGTGCGGGTCGCCGAGGGTCCGGGCCATCGCGTGTTGAGCGGCGTCGGCTACGGGACGATCGACTGCCTGCGGCTGCAGGAGGGCTGGACCGCCTACAACTTCCTCGGCGGCGGGCGCGCGATCGACCTGACGGGCAACGTGTCCAAGCTCGGCGTCGGCACACCGACCGACGCCGGGCTGCGCAAGAACATCTGTCAATCGCTCGAATCCGACCCGACCTCCGACACGCTGAACTACAACGTGGGCCTCACGCTGCGGCAGCCCACGTTTCTCTCGCCGCGCCACACGGCCCGCGTGAGTCTCTTCGCCGAGCGGCGCTCCGAGTTCAAGACGTACACGCGCCAGGACGTCGGCTTGAATCCGGCCGTGACGATCAACGCGCGGCGCAACGTTCCAGTGACGATCGGCTACAACTTCGCCGTCGGCCGCACGACCGCGGACCCGGCCATCCTGTGCGAGTTCTTCCGGGTATGCGATGCCGGTGACCAGGCGCTACTCTCTAGCTCGCGGCGCTTCGGCGCGATCACCGTCTCCGCGGTGCGGAATCAGGTCAACTCGATTCTCGATCCAACGAACGGCAGCCTCGTGTCCGTGGATTTGATGCACGCGTCGCGCGTGGTGGGCTCGGACACGCTGTATGAGTTCAACCGAGGCTCGCTCGAGATCTCGCGCTACTACGCGATCGGCCACCGGGGCGTGTTCGCCTGGCGGATCCAGGGCGGCGCGATCCTTCCGGCGGGGCTCGTCAGGCTGGCGGGCCAGAGCGTGCAGTTCGTCCCTCCCGATCAGCGCTTCTATGGCGGCGGGCCAAACTCGGTGCGCGGCTATGCACGCAACGAGCTCGGGCCCCGCGTGTACGTCACCGACAGCATCCAGGTCAACGGGACCGATACGACCTACCTCGACGTGCGTGCGGCGCCGACCGGCGGCAACTCGATCATCGTCATGAACGCCGAGCTGCGGTTCGCGACTCCGCTGTTTCCCGACCGCATGCGCGTCGCGATCTTCACCGACGTTGGGCAGGTGGTGAGCGGCCTGCGGATCACACCGGGCGCCGGCTTGCGGTTCACGACGCCGCTCGGCCCGGTGCGCATCGACGCCGCTTACAACGGCTACCCCGCCGAGCCCGGGCCCCTCTACTTTCAGAACAACACCGACAAGAGCCTCACCCTGATCCCCAACAAGACCTTCCGGCCGGGGCTCCCCGCGTCGTTCTGGCAGCGGGTCGTCGTGCAGTTCGCGGTGGGGCAGGCCTTCTGATGGTGCGGCGCTCGCTCGCCGGCGCGCTCTGGCTCGTCGCCGGACTCCTGGCGTCGTTCCTCGGCGCGCTCAGCGCTCTGGTCGGGACGCAGGCGGGGCGCGTGTTGCTGGGCCGCGTGGCTCGGGGCGCCGTCGGCCAGGTCGTCGACGGCAGGGTCGAGATCGGCGACGTGCGCGGACCGCTGCTCACCGGCATCACGCTCAGGGACGTGAAGGTCTACGATCCCGATTCGATCTTGCTCGCCGAGCTGGGGCGCGTGGACGCGACGTACAACCCGTTCGACTTCGTCGCCGGCCGCGTCGTCCTGCTCGAGCTGGAGCTGCGCCAGCCGGTCTTCAACATCCTGCAGCACCGGAACGGCCGCTTGAACGTCGAGGACCTGCTGCGTCTCGGCCGCCCCGACACCGGGCCGCACGGCCCCGCGCCGGAGATCGTATTCCGCAATGTCCGCATCGACGACGGCAGCGTCGCCGTCCGTTTGCAGGACAGCGGTACCGCGCCGGGCCCGGGCCGCGAGATCGAGCCCGCCGGGGACGACGGCCGCCGCCGCGTGCATCGCTTCGAGCACATCAACGCGCGGCTCGCGGCGCTCCGTCTCTCGTCGCCCCGCGAGCCGGGCATCCGGATCGACGTCACCCACCTCGCAGTGGCGATCTCGGACCCCGTGGTTACGCTCACCGACCTGGTCGGACGGCTCACAATCGTCGGCGATTCCCTGCAGGCGAACCTGAGCCGCGTGCAGCTGCCACGCTCGCGCCTGATGGGTACCGGCGCGGTTCGCTGGCCACATGGCACCCTCCTCTTCGACCTCACGATTCACGCTGACTCGGCGACGCTCGGCGACGTCAAATCGCTCATCCCCGCGTTTCCCCCGGCCGCCGTCCTCCGGGGCGGGGTGGCCATGCGGTCGCACGGCGCGCGCACACTGGACGTGGTCCTCGATCCGCTTGACGTTCGCTACGCCGGCGGCACCCTCACGGGCCGACTGACGGCCGTGACGACCGCGGACTCGGGGCTCGTCGCCGTCCGGGACGCCGATCTGACGGCGAATGACTTCGACCTCGATTTCCCACGCCCCGTCGTTCCTGATCTGCCGTTCTTCGGGAGGCTGTCCGGTCACGCGACCGCCGACGGCGGGCTCGGCGCGCTCGGCGTCGACCTCGACTGGACCTTCCGCGACTCGCTCGTGGCGTCGTGGCCAGTGTCTTCGGTCCACGGGGCCGGCCGGATCGACCTGCTCGCCGCCGAGGGGCTGACGTTCGAGCCGTTCCAGGTGGAGTCGGCCACGGTCGATCTCGGCACCGTCCGGCGGATGATCCCGGCCGTGCCGCTGCGGGGCGACATCTTCGCCGTGGGTTCGCTGACCGGCTCACTGCATCAGACCACGTTCGGCGGCACACTGATCCATCGCGACGGCGAGCGTCCCCCGAGCGAGATCCGCGGCACGATCTCCCTCGACACGCGCGGCGACACGACGGGGGTCGTCGCCGACGTGCAGGCAGACTCGCTGTCCTTCGATGGCCTGCGGGGCAGCTTTCCCGGTCTCGCGCTGCGCGGAACGGTGGGGGGGCCGGTCAAGCTCGGCGGCACCTTTGCGGCGCTCGACGGCCACGCGCGGCTCGAATCTTCCGCGGGCGAGGTCTCGTGGGACGGCGTGCTGGACTTGTACGGCGAGCGGACAGCCGCGCGCGACTTCACCCTTCGTACGAAGGATGTGGACCTGTCACGCTGGGTGCGCGAGGCCCCCGCGTCTCGTCTGAACGCGACCGTCGCCGGGTCCCTGACGGTGGACAGCGGGTCGACTCCCGTCGGAGCGCTCACGGCGGAGCTGAGCCCCTCGGTGCTTGCAGGCACGTTACTCGACAGCGGAAAAGCGGCGATGCGCCTGGCCGACGGTCGCGTCTACCTCGACTCGCTGCGGTTGTCGCAACCCGGGATGGTGACGACGGGGGGCGGCTCGCTCGGCTGGCGGCGTCCCGTGCAAGGCGTGCTCTCGCTCGATTTCGACGCCGACAGCGTCAACGCGCTCGATTCGCTCGTCGCGTGGCTGGCGGGACCGCCCGCAGCCGCCGCGGGGCCGTCGCTGCGAGGCTCGGCGCGGGTGCTGCTCGCGCTCCAGGGCGCCCTCGACTCCCTGGCCGTCGACGCGCGGGCGAGCACCGAGCACCTGGTGTGGCGCAAGTGGGAGATCCCCTCGGGGCGGGCGCACGTCGAATTCGAGCCCGGGACCAACCCCGGCTTCGCGCTCGACGCGACCCTCGATTCCCTGCAATTCGGTGATTACGGGCTCGGCGCTGCGTCCGCGACCGCGCGCGGCACGCGCGACTCGCTGACGTGGTCCGGACGCTCGCGCTTCGGGGCGGTCGGCGCCGTAATCGCGGGCGGACGCTTACGCCGCGACTCGACGGCCGGCGAGGCGCCCGTCACCCGGGCCGGTATCGACTCCCTCGTGCTGCTCTTGCCCGGGGGGGCCTGGCGCCTCGCGCAGCCCGCCGAAGTCGCCGTCGGCGACTCGGCGGTGTCGGTCGCGGGCTTCTCGCTCCAGAGCATCACCGACTCGGGCCGGCTCACGCTCAAGGGCGACCTGCCGACACGCGGTCGCGCGGATGCCCAGCTGCAAGTCTCAGGCTTTCCGCTCGCGGGCGTCTACTCGCTGCTCGAAGAGGACACGAGCGGGGTCGCGGGCACGATCAACGCCGCCATCGCGTTGACGGGCACGCGTGCCGATCCCGAGTACCACGGGTCGATCGCTCTCGCGAACGGATCGATCGGCGAATTCCGCACGCCGTACGTGGACGGCACCTTCGAGTACCGCGACAGCCGGCTCGAATCGGAGGTGCACCTGTGGCGCTCGGGCCAGCAGATCCTCAACGTCACGGCCCACCTGCCCCTGAATCTCGCCCTGGTTCCGGTGGCCCATCGAGAGCTCCCCGACACCCTCTCGATTCGCGCCCGCGCCGACAGCGTCGACCTGTCGCTGTTGGAGGCGCTCACCCCCCTCGTCCGGGATGTACGGGGCGGCATCTCGGCGGACCTCGGCATCGGTGGCACCTGGGGCGATCCCAGGCTGCAGGGGGGGATGCGAATCGTCGGCGCCGCCGCGAGCATCCCGGCGCTCAACGTGCGCTATGAAGACGTCGCGGGGACTCTCACGCTCTCGGGCGACACGATATCGGTGGGCTCCCTATCGGCGCGGAGCGACCGGGGCCGGCTCGACGTCTCCGGGATCGTTCGGCTGGACCAGTTGACGCATCCCGTGCTCGCCCTCCAGCTCGCGGCGGACCGCTTCAAGGCCCTGGACTTGAAGAGCAACGTCACCGTGACGGCGAGCGGCAAGCTCCTGCTCACGGGACCCGTGGTCGGGGCCACCTTGAGCGGCCAGGCGACGGTGACCTCGGGCGTGCTGTACTTTGCCGACCTGTTGGAAAAGCGGATCGTCAACCTCGCGGGGCTGGCGGACACGTCGTTGGCGTCCATCATTGAGCGCCAGGGATTGGGCCCGGAATTTCAGTCCGTCTTCCTGACCGGCCTTCGCATCCGTGACCTCGATCTGGACATGGGGAGCGATGTCTGGCTGCGCTCGAACGAGGCGAACATCCAGCTCAGCGGCCGCGTGACGTTGAGCAAGGACGGTGATGTCTACCTCGTATCCGGGACGCTGCAGGCACCGCGCGGGACGTACCGGCTGAAGGTGGGCCCGGTGACGCGCGAGTTCATCGTGTCGCAGGGGACGGTGAAGTACTTTGGGACCCCCGATCTCGACGCGGATCTCGACATCGAGGCGAAGCACACGGTCCACCCCGTCCCGACGGCGTCGCAGCGCAGTCCGGAGGACATCACCGTCGTCGCGCACATCACCGGCACGCTCTCCGTGCCGCGGGTGTCCCTCGCGGCGGAAGGCCAGGACTTGTCACAGACGGAAGTGATCTCGTACCTCCTCTTCGGGAAGCCGAGCTTCGAGCTGAGCGGAGACCAGGGGGGGCTCACCGATCAGCGCGCGCTGCTGCAGAGCGCGGTCTCGGTGGTGTCGGGGGAGCTCGAGCGGACGCTCGTGTCGGATCTCGGCGTGCCGCTCGACTACGTCGAGATCAGCCCCGGCGCGCCGACCGACCCATTTTCGGGGGTGCAGCTCGCCCTGGGCCGCCAGCTCGGCGCGAAGACGTTCCTCGTCGTGAACGCGGGATTCTGCCAGGGCCGTCCGATCGCCGTCACCAACACGATCGGGGTGAGTCTGCAGTATCGGGTGAGCCCGGAGTTCCGGACGCAAGCGAGCTTTGAACCCGTGCAGACGTGCAGCGTGGACCCGCTCGCCGAGAGCCAAGCGACGACCGTCCCGCGCCAGGTGGGCTTCGACCTTGTATGGGAGCGACGCTACTGACGTGACGAACGCCTTGCTGATCACGAATCCCGTCGCGGCCCGCACGGAAGCGCGCGCGGTGGCCACCATCCGGTCGACGCTCCGGGCCGGGGGCTGGACCGTCGACGTGCAGGCCACGGCCCGGCCGGGCGACGCGCGGCGCTTTGCGATCGACGCCCGCAATCGGGGCGTCGACGTGCTGATCAGCTACGGGGGCGATGGGACCGCGATGCAGGTGGCGGCGGGCGTCGTCGGCACCGGGATTCCGCTGGGCGTCGTTCCCGGGGGCGCCGGGAACCTGCTGGCCGGCAACCTCCGCCTGCCGCGCAACCCCGCGGAGGCGGCCCGCGTGATGCTCGGCGGCAAGACGATGCCGCTCGATCTCGGCGTGGTCGAGCGGGATGGCGACGTGCACCACTTTGCGGTGTGCAGCGGCGCCGGCTTCGACGCGCGCCTCATGGCCGAAACGCCGAGCACGGCGAAGCGGCGGTGGAAGATGGGGGCCTACGTCGTCCGGGCGCTCGCGGCGCTCCCCCAAGTCTCGAGCGTGCGCCATCGCATCACCGTGGACGGCGTCGTGCATGAGCGCCGCGCGGCGATGGTGCTGATCGCGAATTGCGGCGAGCTGGTGCCCCCGTTCCTGCGGCTGCACCACAACGTGGCGCCGAACGACGGGTGGCTCGACGTGATGACGCTCGACGCGGACGGCGCCCTGGAGAGTACGCTCGCGTTCCTCGAGCTGGCGCGTGGCTCGTCGAACGGCGGGTCGGGGAAGCGACTGTGGTTCGCGCGCGGGCGGTCGGTCCGGGTCGAGACGCTCGAGGGAGAGGAACGGCCGGTGGAGCTCGACGGCGAAGTGGCGGGCGTCACCCCGTTCGAGACGCGCATCGCGCCCTCCGTCCTGTCGGTGTTCGTCGATCCCGCTCGCGCCCCGCGGAGTCCGTCCCGTGGCTGACACCCTCCTGCTCATCGACGACAACGCCGACGTGCTGCGCGCCGTCGGCGACTACTTCGAGCGGCTGGGCTACGACGTGCACCGGGAGGGAACGGGACGCGCCGGCGTGGAAGCGTTCGAGCGGGACCGGCCCGACGTGGTGATTCTCGACCTGCACCTTCCCGACATGAACGGCCTCGAGGTGCTCGAGCAGCTGCGCGCCAACGGGGCGGCGGTGCTCCTCCTCACCGGCGAAGGGGACATCGAGACTGCCGTGCGGGCGATGCAGCTCGGCGCCGAGAACTTCCTCACGAAGCCGGTGGACATGAGCCACCTCGCGGCGGCAACGGCGCGCGTCGTCGAGAAGGTTCGGCTGTCGCGGCAGAATGCCATGCTCCGGGCGCGCGACCGGCTGCAGGAGGGGCTCGACACAATCGGCGTCTCCCCCGCGATGCGCGAGCTGGCGCGCCAGATCGAGCTGCTCGCCGCGAGCGAGCGCAGCACCGTGCTCCTCACCGGCGAGAGCGGAACGGGGAAGGGATGGGTCGCCCGGATCATTCACCAGCTGAGTCCGCGGGGCTCGGGCCCCTTCGTGGAAGTGAATTGCGGCGGCCTCTCGGCGACGTTTCTCGATTCCGAGCTGTTCGGTCATGAAAAGGGCGCTTTCACGGACGCGAAAGAGCGGCGTCAGGGCCTCTTCGAGCTGGCCGACGGGGGCACGATCTTCCTGGACGAGATCGGGGAGCTCGCGCCCGAGCTGCAACCCAAGCTGCTCAAGGTGCTCGAGACGAAGACGTTTCGGCGTCTCGGCGGCAGCACCGAGATCCGCGTCGACGTGCGCCTCATGGCCGCGACCAACCGGGATCTCGTGAGCGACGTGAAAGCGGGTCGGTTCCGGGAGGATCTGTTCTACCGGCTGAGCGTGCTGCCGCTGCACCTGCCGCCGTTGCGCGAGCGGTCCCGCGAGGATCGTCTCGCGCTGCTCACGCGGATTCTCTCGAGTCTTCAGGCCGAGCTGAAGGGTCCCGGCACCTGCACCGCCGAGGCGCTCGACCGGCTGCTATCGGCGCCCTGGCCGGGGAACGTGCGAGAAATGCGCAACGTTCTGGAACGCGCGATGATTCTGGCACAACGGGCGCCCGCCATCGGTCTCGAGCACCTGCCGGCGGATCTTCGGAAGGGGAGCGGGGCCGCGGACCGGCGCCACGTCCCCCAGGCCTTGGCCGAGGTGGAGCGGCATCACATCGAGCGGACGCTCCGCGCCCACGGTGGGAACCGCACCCGCGCGGCCCAGGAGCTCGGGATTTCGCGCGCGACGCTGATCAATAAGATTAAGGGGTACGGGCTCGACCTCTGAGGTGCCTATGGCGAAAACCGAGCTGAAAGAGCACGACGCGATGACCTGCCGGTACTGCGGGAACGAGGAGCGCGCCTCGGAGGGCTATCCCTGCTCGGACTGCGGTACGTTTCTCTGTCTGATCTGCTCCTTCCGCGGCGTGACTCGCTGTAAGGCCTGCGAGGCCAAGGCCCAGGCCGCTCCCCCGAAGGCCTAACCTCGACGCTTGCGCAGCTCGGCGGCGAGCTCGTCGCTCGTGCTGCCCAACGCTTTCGACAGCTCCTCCAGAGCGTCCTTTTCTCCGCTCCAATTCCGCGTCGCCGCGAGCGCGTCGAGCGCGACCTTGGCGATCGCGGCGGTGTGCTCTTCGAGGTCGCGCGTGCGCGTCGCGATCTCCCGCGCGAGCCACTGCTCGAGCTCGCGGCGCTCGATCTCGAGCTCGCGCTGACGCAACGCGCCCTGGAGGGAAAGCTTCAGCTCGTCCAGGTCCACCGGCTTGATGAGGTAGTCGCGCGCGCCGAGCTTGAGGCACTCGACGGCCGTCCGTGGCTCGTCGATCGCCGTAAGCATCACGATCGCGAGGTCCGGGTCCTGCGCCAACGCCTTCGGGACGAGCTCGACGCCGGTGACGTTCGGCATCCGGATGTCGCACAGCATCGCCTGCGGGCGCGACGCCGCCATGCGGTCGAGCGCCTCCGCGGCGTTGCTCGCCTGGACGACCGTGTAGCCGAGCCGTGTGAGGAAGCGGTCCAGGGCCTGACGGATGCCGTCTTCGTCGTCGACGATCAGGACCGTGGTCGGCCCCGCGTGGGAATCTGGCTTGAGCATGCGCGGGTCTAACGTTACGCCCGCACCAGTGGCCCAGCAAGGCGAGGGCGGACGGCTCGCGACCAGCACGCGCAATTATCTTTGCGGTATGGTGCTGGTTCTCTTCGACATCGACGGCACGCTCTTGTGGACCGACGGCGCCGGACGACGCGCGATTCATCGCGCGTTGCTCGACGAGGCGGGGACGGCGGGGCCGATCGACACGTATCGCTTCGACGGGAAGACCGATCCACAGATCGTGACCGAGCTCCTGGCGGCGGCGGGTCACCCCGAGGCGCGGGACGAGTCGCGCATCGCGGCCGTGTGCCGGCGCTATGTCGAGCAGCTGGAGCGGGAGCTCGAGGCCGCGCCGAGCGGCACCCGGCTGTTGCCCGGGGTCGCGGACCTGCTGCATGCACTGGCGCCTCACGAGGCGCAGGGGCGTGCGGTGGTCGGATTGCTGACCGGGAACGTGGTGCCCGGCGCCGAGCTCAAGCTGCGAGCTGGCGGCGTCGATCCAGCGCGCTTCACGGTTGGGGCGTACGGGTCAGATTCCGGTCGCCGTACCGACCTTCCAGCGATCGCCGTCGAGCGCGCCGCCGCGCGCACCGGCCGCCGGTTCAGCGGGGCCGAGGTCATCATCGTCGGCGACACGCCGGCCGACGTGCAGTGCGGGCGCGCCCTCGGGACGCGGTCGGTCGGCGTCGCCACCGGGTTCTACGACGCGGCCGCCTTGCGTGCCGCCGGCGCGACCCACGTGTTCGAGTCCCTCGCCGATACGGCCGCCGTCCTCTCGGCTCTGCTCGGCTAGCGCATCGTGAGCGCCCCGCTCCGCATCCCGATTCCTCTCCGGGTTCCCGAGCTTGGTCCGTCGCTCGGTCAGCTGCTCGTGCCCCGGCGCATCTCGGAGCCCTGGGTTCCGATCGACGACGTGCGAGAGGATCTCGTGACGAACGTCCTCGAGCTCGCCGGGGCGGCGCGCGGCGCCGCCGCCCGCGACCAGCGCGACGAGGTGCTCGAGGCCGTCAGCCGCCGGGTGTGGCTCTCGGCGTGGGAGAATGCCGTGCGCCGGATCGCCGAGCGAACGGCCGGCGCGGTCGATGCGGCGATCACTCAGGCGGCGGAGTGCGTGCGGATGCCGGCCGGGCGGCGGCGGGCTCGTCTGCTCTCCGGCGGCGAGCGACGCGCGGTTGCGGCGCGTCTCGGGAGCGGAGCGGAGCGGTTCGTGGCGGCGCTCGATGCGCTCGAGGCCGCGGCGGGCCGCGTGCGCGAGGCCAGCGTGCTCGACGCCGACGTGCACCGAGAGTGGCAGGAGGCCCTCTGCGCCGCCGGCCGCCGCTTGGAAGCGGCGTGGCTAGCGCTCGAGCAGGAAGTGGCTGAAGAGCAGCGCCGCTGGGCGCCCGAAATCGACGCGGTGAGGCGCTGGCGTCCGTCGCTCTGGCCGGTCGTCGCGGTCTGGGTACCCGTCGCCGCCATCTTGGTCTGGCTCGGGCTCGTGCTCGGCGGATATCTCCCGGCGCCTCTGTGGCTCGCGACCCGGCTCGGGTTCTGAGGCGCGTGCCGTGAACACGCTTGGCGTCGGCGTCGATCTCGTCGAGGTTTCTCGCGTCAGCGCCATCATCAACGACAAGGGCGCGCGCGTGTTCGAGCGGCTCCTCACCGCCGAGGAGCGCGCCTACTGCGAGAGCCGCCCTGATCCCCCAACCCACGTGGCGGTCCGACTCGCGGCCAAGGAAGCCGTCTACAAAGCCCTGCAGGGAAGCGACGCCGCCCGCGGAATCGGCTGGCGCGAAATCGAGGTCGTGCGGGCGGAAGACGGCCGGCCGGACATCACCCTCTCGGGCTCGGCCGCCGCGCGGGCAACTGAGCTCGGGGTCCGCCGCGTATTGCTCTCGTTGTCCCACACGCACTTGGCTGCTGTGGCGGTCGCGATTCTCGTAGGGGACTAGCCCGCCATTGCATTCCCGACAATTTCGCTCTACTTTTCGCGTCCCAAAATCACCGGCCCGATCCATAGACCGTAAACTGTTTATTGGATTGATGTTGACTATCTCCTGCTCAGCCTCCTTGGCCGGGCAGGGAGTAG
>Ga0187780_10003938_pt1 | contig 11148 bp, 9 predicted proteins | sample 1015_Q2_SP10_20__FD_132429 | JGI IMG/M metagenome (GOLD analysis project Ga0187780, IMG submission 132429) | Tropical peat soil microbial communities from peatlands in Department of Meta, Colombia - 1015_Q2_SP10_20_MG | ecosystem: Environmental > Terrestrial > Soil > Wetlands > Peat | place...
CGACCGTGAGGCCTGCGAACAGACCGAGATAGGCGTTGGCGGCGGCCAGCAGCACGGTAAGCACCACCGACAGCGCGATGGCGCGCGGCGTCAGCTGGGCCGGTGCACTCACGGCTCCCACCCGCAGCTCTGGCCCTGATTCTTCTGCTGGAGCCAGGCCGCGAGCGGCGCGAAGTAATCGGCGATCGCACTCGCGTCGATGTCGCGCGAGCCGGTCAGTTTTGCGAGCGTTTCCTGCCACGGCCGGCTCTGGCCGGCGGCCAGCATGGCGCGGAAACGCGCGCCGGCCTCCTTGTTGCCGTACACCGAGCACTGGTCCAGGGGCCCGGTGTTGCCGGCCGCCTGGCACAACGCGCGGTGGAACTGGAACTGCAGGATGAACGACAGGAAGTAGCGGGTATAGGGCGTATTGGCCGGCACGTGGTACTTGGCGCCCGGATCGAAGTCCGCCTCGGTACGCGCCAGCGGCGGGCTCACGCCCTGGTAGCGGCGCTTCATGGCCCACCAGGTCTTGTTGTAGTCGGCCGGCTTGATCTCGCCGGAGAATACGCGCCAGCGCCACTCGTCGATCAGCTTGCCGAACGGGAGGAACGCGATCTTGTCGAGCGCGAGCTGCATCTGGCGGTTGATGCGCGCCTGTTCGGAGTCGGCGCTCGCGGATATGAGCCCCACCTGCGCCAGATAGCCGGGCGTCATGGACAAGGTGACGGTGTCGCCGATCGCCTCGTGGAAGCCGTCGTTGGCGCCGTTCTCGAACAGGTACGGCTGCTGCTGGTAGGAGAGGAAGTAATAGACGTGGCCCATCTCGTGGTAGATGGTCTGCAGATCCTCGTAGGTCGGCGTGGTACACATCTTGATGCGCACGTCGGACTTCAAGTCCACGTGCCACGCGCTCGCGTGGCAGACCACGTCGCGGTCGCGCGGCCGGGTCATCATCGAGCGCTGCCAGAAGGTGTCCGGCAGCGGCGCAAATCCGAGCGACGTGTAGAACGCCTCCGCGCTCCTGAACATGCGCGGCGCGTCGTAGTGCTGGGATTCGAGCGCGCGGTCTACCGGCGGCCCGGAAACCTCGGGATAGGGCACCACCAGCTCGTAGATGTTGTTCCACTGCTGCGCCCACATGTTGCCGAGCAGCTGCGCCGGAATCGGCTGGCCCGCTGGCACCCGCGCCGCGCCGTAGCGCGCGGCGAGCTTCGAGCGCACGTAGCAGTGCAGCGATCGATACAGCGGCTCGATCTGCTGGTACAGGCGGGCGGCCAGCGCCTGGAACTGTTCGGGCGGCAGGTCGTATCCGGAGCGCCACATCGCGCCCATGTCGGCATAGCCAGTATCCCGCGCGCCCTGGTTGGCCAGCGCGACGAAACGCGTGTACAGGGCGCGCATCGGCGGGGAGATGGTGTGCCACTGGCGCCAGGCTTCCGTCAGCTCGTCATAGTCGCGGCTCTTGGCCATGATCTGCTCGAGCTGGTCGATGTTCCTGCAGGCAGCGGGGTCCGAGGATCCCGGCGGGCAGTAACGGCCCGCGCCGTACATGCCCTCCAGCTTGGCCGCCAGCTGCGCGAGCTCGGCGCGCGCGGCCGGGTCCGCAGGCGCAGGCGCGTCCTCGTGCAGCTTGAGCAGGAGCAGCGCACGCCGCGAATCCTCGCTCTGCGGCGCGTGCGCATACTGCTCGGCCTGTTTGATGGCCGCGGAGAAGGCGCCCAGTTTGCGCTCGTCTGCCTTGGCGGTCAGGAACTCGGTGTCGCCGGTGATGTAGGTTTCCTGGACCCAGGCGGCGGTCTGCAGCTCGGTATCCTCGGCCAGCAGCTCGCGGTTGATGCGCGCGACGAACTGGTCGGCGGATTCGCGCGGCGCGGCTGACGCCGTGCCGAGCGCGAGCAGAATCAACCCCGGCAGCGCTCGCTTCGGATTCATGTCGTTCCCCTTCGCGTTCTTAGAGTCAGCGGATCCCGCCCATCCAGCGCTTGAGCCACGGCGAGGCCAGCAGCACCAGTACGCCCGCGCCGCCCGCGATCAGCGCCATGTGCGTGAACTCGCCCGGCATGGCCTCGGCGGTCGATGCGCCGATCCGGCCGCCGATCAGGCCGGCGGCTATGTTTCCCGCGGACGCGCCCAGGAACCAGGTCCCCATCATCTGGCCGGCGAACTTGGGCGGCGCGAGCTTGGTGACGTTCGACAACCCGATCGGGCTCAGGCACAGCTCGCCGGTGGTTTGCAGGAAATACACGAAAATCAGCCACTGCGGCCCGACCGGGCCGTGGCTCGCAATCACCACCTGGGCGGCGATGATCATGACCACGAACGAGATCCCGAGCTGCACCAGCCCGAGTCCGATCTTGGCAGGCGCGGACGGATCGCGATTGCGCCGGCCGAGCGCGACCCACAGCGCCGCAAACACGCCGGACAAGAGCAGGATGTAAATGGAGTTGACCGACTGGTACCAGCTGACCGGATGCTGGCCACCGCTGAAGTACTGCCCGAGCCAGTGCCGGTCGGTGTAGTCGCGGGCGAACAGGTTGAAGGTCGAGCCCGCCTGCTCGAAGCCCGCCCAGAACACGGCTGCGCAGATGAAGAACACGACCAGCACCAGCACGCGCTTGCGCTCGGTGTCAGTGAGCCCGCCGCCGATCAGCACCCAGCCGAAAAACGCCGCAGCAATCAGCACCAGTCCCCAGCCCAGGCCCTCGGCCATCGCGGTGATTGTGAGCGGTAACGCGCCGCTCGCGACCACGGCCGCCGCCAGCACCAGCACGACTGCGCCGATGGCGAGCTGGCGCCAGGCGCGGCGCCTGGCATCCGGGTCGCGGGTCGCGGGCTCCGCGCCCGCATCGCCCAGGTAGTGCTGGCTCGCGCGATACCGCCACACGCCCAGGAGCATGGCGACACCGGCCGAGGCGAATCCCCAGCGGTAGCCCAGGGTCTCGCCGATGGTTCCGGAGACGAGTGGCGCCAGGAACGCCCCCAGGTTGATGCCCATGTAGAAGATCGAGAACGCCGCGTCGCGGCGCGCGCCGGATTCGCCTTTGTAGAGCTCGCCCACCACCGCGCTCACGTTGGGTTTGAGCAATCCGGTGCCGACCGCGGTGACCAGCAGGCCGACGAAGAACAGAGACCGCGACGGCACGGCGAGCAGGAAATTTCCCGCCGCGATCAGGATGCCGCCGTTGAAGACCGAGCGGCGCTGCCCCAGGATCCGGTCCGCCACCCAGCCGCCGGGCAGGCACAGCAGGTACGCGGCGCCGGTAAAAAGCCCGTAGATCGCGCCCGCGGTTGCGGCGTCGATGCCGAGTCCACCCTGCGCGACCGCCGCGGTCGTGTACAGGATGAGCAGCGCGCGCATCCCGTAGTAGCTGAAACGCTCGAACATCTCGGTCGCGAACAGGACCGCGAGTCCGCGCGGATGACCGAAGAATGTTTTGCCGGAGAGCGCCGCGGACTGACCCACGATCGTGCTCACGCTCTACCTCGGCGGCGGGTCGCAACAGTTGCCGAAGTGTGACGGAGTTAGGGAAGGCCCGCAACGACTCGCGCTTGACGCTCGTGCCACGCCGGTGTCCGATGGCCGGCCCGCGCGGAGCGATCCGGATGTCGGACAGCGCCGAGGCCACCGAATACGGCGCGTATTTCTGCGCCAACCCGGAGTGCGTGCTGCACGTGCGCGCCGGTGATGCGCGTGTGCGCGGCCACGGCAACTGGGCGCGGTTGCCGGACGGCAGGACCGTCGGCCGCTCGCGCTATCTGGGTGAGTTGCTCTGCGACCTGTGCGGACGCGCGCTGCTGCGCGCTCAGGGGCTCGCCTAGCGCGACGGCTGCGCCTCGGATTCGGTCTCCTCGCGCGCGCGCTCCTCGATCTTCGAGCGCGCCAAGACTTTCGCCATCAGCATGCCGAGTTCATAGAGCGCGTACATGGGCAGCGCGATGATCGCGAGCGAGATCACGTCCGGCGGCGTGATGATGGCGGCCTGCACGCAGATCGCGATCAGCACGTAACCGCGGTTGCGCTTCAGAGTCTCGAGGCGCACCAGCCCGGTCCAGACCAGAAGCACGATCGCCACCGGAATCTCAAAGGCGAGCCCGAGCACGAAGAACATGACCAGCACGAAGTCGAGGTACTGGGTCATGTCGGTCATCATCTGCACGCCGGCGGGTGTCGCCGCCGTCAGAAATACGAACATCACCGGGAAGATGATGAAGTAGGCAAACGCCACGCCACCGTAGAAGAGCAGCACGCTGGACACGAGCAGCGGCATCGCGAAGCGCCGTTCGTGCTTGTACAACCCGGGCGCGACGAATGCCCAGATCTGATACAGCACGTATGGCATCGCCAGGAACGCGGCGACGATGATCGCGAGCTTGAACGGCGTGAACAGCGGCGCCGACACGCTGGTCGAGATCATGGTCGCGCCTTTGGGCAGCGCTTTGAGCAGCGGCTGGGCCACCAGCTGGAACAGCTGATTGGCGTAGACGAGACACGGGATGGCGGCGATGCCGATCGCGACCACAGCGCGCAGCAGCCGCGTTCGTAACTCGAGCAGATGCGAGATCAGCGTGCCTTCGGCCAGCGACTCGCGTTCGGGCAGATCATCTGACATCGGTGCTGGCGACCGGCTCGGGGCGGGCAACCGTGGAGCGCTCATCGGCCACCGGCTGAGCCGCGCGCGGTGCCTCGCTCACCGTCGCGGTGGGCGGCGTGGCAGCCGGTACTTCGGCGCCCGCGGCGGGTACGGCGGCGACCGGTGGTGCCGCGCTCGCATAGTCAGGGGCCGCCGCGGCCGGCCCGGGTAGATCGGAGTGCGTGGTGTCTCCGGGTGACGGTGGCGCGGCCACCGGCATCGGGTTAGCGGCATTGCGCGTGCGCTGGTCGCGCATGATTTCTTCGAGGCGAACTTCCTGGTCGAGCTGCGTGGTCAGCTGCCGGGCGAGTGCCCGCGCGCGTCCCACCCACCGGCCGATGTCTGCCGCCAGTCTCGGCAGCTTCTCGGGCCCGAGCACGATCAGCGCGAGCAGCATGATCAGCAGGATCTTGCCCTCGCCCATGCTCGGCTCCGCGCGATCAGGCGCTGGTCTTCTGCTCCGGCTTGGGCGGTGCCTTGTCGGCGGCCGGGAAGTCGGCATCGCGCGCGGCGTTGGCGAGCTGCTCGGGCGGCTGACCGGTCAGCTGCTGCGTGAGGGGCTTGGCGTCCGCCTCGCGCTCGCCGTCGTTCATCGACTTCTTGAAGTCGCGCACCGCGGCGCCCAGGTCCGAGCCGAGCGAGCGCAGCTTCTTGGTCCCGAAGATGAGCAGCGCGATCACCAGAATGATCAAAATTTCTCTCGTACCCATAGTGTCCAGTCTCCGTGCCCGCGCGGGCGGGTCAGCGTCGGCGCCGGCGGCCCGCGCCCAAAAAATCATGATACCCGACCGGGCCGGGATGCACTGCGCACCGCCGCACACCGGCCGGGAGCCCGGGTTCAGGCCGTTGGGCCCGGCGCCGCTTCCAGCCAGAAGGTCACGGGACCGTCGTTGGTCAGCGACAGCCGCATATGCGCGCCAAACCGCCCGCTCGCGACGCCAGCCAGCCGCGCGCGCGCCGCGCCCAGGAAGTACTCATAGAGCCGCTCGCCCTCCTCAGGCGGCGCCGCGGCGCTGAACCCAGCCCGCGAGCCGCTCGAGGTGTCCGCAACCAGCGTGAATTGCGGCACGATCAGCAACTCACCGCCGACCGCGAGCAGGCTCAAATTCATGCGGCCGGCCGCATCCGGGAAGACCCGATAGCCGAGGATTCGTTCCAGGAGACGGTCGGCCTGGGCCGCCGAGTCGTTGCGGGCGACGCCTAGGAGAACCACCAGTCCCGGCCCGATAGCTCCAACCGTCTCCTCGCCCACCGTCACGCGGGCTTCAGTTACCCGCTGTAGCAACCCGATCAAGGGAGAGAGCCCATCGAATCTGGGGTGAAATATGAATCCCGTGAGAAGAAATATTCCACAAACTTATTGTAATCGGTTTATAAATCAACAAATTATTCCACTATTTCATCATCCATTGGCCAAAGTCGAGATAGGAGCGCCTTAAATGAATAAGTGGATAATGTGCAGTCATGAGGTCCAACTTTATGACTTAATGTGGAATTTTGTAACTCCTGTGCCCCTTCGAATAGTTACCTGCGCCAGAAAGTTGGCGTCACGAGAACGATCAGCGTAAAGAGTTCCAGCCGGCCGAGGAGCATCGCCAGGATGCACACCCACTTGGCGGTTTCCGGCAGCGTCCGGAAGTCGTGGGCGACGGCGCCCAGTCCTGGACCCGCGTTGTTGAGGGAGCTGGCGACAGCCGACCAGGCGCTGACCTGGTCTACTCCGGTCGCCATCAGCAGCACCATCATGATCCCGAACAGCACGAGATAGATGGCGAAGAACCCGGTCACGGCCGCCATGACCTGGCCCGGAACCGCGCGATTGGCGAACTTGACCGGCAGCACAGCGGTCGGGTGCACCAGGCGCTTGAGCTCTTCGCTCGCCTGCTTCACCACCAGCTGCCAGCGGATCACCTTCATGCCGCCGGCTGTAGATCCGGCGCAGCCGCCCACGAAGGTCACGAGCATCAGCAATGCCGGCAGCGCGCCCGGCCAGGTAGCAAAGGGCGCGGTCACGAACCCGGTCGTGGTCTGCATCGACACCGCCTGCAGCGCCCCAAAGCGCAGCGCCAGCGGCAGCGACGGATAGGTGCCGCTGGCATAGAGATAACCGGTCACCCCCGCGACCAGCGCCAGCGTCAGCGCCAGGTAGGTTCGAAACTGCGGATCGGCCGGATAGGTCCGCCAGTCGCGCGTGCGCCAGAACAGAAAGTGCGTGGCGAAGTTGGCGCCGCCCAGAAACATGAACAGGACCGCGACCGCATCCACGGACGCCGAATTGAAGTGCGCGAGCTTCGCGTCGTAGTTGGAGAAGCCGCCGGTCGAGACGGTGGCAAACGCGTGGCCGATGGCATCGAAGATGTCCATGCCTGCCACCCAGTATGCAAACGCGCAGGCCCCGGTCAGCAGCGCGTACACGAGCCACAGGGACTTCGCCGTCTGCGTCATCCGCGGCGTGAGTTTTTCCTCCTTGACCGGCCCGGGCGTCTCGGCCTTGTGGATCTGCATGCCGCCGATGCCGAGCACGGGAAAAAGCGCGATTGCGAGCACGATGATGCCGATGCCGCCGATCCACTCGATCTGCTGGCGGTACCAGAGCAGTGACTTGGGCAGCGATTCCAGGCCAATCAGCACGGTGGCGCCGGTGGTGGTGAAGCCGGACACCGCCTCGAACACCGCATCCGTGTAGCTCAGTGCCGGCCGGTCGGTGAGCAGCAGCGGCGCGCTGCCCGCCAATCCCAGCACCAGCCAGAACAGCGCCACCAGCAGAAACCCATCGCGGCGCCTCAGATCACGCTCCACCCGCCGCGCCGGCCACCACAGGATCACGCCCGCCGCCAGCACGATCGCGAATGACAGCGCGAACGGGGTCGCGTGCTCGTCCTGGTACAGAGCCGACACCAGGATCGGCGGCAGCATGGTCACGCTGAAGCCCATGACCATGAGGCCCAGCAGCCGCAGCACCATCGCGAAGTGCATCGATTTCGGCCGTCAGATGTAGGACACGCCGACCTGGAACAGCTTCTCGACTGCCTCGACGCGGCGCCGGTCGGTCAGGAACAAGATCACATGGTCGCCGTCGGCGATGGTGGTGTCGTGATGCGCCATGATCACCTCATCGCCACGCACCACCGCACCGATGGTGGTGCCATCCGGCACCGGCACGTCGCCCACGCGCCGGCCGACCACCTTCGAGGTCTCGCTGCTGCCGTGCGCGATCGCCTCGATCGCCTCGGCCGCGCCGCGCCTCAATGAGTGCACCTTGACCACGTCGCCGCGACGCACGTGGGCGAGCAGGGACCCGATGGTGATGCTCTGCGGCGCAATGGCGACGTCGATCGGCCCGCTCTCCATGAGCTCGGCGTACGACGGCCGGTTGATGAGCGCCATGACCTTGTGGCAGCCAAGCCGCTTGGCCAGCATCGCCGACAGGATGTTCGCTTCCTCGGCGTTGGTGACGGCGATGAACACGTCGGCGCTGTCGATGTTCTCCTCAAGCAGGAGTTCCTCGTCCGCGGCGTCCCCGAGCAGCACGGTCGCGCTGCGCAGCACCTCGGAGGCGCGCCGCGCGCGCCGCGGGTCGCGCTCGATCACCTTCACCTGGTTATCGGTCTCGAGCGCCTGCGCGAGCCTGAGCCCGATGTTGCCGGAGCCGGCGATCACCAGACGCTTGACCGGCGCCTCGAGCTTCCTGAGTTCGCTCATCACGGTGCGGATGTCTTCCCGGGCCGCGAGGAAGAACACTTCGTCGCCGGGCTCGATGACCGTGTCGCCCTCCGGCTTGATGCTGCGCCCCTCGCGGAATATGGCCGCGACCCGGGAATCCACGTCCGGAATATGGTTGCGCAGGTTCTTGATCGGCTGACCGACCAGAAGTCCGCCCTGGATGGCGCGCACCGCGACCAGGCGCACCCGGCCGTCGGCGAAATCGAGCACCTGCAGCGCGCCGGGATAGCGGATCAGCTGCTCGACGTAGCGGGTCACCAGCTGTTCCGGGCTCACCCACACGTCGATCGCGAAGCCACCGCCCTCGGCGAACAGCGCCTCGCGCTTGAGATACGCCTCGGCGCGGATGCGCGCGATCTTGGTGGGCGTCTTGAACAGCGTCCAGGCCACCTGGCAGGCGACCATGTTGACCTCGTCGCTGTGCGTGAGCGCCACTACCAGGTCGGCGTCGGCACAGCCGGCGGCCTCGAGGATGCTGGGATTGGCGGCGTTGCCGAACACCGTGCGCACGTCGGCGCGGTCCTTCAGCTCGCGCAGTGCCTCGTCATCGATGTCGACGACCGTCACTTCGTTGGCTTCCTCGCGCGCGAGCGCCTGGGCGGCGGTGCGCCCGACCTGGCCCGCTCCCAGGATGATGATCTTCACTCACAGCACCTCGAGGTTGGCGTAGGCGAGCATCAGGACCTTGGGTCCCAGCCGTTCAAAATTCACCTCGACCTGCGCCGCCTGGCCCTGGCCGTCGAGCCTGAGCACGATGCCCTCGCCGAACTTGCCGTGCCGCACGCGGCTGCCGAGGCGCATGCCGTAGTCGGCTGACTCCTCGGCGAGTTCCGGGCCGCGCCCGGAGTAGAGCGGCCGCGATACTTTAAGCCGCGGGCGCACCTCGGCGATCAGATCGGTCGGAATCTCGCCGATGAAGCGGGACGGCGTGCAGTACTGGTCGATACCGTGCAGCCGGCGGCTCTCGGCATAGGCCAGATACAGGCGACGCATGGCGCGGGTAAAGCCCACGTAGCACAGCCGCCGCTCCTCCTCGAGCCCGCCCAGGTCGGTGATCGAGCGCTGGTGCGGAAACAGTCCGTCCTCCATCCCGCATAGGCACACCACCGGAAACTCGAGACCCTTGGCCGAGTGCAGGGTCATGAGCTGCACGCAGTCCTCCCAGGATTCGGCCTGCCCCTCGCCGCTTTCGAGCGCGGCGTGCGCCAGGAACGCCTCGAGCGGCGCGAGCGTCGAGTCCTCGAGCGCGAAACCGCGTGCGGCGCTCACCAGTTCCGCCAGGTTCTCGATGCGGATCTCGCCGCGTTCGCCCTGCTCCTTCCGGTAATGGTCGGCGAGCCCGGCAGCCTGGATCGCCCGGTCGACGAGTTCATGCAGCGGCAGGCCGTCCCGCTCGCGGGCCAGGCCCTCGATCAGGGCGCGGAACTGTGCCAGCGCTTGCGCCGCCTTGGCACCGAGCGCTCCCGACTGGATCGCTGTTCCGGAAGCGGCCCACAGCGACAGCTGCTGGTCGCGGGCGATGCTGCGGATCGCGTCCAGGCTGCGGGCGCCGATGCCGCGCGGCGGCAGGTTCACCACCCGCTCGAACGACGCATCGTCGATGCGGCTCGCGACCAGGCGTAGGTAGGCGAGGGCATCCTTGACCTCGGCGCGCTCGAAGAAGCGCAGGCCCCCATAGACCCGGTAGGGAATGCGGGCCGCGATCAGTGCTTCCTCGAGAGCGCGGCTCTGGGCATTGGAGCGGTACAGCACCGCGAATTCCTGGCGCGGGTGGCCGTCGCGGGTGTATTCACGGATCCGCTCGACCACGAACTCCGCCTCGTCGCGCTCGTTGAACGCGGCGTAGAGCGCCAGCGGCTCGCCGGCGTCGCCCGCCGTCCACAGCGTCTTGCCCAGTCGCCCGGCGTTGTGACTGATGAGCGCGTTGGCCGCGGCGAGAATGGTGCCGGTCGAGCGGTAGTTCTGCTCTAGGCGATAGAGCCGGACGCCCTGGAAGTCGCGCTGGAACTGCCGCAGGTGCTCGATGCGCGCGCCGCGCCAGCGATAGATCGACTGGTCGTCGTCGCCGACCACGTACGGCAGCCCGCTCGCGCCGGCCAGGAGCTTGAGCCACCGGTACTGGATCGCGTTGGTGTCCTGGAACTCATCGACCAGGATGTGGCGGAAGCGGCGCTGATAGTGGGCGAGCAGTGCCGGCTGATCGCGCCACAGCTCGAATGACCGCAGCAGGAGTTCGGCAAAATCCACCACCCCGGAGCTGCGGCAGGCGTCCTCGTAGGCGGTGTAGATCCTGAGCATCTGGCGGCGCGTGGCATCGCCGTCATCGGCGAGCGCGCCCGGCCGGTGGCCCTCGTCCTTCTGGCCGTTGATGAACCACTGCAGGTCGCGCGGCACGTACAGTGCCTCGTCAAGGTCGAGACCCTTCAGGACCTTGCGGATCAGCCGCAGCTGATCCTCGGAGTCCAGGATCTGAAAGCCCTGCGGCAGGCCGGCCTCGCGCCAGTGCAGGCGCAGCAGCCGGTGGGCAAGACCGTGGAAGGTGCCGATCCAGAGCGCGGATGAGGGCGCGCCCAGCAGCCGCTCGATGCGCCCGCGCATCTCGCCGGCCGCCTTGTTGGTGAAAGTCACGGCCAGCACGCTCGTCGCCGGCTCGCGACACTCGCCGATCAGCCAGGCCGCGCGGTGCACCAGCACGCGCGTCTTGCCGGAGCCGGCGCCCGCGAGCACCAGCACCGGCCCGAGCGGCGCGCTGACGGCGGCGCGCTGGGCGTCATTGAGATCGGCGAGCAGGGCGGCCGCGTCCACGGCCGCG
>Ga0187780_10003939_pt1 | contig 11144 bp, 8 predicted proteins | sample 1015_Q2_SP10_20__FD_132429 | JGI IMG/M metagenome (GOLD analysis project Ga0187780, IMG submission 132429) | Tropical peat soil microbial communities from peatlands in Department of Meta, Colombia - 1015_Q2_SP10_20_MG | ecosystem: Environmental > Terrestrial > Soil > Wetlands > Peat | place...
GGCGAGGGAACTCGGAGCGCGAGGGCCTAAGCCGGCGAGCGGGGTTGAATCGCCTCGACGAATTTTCGCAGCCTTCGAAGCGCCGTCTCTTTGCCGAGCATCGCCATGACGTCGAAGAGCGGCGCCCCGACGGTCAACCCCGTCAGCGCGAGGCGCACCGGGTGGATGAGTTTGCCCGCCGAAACGCGGAGCGATTCCGCGGTCTCCCGTAAGGCGGACTCGAGCGCTCCGACCGACCAGTCTGCCTGCGCTTCGAGGCGTGCGGCAAGGCGCTCGAGCTGCGCCGGCGTGTCGGCCTTCACCTGCTTCCTGATGCCGTCGGCGTCGTAATCCTCGGGGTCCTTCGCATAGGTCGCAAGGGCCCGTCCCATCTCGATCGTCGTCCGGGCGCGCGTGCGATGGAGATCGATCGCTCGCAGGGCGAGCTCCCGCGGCGGCGTCGATCCGCCCGCGAACGCCGCGGCTCGGGCGAGTAGCTCTTCGGCGGGCATCCGGGCGATGTACTGGGCGTTCATCCAGAGAAGCTTCTCCGGATCGAAGACCGAGGGCGAGGCGCCGACCCGGTCGAGCGAGAACTCGCTCTCCATCTCGGCGCGCGTCAGGATCTCGCGGTCTTCGCCCGGCGCCCAGCCGAGCAGCGCCAGGAAGTTGAAGAGCGCCTCCGGCAGGATTCCTTCGTCGCGCCACTCCTCGACGGCGGCGGCGCCGTGGCGCTTGGAGAGCTTCTTGCGATCGGTGCCGAGGATCATTCCGAGATGGGCAAATTGGGGCACGGGCGCGCCGAGCGCCCGGAAGAGCGCCACGTGCTTCGGGGTGTTGGCGAGGTGGTCGTCGCCCCGGATGACGTGCGTGATGCCCATGTCGGTGTCGTCCACGCACACGCAGAAGTGGTAGAGCGGATGGCCGTCCGAGCGCACGAGCACGAAGTCGTCCAGCGCGTCGGGCGGAAACTCGACGCGGCCCCGGATTCGGTCCTCCACGACGATCGTCTCCGCCGGCATCTTCAGGCGCACGACGTGGCGTTCACCGGCCCGCGCGCGCCGCTCGCTTTCCTCGGGCGAGATCGCTCGGGCGGCGCCGGAGTAGCGGTAGGCGCGCCCCTCGGCCTCGGCCTTCTTGCGCTCGACGTCGAGCGCCTCGGGAGCTTCGAAGGCCCGGTAGGCCTTTCCTTCCGCGAGGAGCTTCTCCGCCGCGGCGCGATAGAGGTCATAGCGTTTCGACTGGTAGTAGGGCCCCTCGTCGTAATCGAGCCCGAGCCACTCCATCGCGGAGAGGATCTGCCCCGAGAGCTCCTCGCGCGAGCGCTCGACGTCCGTGTCCTCGATGCGCAGGAGAAACGTTCCCTTCTCACGGCGCGCGAAGAGGAGGTTGTAGAGGGCGGTTCGCGCGCCGCCGACGTGGAGCGATCCCGTCGGCGACGGGGCAAAGCGCACGCGCGGCGTGGCGGGAAGCGGTTCGCTCAAGCGCCCGATGCTAGCCTAGCGGAGAGTCCCCGACCAAGCCGACGAGACGACGATGCGGCCGCTGCAACACGAGACCGGTTCGAGCCCATGGCGGGCGGATGCGGTGCTGGTCGTCGTCACCATTGCGTGGGGATCGTCTTTCGTCGTCGTGCGTCACGCCCTCGACACGGCGCCGCCGCTGACTCTGCTCTTCGCCCGATTCGCGCTCGGCACGGCGCTGCTCGCGGGCGCAGTTTGGCGGCGGCCATGGACCGCGGCGGCGGGCCGGGACGGCCTCGTGCTCGGGTTCCTGCTCGCGTCCGGGATGTGCCTTCAGGTTTCGGGGCAGGCGGGCACGACCGCGACGAAGGCAGGGTTCCTCACGGGGCTTGCGAGTGTCTTCACGCCCTTCGTCGCCGTCGCGCGCACCCGGCGGCTGCCGACGGTGGCGAATGCTCTCGGAATCGCTCTGGCGACGGCCGGCTTTCTCCTGCTGACGTATCCGCCGGCCGGGGCGGCGTTTGAGCGGGGAGACCTCCTCGTCGGCGTGAGCGGCTTCGTCTTCGCGGTCTACGGCGTCGAGCTCGCGGAGCGGGCGGGACGGCACGACGCGGTCTGGCTCACGGCGATTCAACTCGCCGTCGTCGCGGCCGGAGCCGGCCTCTCCTCGCTCGTTTTCCGGACTCCCTCGCTCGCAACGACGGCCGCCGGCAAGCTCGAGGCCCGGACGGTCGATTGGGGCGGGCCATTTCCCTGGAGCGTGCTGTACCTCGGCATCCTCTGCTCCGCCGGCGCCTTTCTCGGCTGGACCTGGGCGCAGGGCCGCATGTCGGCCATCCACGGCGCGATCATCCTTGCGCTCGAGCCCGTCGTCGCGGCGCTGCTCGCGGCGTGGCTCTTGCGCGAGCGGCTTTCGGCGCGAGGAGTCGTCGGGGCTGTGCTCGTGTTCGTCGGAATCGTCGTCTCGGAGATTCGCCGCCGGCCCGCGGCGGCGCGGACGGGCGAGGAGTCGAAGCGCGCTTTCTCGGCGGTCAGCGACTGAGGAAAGGCCCGCGCCTCAGTTGAGCGGGAAGGTCAGCGTGTACTGCCAGGAGCCCCGGCCCACGACCATCCAGAGCGTCGTGCGGCTGTGGTCGCGCTGCAGCACCTTGTTCACGTCCTCGATCTCGTTGACCTCGGTGCCGTCGATGGCGAGCAGCCCGTCGCCAGTCTCGAGCCCCGCGCGCGCGGCCGCGCTCTTGGGCTCGATGGAGCTGATCCGCAGTCCGTTGCGGGTCTGGCGAAGCGACATTCCGAGCTCGTCGCGCAGGAGCGCGACGCCGTAGTCGGCCGGCGGGGTCTGGCCGGAAAGCGACACGGTGCGTTGTCCCGCGCTGTTCTTGAGGACCACGCGCATGGGCTTGCCCGGCCCGAGCGTCGAGAGCGCCGTCTCGAAGGCCTCCTCGGAATCCACCGTCTTGTCGTCGACGGAAACAATCTGGTCGCCGGGGCGGATGCCTGCGCGGTCCGCGGGTGAGCCCGGCTCGACGCTGCGTATCCGGAACCCGCGCGGACGGTCCTCGTCGCGGCCGGAGATCGTGCGGCCGCGCACGCCGATCCAGACGGCCTGGACGTGCCCGAACCGGAGCAGGTCGCCGACGATGCGCCTGGCACGATCGACCGGAATCGCGAAGCCGATTCCCTGGGCGCCGCCGATGATGGCGGTTGCGACGCCGATCATGTCGCCCTGGATGTTGACGACCGGGCCACCCGAGTTGCCGGGGTTGATCGGGGCGTCGATCTGGATGAAGTCGTTGTAGACGCGCTGATTCTCGCCCGGGACGCTGCGGCCGAGCGCCGACAGAACGCCGGCGGTCACCGTGTTCGAGAGGCCGAAGGGATTGCCGATCGCGACGACCGTCTCGCCGATCAACAAGTCCGAAGACGAGCCGAGCTTGATCGTCGGGAGGTTCGAGACCGGGCCCCGCGCCTTGAGGACCGCGAGGTCGTTGTCCGCGTCGGAGCCCACGACGTCGCACTCGAGCTCCTTGCCGTCCTTCGTGGTGGCGATGATCTTCGAGGCTCCGGAAATCACGTGGTCGTTGGTGAGGATGATCCCCTTCGCGTCGATGATGACGCCCGATCCGAGCGACTTGGCCGGGCGCGAGTCCATGCCGAAGAAGAAGTCGTCGAAGAGGGAGCGATTCCGGCGGACCGTCTGTTGCGCGGCGATGTTGACGACGGCGGGCGAGGTGCGCTCGACGACTTCCACGATGTCGCTCCGCCGGGAGGGCAGCGGGGCGCCGGACGCCGCGGCCGACAGGCAGACCCCCAGCAGGACGGATCCACAGACGGGTTTTCTCACGCGACGGGAGAACCGGGAAGAGGTGCCCCTCATTCCGGGGCGGGCAGCGAAATGGCCGAAAAAAACGAGAGCCCCGCCGTGGCGGGGCTCGAAATGCGAGGGGAGGGAGACTTTACTTGGCCGCAGCCTTGACGTCGACCGTCTTCCCGTCGCCCCCGGTGATTTGGATCTGACGGGGCTTTGCCTCTTCGCGCTTGGGCAGCGCAATCTCGAGGAGACCATTTTGGAAGCTCGCCTTGATCTTCTCGCGGTCCACGTTGTTGGGAAGCGTGAACGACCGGACGAACTGTCCGTAGGACCGTTCGACGCGGTGGAAGTTGCGGCCTTCCTTCTCGTCCTCGAACCGGCGCTCGCCGCGCAGCGTCAAGACGCCTCCTTCCATCTGGATCTCGATCTGATCCTCCTTGAAGCCCGGAAGCTCGGCGGTCAGAACGATCCGATCCTTCTCCTCGGCGATGTCGACCGGAGGAAGCCACGCACCGAGGTTCATCTCCTCGTCCCGACGGGCGAGCGTCCCGGCGAAGGCCCGGTTGAAACGCTCGGTTACGTTTCGAAACTCGCGATAGGGATCCCAGCTCACCAGATCAACCATGAAGCACCTCCATGAACGGCGCAAACATATGATCTGAGTGTTAATAAGTCAAGTAAGATTATGATGAATCTTAGTCAGAATTACTAAGATTTCTTCCTGACGACGAGGCTCTCTTTGTCCTTCGAGACATCGAGGCGCGCGGAGTCGCCATTAACTATCTCATTCTTAAGTATTTGCGATGCAAGTGCGTCCGAGACTTCCTTCTGGATGAGTCTCTTCAGCGGCCGGGCGCCGAAGGTCGGGTCATAGCCGCGCGCGGCCAGGAGCTTGACGGCTTCCGGACTCCACGCCAGGGCGATCCCGCGGTCCGCGACCGTCCTTGCCAGCGAGGCCAGCTGGATCTCGACGATCTTCGAGATCTCGTCCCGGGTCAGCCGGTGGAAGACGATGACGTCGTCGATTCGATTGAAGAACTCGGGCCGGAAGTGGCGGCGCAGATCCTCCTCGATCTTCGACTGCAGCTGCTTTTCGTCCATGTCGCTCGACTCGGCGATCCAGTGCGAGCCGAGGTTCGACGTCATGATGATGACTGTGTTCTTGAAAGAAACGACCCGGCCCTTTCCGTCGGTCAGGCGGCCGTCGTCGAGCACCTGCAGCAGGACGTTGAAGACGTCCGGGTGGGCCTTCTCGATCTCGTCGAAGAGCACGACGGAGTACGGGCGGCGCCGGACCGCTTCCGTCAAGCGTCCGCCTTCCTCGTAACCGACGTAGCCGGGAGGCGCGCCGATGAGCCGCGCCACCGAGTGCTTCTCCATGTACTCGGACATGTCCACGCGCACCATCGCGTGCTCGTCGTCGAAGAGGAACTCGGCGAGCGCCCGGGCAAGCTCCGTCTTGCCGACGCCGGTCGGCCCGACGAAGATGAACGATCCGATCGGCCGCCGCGGATCGGCGAGGCCCGCGCGCGCGCGCCGGACTGCCTCCGAGACGGCGGCGATGGCCTCGGTCTGCCCGACGACGCGTTCCCCCAGCCGCTCCTCCATCTTGAGCAGCTTCTGCGACTCCCCCTCGATGAGCTTCGTGACCGGAACGCCGGTCCACTTCGAGACCACTCGAGCGATGTCTTCTTCGCCGACCTCTTCCTGGAGCATCGGGTGGCCTTTCTGCAGATCCGCCAGCCGGGCATTCTGCGCCGCGAGCTCCTTCTCGAGCTCCGGCATGCGCCCGTAGCGCAGCTCGGCGACGCGCTGCAGGTCACCCTTCCGCTCGGCCTCGACCGCCTCCTGGCGGGTGCGCTCGATCCCTTCCTTCGCCTGGCCGATCTTCTGGATCGCCTCCTTCTCGGCGGACCACTGCGCGCGAAGGCGGCTCGAAGTCTCGCGCTCCTCGGCGAGCTGGCGGTCGATCTCTTCGAGCCGCGCCCGGGCCTCCTTCGTCTTCTCCTTGGTGAGGGCGCGCTTCTCGATCTCGAGCGAGACGATTCGGCGCTCCACCTCGTCGATTTCGGCGGGCACGGAGTCGATCTCCGTGCGCAGCCGCGCGGCCGCCTCGTCGATCAGGTCGATGGCCTTGTCCGGAAGGAAGCGGTCGGTGATGTAGCGGGCGGAGAGACGCGCCGCGGCGACGAGGGCGGCGTCGGTGATCCGCACGCCGTGGTGGATCTCGTAGCGCTCCTGCAGACCTCGCAGGATCGCGATCGTGTCGTCGACGGACGGCTCCTCGACGTAGACCGGCTGGAAGCGCCGCTCGAGTGCCGCGTCCTTCTCGATGTACTTTTGGTACTCGGAAAGCGTGGTCGCGCCGATCGCGCGCAGCTCGCCGCGGGCGAGCGCCGGCTTCAACATATTGGAAGCGTCCATGGCCCCTTCGGCCGCGCCGGCCCCGACGAGCGTGTGCAGCTCGTCGATGAAGAGGATGACGGTGCCCTGCGCTTCCTCGATCTCCTTGAGGACAGCCTTGAGACGGTCTTCGAACTCGCCGCGGTACTTCGCGCCGGCGATCATGGCGCCCAGATCCAGCGCGACGACCCGCTTGTTTTTGAGCCCCTCCGGGACGTCGCCCATGTGGATGCGACGCGCGAGACCCTCGACGATCGCGGTCTTACCCACGCCGGGCTCCCCGATCAGGACGGGGTTGTTCTTCGTCCGGCGCGAAAGCACCTGGATGACGCGGCGGATCTCGTCGTCTCGGCCGACGACCGGGTCGATCTTGCCGCGTCGGGCAAGGTCCGTGAGGTCGCGGGTGTAGCGCTTCAAGGCCTGATACTTGTCCTCGGGATTCGGATCGGTGATGCGCGTGGAGCCGCGGACTTCCTTCAAGGCCTTCAGTAGCGCGTCCTTCTTGACGCCCGCGCCCGAAAGGCGGCGGGAGACGTCGCCCGCGGCGGGCTCGGACAGCGCGATCAGGAGATGCTCCGTCGAGACGTACTCGTCGCCGAACTCCTTGGCGACTTCGAAAGCGCGGTCGAGGACCCGGGTCAGCTCGCGAGACGGGGCGGCGTCCGCGGAAGCGCCCGACACCTTGGGCCGGCGGTCGAGATCCGACTCGACGTCGCGCGTGAGCGCCTCTGGATTGACGCCGAGCTTCTGCAGTATCGGAACGACGACGCCCTCGCTCTGGCGCAGGAGAGCGGCGAGCAGATGCTCCGGTGTGAGCTCGGCACTGCCTCGGGCGCGCGCGTCGCGCTGAGCCTCCTGAACGGCTTCCTGGGCCTTGATCGTGAGTTGGTCGAATCTCATCTCGGTGCTCCTCGCGCTATTCGGGGGATCGGTCCTCCCGCAGAGAGTCGGGGAGTGTAGAATATGAGTTAAGTATTGTCAAGTCTTACTAATTCGAAATATTAGCCTTTTACAATCAACTCAAGAGCGGATCGGAAATCCCGGCATCTCTGAAGCCTCTCTCCCGCAGGAGGCACGAGTCGCAGGAGCCGCACGGCGACCCCGTCGGAGACGGGTCGTAGCAAGAGCTCGTCAGGGCGAAATCGAGACCCAGCTGGGCCGCGCGCGAGACGATCTCCCCCTTGGTCATGTCGATGAGAGGCGCCCGGATCCGGAACCGCGCCGTGCCCTCGACCCCGGCTTTCGTCGCGAGATTGGCCGTCTTCTCGAAGGCCTCCAGAAACTCGGCGCGGCAGTCCGGGTACCCCGAGTAGTCGAGGGCGTTGGCGCCGATGAAGATGTCCAAGGCCCCGAGTGGCTCCGCCCAGGCAAGCGCGTGCGCCAGAAAGACCGTGTTGCGCGCAGGCACGTAGGTCGCCGGGATCGTTTTCTCGCCGAGCGCGTGCTTCGGAACGGGGCGGGTCGGATCGGTCAAGGCCGAGGCGCGGGGGCCGGGCAGTTCGAGGCGCAGGACGCGGTGCTCGGCCGCGCCGCCGCGCCTCGCGAGCTCCCGGGCGCGCTCGAGCTCGATTCGATGACGCTGTCCGTAGTCGAACGAGAGCGCGTACGTCTCGAATCCCTCCTGCCGCGCGATGAGGAGGCAAGTTGCCGAATCGAGTCCCCCCGAGAGGAGAACGACGGCGCGGGAGGGTTTCGTCATCGCCCCGGAACGTCGCCCCAGAGGATCTTGTGGAGCTGCAGCCCAAGGCGGACCGGGCGCCCCGAGTCGCGAATCCACTCCGCGAGATCCGAGGCCGGAAGGTATTCCCACACGGGAGAAAAGGTGACGCTGTGTCGCCGATCGAGATCCCGGGTCTTGACCAGGTCGAGCGCCCAGTCGAAGTCGCGGCGATCCGCCAGAACGAATTTCAGCTCGTCACGCGGCCCGAGCGCTTCGAGGTTCTCGGGCAGATTGGCCGATTGCATGCCGCTGCCAGGCGCCTTGACGTCCACGATCTTGACGACGCGCGGGTCGACGCGGCCGAGCGCGACATGGCCGCCCGTCTCGAGCAGAACGGTCTTGCCTCGCGCGAGCAGCCCGTCCATCAGCGGGTACACGCCTTCCTGCTCGAGCGGCTCGCCGCCCGTCACCTCGACGAGATCCGTGTCGAGAGCCGCGACGCGATCGACCGCCTCGGAGACCAAGATCTCGAACCCGCCCGTGAAGGCGTACGCCGAGTCGCACCAGGCGCAGCGCAGCGAGCAGCCTGTCAGTCGGATGAAGGCGCAGGGGAGGCCCGCCCGAAGCGACTCGCCCTGGATCGAGCGGAAGATCTCCGTGACCCGAACCGTCTCCGCCACGCCCGGATTCTAGTTTCGCAGGCGCGGAGTCGATGATTGGAAGTCAGGGCATTCGGGGTCTGACCCCGTAAACGGTGACCGTAACGGGAGCGCCTCAGCGGGGGTCTGACCCCGGAAGGGCGGTGCCGGGTTTCGCCGGCCGGGCGAGGTCAGTATTCGGTGGTACTTAGCCGAGCAGCGCCGCACGGGGGTCTGACCCCAGGGATGGGGTTGCCGGGGGACCAGAGGCTGAGGGCGAGAAACGGGGTCTGACCCCGAACCAGGGCTGCTTGAGGGGCCGATCGGCGGCCGGGAAGAGTGACAAAAGGGCCGAATAGGCGAATCCGTTGAAGAAGACCAGAAGAAACGGTATGCCGGCCCAGTAGTTCTGCCAGGCGGAGAAGACGATCGCTCCGAGGAAATAGAGCGCAAGAAAGAGCTCGGCCGCGGAGGAATCGGCGCGCGCGCGGTATTTCTTGCGGCGCCATTCCCCGCGGTCGCCCTCGATGCGGTACTTGGGCGTGCGCGTGAACGCGCTCGGACGATTGAAGATCGCCTCGAGCACCGCACGCGCGTTGTTGATCGACAGGCCGACGCCGACCGACATGAGAAACGGCATGAGGCGCAGCGCCGGTTTCCAGTCCCGTCCGATCTCGCGCTGCGAGCAGAGGTAGAACGCGACAAAGGAGAAGGTCGCGCCGAAGAAGAGCGGGAAGTCGACGACGGCGAGCCGCTGCCAGCCGATCCGCTCCCGGATCACGATCGCCGGCAAGAGCAGCAGGGCGAGCAGGACCATCAGCAGATAAGAGACGTTGCCCGTGAGGTGAAAGAGCGCCTCCGTCTTCACGCGCCAGGGAAGCTCGCTGCGGAGAATCCGTGGCAAGAGTTTCTTGCCCGTCTGAATCGAGCCCTTCGTCCAGCGGTGTTGCTGGGACCTGAAGCCGTTCATGTCCACGGGCAGCTCCGCCGGGACGACGACGTCCTTCAGGTAGACAAACCTCCAGCCCGCGAGTTGGGCGCGGTAGGAGGCGTCGAGGTCTTCGGTGAGCGTGTCCGACTGCCACCCGCCCGCTTCCGCCAGGCATTGTCGCCTCCAGACGCCGGCGGTCCCGTTGAAGTTGAAGAAGCGTCCCGACCGATGGCGCGCGGTGTGCTCGATCACGAAGTGTCCGTCGAGGAAAATCGACTGGATGCGGGTGAGCAGCGAGAAATCCCGGTTCAGGTGCTCCCAGCGCGCCTGCACGAGCCCTACCCGCGGGTCGGCGAAGTGCGGAAGTGTCTCACGCAGAAACTGCGGCGCCGGAACGAAGTCGGCGTCGAAGATCGCGAAGTACTCGCCTGTGGCAGCCTCCATGCCCGCCTGCAGGGCTCCTGCCTTGAATCCGTCGCGGTGCGCGCGGCGCAGGTGCGCAATGTCGAAACCGAGAGCCGCCAGCCGCTCGGCGACCCGCCGCGCCACGAGCCGCGTCTCGTCCGTCGAATCGTCCAGGATCTGGATTTCGAGCAGCTCCTTCGGGTAGTCCAGGGCGGCGACCGCCTCGACGAGCCTCTCGACAACGTAGACTTCGTTGAAGACCGGCAGTTGCACCGTGACCCGCGGAAGCGAGCCGAAGGCGCGGGCCGGGCGCGGCGCGTCGGCGCGATGCCGGTAGTAGAGCCACACCATCAGGACGCGATGAGCGCCGTAGACAGCGAGCAGGGCCAGCACGGCGTAGTAGACCGCCAGCGTGGCGATTTCTCCGCCGTGCCCGGTCATCGATCTCGCGCCGGGAAGAGTCGACTCACGCCCTGGCTCCTGTTGATGGCGGCGGAGACGCTGTACGTCGGCTTCCTGGAAGTCCCCGGCGCGCGCACGCGCCTGCCCGCCTACCTGGCGCTCCACGCCGCCGCCGGGATCCTTTCGATCCTCGCGGCGGCGATTCTATCCGGATCGCGCCCGGGCTTCCTGATTCTGGCGGCCGCCGTCTTTCGCGCGACACTTCTCTTCCGATCTCCCGATCTCTCCGACGACATTCAGCGCTATCTCTGGGATGCGCGTGTCGCCTCGGCAGGATTCTCGCCCTGGGCGTACGCGCCGGACGACCCGGCCCTTGCAGACGTCGCTCCGTCTCTGCGCGCCCGCGTCGCGCACCGCGACGTCCGCTCGGTGTATCCGCCGGTCGCTCAGGCGGCCTTTCGCGTCGGCAGCTTCGGAGGACGGCGGCCCCGCGCCCTGAAGGCGCTCTTTGCGGCCTGCGACGTCGCGATCGTCTGGCTCCTCGCGCGGCAGAGGAGCGTCTTCGCCGCCGCCCTCTACGCCTTCCATCCGCTCCCCGTGCTCGAAGTGGCCGGGCAGGGACATCTCGACGCGCTCGGAGTGGCCTTGTTGCTCGCTGCGCTGGCCCTTCTCGGCTCAGGCCGGCGCGCCGCGGCCGGCGTGGGCTTCGCTCTGTCCGTGCTGACCAAGTACATGCCCCTTGCGGCGTTGCTCCCGATGGCGCGCCGCGGCGGCTCGCGGTTCGTGCTCGCCGGAGCGGCCGTCGTCTCGGCGCTCTGGCTCGCGTCGGCGCGCGTCGGCGTCACGCCGGCCGGAGGCCTCCCCGACTACGCGACGCGCTGGAGCTTCAACTCCGCTGTTTATCCCGCGGCGGTGGGCGTGATGCGCGCCAGCTCGGTGCCCGCGCGCGCCA
>Ga0187780_10003940_pt1 | contig 11144 bp, 6 predicted proteins | sample 1015_Q2_SP10_20__FD_132429 | JGI IMG/M metagenome (GOLD analysis project Ga0187780, IMG submission 132429) | Tropical peat soil microbial communities from peatlands in Department of Meta, Colombia - 1015_Q2_SP10_20_MG | ecosystem: Environmental > Terrestrial > Soil > Wetlands > Peat | place...
GACGCCACATCGATTAAAGTCCTCGGCGGTCTCGAAGCGGTCCGCAAGCGTCCAGCCATGTACATTGGTTCGACCGGCGAGTTGGGACTGCATCATCTGGTTTGGGAAGTCGTGGACAACTCGGTGGACGAGGCGCTGGCCGGCTTTTGCGATGAGATCAATCTGCAGGTGCACGACGATAACAGCGTCACGGTGATCGACAATGGCCGCGGCATCCCCGTGGACATGCACGCCACCGAGCGCAAGCCTGCTGCCGAAGTGGTCATGACCGTTCTGCACGCGGGCGGGAAATTTGACAGCGAGACCTACAAAGTTTCCGGCGGCCTGCACGGCGTTGGCGTTTCCGTGGTCAACGCGCTGTCGGACTGGCTCGATCTGGAAATCTGGCGCGACGGCGAGGTCTGGGAGCAGTCCTACGAGAAGGGCATCCCGACCACGAAACTCAAGTCTTCCGGCAAAACAAAAAAGACCGGCACCAAAATCACCTTCCATCCCGATCTGTCCATCTTCTCGACTACGAATTTCAGCTTTGACACACTCTCGCAGCGGCTGCGCGAGCTGGCTTTCTTGAACAAAGGCCTGAAGATCACGCTAGAGGACGAGCGTTCGAACAAGAAGGCCGAATTCCGCTTCACCGGAGGCATCTCCGAGTTCATCAAGCATCTGAACCGAGGCAAGCAGACGCTGCACGAGTCGCCGATTTACATGGAAGGCAAGCGGGGCACGGTCGATATCGAGATCGCGCTTCAATACAACGACAGCTACGCCGAGAATATCTTCGCCTTCGCCAACACCATCAACACGGTCGATGGCGGCACGCACCTGGCTGGCTTCCGCTCATCGCTCACCCGGACGATCAATTACTACGCCGGCTCGTTCGGCATGCTTAAGGAGCAGAAGGACGAAATCTCAATTACTGGCGACGATGTTCGCGAGGGGCTGGTGGCGGTCGTTTCCGTGAAGCTCCCACAACCACAGTTCGAAGGGCAGACCAAAGGCAAGCTGAATAGCGATATCAAGGGACTGGTGGAATCGCTGGTGAACGAAAAGCTGGGCGAGTACTTCGACAAGCACTCCTCGATTGCCCGCAAGATCATCGGCAAGTGCATCGACGCCGCGCGCGCCCGCGAAGCCGCCCGCAAGGCTCGGGAGCTGACGCGGCGCAAGTCTGCACTGGATTCCTCGGGCCTGCCCGGCAAGCTTGCCGACTGCCAGGAACGGGATCCGGCGCGCTGTGAACTCTTTATCGTGGAAGGTGAATCGGCTGGCGGCTCGGCCAAAGGCGGGCGGGATCGTCGCTACCAGGCCATTCTCCCGCTCAAGGGCAAAATCCTCAACGTGGAAAAGGCACGTTACGATAAGATGCTCGGGCATGAGGAGATCCGGGCCATCATCACCGCACTGGGCACCGGCATTGGCAAGGACGATTTCGACGCCACCAAGCTCCGCTATCACAAAATCATCCTGATGACGGACGCCGACGTCGACGGGAGCCACATCCGCACCCTGCTGCTGACATTTTTCTTCCGCCACATGCGTGAGCTCATCGACAAAGATCATGTCTATATCGCGCAGCCTCCGCTCTACCGGGTCAAGCGGGGCAAGATGGACCGCTACATCCGTGACGAGCGCGAATTCTCGCGCGAGCTCATGAAGCGCGCCACCGAAGAGCACGTGGTCAAGGGCAAAACCGGCAAATCGCTCGAAGGGGGCGACTTGACGCAGTTTCTGCTGAACATCCAGGAGTACGACCAGGTGTCATCGAAACTGGGCCGCCGGCTTCGCGATGTACGGCTGGTCGAGCTGCTGGCCGAAGCCGAGCTCGACAAGAAGGCGGACTTCACCGATAAGAAAAGGCTTGAGCAGCTGGCCAAGGCCATCGAGCGAGCCAAGCTCGACGTGGACGCGAAACTTGGATTTGACGAAGAGCACAGCCTGCACGAGCTGGTACTGAAAAACGGGGGTGAGAAGCGGATCAACTGGGCGCTCGCCGCCTCGCCCGAGTACAAACGCCTCCGCACGCTCCGCCAGGCGATTGAGGAAAACGATAAGCCGCCCTTTACCGTCACTCGCAACGGCGACAAGACCACCAAGCAAACCGCGCTCGAGTTGCTGAATTACGTGCTGGAGGATGCAAAAAAGGAGTTCACCATCACGCGCTTCAAGGGCCTTGGGGAAATGAACCCCGAGCAGCTCTGGGCGACCACGATGAACGCCGAGACGCGCACGCTGCTAAGAGTACGGCTCGAAGATGCGGTTGCCGCGGAGGAGATTTTTGCGACGCTGATGGGCGAAAACGTGGAAGAGCGCCGTAAGTTCATCGAAGAAAACGCCCTCGAAGTGGTCAACTTGGACATCTAGTCGGAGCAGGTCAGTGGCCAACCAGCTCTCACATTTTGCGATTCATGCCGATGATCTGGATCGCGCCCGCACGTTTTACGGTGGGGTCTTTGGCTGGATCTTTCAAGGGATCGGGGGCGTAGGGATGGACGAGTTCTGCCAGATCAAGGACCGAGCAGGTGATCTGCTGGCACCGCTCGGGGCGATCCAGGCGCGCAAATTCAACCCTGCGCCAAACCCAGTGCTCGGCTTCGAGTGCTCGATCTCGGTCGACGATGTGGACGCCGTTGCGCGAGCCGTCGAAGCCCATGGCGGGAAGATCGTCATGGCCAAGGCGGCGATTCCCGGAGTCGGCTGGATCGTGAAGTTCCTCGACACGGAAGGGAACCTGGTCTGCGCCGCTTCCAACGATCCTTCCGCGCGCTGAGGATCGTTTGTCAGAAAGAATGATTTCAAAAAGGGGCTTTCATGGCTGACGAGCAGATATTGGTGCCGGTTGATATCGAATCGGAAATGCGGAAGTCGTACCTCGATTACGCCATGAGCGTAATCCTGGCGCGCGCCATCCCGGACGTGCGCGATGGCCTCAAGCCTGTCCAGCGTCGAATTTTGATTGCCATGAATGACCTCGGGTTGGCGTCGAACCGAGGGTTTCGCAAGTGCGCCAAGATCTGCGGAGATACGTCGGGGAATTACCATCCTCACGGCGAAGCCATCATCTATCCGGCACTGGTGCGGCTAGCCCAGGATTTCAGCATGCGCTACCCGCTCATCGACGGCCAAGGCAATTACGGATCGGTCGACGGCGACCCACCGGCGGCGATGCGCTACACCGAGGCGCGCCTCTCCCGCATTGCCGAGGAGATGCTGGAGGACCTGGAGAAGGAAACGGTTGATTTCGTTGAAAATTTCGACCAGACCCGGATGGAACCGACGGTCCTGCCCGCTCGGGTTCCGAACCTCCTGGTCAACGGAGCCGACGGCATCGCCGTCGGCATGGCCACGCGGATCCCTCCTCACAACCTGCGCGAAACCATCGAAGCGGCCATCTTCTTGATTGAGAACCCCGAAGCGTCGCTGAAGCAGGTGATGAAAATCATCCCTGGCCCGGACTTTCCGACCGGCGGTTACATCTACGGTCGCGAAGGGATCGAAGAAGCCTATAAGAGGGGTCGCGGATCATTTCAGGTGCGCGCCAAGGCCGCGATTGAGCAGCGCGCCAAGGACCGCGAGGACATCGTCATCACCGAGCTGCCCTATCAGGTGAACAAGGCCCGTTTGATCGAGCACATCGCGGAACTAATCAACAACAAAAAGATCGACGGCATCGCCGATGTCCGGGACGAAAGCGACCGCGAGGGCATGCGCATCGTCATTGAACTCAGGCGCGACGAAGAGCCGCAGATCATCCTCAACAAACTTTTCAAGATGACGCAGATGCAGGAATCCTACGGCATGATCCTGCTGGCCATCGTGGGAGGCCAGCCGCGCGAGCTGGGCCTGCTCGATCTGCTGCGCCTGTTCATTGAGCATCGCGTCGATGTGGTCCGCCGTCGAACGCAGTACGAACTCCGCAAGGCGAAAGAGCGGGAGCATATTCTGCTGGGCTACCGCATCGCCCTCGACAACGTGGACGATGTGATCCGCATCATCCGAGGATCGGTGAGCCGCGCGAACGCCCGCGAGAATTTACACGAGTTCTTCCTGAACAAATCGGTCCGTGTGCTGGTCGGCGGCAAGGAAACGATGATCAAGGGTGTAAAGCTCGATGCCAAAAGGTATGGCCTCACGGCGGCTGCCACCGGCGACGGTTTAGGCCTCAGCTACATCCAGATCGATGCCATCCTCGAGCTGCAACTCCACCGCCTGACCCAGCTTTCCGTCGATGAAATCCTCAAGGAACTCACCGAAATCCGCGAACGCATCGCGGAGCTCGAGGAGATCCTAGTGAGCGACAAAAAGCTGAAGGCTGTCATCGTCGCCGAGCTCAGAGAAGTCGTGAAGGAGTACGGTGACGAGCGCCGCACGCAGATCGTGGATCGGGTCGAGGAGATTAAGCTCGAAGACCTGATCAAAGACGAAGAAATGGCCATCACCGTCAGCCATGCTGGCTACGTCAAGCGCACGTCGGTTGAGACCTACCGGCATCAGTCCCGGGGCGGCAAGGGCCGTATCGGTGCGAAGACGCGCGAAGATGATTTCGTCGAGCACTTCTTCATCGCCTCGGCACATAGCTATATCCTGCTGTTCACTTCCAAGGGACGGATCTACTGGCTCAAGGTGTATGAAATCCCCGAGGCCGCCGCAGCGACGCGGGGCAAGGCCATCAACACGCTGGTTCGCTTCCAGGAGGCGGAAACGCTGAAGGCCATCGTGCCAGCGCGCAACCTAGAGGAGGCGGGCCGTTACGTCTTTTTCGCCACCAAGAATGGCACGGTGAAAAAGACCGAGCTCGCCGAATTCTCAAACCCGCGCCCCTCGGGCATCATTGCCATCAATCTCGACGAAAAGGACGAACTGATCGGCGCGAAACTCACTGACGGCAAGCAGATGGTGTTTCTGGCGAGCCGTGACGGTCAGGCCATCCTGTTCCGGGAGACCGAAGTGCGCTCGATGGGCCGCAACGCCGGTGGGGTCAATGGCATGGATCTGGCGAAGGACGATTTCGTCGTCTCCATGGATGCCGTCCAGCCCGACTTCGGGATCATTGCGAAGGAGTACAACAAAACCACGCAGGATCTGGACGAGCTCGAAAGCGACGAGATTCGGGAATCGCTTACCTCCCTGATGCTGACCGTGGCGGAAAAGGGCTACGGCAAGCGCACACCGCTCGCCGAATACCGGGTCACGTCGCGCGGAGGGAAGGGCGTGATCAACCTGAAGTCCACCGAGCGCAATGGTCCGGTGGTCGCCGCCTTGCAGGTTCGTGAAGACTCCGACGTCATGATTATCACCGGGCACGGAAAGGTGATCCGCGTCCATGCCGCCGAGATTCGCGAAGCGGGTCGCTCCACACAGGGCGTCCGCTTGCTTCGCCTGGATGAAGGCGACCGCATTGCCGCTGCCGCCGCCATCTTCGAAGAAGAATCCGAAGGGCCCGAGCCCGATAAGAAATGACATTTAGAGCAGGTTCGGTCGCGCCTGCCCCTCTTGATCGATGAACTATCGAGATAGCCTGGCGAATCTGCTGCGCGCGAAATCCCTCGTCCGCGGTGAATTCACTCTGTCCTCGGGCAAGAAGAGCAGCTATTACCTGGACTGCAAGCTCACCACGCTCGATCCGGAGGGCGCGCTTCTTACGGGCCATGCGATTCTGGAACTGCTTGATGAAATGGGCTTGAAACCCGACGCGATCGGCGGACTTAGCATGGGTGCCGATCCGCTGGTCACCGCTACGGGCGTGGTCAGCGCCATCCAGAAGAGACCCTTGGCTGGCTTTTTGGTCCGCAAGGAAGCAAAAAAGCACGGCCGCCAACGCCAAATCGAGGGGCTCGAAAATCCCCGCGGCAAGAAGGTTGTTATCATAGACGAAGTCTGCACCTCGGGCGGGTCCACCCAGGAAGCGATCGATGCCACTGAGCGCGAGGGCTGCGAAGTCATCGCCGTGATCAGCCTGGTCGACCGCGAAGAAGGTGGTTCGGACGCGCTCCGCGCCAAATACAACTATCGCTCGATCTTTACCGCTCGCGAGCTCCTGAGAGAATCAACTCAGCCCGCTAGCACCGCCCCGAGGGCCTCCTAGCTCTCCCCCGCTTGTGAGTCCGACGCCAAGGTTCCTCCTGATCAAGTTGGGCCTGCATTGAGGAATCGCGCAAAGGCCAGAGAACTGGGCGCGCTCGAGCCAATCGGTCACGCTAGAATGTTGCCTTAGCTCCGCGAGGGGGAATCATGAAGCGTTTCGGCCACCTGCCGATGCCTGACTTGGCGTACCAGGATCCCGTATTCATGGAGAGTCGGCCGGCAAGACCACTCCGGATCTTGGCCGAATATATCGATCCGCTGAACCGCCTCAGGCGTGCTGGAGTAGGCGACACCATTGTCATGTTCGGCTCCGCACGGGTGTATGCGCGGGAAGTGGCATTGGCGAATCTAAGAAAAATCCAGCGCTCCGCGCGAGGCCGTCGGAAAGGCCTATGGCGCCCGAAGTTGATCGCCGCGCGCTCGATGGTCAACATGTCCCGGTACTACGAAGAGGCGCGCGAGCTGTCACGTCGCATCACCTCTTGGGCCATGACGCTTGGCACGCAGCCAAGGCGCTTTGTGATCTGCTCGGGCGGCGGACCAGGAATCATGGAAGCGGCCAACCGCGGTGCCGCCGAGGCAGGCGGGTCCTCGATCGGCCTGAGCATCCAACTGCCGCACGAGCAGCGGCCTAATCCGTATATCAGTCCGGAACTGAACTTCTGCTTCCACTACTTCTTTATGCGCAAACTGTGGTTCGCCCAGATGGCCAAGGCGTTGATTGTGTTCCCGGGCGGTTTCGGCACGATGGATGAGCTTTGGGAAATGCTCACGCTGATGCAAACGGGCAAGCTGGCCTCGAAGCACCTCATCTTGATCTACGGTCGCGAATACTGGGACAAGGTTTTAAACTGGCGCCACATGGTCCACACGGGCACCATGAGCGAGGCCGATTACAAGCTTCTTCAGTTTGCCGATACGGTCGACGACGCATTCGATCAGGTCCGACGGCAGATGGAGAAGTATCACCTCGCGCTCGAGATCGACTAACACATCTGTTTTCAGTGCAATGCGGACCGAGGCAACCTGGACACCACGGCTACCACAGCTGGCAGGGTTCGTCCAGGGGCGAGGGAGTGAACCTCCCTCGCCCTTTTTCTCTGTCGAGGAGATTCCCCCGAGCGTTTAGAGCCCAATCAGTTCTTGGAGACCTGCGTATCCAGCTCAAAGACGGCATGGAAGCGGCGCTGCTCGTTCCGGTCATGAACCAAGACGATGGGTGTAAGCCGCACCGACTGCCTGCAGGTCCGGCAGATCCCGGTTTCCCCTTCGAGATCTTGCACGAATCCGTCCGTGAAGTGATACGCCGACCGAGGCCGCCGGGCCGCCTTGGCGCCACGCGCTCCGCAGTGAGGACAGGTGAATTCGACTTGGTCCTCTAGAGGATCACGATCAAGTGCCGCCCAGCCCGTATACCGAACGCCCACTGCTTCTAAAGTAGTCCGACTCATAATAGCCACCTCTTATCTTTACGACTCCCGTTGCGAACCGATTTTCTTCCGACCCACGCCCAGTTAGACGCACGAGGGGTCAAATTCGATGCTCTTTTTGTCAAATCCATGCTGCCATGGGGCTTAGCTTGGCTGGCTAAGAACCGCCGGTCGCCTTCGGCCGAACCAATCGTCCGTACACCCACATCAGTGCGGCCGTTAGGACTCCGATGACAACGATGACCCACCACATCCGATTCGGCCGGCCGCGAATTTCCCCGAATTCGCGGAGCAAAACGCCGCCCAGCGGCCCAGCGATCGCGTAGCCGATCGCAATCGGCAGAAAGGCGTAGCCCATATAGAGCCCCTGTTGCTCGGGTGGCGCGAGACGGGAGCAGTATTCATAGTAGCGAGAGGCTTGTGTCAATTCACCGAGCGCCAGAATGACCAGTAGGAGGCCTAGCATCCCCATCGTGGGGTGTACCGCCAGCAGAATCCAGGAAAGCGCCGAGACGAGGAAGCCTAGGGCAATTGTCTCGACAGCGGGAATTCGGCGCGTCAGATACGTCACCAAAATCTGGCAGGTGATGATCGTGAAGGCTTCGATGCTCAGCAGTCGGTCGACGGCGGCCTGGGGGTTGACATAGCGTCGCATGAAGATCGGCACGGAGATCCAAACCTGCCAATACGCGACGTAGAAACCGGCGGAAATTAAAAGGAAGCCGACGTAGCGAAGATTTCCCAGCACGATGAAGATGTTGGTGAGTGCCGTCCAAGCACTCTCCACCCGTGAGTCCTCAGCGCCTCCCGGCTCGCGATAGGAGAGCAGAGTCACCCAAAACATCGCGAAGACACTCGCGGCAGAAATTCGAAATACGCTTCGGATTCCGAGGTGTAACGGTTCGCGAACCAGCCACGCCACCAGCGGGCCGAGGGCGCCACCGATGTTGACCAGCGTGTAGTAAATCGAATAGCCAAGCGAGCGCACGTTCTCCCGGGAGGCGCGTGCCGTCGTACCCGCAACGGAGGGCTTGACCATGCCCGGCCCCAGCGCTGGGACCAGCAGGATAATCGAAACCAGCCACTTATCGCCGATCGCCGTCCGCAAAGGCGCGATCCAAGCCGATTCGATCGAGCTCAGCAGAAAATAGCCGATCGTCAGCACCAGATAAGCACACAGGAGTGTGCGTCGAAATCCAAAACGATCGGCGAGTGTGCCTGCCAGGATCGAAAGCCCGTAGACAACGAAGCCCGCAACGCCCAGCAGCGTTCCGGTCAGTTCACTCGAGAAGTGCAGTTGCTCGCTGAGGTAGATGGCCAAAACAGCGCTGGTTGCGTAGTAGGCCAGCCGTTCGAAAATCTCGGTGAAATTGGCAACCCAGAAGGAACGCTCGAAGCCGGTCCGGATTTCTTCCAGCCGTTCGGCCAGTGCCAAAGACAGACCCTCGTCCGCAGGAAGAGCGCGCGGGCGTGATTGTAGCGGATCGACGCCGATCTGTGTGCCAATTTTGCAGTTCTGCGTGGAGGCTTTTGGCTGGCCCCTCCCTTACGCAGCAGCGGCGAGCTGCGGACCCATTTTCCGATGAAGTGCCAGCACGATTGCGCCGAGGCCCCAAATGATAACGACAAAAGAGATCAACCCCCCCGCAAACGGCACCATGGTCAGGGCGCGGATGATGGCCAGCCCAAGAGCGAGCCTTCCGATGGCGGGACCGACCCCCACCTGGGGGCCCAGCAACCGTTCACCGAGCCACGAACCCACGAAAACCTGCGTCGCGTATAGGGCAATGATATAGAGAACGAAGGTCGTAACGCCGATCGCCAAGCCTACGACAGTGATGCAAGCGATGATGGCTACGACAGGCGTTGCGAAAAAAAACAGCACCCCAAATCCCATGGCAGGACCCACTCTTTTAGCCGCCTGCACGGCATCGGCAAAGAATCCAGGCAGCAGCAACAGCAGGAGCAGACCGAATAGAAAGCTGGCTCCCCAAAGCAGCACGCGGTGCCAGTAGTAGGCCACACGTGTATAGTCGGGACCTCTTTTCGGTATCGTGATTTGAATCGGACTGCCGAGTTTCGCACCAGAGGCGACATCTGGCTGGCGACGCCCCTCATACTTTGTCTGACCCACGATCTCGGCCTTGGAACCAATGCTTAACCGGTCGGCCCGAATCCAGGCGTCGTGACCCAAGAAACCGTTGATATCGATGTCTTGAGAAAGGGCAAGCAGATCGCCTGTGACCCGGCCGTCTAGTTCTGTCGCGCCCGTAAACAGTGTCATCGTGCCGCCGACGGTGGCTTTATCGGCAAGCTCGAGCACACTTCCAGCTCCCATCACGTTTCGGCCCACCGTCGAATTGAAAAATAGCGTTTGAGACCACGCCCGTACGTTGCCGTCCACCGGGCCGTTCACTCGAAGCTCCTGAGTGAATCCGAGGATGTCCCCTTTCACGTGGCCGTCGACCACCACCGACTGGGACGCTACGATCAGATCACCGTCCACCTGCCCATCGATCCGAACGCGGTTGGCAATTACGATCAGATCGGTCTTGACCTCCTGGTCGGCCGGCAGCGTGTAGCTTGGGTTTCCGTGCTCCAGATCAGCTGCTTCCGCGGCGGGGGCGAGACCGAGCGCGCAGACAAGCACGCCCATCACAAACGAGATGGCCGTGAATCGCAGCCACTGTTTCCTCAGCAACCAGATCGCAACGCCACCGAGGGTCGTCGCCGCCAAAAGTTCTGTCACGTTTCGCATGGTGTCCCATCCTTGCCAAAATGCGCCTTGAAAGAAGAGCATCGTAAACAGATTTCCTTGCGAAAAGCCGGCCTGTGTTGCCTGCTGAAAGGCAGGTGCCACCAGCCCGTTCCACACCGTGTACAGACCCGCCGAACAAAGTCCGAACGCAGCGATCCAACCCCAGTGCGTTCTACTCTTCTGTGGGACCGTCATCACGCGCGCAGGAATTGATTCATCGTCAGCCGTCAACGCCTCTCGCAGCCACTCGCTTTCGCTTCGAAGTGCGTCGAGCAGTTCGCTGCACATCGCGCAAGCAGCGACATGTGCCCGAGCCTCTCGAGCGCGGCCCTCATCGAGCTGCCCTTCGAGATACAACAGGCCGGTCACTTCGTCGAAGTGGCTGGCTGACAAACCATCAGAAGAACTCATAGTTTTCTCCCGCCGCCGGATTTCGCCGCCATGCTCCGCTCGCTCCCGCCCAGTTGGTCGCGCAACTGGTGCCGGGCGCGCAGAAGCAGGACGCCTACAAAGGCGCGGCGGACGCCCAGCGTGTCGGCGATCTCCTCATAACTCATGTCCGCGAAATAGCGCAGCACCAGCGCCATGCGCGCGCGATCCGGCAGCCGTGCCAGGCCTGCGCGCACTTCCTTGCCCGTGTGCTCTCTCTGCAGGCGCTCCAGCTGGCCCGGATCGGGATGCTCGAGCGGCAGCGTTTCCAGATCTCCGGTTTCGAGGTCCTGCCGGATGCGACGACGACGGAGCGTGTCCCAGCAGTGGTTGCTCGCGACTTTGTAGAGCCAAGCCGCAAAGGGGCGCGACGAGTCGTACGTGCCGATTTTCTGTCTGACTTTCACAAAGATCTCAGTGGTCGCGTCTTCTGCGTCCTCGCGCGC
>Ga0187780_10003942_pt1 | contig 11142 bp, 8 predicted proteins | sample 1015_Q2_SP10_20__FD_132429 | JGI IMG/M metagenome (GOLD analysis project Ga0187780, IMG submission 132429) | Tropical peat soil microbial communities from peatlands in Department of Meta, Colombia - 1015_Q2_SP10_20_MG | ecosystem: Environmental > Terrestrial > Soil > Wetlands > Peat | place...
ACCAGTGACGAGGACCTGCTTGCGTTTGCGCGCGGCAAGGGAGGCTCGATCTATCACCCCGTCGGGACCTGCCGGATGGGCAGCGATCCCTATGCGGTGGTGGACGCCTCGCTCCGGGTCCGAGGAATCGACGGGCTACGAGTCGCGGATGCGGCGGTCATGCCGACCATCCCGTCGGGCAACACCAATGCGGCCTGCATGATGGTCGGCGAGCGTGCCGCCGATCTCATTAGAGGTTCCCGCTGAGCGCCAGGGAATGCTGGACTACGTCGTCATCGGCGGAGGGATCGTGGGCGTCGCGACCGCGTGGGCTCTCAGCCAGCAGCATGCGGGAGCGGCCATCGTACTGCTCGAGAAGGAGCGGTCGCTCGCGGCTCACCAAACGGGACGCAACAGCGGGGTGATTCACGCCGGTGTCTATTACGCTCCGGGGAGCCTCAAGGCGACGCTTTGTAAGGCGGGACGTACCGAGACGCTGCAGTTCTGCGAGCGCTACGGCGTCCGCCACGCAATCACCGGCAAGCTGCTCGTGGCGACGACTGAGCAGGAGCTCAGCCGAGCGCGTGCGCTGAGTGAGCGCTGTCGTGCAAACGGAATTGACCACGAGTGGCTGGAAGCCGCCGAGTTGCAGCGGCGCGAGCCGTTTGTCACCGGTCTTGCAGCGATCTTCGTTCCCAGCACCGGGATTGCGGACTACGCGGAAATGACCCGCCGGATGGCCGATCTCGTGCGGCTCGCGGGCGGCGAGATCCGTCTCGGCGAGGAGGCGGTTGCGCTGTCCGAAGACGCTAATCAAGTCGTGATCGAGACGCGCCACGGCATGCGCTACCAAACCCGACGTCTGATCGTGTGCGCCGGACTGCAGTCAGACCGGCTCGCACGGCAGCTGGGTCTCGGCCGCGATGTCCGGATCGTGCCGTTCCGCGGCGAGTACTACCGCCTGCGCAGCGTCTGGAGCGACCGCTTCCGGCACCTGATCTATCCCATTCCGGATCCGGCGCTGCCTTTTCTTGGAGTGCACCTGACCAAGATGGTCGACGGGTCGATGACAGTCGGGCCGAACGCGGTGCTGGGATTTGCGCGCGAAGGCTACGGCAGCCTCGCGTGCAATGCGCGCGATGTGCTGGATACCCTGCGATTTCCGGGCTTCTGGCGCGCGATGATGCCGCACCTGCGGTCCGGCGTGGCGGAGTTCCTCAACTCCGCCTCGCCGCAGCGCTATCTGCGGCTGTGCCAGAAGTACTGCCCGACGCTTGCATTGAGCGACCTGGAGCCGCACCCCACCGGCATCCGTGCTCAAGCTATCCGTGCGGATGGGCGGATGGAGCACGACTTCGTGATCCTCAATTCTCGCCGCAGCGTTCACGTCTGCAACGCGCCTTCGCCGGCAGCCACCTCGGCGTTGCCGATTGCCCGCCATGTGGTCGCCGAGGCGAACACTCGGCTCTCAGCGTGAGAGCAAGTGCGACGCGGCACCACCGACTACAACGTGAGGAGATGGCACTGATGACGACTGGCCAAGCGGGCGCAACGCGAATTCTGCATACCATGCTGAGGGTGCGAAACCTCGACGCCACGCTGAAGTTCTATGTCGAGTTGTTGGAAATGCGGCTGCTGCGTCGCGATGAGTACGCCGAGGGTCGATTCACGCTGGCGTTCGTCGGCTACGGGCCCGAAGAGAACAGCACCGTCATCGAGTTCACCCATAACTGGGATACCGAGCACTACGAGCTGGGGACGGCCTACGGTCACATCGCGATCGCCTCGCCCGACGTCTACGCACTCTGCGAGAGGCTCAAGGCCGGCCCGATGAAACACGGGAGCCGGATCATCGCGTTCCTGGAGGATCCCGACGGCTACAAGATTGAGCTCGTGCAGCGGGCCTGAGGGAGCCGCCTTAGGTTATCGATCCGATGACTAAAACTCATTAGACACTTTAGGATACGTTAGATTCAATTCCTGTACTCGCCGGTACATTTGTGCATCGTATGTATTCGGCGCAGGAACCGTCGGGGGGGCGCAGTGGCGAAAGTCGCTGGTTGCAGCAACAGCACAATAGTGTCCAGGCCACAGAGTACGGCCTCAGGCTCCGGACACGGACACCTACCCCAATTCAGGGCCGATCAAGCACGTTAGAGGGGGCCTGCCCGTGAAGATCCATTCGAAAACGCTTGCTCTGTCTGCAATTCTCGGCGCCTGGGTCGTCGCACCCGCCGCACTCGCGGCGGAGGAGCTCACCGAGATCGTCGTGACCGCACAGAAGCGCGAACAGAAGGCGCAGGACGTCGGTATCGCGATGTCCGTCCTCACGGGCGACGAGATGAGCGACCTGCATTACACGAACCTCCAGGACATTGTCGCCCAGTCACCGGGGGTCGAAGCGCGCAATCAGTTTCCGGCGCGCGGGCTGCGCACGAACATCTTTATCCGCGGCGTAGGCTCCACCGACTTCAACGACGCGACGGAGACTCCGGTCGGAATATACGTCGACGACTTCTACATGCTATCGCCGAGCACGGCCGACTTCTCCCTGATGGACATCGCCCGTGCTGAAGTCTTGAAGGGTCCACAGAGCACGCTGTTTGGCCGTAACACGAATGGCGGCGCAGTCCAGTTCGTGACCAATACGCCGCAATTCGACGCCGTCTCCGCCGATCTGAAGGCGGGCGTCGGCGATTACACGACTCAGCAGCTCACCGGCGTGCTGAACGCACCCCTCAACAGCATGTTCGCGATTCGTGTGGTCGCCCAGCTTGATGACCACGCGTGCTACACGAAGAACCTGTATCCGGGCGGCCTATGCGCGAACGACCAGCACTACACGGCCGCCCGCGTGTCCTTGCGCTTCAAACCGAACGATGCGGTCGATGCGATCTACAAGTTTGAGAATGGCAGTACGCGCGGCAACTTCGGCGAGACCGACCCGCTGGTGACCATCGGGTTACCCAACGGCGACGTGGCCCGAAACCCGACCAACACGAACGCCTATGGCTACAACCCGTCCAGCAACGGGACGGACCAGCCGGGCTACATCGACGCGCAGGGCTACCTCGCGGGGTACAACAAGGTCCAGTCACACGTGCTGCGGGTTAACTGGAACGTCGCCCAGGACGTCGAGCTCACCTCGATCACGGGCTTCCTCGACCAGCGTTACGCCGTCTACGAGGACTGCAGCGGCACGCCGTCGATAATCTGTAACTACGAGGGCTTCTTGCAATCGAGGCACTACTCGCAGGAGTTTCGTCTGAATGGAGCGTTCGGGCGCACCAACTGGACCGCGGGGCTTTACTACCTCCATCAGAATTCCCAGGGCGGCCTGGCAGCGCCGCTTTACTACTCGACCGCCAACGGCCTGCCGGCGCCCGGGCCGACGACCGCTGGGCAGTTTTATCTCGCCAACTTCGTCAATGCCGTGTCGGCGCCTGCAGCGTTTGGCCAGCTGGAGTACAAGGTGGTGGATACCGTCACGCTGATTGGAGGTTTGCGGCTCGCAAATGACAATCGGGATTTCCGGCAGGTCTACAACGTCTACGACGTACTGACGCCAAACAATCTCTTCCCGGTCAGGAGCCCCGACTTCTTTCTGCTCTCAAGTCACGAGGTCGAGGACATTGCGGTCAGCTCCATCTTTACGCCAGCGACTGCCGGTGATCTGACTAATCAAGACCACACGGCGGTGAGCGGGACGGCCCAGATCAACTGGCAGCCCGCTCAGCACGAGCTCTTCTACGCTTCGATACGCCGTGGCGTGAAGGCCGCCGGGTTCAACAACGGCTCGGTGCCGGTCGGCGCCATCACAACGACGCAGTATCCCTTCGGCGAAGAGAAACTGCTGGCCTACGAGATCGGCGAAAAGGTGTCGTTGGCCGATGATCGGCTCCGCATCAACTCGGCAGTCTTCTACTACGACTATCACGACTATCAGGCGATTGCGTTCACGTTCCCGGGCATCACCCAGACGAATAAGCCCGCGTCAATCGACGGCGCGGAACTCGACATCGCGGCCATTCCCCTGGAAGGTCTCTCCGTCGGCGCCGGGCTCGCACTGCTGCACACGGAGGTCAAGGACGTTTCGATCGGTGCTGGTGCGCCGCCGGCCGACAAGGAGATGGGCGAGGCGCCCTCGATGAAGGCCAATGCGCTCGTGCGGTATCAGTGGCCCGCGTTCGCCGGAGACTTGTCCGTGCAGTTCAGTGGCGACCACGTAGGCGCGCGCTGGACCGATGTCGAGAATCTCAGCGTGGGCCGCCTGCCTGCCTACACGCTCGTCGACGGACAAATTGGCTACGAGGCTTCGAAGAACGGCTTCAATGTGTTGCTATGGGCTCGGAATATCACGAATGAAAAGGTGCCACTCAATTCTCTCGCCACGTTGACGTTCGTAGGTATCGGCCAGCAGAAGTGGAACGAACCACTGACGGTGGGCGTTACGGTGGGCGTCCACTTCTAGAACGCGAGCCGGGCGTCGCGACCGGTCGTCCCGGGTCGCGGCACCCCCTGGAGGGTGCCATAGGTTTGTTTCGGAGCCAGACGAGAGCTCCGGGCGATCGAACGGCAGTGGGTGTTGGTAGGAGCACTGAATGATTGAAATCAGTGTCAACCGCATGCACCGGCGTCTCGACGTCGAGCCTGATACACCGCTCCTTTGGGTGCTTCGCGAGCAACTGGGCCTCACCGGGACCAAGTTTGGTTGCGGCATAGGTGTCTGTGGGGCGTGCACGGTGCATGTAGATGGCGAGGTGGTGCGTTCCTGCATCCTGCCCGTCGAGGCCGTCCGCGGAAGGTCAATCGTCACGATCGAGGGCGTCGGGGCCGATGCGTTGCACCCGGTCCAGGTGTCGTGGATACAGCATGACGCGCCGCAATGTGGCTACTGCCAGTCGGGGCAAATCATGGCGGCGGTCGCGCTGCTCGCACGCGTGCCCCATCCTACCGATGCCGACATCGACCAGGCGATGACGAACCTTTGTCGCTGCGGTACCTACGACCGGATTCGGCGCGGGATTCATGCGGCGGCAGGAGCGTGAAGTCGCCCCACCCCGGAGGGACCAACAGGCGCGAGTTTCTACGCGTGTCGCTCGCCGCCGGCGGGTCGCTCGCGCTCGGGTTCGCCCTGCCGGTGGGGGCCGAGCCCTCCCGGCCCGCCGGTGAAGCGCGGGATGAGCCGGCAGCGCAGATCTCGATATGGCTTAAGGTCAGGCGGGACGGCCGGATCACGTTTGTGAATCCGCACGCCGAGATGGGGCAGGGGATCTGGTCATCACTCGCGATGGTTTTCGTCGACGAGTTCGGCGGCGACTGGGCGACCACGGACATAGAGGCGGGCGGGGTGCGGCCTGAATTTCGCCTCAATCCATATGTGCACGAGGTGTTTACCGCCGGCAGTTCCTCGATCGCGACCGGTTATTTGCCGGTTCGCACGGCCGCGGCGGCGGCCCGCGAGATGTTCCTCGCCGCTGGCGCGGCGCGCCTCGGCACGAACGCGGCGCAGCTCTCGCTCGCGCAGTCGCGGGTCCACGCCAGTGACGGCCGCAGCGTTGGAATTGGCGAGCTGCTCGATGAGGTGATGCGTCTCGAACCACCGGCGAATCCGACCCTCAAGAGCGACAGCCAATTGCAGTACATCGGTAAGGGAATCGTTTCCAAGGAAATCCTCGCCAAGGTCACCGGTCGCGCCACCTACGGGATCGACGTACAGATCCCTGGCATGTTGATTGCGACCGTCAAGGCATCTCCCGTTCACGGAGGCCGCGTCGTCAGCTCAAACGCGCGCGAGGTCGGCCGACTTCGCGGCGTGAGGGCCGTCGTGCCTATCGCGGGTGGCCTCGCGGTGGTGGCTGATACGTTCTGGCATGCGAAGCGGGCGGCGGACGCTCTGAAGATCGACTTCGACCCCGGCACGGCCGCCGCGGTCAGCGACGAATCTATCTACGCAAGCCATCAGGCGGCATTGCAGCGCACCGACGGAGTCGTCGGGCTCGACGAGGGCGATGCGCGCCGGCGGCTGGCGCAAGGCGGGGACCTGTACGAAGCCGCGTATTACGCACCCCGGCTCGCACACGCGACGATGGAGCCGATGTCGTGCACGGCGCGCGTTACGGCGGACGGCGTCGACCTGTGGCTCGGCACTCAGGGCATCGAGTACGTGACGAACGAGGTGGCCCGGCTGGTCGGAACGACGCCGGACCGCGTACGGGTCCACAATCTCATGCTGGGTGGCGGCTTCGGTCGCCGCTACGAAGCCGACTATCCGAGCCAAGCCGTCACCATCGCCCAAGCCTTGCCGGGGACCGCGGTCAAGCTTATCTGGACTCGTGAGGAGGACATGCAGCAGGACTTCTACCGACCCGCCTCGGGCGCGTTGCTCCGAGCGACGCTCGGTGCGGAGGGTCTGCCGAAGGCGCTGCTTGTGCGCGTGTCGGCTCCGGCAATCGCGGCGCACAATCCCGGGTTCGCGCAGTTCTCAAAGCCCGTCGATATCACCGCCATCGATGGTTTTGCGACGCTGCACTACGAGATTCCGCACCGGCGGTTCGAGTGGCTGCAGACGGAGAGCCACGTTCGCATTGGCTGGTGGCGCTCGGTCGGCAATTCCCAGAATGCATTCTTCAAGGAATGCTTCATCGATGAGCTCGCCACGCATGCGGGAGCGGATCCCATCGACTATCGGCTGCGGCTTCTCTCTGGTGATCGGCACAGGAATACGCGGCGGCTGCTCACGGAGCTTGCGCGGGTGGCGCGCTGGGGCCAGGCGCCAGCCGGCCGCTATCAGGGGTTGGCGCTCCACGAAACCTTCGGCACGATGGTCGGCCAGATTGCCGAGATTTCGTTGGAAGGCGGTGAGCTGCGCGTGCATCGGATCACCGCTGCGTATGACTGCGGCTCGATCGTCAATCCATCCGCCGTGGAAGCCCAGTTGCACGGGGGAATGGTGTTTGGACTCACGGCGACACTCTTCGGTGAGATCAACATCGAACGGGGCCGGGTGCGACAGAGCAACTTCCACGATTATCAGCTGGTGCGCCTGGCTCAGATGCCGGACATCGAACTCGTGCCGGTGCTGCGGGGTGGTCCGCCGTCAGGGGTGGGGGAGCCGGGCGTCCCGCCGGTTGCGCCCGCGATTGCCAATGCGCTCTTTCGCGCAAGTGGGCGTCGCGTGCGGCGCCTGCCCTTGACCCGCGAGGGCGTGGCCATCGCCGCCGCGCGCGGATAGTCCGATGCAGCCGGGCGTCCAGCCGAGCACGCGACTGGGTCGGCTGGTTGACGACGCGCCTTTCCGTGCCGTGCACTGGATAGTCCTCGCGCTCAGCGCACTGGTGCTCATGCTCGACGGGTACGACCTGTCGGCCATGGGCTTTGCACTTCCCGCAATTTCGACTGCGGTCGCCGTTCCTGCCGCCAAGTTTGGACCGGCACTGTCGGCGTCGCTGGTCGGGGTCGCGATCGGCTCTCTGGTCGCTGGTCCGCTGGGCGATCGCTATGGTCGCCGGGCCGCGATCATCGGCTGCTTCCTGATCGTCGGCGCGGGTGCTCTGGGTACGACGTTGGCGAGCAGCCTCAGCGATTTCATGGTGTGGCGGTTCTTCACGGGGTTGGGCATGGGTGGCGTCGTGCCGAACGGGGTGGCATTGCTGTCGGAATTCATGCCGCTGCGGCGCCGTACGTTCTTGGTTGTGGCGGCCTTTAGCACTGCAGCGTTTGGTTCATCCGGCGGTAGCCTGATCGCCGCGGCTCTGGTGCCTCGCTTTGGTTGGCAGGCCGTCTTCGTGGTCGGGGGTGTCGGGCCACTCGTGGCGACGGGGCTGGCCTACGTCTTCCTCCCCGAGTCACCATTCTTTCTGATGCGAGCCCGGCGTATTACGGACGCGCGAACTCTGGCGCGGCGCCTGGGATTCGAACTGCCTGACACCAGCGCTTCGCAGAGCTCCCACGCGGCGGTGGAGGCGCCACTTCAGCTGCGGGACCTATTTGTGGGGCGACTTCGCATCGCGACCTGGCTGATCTGGCTGCTGTTCGTAGGCACGCAGGGACTGGTGTTCTTCACGGGAGGCTGGTTGGCGGTGTTGCTCGAGAGGGCCGGCCTGCCGATACAGAAGGCTCTCATCGCGCTGTCCATCTTCCACATGGGCTCGTTCATTTTCGGTTTGACGGTCGCGTGGCAGAGCGATCGCCGATCTCCGGAAGCGATGCTTGCGGTGACCTACGTGACCGCGGCCATTGCGATTGCGCTGCTCTCGAGCGGGGGGATTGGCTCCGACCTCGTGTACCCATTGTGCTTCCTTGCGGGTGGCGGCGTGGTGGGTGCGTCATTCTGCCTGGGAGCGCTCGCCGCGAGCTATTACCCGCCTCGCATAAGGGCCATGGGAATCGGTTGGGGTCTCGGCGTCGGTCGAATCGGCTCTATCACGAGCCCCGTGCTCGGTGGGCTGGCGCTCGGTGCTGGGTGGAGTGTCAGCTCGATCCTGGCGATCGCGACCCTGCCGGCCATTGCGTGCGCGACGATCGTACTTGGTCTGGCGATGCTTCCGCGCCAAGACGCGTGCTTGGAGACGACGAGCTAGACGTTGGCTGCCATCGCCCGAACCGGCGCGAGCTGTACGGCTTTGACAGGCAGAGTCGAGAAATTCCGGCCGGCAGTGATCCGATCAACTACCTAGAGCGTCGTCTTACGGACTAATGCTCCGTCAGGCGACTTCGCCGGGCTGCGCGGAGTCTCCGTCGGCAGGGCGCCGGGTAGGGCTGATGGGCCGCACGGCCGCGGCGCCCAGCCTGGCGCGCGACTGAAGTTACGGCGGCTCGCGCCAGTTAAGTCCCGGGAAGCGCGCGTAATCCCGGTCGGTAGTGATCCACTCACACCCGGATTCGATGGCGAGCGCGGCAAACCAGGCGTCTTGCACGAGGTTGCCCGTCGCCTTTGCCTGCGTACATAGATCCTCGAAGATCGACCAGTGCCGTGATCCGGGAGAGGTGACCGTCGCGTTTGGCTGCTCGAGCAGCACGCGACAGAAGTCAAAGGCATCGCTCCGTGAGCTGGGACGGGCAAAGATCCGCGGGTGGGTGCAGATTCGCACGAGGCTCGAGAGCACCTGCGGAGCGATTCCATAGGCCGCCGGCCCATTGACGACCGATTCGAGCCAGTCTCTGTAGTGCTCGTGATCGTTCGAATCGGTCCGGAACGCGTAGATCAGGACGTTGACGTCCGGAAGAATCAATCGCGGCCGTCCATCCGATCGAGAAGCGACGAGGTATCGTTCAGGTCGACACCGGGCAGGGTGCCGCCGCCGGCGCGACACTCGGGCAACGTAACAGGCCGCCGAGCGGACCGCTTCATGGGGTGCCGAAGCACTAGCTCCAGCCCCTGCTCAATGAGCGAGGTAAGGGTGGTCTTGCGCTTCGCCGCCTCAGCCCGAGCGCGCTCGAGGAGGGCTTCATCCAGTCGGACGGTGGTTCGCATATGTCAGATCATGCAGAGGGTATGTCAGTATGTCAAGACAGGAATGGGGTGCAAGGGGTCCCGAGTTCAAATCTCGGCGCTCCGACCAAAATCTGACGATTTATTCCAGAGACATGGGCGACAGTTTGCTGTTGTGTGGCGGAGCATGCGTGGGGTTCGATTCCGGCCAAGTTCAATAGCCATTGAACTTGCGTCCGTTGAGCCTCTCTAGAGGGCCTCCCGCCGGACAACTTCAATGACTATTGAACTTTGCCACCCGGGACCATCACGCGCAGCCCCAAGCCACCTGTAAGGGCGTCGACGTCATGGCGGAACCACCGCTTGCGATCAGGCAGGATGATCTGGCCGGCGATCTGACTCGTGCATTGCTGCGCCTTCATCTGGCCGGGATGCAGGCCAGCTCACCGGGGCCGGAGCACGTATTTGCGCTCGATGTTTCCGCGCTGCAGGCGCGGGAAGTAACGGTTTGGACGGCCTGGATCGGGGAGCGGATCGCGGCGATTGGCGCATTGAAGGACTTAGGCGGCCTTACGGGCGAAGTGAAGTCGATGCGCACGCACCCCGAATTCCTGCGGCGGGGGATCGGAGCGGCGATGCTCGAGCACATCATCGGCGAGGCCCGGGCACGCGGCATGCGCCGTCTGAGCCTCGAAACCGGCAGTGGCCCCGCGTTCGAACCTGCACTCGCGCTCTATCGCAAGCGCGGCTTCGTCGCAGGCGAGCCGTTTGGCGATTACGTGCAGAGCGCCTTCAACCAGTTTCTGCACCTGACTCTTTGAGGCGCTTCCCGATTAACGTTGCCTGTGGTCTCATTAGCCAGGCGCGTTCGATAACAAACTACCGAATCCGATCGCCCGTACATCATGCTCGATCCACCGTCCCCGTCGCCGGCGGAAGGCTCGGCTGACGGCCTGAGCCGGCCCGGCGCCACTACCGGCAGCGCGTATTCGCTCTACGTGCTGATTCTCCTCACCCTCGTCTACATCACGAATTTCATCGATCGGATCGTGCTCGGGATTTTGGTCGGACCGATCAAATCCGAGCTCCACCTGAGCGACAGCGAGCTCGGCCTCATCGGCGGCACGGCCTTCGCACTGTTTTATACCGCTCTCGGGATTCCCATCGGATGGTGGGCCGATCGCGTGAGCCGCGTCCGCATCATGACCGCGGCCATTGCCTGCTGGAGCCTGTTCACCGCGCTCACCGGCTTTGCGCACAGCTTCCTCGCGCTGTTTCTCGCGCGGCTCGGGGTCGGCGTAGGCGAGGCCGGAGGGGTGGCGCCCGCGTACTCGCTGATCGCCGATTACTTCCGGCCCGGCTGGCGCGCCCGCGTCCTCGGGTTCTTTTCGCTCGGCATTCCGATCGGCAGCGCTCTCGGCTACCTCCTCGGAGGTTATCTGACGACCGCCTTTACGTGGCGCGCGGCATTCATGCTGCTCGGCGCCGCCGGCGTGGTGCTCGCGCCCCTCTTCCTCATGACGGTGCGCGAGCCCGCACGCGGCCGGTTCGATGCCGCACCGGCGGCTCGTAAGGCTCCGCCGTTGGGCGAGGTCTGGCGCTCCCTTGCCGCCAAGCCCGCTTTCTGGCTCCTGTCTCTCGGGGCGGGCTGTGGCTCGCTCATGGGTTACGGCCTGCTTTTCTGGCTGCCCTCATTCTTCATACGCAGCGATGGAATGACGGTGTTGCAG
>Ga0187780_10003943_pt1 | contig 11142 bp, 10 predicted proteins | sample 1015_Q2_SP10_20__FD_132429 | JGI IMG/M metagenome (GOLD analysis project Ga0187780, IMG submission 132429) | Tropical peat soil microbial communities from peatlands in Department of Meta, Colombia - 1015_Q2_SP10_20_MG | ecosystem: Environmental > Terrestrial > Soil > Wetlands > Peat | place...
CGAGTACGGCGTGCTCTTCCGCAATCTGTTTGCCATGGACAATCTGGAAGTGAAGGGCATTCACGGGATTGTGATCTCATCGGTCGTGCCGCCGTTGGACTCGACGCTGCGTCAGGTCTGTGAGCGCTACTTCAACACCAAGCCGCTTTTCGTAGGCCCCGGTATCAAGACTGGGATGCCGGTTTTGTATGAGAATCCAGCCGAGGTTGGCGCCGATCGCATCGTAAATTCCGTCGCAGCGTTCGAAAAATATGGCGGACCGGTGATCTCGGTAGACTTTGGAACCGCGACGACATTCGATTGCGTGACTGCGAAAGGTGAGTACCAGGGCGGCGTGATTTGCCCGGGAATCGGCATTTCAGCGGATGCTTTATTCGAGCGCACCGCCCGCCTGCCGCGCGTGGACATTCGCAAGCCCGCGAAGATCATCGGTACCAATACCGTTGCCAGCCTGCAATCCGGGCTTTACTACGGTTATCTCGGACTGGTGGACGGGATTCTGCAACTGTTGCTGGGGGAGCTGGGCAGTGACACAAAGGTGGTCTCGACCGGCGGGCTGGCATCGCTGATTAGCATAGGGTCGAAGTACATCCAACACGTCGATGACCTTCTTACCTTGGAGGGCTTGCGGATTATCTGGGAGCGCAATGTCGCCGCCAAGCCGCATGAGGCGGCGTCGACTGCGCCACACGCCACACGATCGGAAGCCAGACCTCACCCTGGAAGCAAGTCCCGCTAGACTCACGTGCAAAACTACTTCAACTACTTCACCGAAATCGAGGAACATTTTCAGCGTCGCCGTGGTGGAGTCTTGTTGCTTAGCACGCTGGATTGGGCATTGATTGAAACCTGGAAGGACGCGGGAATCCCACTGGAGGCCGTGTTGCGTGGCATCGATGCTACCTTCGATCGCTATGAACTGCGGCCCTCCAAGACAAAGAAGATCAATGGCCTGGGCTTCTGCGCTCAGGAGGTACTTACTGCCGCCGAAGACATGCAAGAAGCCGCTATGGGCTCGGCGAAGAGAGAGCAGGCACAGAGCGGGTTTCAGCTCGAAGAGATTGTGGTGTTTTTGCGGCGTAACGCTGAACAGCTTGAGCGCGCCAAACTGCCAGCGGGAAGAGGGATTTCGGTTCAGCAGTTCTCACGGGAGACCGCCGGAAGGCTACGAGAAATGGCGGCTGAGTTGGAAACCCTCAGTGCAGTACCGCGTTTAGAAGACCTGGAACGCAGGCTCACGGTCGCAGAAGAAAAGCTCTTCGCCGGTTTGCTGGCATCGGCCTCCGATGAAGAAATCATCGCCGTGCGAGCTCAAGCCGACCGCGAGCTTGCGCCCTATCGCCGCAAGATGTCAGCCGCGCAGATCGATCAATTACAGAAACAGTATGTTCATAAACGCCTGCTGGAGCAATACGGCCTGCCCAGATTGAGCCTGTTTTATATGTAGAGCAAAACTCGCGGGGACGCCCGCCCTCCATCATGTTTTTGTAGCTAGAATTGTTGTTTGCTACTCACTATCGACAAACTCGTGTATGGGGGCGACGGTCTTGCTCGGCTGCCCGCTGATGAGCACGGACGAGGCAAAGCGGTGTTTCTGCCTTTCGTTCTTGCCGGCGAAAAGGTCGAGGCTACCCTGCTCGAACAGAAGCCCGGGTTCGCGCGGGTTCGGGCCGATGCTCTCCTCGAAGCCTCGAACTATCGCGTCCGCCCGCAATGCCGCTACTTCGGTGAATGTGGAGGCTGCCACTACCAGCACGCCAACTACCAGCATCAACTGGAAATCAAAGCGGCGATCTTGAAGGAGAACCTGCGTCGCATTGCCAAGCTGGAGTTAGCCACAGAACTCATTGTCCGTCCGTCGCCGGCATGGAACTACCGAAATCGTACGCGCCTGAAGATCCAGACTCAGCCGGAGTTCGCGCTGGGGTACTACAAACTTAATTCCCATGAACTGCTGCCTATCACTGAATGTCCGATCAGTTCGCCACTGATCAACCAGGCAATCGCTGCCTCGTGGCGGCTTGGTAGTAGGGTGGATGACGAGATTCAGGAAGTCGAATTCTTCGTGAATGCCGATGACACTCAATTGTTGTTGGATGTCGATTGCGCTCCCGGCATTTCTGCGGAAGTGGCACGACGAGTGGCAGAACAGATGCAGGAAGCTCTGCCAGGCGTCGCTGGGGTGACGGTGCGCAACGCGGACGGGAAGAATCGTGCATCAGCGGAATTGCCGGCGATTGCGACCCGTGGTGCAAACAAACTCGATTATCACACACGGCATTCCGCTTATCGGGTGAGCACCGGAGCTTTTTTTCAAACCAACCGCTTCCTGATTGACCAGTTGATAGGCATCGTGACCGAAGGAGTTTCCGGCGATCTGGCGCTTGATCTCTACGCGGGCGTAGGTCTCTTTTCGACGGTTTTATCCCGAAGTTTTGCACAGGTGGTCGCGGTTGAATCGTCACCGACATCTCATGCCGATCTTTTCTACAATTCCCCATCGCATGTGAAGGCTGTTCGTTCTACAACCGAACAGTTTATGAAAACCGCGGCGGGGAAGTTGCAACCGAATCTGGTCGTAGCTGACCCGCCGCGGGGCGGACTGGGGGAAGCGGTGGTCCGAAGCCTGATCGGGCTGGGAGCGGGCCGGATTACCTACGTGTCTTGCGATCCGGCAACCCTTTCCCGAGACCTGGTTGGTTTGCTTCAAGCCGGATATCGCATCCAGCAAGCCCACGTGGTGGACCTCTTCCCCCAAACCTATCACGTGGAGAGTGTGTTTCACCTCGTCCGTTAACCGGCGAGGGAAGAGACTGTCTTCCCCCTGTGCCGAACTTCTTCCAGCGAAAATCTCCACGTCAGCCCCTGCTTTGGACCTCCTTGGCTTATGGCGGAGGGATCTTCGCGGGCCTATCCATTTGGAGACCACCGTCGTGGTGGCTGGGGGCGGCACTAGTTTTCTCCGTGGCAGCCATCTACTGGCGTCGGCGTCGGCTTCGCACTGCGTTCGGGCTGGCGTTAACGGCGGTTTTCGGAATTGGACTGCTCACTAGTCAAATCCGTGCCGGTCCCGGCGATGCCTTTCCGTTTCCGGACACGCCAGACGCCCTCGTGACCGCTCACGTGATTAAAGAAGGGGGTCTGCAGCGCAATGGCGCAGGCCAAGTTCAGCAAAGATTGGATGTCGAAACCGAAGAGGTGGCCGCTGAGAACTGGGTTCGTAGCGTGCATTTCGGGGTGCGTGCAACCTTCTATGGCAAAGACAACAGCGAAGGGTTGGAGAGAAAAGCAGGCTCGGCCCCGATTCCCCAATTCCACTATGGCGAGCGCGTGCGCTTCTCCACCACGCTCTCGCGGCCACGGAATTTCGGCAACCCCGGAGGGTTCGACTACCGGGGATATCTCGCAGACAACGGAATCCTCGCGCTGGCTTCCGCGAAGACAGCCAGCGTTGAACTGCTTCCCGGTTTTGCCGGCAACCGCGCTGAACTCTGGCGTACCCTCCTCCGCAGCGACATCGTTCAGCGAATTTATCTGCTATGGCCGGCGCAGCCCGCGGCATTGGTCGATGCCATGCTCTTGGGCGATAACGCTCTGCTCGGACGGGATCTTCTCGCCGACTTTCAGCGCACTGGAACTTACCACGTTCTGGTCATCTCCGGATTGAAAGTCGGCATCGTGGCGTTGGTAGCGTTTTGGTTCCTGCGCAGGCTCCGGGTTGGCGATCTCGGCGCGAGCGTCGTCACGGTGCTGCTCACGATCCTCTATGCGCTTGTGACGGAGGTTGGTGTACCGGTCTGGCGTGCCACGCTGATGCTCGCACTCTATCTGTGCGCGCGGGCTCTTTATCGCAGGAAATCAGTGTTAAACACGATTGGAACGGCAGGCTTGGTGCTCCTTTTGATCGATCCCAGAGCGCTGTCCGGCGCCAGCTTCCAGCTTAGCTTTCTGTGCGTACTGATCATCACCGCCATCGGCAGCCCGATCCTGGAGCGCACGACGCGGCCACTAGCCTCGGCTCTGAAGAACTTAGACGCCACAGGCTATGACTTCGCGCTCCCACCTTCCCTAGTGCAGCTCCGGCTTGATCTGCGCATGATTGCCGGCCGGCTGCAACGATTCCCCTTGGGCCGGGTTGCACCCCTGTTGCTGTCAGGAACAGGCCGTGTACTGCTGTTGTTATCCGAGTTTCTGGTGGTTTCGATCGTACTGCAGCTAGGTTTCGTATTGCCCATGGCCTACTACTTTCATCGCGCTACCCTCGTCGCGCTGCCAGCGAATGTGTTAGCTGTCCCGTTGACGGAGATCGCATTGATCGCATGCATGGTTGCGTTGGCTCTCAGCTATGTCTCGCTCTGGGCGGCGCAGCTGCCGGTCTGGATCGCGACCCTATCCTTGCAGGCACTGGCGGGCTCGGTTCGTTGGCTGGGAGCTTTGCGGGTCGCGGATACTCGCTTGGCCACGCCTGACTCTGCAGTTATCCTGGTGGGGGTTGCGACGCTGGCGCTAGCCATGCTCTTGGCGCGGCGCCGGCCTTGGCTCATGGCGGCCGGGTTCGCTTCCCTCGCAGCCTTTGCTCTCTGGATTTGTTTTGTTCCGCCTCATCCTCAGATTCAGCCCGGGGTTCTCGAGGTCACCTCGATCGATGTGGGACAAGGTGATTCCATTCTGCTGGTATCTCCCCAAGGCCAAAGCCTGCTGGTGGACGCCGGCGGCATCCCGCACTGGATGCATTCGGGACTCGACATTGGTGAAGATGTGGTATCGCCGTACCTGTGGTCGCGGGGGATCGATCATTTGGACGCGGTTGCGGTGACCCATCCTCATGCCGACCACATTGGTGGGATGAAAGCCGTCCTGGCAAACTTCCATCCTCGCGAGTTGTGGCTCGGCAGCGGTAAGCCGAATGCGGAATTGGAGCAGTTGCTCCGGGAGGCGGCGCAGCTCGGTGTGGCTGTCGTCTCGCGGGGAGCAGGAGATCATTGGGAATCGGGAGGGCTGATGTTCCGGGTGCTGGCACCAGCTACGAACCCGACAAACCTCACCACCAAAACAAATGACGAATCTTTAGTCATGAGTGTTGCTTACCAGGAAAGCACAGCTTTGCTGGAGGGAGACGCCGAGAAAGCGACCGAGAGACAGATTGCGCAGCAGCAACCCGCGGCGGATTTACTGAAGGTGGCTCATCACGGCAGCGCAACTTCCACCATGCCGGAACTGTTGGCAGCGGTTCATCCTCGATATGCAGTCGTTTCGGTAGGCCTGCACAATGTATACGGGTTTCCGCGACAGGAGGTGCTGGCACGTCTGGAGAGATCACAGGTCAAAACTTATCGCACCGATCTCAATGGCGCAGTCACTTTCTATCTGGATGGAAAGACGGTCACTCCTCACGTGGCGAGTCATCGATGATGTCGAATTCGGCGGTTTCCATATCGTCCGGCGATTGCCGGGACTCCGCGATCAGGCGACGGGCCTCGGCAGCATCTTCTTCGCGCACCAGGATGACGGTACCGCCCACCCCGGGCAGAATATCCTGTTGAGCATCCAGCGAAGTGATGTCGTTGTCGATCCCGGCGGACTCAAGCAATCCGTGAACGACCATGGCCTCCGATTCCTGTTCGGTATCGAAAACGCGAACCAGCTTCTCATTCGGATTGGGAGATGGTTCTTTGCGTACAGAGCCCGGCTGTGCCATGCGCCCTCCAACGAGTCTGCGATTCAGGACAATTCCACATTCCTCTAACCTTATCCCGTAGGGAAGATTCTACCCCCGAATAGGCCTTGCAAGGGCATGTTCTTGATTGACCTGCTCTGCATCAGAGGCACATTGAGGTGACCGAAGTCTTACACCGTGGGGCCATTGCGCTACGCCGAGATTGCCTCCACAATACCTACACCAACTGGCGCAACGCCCGGTTGCCAAGGTACATCTAAACAGAACGTGCAGCGACGCGGAAGTGGGGACGCGATGAAGAGCAGGGAGCGGGCTGGGCAGTCTGGGAATCTGAACGAGAAAGAGCAAGAGGCTCGCAAGATACGTCGTCTGCAAGTCATGATCAGCATGGTGATGTCAGTCATCGGCCAGGATCCGAATCTTACCCTGGAAGAGGCCTCCGAGTTAGCGGCAGGAGCCAAGCGCGCGGCCCTGGCCATGTTCCCAGACAAGGAGTTTGCCTTTGACATCCTCTACCGGCCGCGTTTGCAACGCTTGATGAACGAGCGCTTCCGGCTGCAGTAAGGGGGGAATTTTGTGGCTCCCGTTTGACCCCTGCTTCGCGTCCAGACTACACTCGGTTTTCGGTGGAGTGTACTCATGAAGCGTCTTGCCTTGCTGTTTGCGGCTCTGCTGCTATTCACTTTCCCAACCTTTGCCGACGATGAAGGCCACCATCACGAAGACTTGACTCCGGATCAACTGGGAGCGGTTCATTTCCCGATCTCGTGCGTTACCACCGTGCAGAAACCTTTTGAGCGCGGCGTGGCTTTGTTGCACTCGTTCTGGTACGAGGAGGCGGAAAAGGAGTTCGCACAGATAGCCGTCGACGATCCGCACTGCGCCATGGCTCATTGGGGACTGGCCATGAGCTACTGGCACCAGCTCTGGGACCAGCCCGATCGCAAGACGGTGAAGAAGGGCAAAGCGGAGGTCAGAAAAGCCGAAGCGCTCCATCCCCGTGACGACCGTGACCGCAGTTACGTAGCTGCCATGAGCGCTTTCTATGGCGGCTCGAAAAACCGTACCTATCACTCCCGAGCAGATGCTTACTGCCAAGCCATGCAGACCATTCACGAGCATCACCCCGAGGACCGCGAAGCGGCGGTTTTTTATGCGCTCTCATTACTCGCCTCCGAGCCGGACAAAGATCCGAATTTCACCAATCAGAAAAAAGCGGCGGCGGTGCTGGAACCGCTATTCGTGGAAGAACCCGACCACCCCGGAGTAGCGCACTACTTGATCCATAGCTACGACAGCCCGCAGATGGCGCAGCTTGGGCTGCCCGCCGCACGCCGTTACGCGAAAGTTGCGCCCGCCGCACCCCATGCGTTGCATATGCCGTCCCACATCTTTGCTCGCCTGGGACTCTGGCAGGACGACATCGACTCCAATCTGGCTTCCATCGCCGCGACCCGCAAAACCGCGGCCATGCACATGGGCGGAGAGGGACATCAGTTCCATGCCATGGATTTCCTGGAGTATGCCTACCTGCAATCGGGCAGGGAGGCGGATGCTCGGCATTTGATCGAGGAAGTCCAGGCCATGCCACCCATGAAGGATATGTATGGCATGGGCTTCGATCCTCGTCTTTACGCTATGGTTGTCTTTCCCGCGCGTTATGCACTCGAACTGCATCACTGGAGCGACGCTGCCTCGCTCACGCCGGTGCCTGACGCTGACATCGGCGACAGCGCCGTTACCTACTGGGCTCGCGCGATTGGCGAGGCCCGCAGCGGCAACGCGGCCGCAGCCCGCCAGGATATTGCGACGCTAGTCACGATTCGTAAGACTCTGGTGAAGAAGAAAAAGCCCCTCTTTGCCGAAGCCGTGGAGCAGGACCGGCAGGAGGCATCGGCTTGGGCCGACCACGCCGAGGGTAAGAACGACGCTGCCATGCAGACGCTACGCACCATCGCAGAAAAGGAAGAAGCCAACGGCGATGAGCCGTTGGCCATGCCAGCTCGCGAGATGTTGGCGGACCTGCTGCTGGATATGAACCGTCCGGAGCAGGCTCTGGCGGAATACGAGGCTGACTTGAAATTTAACCCGAATCGCTTCGATGGCCTGTACGGCGCCGCTCATGCGGCAGAACTGGCGGGAAAGACCGAGCAGGCAGGCACCTACTACGCCCAGTTGGTAAAGATCTGCGCCGGCTCCAATTCTGACCGGCCTGAGCTGAGCCGCGCAAAGTCGCTGCTCGCGCAAAAGTAACTTTTCTCAACCACAGAGGCGCAACGGGGAAACGTTAACGCGTGTCCACCCTTTGCAACCGGAAAAGGAGCGTTCCCCAACCCAGCTTGGATCGCATTTGCACCGGAGTGTGGTTGCCGTCATCGGTAAACCAGGCCCATACCGTTCCTTTGCCCTTCATCGCGCCGGAGATGGCCTCGGCTCTTACCCGCACGGTTTGGAATACGCCAGCCGGCACTTTTACCTGCTCGCGAGCTTCGACATGCGCGGTCACCTCGGTGGTTTTCCCGCCGTCATTGATCTGGAATGAATTGAAATTGCCGGACTGAAGCGGCAACGACGCTAGATAGTAAAAACCACTCACCACATCGCTCACGCAGGCCGGAATGTCATTCTCCACATGCTTCGTTTCTCCGGTCTTCAGATTTTTTTCGTCGAGGACGCTTTTGTTGCGCGCGTAATCAAAATGCAATTCCGATTGGCGCGCATGAGAGCCCTCCTCGACGTGTTTGGATACCTTCAGGGAGCAAAACCTGTAAGGATCGAAAAAAGCTTCAAAATGGTCGTTAACTTTGTACAGAGCATTGACCACCCCGGCGGAAGCGGCGGTTGCGATTACATGCTGCTCGCCACCATCGGCTTGCAAGCTAACCCGCGCCGTTCCGGCGGTGAATAAATGCCATTCCACCGTATAGACGTATGCCTGACCATCCGGGAAGCGATAGTTGGCAGGCGGAGGAACGATCCCGCTGGAAGGACCTGCGCTGATCGTAGGCAAATTGCTCTGGCTCGAGGACGCAGGATTTGTCTGGGCAACGGACCAACAAAAGCAGAGTCCGGCAAGCAGGCAGCATTTCAGGATTGGAATCGAGGAAATTCTCATCGGGAACGCGCCATAACCGTAAATGCCTCAGAAGCCATTTACTTCCCGCGCGTTGTCTGCCCGCGCGATCTCATCGGAAAACTCCAGCCAGTTTGGCAACCAGAGCTGCCAGGATTGCCACAGAACCTAGTGTCGCATTGTACTCGCGGTGTTTCCAATACAGGGCCCAGGAAAAGTTGCGACCGCTGTCACCTGCGAGACTCATTCTTGGAAGCAGGCGCGGAACCCGGCTGGCATAGTCGGCAAAATCGGGGAAACGGTGCGCCAGATATTGCTCTTCGGCGCGGATCACGGGCAGGTAAATCGCCCCAAAAAAGATTACAAGGATCAGGGTGACCCAGAGACTTCTGGCGGCGATCACAAACCCTATGGCGAGGATCATCGAACCCAGATAGAGGGGATTCCTGGTATAGGCGTAAGGGCCAGTCACGGTTAGCTGTTCGTTTTTCTGAACGTGTCCGGAGGCCAGCGCGCGCAGGGCCAAGCCCATCGCGACGAATACCAAGCCTAGTAACAGCGATCTCACAACCGGGCGTGCCAGCCAGAGGTAAAGCGCCGCAAAGGCGAACCCTAGCGGAACCCGGATGCGACGCGCTACCCTCGCCCAGCTAGCCACGGCGGTCCCCCAACAGCTGCCGCGCTGCCGCCGCCACCTGGTCAGCGCTGATTTCCAGAAGACCGGGATCGGGCGCAGCGTGGCGTGCGTGCGTTGTGGGACTCGAAGCGCTACGCAGAACGATACTGCGCGTGCCGAAGGGTCCGTTGCGAGCAGGGTTTGTCGGTCCGAAGATGCCCACCACCGGGACTCCCAAGGCGGCAGCCATGTGCATCGGACCGGTGTCGCCGCCGATGAAGAGCTTGGCCCGGCGGGTAAACGCGATCAGTTGGCTTAAGGTGCAGCTCAGGACCTGAGCCGCTCCACCGCTCGCGCCTTCGACCGCCCTGGCCAACAACTCTTCGCCCGGGCCAAAGTTGATCAACGATGGCAAGCCTTCTTCACGTAACTGTTTGGCCAGGTGTCCATACCGTTCTGCGGGCCACTGCTTGGCGCCCCAACCTGCGCCCGGATTCAGCAGGATGAAGGTGCTGATGGCCTGGCGTTTTAACCAGTTTTCACAATAGCTCTCCGCCGCGTCATCCCGCGGACACGCGATCGTAGGTGGTTGCAGTGGCTGGCGCGCCACCGCTTCGGCAAGCGACAGGTTCTGTTCGACAATGTGCCGTCCGCGGGCGATCACTTGGCTGGTGTAGAACATGCTCGCGGCGTTCTCTCTCGGCTGCGCAAATCCGAAGACGGTCGGAGCACCCGACCAACGCGCGCACGCTGCGGACTTCAACGCGCCCTGGAAATCCACGGCCACCTCATATCTTTGTGCGCGAACTTCGCTGCCGGCTACAGCGATGCGCTCCCAGGTTTGCAAGGACAACAAAGAGGTGCGCCATTGTTGAGTATTCACGGTGTGCACGCAGTCCACCAGGGGTCTTCGCGGTGACCGCGGGCCACAGCGCGGCTCTGGCAGAGCGCAGAGCAACTCCGCCCAGCGCTCTTCCACGATCCAGCCCATGGTCGCCTCGGGGAAGGCTTGGCGGAGAGCGGCGGCGGAGGGAAGCGTGTGAAAGATGTCGCCCATCGAGCCCAGACGCACGATCAACAGACGCCGGAGGTCCGGCGCGGCAGTCGAGTTTGCGGAAGCAGCCGTGACCGGCAGGTCCATGCTTAAGAGTGCCGTGGTCCAAGACGCGAACGGATCATCTCACTGGCCGAATGATTCTTCGGGTCTCCCACGATTTCTACCCGCCCGCCAAATTCCCGAACCACATCGCGTTCGGGCACGCTGTCAGCGGTGTAGTCGGTACCTTTGGCTTGCACGTCGGGACGGATTTCGCGAATCAATGCGCGCACATCCCGTTCCGGAAAAATGACAACCGCGTCGACGTCCGCCAGTGCGGCCAGAATCTCAGCGCGTTCTTCGGCGGGCATCAGCGGCCGTCCCTCCCCTTTCAGTTCGCGCACGGACTCATCCGAGTTCACCGCCACAACCAAGCGCCCACCGAGATTCTTGGCTCCCTGAAGATAGCGCACGTGGCCGACGTGCAGCAGGTCGAAGCAGCCGTTGGCCAGGGTAACGGTTTCGCCCGCGCGCCGCCAGTCCTTCACGCGAGCCTGCAACTGTTCCCGGCTCAGGATTTTCTCGCTATGCACTTAGTGAGACCTTGTCATCGGAGGCGATTGACTGAGCGCATGTAACAGCTCCTGCTGTGAAACTGTCGCCGTACCCCGCTTCATCACCACCAGGCCGCCCGCATAATTGGCCAAGTGGGCTGCCTCCTCCGTGGTTGCCCCGGCCAC
>Ga0187780_10003944_pt1 | contig 11138 bp, 11 predicted proteins | sample 1015_Q2_SP10_20__FD_132429 | JGI IMG/M metagenome (GOLD analysis project Ga0187780, IMG submission 132429) | Tropical peat soil microbial communities from peatlands in Department of Meta, Colombia - 1015_Q2_SP10_20_MG | ecosystem: Environmental > Terrestrial > Soil > Wetlands > Peat | place...
CCCGTCCCCTCTCGCCTCGAACGCCCGGCGCCGTCAACCTTCGCTCGGCGAGACATCCCAATCGGCAACGATCATCGGCGGGAGCGGCTGCATCATGCTCGCGGCAAGTTCTCGTAGCGCCCTCTGCTCGTCAGGGAGCGCTTCGTCGCATTCGCTCAAGCACATTTGTCGCGCTCGGCCGCACCTCCGAGCGCGAGCAGTCGGTGCACCGTGCGGGGCACATCGATGGGAGCGGACGCACGCGCGCATGCGTCGCGCCGGTCCCGGCTGATGCTGCGCTTCTCTACAAGTCTCCACCAGCGTTTCGACGCAGGTCACTCGGGCTGAAACCCAGCCGTTCCCAGAGCACCAGCGCATTCGGTGTCGGGTGTACAAAACTCAGCGCAGTCCTGAAGTTGGGTGATCGCTCGGCGGCCGCAACGATGTCATCGTTGTACTCGTCATCCCAGAGTTGCACCAGATCCTCAAGCGGACCTCCAGCTAGGTAATCGAGCAGGTCTCGATCAGGTACCGCATCCGCGAGCTGAACAAGCTCGTCGATAGCCTGCGGGACACCACGCGCCCACACGGCATCGACAGCTTCCCAAGCCCAAAAGTCGGATTCATCCTCGAGCTCTCCCGGCCAGGCGGCGCGTACCTTGGTCATGTGACGCCAGTACCCGGCTATCACCTCGGGCCAGTCGGCGGCAGGATCCAGCTCCATCGAAGGCAAGCGTAGCTCTGGCGGTATTTCTTGTTGACGTCAGCTCGCCCTGCAACCGCGAGACCGTCCCGATAGTGCCATGAGCGGAGCTACGGCACACCGCGTTCGTTCGGGGTGGGGTGTGAGCTCGCGGCGAGACAGTCTGAGCGGAGCTACGGCACGCTGCGTCCGTTCGGGGTGGGGGGCTGTGGGCTCGCGGCGAGTTCTCGTAGCGGTTCGGCTGAGCGCGACAATGTGTTTGCGCGAGGCCGAACCGCGGAGAGTCTGTCTGAGCAAGCGAGCCCACAGCCCCCACCCCAGACGCGGGGGGACTGCGGAGCCTACCCTGAGAACCGGTATCCGATCCCCGGCACCGAGTGGATGTACGTCGGCTTCTCCGCGTCCGGCTCGATCTTGCGCCGGAGCCGGTACACGTGCGCGTCCACGGTGCGCGTCTCGATCTCGACCTCGTATCCCCACACCCGGCGGAGCAGCTCACCGCGGCTCATGACCTGGCCGGGCCGTGAGGCGAGCAGCGCGAGGAGGTTGAACTCGGTGAGCGTGAGCATCACCTCCTCGCCGTCGCGAAAGACCTGACGGCGGCCGAGGTCGATGGTGAGGCCGGGGAACTCGAAGCGATCACGGGGCTGCTCCTGCGCGGAGATCTCGCTGCGGCGCAGGTGCGCGCCGATGCGCGCCATGAGCTCGCGGACCTCGAACGGCTTGGTGACGTAATCGTCGGCGCCGAGCTCGAGACCGACGACCACATCGATCGTGTCGCTCTTCGCGGTGAGCATGATGATCGGCACCCGCGCCCCCTCGGCGCGCAGGCGCCGGCAGACATCGAGCCCGCTCATCCCGGGCAGGTTCACGTCGAGGATGATCAGGTCCGGGTTCTGCTCGCGAGCGAGGTTGAGCCCCTCGACCCCCGTCGCTGCCTCGATGAGCGTGTGGTTCTGCGCGCTGGTGGCGAGACGCACCACCTCGCGGCTTGGGGGATCGTCCTCGACGATGAGGATGGTCTTTCCGGCTCCGCTCATCAGGCGGGGACCTCGATGAATGTGGAGATGCGCTTCACGAAGTTGGCCACCTCGATTGGTTTGGTGATGTATCCGGAGCACCCGGCTGCGAGCGCTTCCTGTTCATTGCCCTTCATGGCGTTGGCGGTCAGAGCGACCACGGGCACGCCGGACGTCTTGGGATCCGCCTTGAGCATCCGGGTCAGGGTCAAGCCGTCCATCCCGGGCAGCTCCACATCCATGAGCACGAGATCGTAGACCTTGGATCGCACCTTGTGGAGACCTTCCTCGCCGTCGACCGCGATGTCGACGTCGAACCCGCTGCCCAGGAGCACCATCTTGGCCAGGTCGCGATTGCTCGCGTTGTCCTCGACCAGCAGGATTCGATTGTGGCGATGCCCGTTGAGGACCTCGATTCCGGTCAGAGGTAGCTTGAACGTGAACACCGAGCCGCGGCCGGGGACGCTCTCCAGGGAGATGCTGCCGCCGTGCAGCTCCACCAGCCGGCGGGTGAGGGACAGCCCGAGACCGGTGCCCTCGACCTGGCGCGCGCTCGCGTGCTCGAGCTGGTAGAACTCGTCGAAGATCCGCGTCTGATGCTCGGGCGGAATGCCGACCCCGGTGTCCCCGACGTCGACGACGAGCTCGCCGGACTCGGCACGCGCCGACACCCAGACCCGGCCGCCCTGCGGGGTGAACTTGATCGCGTTGCTGAGCAGGTTGTACAGGACCTGCTTGAACTTGCTCTTGTCGGCGCGGATGTCGAGGTCGGCCGGGACGACGTCGATGCTCAGGTCGATGTCGCGGCGCTCGCTGAGCGAGCGGATGACGTTGTGGACCTCTTTGACCGCATCCTGAACGCCGAACCGATCGTACGACAGCTCCATCCGGCCCGCCTCGATCTTGCTCAGGTCGAGGACGTCGTTGACCAGTTCCAGGAGGTGCTTGCCCGACGCGTGGATGTTCTGCAGGCACTCCTGCCGCTGCTGGGGCGTGAGGTCAACGAGGTTGTCCTTGAGGATCTCGCTGAACCCGAGGATCGCGTTGAGCGGTGTGCGCAGCTCGTGGCTCATGTTGGCGAGGAACTCGCTCTTGAGCCGCGAGATCTCGGCGATCTGCGCATTCGCAACCTCGACCTCTCGCTTCTGCGTGGCGATCTCACCGAGCTGCGCGCGCTGCGCGGTGTAGAGCCGCGCGTTGTCGATGCTGATCGCCGCCTGGCTCGCGATGATGCGCATCAGCGCCTGCTCGATGCTCGTGAACGGCTGCACCTCGCGGCGCGCGAGCGTCAGCGCCCCGACGATCCGCTGCGGTGACTCGAGCGGCATCACCAGGCAGGACCGAGGCGCATACGCCAGGCCGAGGGTCTTGAAGCGCCGGTCCTTCGTCGCATCCGCGACTGACACGAGCTTGCGCCGCTGCGCGGCCCACCCGACGATGCCCTCGCCGAGCTCGAAGCGGGCGACCTGCCCGAGGTTGTCGGTGAATGGAAACGTCGCAATCGCGGACAGTCCCTGACCGTCCTCGTCCATGAGGAAGACGGTCGCGGCGTCGCAGTCGACGAGGTCGGCTGCGGCCTTGAGCATGAAGTCGATGGTCTCCTTCAGCTCGAGACTGGACGTGAAGAGGTTTCCGACCTGACCCAGAAGGTCGACAATGACCTTGTCGTCCATCGCAGAGCCGAGTATACCCGCGAATTTCGGCCCCGGCGGATTGTCGTCTGATTGCAATCGTGCCAGCGCTGCGCTCATGACCGGCGCTTTCGAAGCTCCTCGATGAGCGCCGGGAGGACCTTCAGGGCATCCCCCACCACGCCGAGATCGGCGAGCTTGAAGATCGGCGCGTTCTCGTCTCTATTGACGGCAACGATCGCCTTCGCGCCCTTCATCCCGACCGTGTGCTGCATTGCGCCGCTGATGCCGAACGCGAGGTACACCGCCGGTTTGACCGTCTTGCCGGTCTGGCCGACCTGCATCGCATACGGCACCCAGCCGGCGTCGACCACCGCGCGGCTCGCGCCGACGGCGGCGTTGCCGAGGGCTGCGGCGAGCTGCTCGAGCAGCTCGAAGTTCTTGGGGTCGCCGAGGCCGCGTCCGCCGCTGATGACCACGGGCGCCTCCTCGAGCTTGGGGCCCACGGCCACGTCGGCGACGCGATCGGTGACCCGCGCGGTGCGGTGCTTCTCGGCGATGGGCGTGGTGACCGCAACCACGGCCGCCGGGCCGCCACCGCGCGGCTCCGCGGCGAAGGACTTGGGCCTGATGACCACGATCGCGGGGGCCTGCGCCTCGAACCTGGTGGCCACGTTGAGGGTCGCGCCGAACACCGCCGAATGGACCACCACCCCGTCTGCGTCGCTCACATCGAGCCCGTTGGCGATGGTGGGCACGCCGAGCTTCGCCGCCAGCCGCCCGGCGACGTCGCGCGAGTTGTAGGTCATGCCGAAGAGGAGGAGGTCAGGGTGGTGCTCCTCGACCAGCGCCGCAAGGGCGTCCGCCGCGGGGCCGCCCAGGAGCAGCTCCCCCCAGAGCGGGTCGGTCCCCGCGTACAGGGTCGTCGCTCCGTGCGCTCCGAGCTCGGCGGCAGCGGCCCCGGCGTCGGGGGCGAACCCGACCGCCTCGACGGTCCCCGCCAGCGTGCGCGCCTTGGTGAGCAGCTCGAGCGCGACCGGATCCGGCTTGCCGCCGGTGATCTCCGCGAAAACCCAGACCTTGTTCAGCGCCATCGCTCAGATCACCTTCTTCTCGGCAAGGAAGTCCGCGATCCGCAGATAGCCTTCGCCGTCGTCCTTGATGATCGAGCCCGCCGCGCGCTGCGGTGCCGGCTCGACGCTCGTGATGCTCTGGCCGGCCGTCGCTCCGCCGGCGCCGTCGAGGCCGAGATCGGCTGGGGTGATCCGGTCGAGCGGCTTCGACTTCGCTCCCATGATCCCCTTGAGCGAAGGATACCGGGGCTCGTTGACCCCCGCGGTCACGCTCACCACGGCGGGGAGCGCCGCCTCGACCAGGTCGTACCCGGCCTCGGTCTGCCGCTTCACCTTGAGCGTCGTGCCCTCGACGGCGAGCGTCTTGGCGAAAGTGACCGCGGGTACATCGAGCAGCTCCGCGATCATCTGGGGGACGACGCCGGTGTAACCGTCCGTGGACTCGGTGGCGGTGATGACGAGGTCGAACCCCTCGCGCCGGATCGCCCCGGCAAGGACGCGCGCAGTGGTCAGGGCGTCCGAGCCGCGGAGCGCGTCGTCGCTGATCAGGACACCCTTGGACGCGCCCATCGCCAGGGCCTTGCGAACGGCGTCCAGACCGCGCTCCGGCCCCATGGAGACGACCGTGACCTCGCCGCCCTGGGCCTCGACCAGCTGAAGTCCGGCCTCGACCCCGAATTCGTCCCCAGGGTCGAGGACGACCTCGACCCCGTCACGCTTCAGCAGATGGGTGGTCGGGTCGAGCTGCCCAGTGGTGTTGGGGTCGGGGATCTGCTTGACGCAGACGACGACCTTCATTCAGCGCCTCCGTGTTGCCTTGCCGGGATCGCCACTCTAGCGCACCGGCGTCGGAATCCCCGAATCCGGCCGCCCCAGCCTGGCTGCGAGGCCGGCGAGATCGGCGGTCTCCTCCAGGGGGAGCCGCATGGCCTGCGGTTGGGTGCGCGACACGGCGGCCCCGAGCGAGCCCTCGGACCACCGCGGATCGGCGACCGCCACGATGCCGTAGTGATAGCGGCGGGCGCTGAGCTCCTCGTCCCACGACGACGCTGCGGTGACCGCCTCGATGCCGGCGTCGCCGAGCGAGTCCGGCTGCATGACCGGGTCGCCGTCGAGCGACGCCACCGTCCACCGCGCGGCCGGCCACCGCTCGGCAGCGCCGGTGAGCACCGCATGGAGGCGCCGCTGCTCCGTCGACCCGTCCGCGGCGGGGCGCGGACCCGTGAGCACGAGCACCCGCTCGCAGGTCATCGCGTCGCGGCCGCCGAGCAGCGCGCTCGGATCCACACGCCGGCTCTCGGGAGGACGGCGATCGAGCACGGCGCGCCAGCGCGCGCGGAGCAACCGGCGGTTGCGCTCCACCCGAGATCGCTGGATGCCTGAGGCACTCGAGGCGCCGCGCACGTGCTCGACCACCGACCGCGGCTCGTACACGACCCGGTCCTGGCCGGCGGCGAGGCGGAGGCAGAGGTCGACGTCCTCGCAGTACACGGGAGCAAAGCGCGGGTCGAATCCCCCGATCGCCACGAACGCGGCTCGCTTCACGAGGAGACATGCCGCCGAGGCGTAGTCGACGGTGCGGCGGAACAGGTACTCCGGCTTGGTCGGGACGTCACCGTCGCCGTAGTTGCGCACTCGCGCGTCCCGCCAGACGATCGACCCCGCCTCCTGGAGGCGGCCATCCGGGTACAGGAGGCGTGACGCGACCGCCGCGACCTGCGGATCGCCGTCCGCAACCCGGACGAGCGGGTCGAGCCAGCCCTGCCGGACCCACGCATCGCTGTTGAGAAAGACGAGATGCCTGCCGCGCGACATCGCCGCGCCCTGGTTGCACGCAGGTCCGAAGCCGAGGTTGCGCGGGTTGCGCAGGATCGAGGCCCCGGCGACACGATCGAGCTCTTGCGCCGTGCCGTCCGTGGATGCGTTGTCGACCACCACCACCTCGTACCGGGGCTCGGTCAGCTCGCAGAGCAGCGCAAGCGCCTGCCGGGTGAGGTCCCAGCGGTTGAAGGTGACCACCACCACGCTCACGTCGGGAGCGGCGACCTCGGGAAAGCCGATCACGTGCGGCGCTTCTGCCACCGCTCGTACGCGTCCCGCACCGGCTTGGCGATGCGGTGCTCCGGCGACGCCCGCATGTGGTCGAGCTCGGCCTGGAGCCTGGAGAGCTCTGCGGCGAGCGCGGTCCGTTCGTCCGCGAGGCGCTGCTGAAGCACGGCGAGCGCCGACACCGGCGGCTCCGGGGGCGCGCCCTCAGCGGTGCCGGACACACTCGGCAGCGTTGCGGCGAGCGCGTCGAGCGCCTCCTCGAGACGTCCCACCGCCTCGCCTGTCGTCGGCGGCTTCCCGCTCGCGAGCAGGGATGCGATGCCCGCGGCGAGGTCGCCGTCGAGCAGCGGGATCGCCGCGTCGAACCTGCCGCGCCGCTCCGTCGCGACAGCGACGACGGGCACCTCGAACGAGGACGCCAGCGCCGCGCCGGCCGGCGATGACGCGACCACGGCAGCCGCACCGGACAGCGCCGCCGCGACGTCGTCGAGCCCGGCCCACGCAGGGAAGTGATGGAGGCGCTCCGCGTTCAAGCCCTCGATGTGCAGCGGCCACGTCTCGCCCGGCGCCCCCGGGTCGAGGCTCACCACGATCACGACAAGCCTGGGGTCCGCGCCGAGCGCCGTGCCCAGGGCCGCGCCGAGCCCAGTGGCAGTGCCGGCGTCCCCATGGCGCGACAGCTCCACGACCAGACGCCGTCCCGGTGGCAGGGCACCGCACATCCGCAGGAGGTCGGCGCGCTTGCGCAGGGTGTCGGCGGCGAACACCCGGCCGGAGAGCAGCAGGGGGTCGCCGGACTGCAAGGCGGCCCGGCCGAGCCGCTCGAGCGTGTCCGCGTCCCGGGCCCAGACGGATCGCGCCGAGAGCTGGGGCACGCTCGCCTCGGGATCGGCCTCGGGCATGCCGACCGCAAACCACGCGATCGTTCCAGCGGCAGGCGCGCCACGGTGCTCCCCCCTCAGCACGAGCTCCTCGACGCCCCGCTCGGCGATCACGTCCGGGGCAACCGGGTAGCGCACCGCCCACGCTCGCTCACCGGCGAGCACGTCTCCGGCGACGATCAGGGCATCGAGGCCGAGTCCCGCGGCGGCGCCATCGTGCGGCAGGGGACGGGCAGGCCGGCCCTCATCACCGGGCACCGAGCGCTCGGCGCCGAAGGGCGCCAGCGCGACCACGTCGATGTCAGGCCGCCGCCGCGTGAGCTCGTTCTCGAGGACACGACGGAGGGCGACCTCGCCCAGCTCGCCGGTGTCGAACGCCCCGAAGAGGCCGACCACCGGCCGCCGAACGGCAATGCCGCCGGTCCGGCTCCGTGCAGCGGGATGAGCGTCGCCGTCCACGTCTCAGGCCCGGCTCAGGGAACGCGCGTCATCGCGGGCTGAGAATGAGGACACCGACCACCATAGAACAAGTCGAAACGATAAGGAGCCCCACCATGCTGGGAATGCCATTCCTCTCCAAGCGCATCGCTGTCACCGCCGCCGCGTTCGCCGTTGCGGCCGTGGCGGGCATCGCGACCGTGGCGATCGTGCCGGCGCTGGCGTCGGGCGCGTCGAGCGGCGCAGCCGACCTCGCCGCATCGGCGTCGCCCAGCCCGCAGGCCGGCCATCCCGCGCTCAGGGCGCTCGCGGCCCGGCGCATCGCACTGGCCCTCTTCCGCACCTCGGTGGAGCAGACGGGGCTGAGCCGCGTGACCGTGCTGAAGGATCTTCTCAACGGTGAGACCCTGGCCCAGATCGACGGATCGAAGGCTCAGGCGGTCGAGACCGCGGTCATGGGAAAGGTCACGACTCGCCTGAACAGGGCCGTGTCCAACGGCAAGATCACGCAGGCGCAGGAGACAACCCTCAGCTCGGACGCCAGCGCCGGCATCGACAAGCTGATGAACCTCAACCTCAGCACCTACATCCGAGCCCGATTCGGCGGGTTCGGACAGAGCTCTCCAACGATCCCCTCCCCCGCTGCCGCGACAGGATCGAGCGCGACCCTCTGATCCCGGCGTGGCGGCCAGGCAGTCTGCCCGGGCACCCCGGGTAGACTGCCTCGATGCCCAAGAAGTATTCCGCCGCCGACCAGGTCATCGACCCGGATCGCCGCTACATCGCAACCATCACCACCGACCGCGGTGACATCGTCATCGCGCTCGACCCGGCCAGGGCGCCGAAGACCGTCAACAACTTCGTCTTCCTCGCCGAGGACGGCTTCTACGACGGGCTCACCTTCCATCGTGTCGTCGACGACTTCGTCATCCAGGGCGGGTGCCCGGAGGGCACCGGACGCGGGGGGCCGGGATATCGATTCGACGACGAACCGGTGCAGGGTGAGTACACCGCCGGCGCCGTCGCCATGGCGAACTCGGGCCCGAACACCAACGGCTCGCAGTTCTTCATCTGCACCGTCGACGATCGCCACAAGCTGGCCAAGGCGTACAACCTGTTCGGGCAGGTGGTGAAGGGCATGGACGTCGTCGGCGCCGTGCGCCAGAACGACGTGATGCGCTCGGTGAGCATCACGGAGGAGTGATGGGAGAGTCCGGCCTGCGGCTCATGGCCGTACATGCCCACTGCGACGACGAGACGATCACGATGGGCGGCACCCTCGCGGCGCTCAGCGACCGCGGGGTCGGCACGTGCGTGGTCTGCTGCACCGACGGCAAGCTGGCGACGATCGTCGACCCGGACATGCCCGAGGAGACCACCCGCCCGAGGCTTCGCGAGATCCGTGAGGCCGAGTTGCGCGAGGCGTGCCGCATCCTTGGCGTCGACGACGTGCAGTTCCTCCGCTACGGCGATTCGGGGATGGCCGGCGAGCCGTCGAACGAGTTCCCGGACGCGTTCTGGGTAGCTCCGATCGACCAGGCGACGAGGCGGATCGTCGAGCAGATCCGACGGTTCCGCCCACATGTTGTTGTCACATATGACGGTAACGGTGGGTATGGCCACCCCGACCACATCCAGACCCACCGTGCCACGCTGCTCGGAGTGGAGGCAGCCCAGCTCGGTGCGATGTTCGCTGACGCCGGGGACCCGTGGCGGGTTCAGAAGGTGTACTACACCGCCTTTCCCAGGTCGTCGATGCGCCGCGCCGCGGAGATGGCGAAGAACGCCGGCATGGACCCGCCGTTCGGCACCGACAATCCGGACGATCTGCCCTTCCTCACGCCGGACGAGTGGGTGACCACCACCGTCGACTGCCGCTCGACGGTGATGCGCAAGCGAGACGCGCTGCGCGCGCACCGCAGCCAGATCGCCCCGGACTGGCCGCTCCTCGCGATTCCCGACGAGATCGCCGAGCTCTTCGCCGACGAGTACTTCCAGCTGGCGATCTCGCGCACGCCGGCCGAGCTTCCCGAGACGGACCTGTTCGCCGGCGTCACTCCGGACGGGCGCTGACCCCTCCGGGGGCGGGTCGCCACGTGGCGATGAACACGACCATCGCGAAGCACGCGGCGGCATAGGCGACGAGGCCGAGCGGCAGCGCGTCGAGACCACCGATCCCGATCAGCCCGCCGAGCCCCGCGGGGAGCACGGCGCTTCCGAGGATCGCGCCCAGGATCGCGTAGGTGACCGCCGAGGGTGCGTTGGGAACAACCCGCGCGAGCCATGAGACCACGACGGGGAAGACCGGCCCCGCGCACAGCCCCACCGCGATGAGGCCGGAGGGAGGGATCACGTGCGCTCGGATCGCGAGGAGCACCAGGATGGCCACGAGCAGCAGGGGAACGAGGATGCGCTCCGGGGCCACCCGCAGGGACAGCGGCGAGCCCAGGAATCGCGCGATGGTGAATGCGCCCCAGTACGCCGATGTCGCGATAGCGGCGCCCTGCACGGACCAGCCGGCGCCGACCAGGTCTGTCGCCTCCCACGTGGCGACACCGGTCTCGACCCCCGTGTACAGGAACAGGAGCACGGCGAACGCGAGGATGAGCCTGCGCGCGGCGCCGCCCGCGACCTGCGCCTCAAGCGCGGGCGCCGGGCCGTCCGGGGTGCGCCGCAGGGGAACGAGGCAGAGCAGGCCGATCGCGCCGCCGCCGGCGAGCACCGGCGCGTAGCCGGCGGCCACGCCGACCAGTGCCGGTCCAACGAACGACCCGGCGCCGTAGAAGGCATTGACCAGGCCGAGCATCGCAGGGCTGCGCCGGCCGTAGTTGGTGGCGAACGAGAAATTGATCAACACCACGATTCCGCCCGCTCCACAACCGCTGACCAACACCGCTAGGAGCAGCAGCGGGAACACCGGTGCCGCGGATGCGGCGACGATGCCGAGGCCGAACAGCGGCGTCGCGACGCTGAAGCGCTGCGCGACCGTCCACCGGGCGTGGGTGAGTCCGAACGCGGCGATTCCCAGGCAACCGCCAAGGAACTGCGCGGTGACGATCAATCCCGCCACGCTGTCCGCGACCCCGAACCTCGTCTCGATCCCGGGAAGCGACGGCCCGTACGTCGCGACCACGACACCCACCACGAAGAAGGCCGCGAACCCCGCGACGGTGGCGGTGCGCGGAGGCGGTGGATCTACCGCTCGAGCACCATCGCGATGCCCTGGCCGCCGCCGATGCACAGCGCGGCGACGCCGAGACGGGCGTCACGCTTGCTCATCTCGTGGAGGAGCGTGACCAGGATGCGGGTGCCGCTCGCACCGATCGGATGCCCGAGCGCGATCGCGCCGCCGTTGACGTTGAGAC
>Ga0187780_10003945_pt1 | contig 11132 bp, 11 predicted proteins | sample 1015_Q2_SP10_20__FD_132429 | JGI IMG/M metagenome (GOLD analysis project Ga0187780, IMG submission 132429) | Tropical peat soil microbial communities from peatlands in Department of Meta, Colombia - 1015_Q2_SP10_20_MG | ecosystem: Environmental > Terrestrial > Soil > Wetlands > Peat | place...
CCGGGTTCTCTGGATCAGTCGTCTTTCAACCGGGCACCGCTGGATGCTGAGATCAGGCGGCGTCGCGGTGGTTTCAAGCGGCTTACGCCGATGCCACCCGTATCCCTCGGCGCTGCTGTAAGCGATGGCTCTGCAACTACGGACCACGGTAGAGGACGAGCGTTCGCTCCCGAGCGATGGGAGCTGACAATCGGTTGCGCGGCTTTCCCCCGGTGGATTCGATCCACTAGTTGTACCAGTGGTTCCGTTTTCGCTGCGGCCCTCAATGCACTCGCTTCGCTCGGAGCACTCCGCGTCGTCACGCACTGGCGGCTGTGGTGGCGTCGAATCAACCGTAGGAGGAAGTCCAATGGCAACCAAAGCTCGTCACCGCACGCTCTGGCGTCGCGGTGGGCGCGGTGGCAACACTGCGTACTGTCAACTGATGGTCGCCGTTATCGCTCGGTGTATGTCGAGCATCGTCCTGATGATTGTTGCGCGTTGGCTGCACGTTCCCTTGCCGGGCGGGGAGTGATCCCCGCCTGACGCGCTACGCGCCTGCCCGAGCAGGGATGAAGCGAAGTCGTGCGGGACATGAGAGTACATACTCTGACGGCCACAGTGCCTACTCGCCGATTGCGCCGTCGGCGAAGCGCAGCAGTGATCGGGCGCGTCGCAGGGCGGAACGCAACTCGGCTGTGCTCACGTGCATGACGCCGTACTGAGCTGTGTCCTTGAGATCGAGCAGCCGCCGCAGTTCCTTCGCGGCGTCGCGTCCTCCTGGGAGGATTTCGGCGAGAAGACGCTCGGCGTCGTGGTGGTCCTGGGAGCGCGAGCGGCGTCCAAGCCTCGCGCAGCAGGCCGCGTCCGAGGCGGCAATACCCGCCAGCACTGCAAGCGAGGTTGCCACACTGCTGTTTGCCTCGTCAGCGTCGATGTCCGTCGCTATCAGTTCGGCTGCATCCAGGAACTTACGAGCGTGTGCGAGGCGCGCAGTAGCTTGAGGTCGGTCGCACACCTGGGTTCGTCCAGTGTGGCGCGGCGTCATGCGACGGATTTCCGTGTGCTGCCGGTGAGGTCAATGAAGTCGGGGCCGGCGATGGTGATGGACTGGTCGCGCAGCGACGTGATGATGGGCTCGTTGCGGCGCAGCGCAGCTTTCAAGTCTCTTGGCGTCAGCTCGTGCAGAGACGCGTGATTGCCCGACCATAGCTCGATGTGCTCGGCGAGTTGGTGCAACTGCTCGCGCCAAGCTGCATCCTCATCGGCTATCTGTTGCGGGCGCACGATCAGCATGTCGATGTCGCTGGCTGTGTCGCCATCTGCACGCGCTGCGGAGCCGAAGATCGAAACGTGGACCGGCGGGCTGATCCACTGGTGTACCTCGCGGCGGATGCGCTCGATCAGCTCCGCTCGCAGACGCAGTAGTCCTTCTACGAGGTTGGCGGCAACGTGCTCACGGTTGAGCAGAAAGAGGGACGCGGACCCGGCCTCTTGGGCAGTCACTAGTCCGTGCTCTACGAGCCGGTTGAGGACGAGACGCACGCCGCGCTCGGATCCACGCCGGGACAGGCGTGCGATCTCGCGGCCGGTCAGAGGGCGGGCAGTGCGGGCGAGCACTTCGAGGACTGGTCCCTCTAGGCTGGGGCAGATCGCGGTGTAGGGCTGGCTCAGGTCCATGCGTAGTATTCTACTCGATTCGGCAGTATAGTAGCTACGTCAGCAGGATTGTGCGTGGGAAATGCACTGAGCTAGAAACCGCAAGCGCGTGATTGGGAGTCCGAAGTGGCGACCTCAAAGCAAGCCCGCTCCATTGTCTATTGTCTTGAGATCACAAATTGTGACCTCAAGACCTGCACTCGGGCACGCCACCTAGAACACGAAGTCGGCGACCGTTCATGTTGAGACGTGCTGCTTGAGTAGGGACGACGGCCTCGGGTTGCGTGTGTAATCGTTCGGGGTACGGCTAATGTATAAAATGTTCGCGTCGTATCCATCGTTTTCCGGGGAGTTCAGTTAAGCAGAGGGCGGTGTCCTAAACCCCAAAAGGGCGGTGTCCACGAATTGCAAAATGCTCGCTTGGTGGACAACGCTTTGAGAGGGCGGTGTCCTGGACCACTAGACGAACGGGGCAAGGCGGTGTCCATCGTAGACGGTTTTTCAATTCGATTCCGGACTTGTCCGGAAGTCTCCGGACACCGCCATTTTTGGCCCGTCGTGGGGCGGGCGGAGCACCTAAACTGAACTTTACCGGGGCAAGCAAGGGACATGCCCATGAGCATCGCAGCCACCGTGTATCGGGACGAATGGGATCGCCCCATCAGCCACCCGCAACGACCAGACTTGCGGCCCACACACAGCACGCGCGAGACGCCGCCAACCGTTGACGGCGCGATTGATGCTTGGCTCGCGTGGCGACCGTATGCACGGACGACCGCGAATCGCATCAAGACCCACCTCCAGAGTTCGCGGGCGTGCGGCTGGCGTCAAGCTCACGGCATAGCCACGATCGACCAGTTCACGGCTGCGGCTGCGGCCGAGTACGTTGTCTATCTGCGAGATTGCGGGGCTTCTCCCGCGACACAGCGCAAGGTCAAGAACCTTCTGACCTCGCTCGCTGAGTTCTGTGCAGAGACGCCGGGCTATGAGACGGGTCTGGCAGGTGACGAGCTGCGCAAGCTCCGCTTGCCGAAGCTCGTAGAGCGCATCCCGCAAGCGCTCACCGAAGACGAATGCCTGCGCATGATCGCGGCCGTCGATTCGTCTGTGCGCGATCGGCTGATCGTTGAGACGTTTCTCCTGACAGGTCTGCGTGTCAGCGAGCTATGCGCCCTCACCCTGGATTCGCTGCACTTGGACAGCCGCCCCGCGTTCATCCATATACGCGGAAGCGTGCATGACCGCGACCGTACCAAGAACTCGTCCGAGCGCGACATCATCGTTGATTACGATGCCTATGGCTTCGGACGGGGCTACGTCAATCGTCTGCGCAACTACGTTGCCAAGGAGCGTCCCACGTCACACTACGGCGAAATCTTCCTTGCGGATCGACGCGAGGCAGGCACTGGCGATCACACGCCATTGACGGTCGTTGGCATTCAACGCTTGATGACGCGCATCGAGCGTGCGTCTGGTGTGCATTGCAATCCCCATCGTCTCCGGCACACGTTCTGTACGCGCTGCGCCGACAATGACGTGCCCATGTTCCAGCTCCAAGAGGCGCTTGGGCACAAGTCGCTCGACATGGTTCGCCGGTACTACACGCAGAGCCGACAGGCGATGGCCCGTGGCTTCTACCGCGCCTTCGGCGCAAGCTACCGCTGAAACAGCGGGCACTAAAGCGCCACGGAGTACGGCTCGCGTGTAGCAAGCGTCTGAAAGATGCGTATCGCCGTGCGATCCGTGACGCCACAGCCAAGGAGCGCGCTATACAGACAACCGTGGCTGACCCTTGCGGTCTTGGCAAACTCGCCGACCGTCCAACCGCGCAAGACGATTGCGAGCCGAAGCTGTCCGGCATCAAAGATGCCTGTCTGTGGATTCCAGAATGTCGCCTGGCTCATCATGTGGCTGTACCTTGCGTGATGCAGCCCCGATATCTAAAGAGTAAACCGATGACACCGGACACGGGCCGCCGTTGTCGGTTTGTAACGCCCATACTGGTACGCACTAGGTGAATGCTGCTGCAAATGTGCTAATGAATGCCACATAACGTGAACGCACTGCGACGTAACGATTCAGTTATGTTACTGTCAATGTTGTCTGAAAGGTTGACAGTAGAAGTGACGGGCGTCGCAGTAGCCCCGTCGCGGCGTCCGTCGTACTGCTAGACGATGCAAACGCTATTTGGTTGAACGAGAGCGCACCTGCTGAACCGCTTCTTTCACTCTACGTGCTGATGCGGCAGTACGGCCAGCTGTGCTTTCGGGCGGCGCCTCCAACCGTTCAAGACGGTGCTCTATGGGTGGGTGCGTTGCGGCGATCACGTCTTCCCATCCGGTGCGGGGGCGCTCCCATGCCGACAGCTCGTCGAGCGCGCGACGCAGACCGAGGCGGTAGTCTTCACCGAGACTTGCAGCACGTGCGTCGGCCTCGTACTCATAGCGTCGTGAGCGGCGCGTCATCAGCGGGACGACAGCGAACTTTGCGGACAGCCAGAAAGGCCAGCAGAAGCACCAGAGGATGACCGCAAGCCATTGTGCGCGTATGCGCACCCAAGCGAGTGAGTTGATGACGAGTGCGATGGGATAGAAGCAGGCGAAGACGACCGTCGAGCCAACGACATCGCCAGCGTCCCAATGGTGCAGCTCGTGGGCGAGGATTGCAGCGAGGGCGGCGCTATCGAGGTCGGGATGTGGCGGGTTTTCTGTGGCGCTGTAGGCGCCGAGCAAGCCGCGCGTCACAACGATGCCGCGCGTGTGCGCCCAGGCGCCGGGCTTCTCCTGGTCGCTGATCCAGATGGCAGGGAGCGTGGGTAGTCCCATGTGGCGCCCTGCGTCTGCCAGCATGGGATGTAGGAGGCGCTTCTCGCGCTTGCTCAACTCCCGATAGCCACGAAGCTGCATGAGCCACGGCTCCGCACGAATGATGACCGCAACGACGACGGAGCTGATGACGAGGCCGGTGACGAGCGAGGAAAGAAGCACGAGCGGATGAAGGGCGAGGTAAACGTAGATCAGAGCAAAGCCAACGACTGCGCCCACGAGTGCTCCAAAGGCAGCCGAGGCAACACCGGCCCCAGGTTCAATACCAATGCCAAGTTCGCCGAATATAGATGCAAGTTCAAGTTCGGTGAGGTCAAAGAGACCTGCCAGCGCGCCAACGAATGTAAATGTCACCATGCCCCATAGCGCGAGCGGAAGACCTGACCAGGCAGCGATTAGAGCGCTCACTACCGCAGGCGTTTGACGTTTTGTTCCTGTCAGCATCCAGCTCCGGCGAGTGCGATATCTGGCAGGACGCGCGTGTGATCGGATGATCGGGCCTGCGGGTGGGATTCGGTTGGTATCGACGCTCACTGCGAGAACTAGTCGCGGTAGACCTGGGCGATTGTGTAACGCCGTTTGGAGACTGATTTGATGGCGACTTGGCCGGGCAGGAGATTGCGCAATTCGTTGGGGTGGATGTTGAATCGCTCCACCCGGCTAATGCTGCCCTTCTCGGAGAAGCCGGTGCCGTAATCGACTTGATGGGTTACGTCAGTTGCGCGGTGTGTCCCGAATTGTGCTGCGATGATTTCCGAATCTTCGGCCTCGATGCGGTGCACGATCAGAAGCCCCGCACCAAGACACGCCTTGCGCAGCGATACCGTCACGGGAACGTACTGCGTGGATATGACAGTCGGCATGAGAGCTTGCCGCGCCTGGAGCAAGAGGTCGGCAAGCTGATCTGCCTCGTTGAGCGCAGCGAACTCATCGAAGACCGCCAGCACGGGGAACAACTGCTCGCCGCTGGCGAGCTGGCGCAACCGATGGTGTGCAACCTGCTTCAAGTCCTGGGCGAGCACGCGGCCCATCAGCTCGACATCCTCGCTGCTCGCCAGCGTACTCAGCGCAACATAGGTGACGGACGGTTGGGCCAGAGCGGCGTCCCAATCAAGCGACGGCTGTGCGCGGAACACGTCGCCGAACTTGCCCTCCAACAGCGCCCCGAGGCGCCGTTGCATACCGGCACGGCCACTGCTTCCGGTGCCTTTCATCTCATCAAGGTCGAGCAGGCGTTTGCTTGTGCGATCGTCGTCGTCGGCGATCCGGTGGGCGAGTTTGGGCATCCCGCGAATCCCGAGCGCGTCGTATAGGGCCTCCAGCGTCACTGCCTCCCCCGCCGCTTGCAGACCGCGCACGATGATCGGCACGGCCTCCAGTGCGACGTTCTTGTAGATCTCAGCATCGGGTCCAAACGTGAATGCGCCAACGAGCTTGTTGGCGACGGATGCGGCGTCACCTGTGCACGGGTTGTAGCCGAGCGAATCCGCTGCGTCAGGGTCCACGAGGTTGAAGGGCAGCGCATACCGAGCTGCGAGCGCACGCGCGACGCCGCCAAGCTCGCCCGCCTTGGCATCGACAATGACAACGCCGTAGCCGTCGGCGAGCGCGCCATCAGCGATGCGCGCCAATGTTGTCGTCTTGCCAGAGCCACTAGCACCGGGGAGGAACACATGCGCGGCCAGATCGGCGGGCAGGTCGAGGTCCAGCGGCCCGTTGGTCTCGGCGTCGACGCCGAGCCGTACTCGTCCGGGTGGATGCTCAACACTGGAATACAAGCGTGATCTTTGCGGTCTCGGCAACGTCGGCTGTTTGTGCCCGCTGATCGCCCGCCATCGGCGCTTGTCGAGGCGGTGGTCGCGGCGCACCTGGGCGTGAACACTACGTGATTTCAAGCGTGCGGCAAGTACGGCTCCCTCGAACCACGCAGGCCCGCCCATCGCCTCGGCACAGAAGCTGCGCAGCGCCAGGCGTACATCCACGGCCGGAAGGTGAGCCTGCGGGAGCAGGTGCGAGAGCAAGTCGCGCCACGGCCAGCCCCAGATAAGGAAGGAGTGCAGCGCCAGCAGCAGCGCAGCGAGCAGCGCCGCAGCCATGAGGCGACGGATCGGCGATGGGCGCTGCAACCAGAACCAAGCGGTGAACGCCGCTGCACCCACCAGGACGCCGGGGTTCAGCAGCGCGGCGCATCCGAGAGCCACGGCGAGCACTGCGGCCAGCTCTTGGATGGCGTGCTCAGTTGGTCCCTGGACGGCTGGCGCTGCGTGCGATTCGATCGCTAGTCGCGCCACACCCGAACCTCGATGCGGTCGTCGGCGCGCAGCTCGCGCACTAGCTCTTGCGTGCGCTCTACACGACCTGGCGTGACGTACCACCAGATGCGATCGACCTTCTCGTAGTCGTACTGGCGCACCAGACGCTCCATCGCACGGCGGTCTTTGCGCGTCAGGTCAAGCTCCACCGCGACGGTCAACACGCCTTGCGCACCCGGACCATTGGTCGGGATGCGCAGCAGCGCATCCGGCGTGCGACCTTCGTCGGCCTCGCGTATCCCTTCCTCACGTTCGCGGTATCGCTGCGCGCGCAGTTCGCGCTCGGTGGTCAGCTCGGCACCGCCGTTCGCCGCCTCCAGATACTCCGTGATCCAGACAAGCGCGATCGAGTGGCGCAGTTGCGAAACCACCAGAGGCGCGGGCCGGATGCCTACGTCGGCTATGCGCGCGCCCTCGCGCGTTACCCGCAGAACTGCGGGCATGTCCACAAACGGCTTGTCGCTCAGCACAAGGCCGAGCGTTTGGAGCGCGCGCACGCGGCGGTACGCCGCCCACCTGCCGTAGTCCTGCGCGTCGGGACGCCAAAAGAACCGGCGCCCGATCAACTCCGTGGTCACAACGCCGTGGCGCGCGATCCAGCACAAGATGTCTTCGTCGCGGGCGGTCAGCTCCGGGCCGCGAACACGCCGCCGCGATCTGCGGCGACCATGCGGTCGCCGAGCCCCGTCAGGCTTGTCGTCGGGTGGCGTGCTCACGGCAGTCCGCTCAAAGCTACAGCGCTAGCTCTCCGCGGCCCCGTCGCTTCTAACGTACTCCTGCCAGTTATCAGCGAGTGCGACGTTCCTGCAACGACAACAGCGGCCGCGTATCACGAAGCCGGGTCGAACACGTAGACCGTATGACGGTCGCTATCGACCGTGTATAGCTCGATGTCGAGGTCGCGCGTCAGCATGTCGATGTCCACGACGACGTACGGCGATCCCGCCTTCTCGGCGGCGTCGTACATGCTCGTCGACTCCGCGTAGTCCTCGGCGTATGCGCGCAGCGAGTCCCACTCGCCGCGATATGCGTCCTCGAACGCGGACGTGTTGGCGGGGTCGTAGGAGAGCCAAGCCACGAAGGCCGGGACCGTGCTCGGCGATGCCCGCCGCGATAGAGGCCACGCGCTCGAAGGATTCCCACTCGCTTAGGCGCAGCTCGCCGAACCCTTCGTAGTCGTGGATCGCCCACTCCTCGGCTCCCGGCTCTGGCGACGCGGCAAGCATCGTCTGAACCTCGGCCGCGATGTCATCAGCCGATTGGTTGGCGTCGATCCATGCGCCGTGCAGACGGCCATTGTTGTAGGCAGCAAGACAAGCGACGTAGATACGTGGGTCGGTGCTCATGGCCGGAACCTCCTGAGAGTTGTTGGTCCCTGGTGTTCCAGGGAGTGCGCCAAGCACTCCTGAGTGCTGCTTTGGTCGTCGTTGTCGGGTCTGTCACAGGGACGGCCGGAGGATCGGCCGGTATGGAGGGAGGCCGTCCCGACCCCTTGTGGGTTGACTGACTCGACGACGGCGACCCTCGTGCTGCCGATGCGACACAGTTTGTGTTGCGGCAAAGTCGCTACCGCCTCACAATTGGGGAATGTCAAACGCCACCTCGGATGCGGCTACGCAGCCGGGGGATGCGAAACCGAGCCGTGGCAAGACGTATCGCGCCGCCCGCTCGCTCGCTTTGGTAGGAAGCCTCTCGGCTATTACTGGAACGACGTGGCCGTGGTTTGCGTATCCACAAGGCGACTTTGGTACGCCATGTTCTGTGCCTGGCTTGGAGTTTGCTGCTGGTAAAGCGTTGTTCGTTGTGACGGTAGCTGCTGCCATTTCATGCGGCGTGCGCCGACCATCAAGACGATTGTGCGTCGGTTGGCTGGTCGTGGGAATCCTTACCGGCGTTGTCACCGCCCTGTCAGCAGACCTGCTGGCCGATCAACAAACCATCAACAATGCCTGCGGAACAGCCTTTAGGTTCGGCCTGGAATACCAGGACCAATGGAACCCGTTTCTGATGCTCGGCTGCTTACTGTTAATGATTGCCGGGGTGCTAGGCACATTCAGACGCGACAGAGCAGTCTCTATGATCCGCAGCAGGCGTCACGGAGTGAACGTGCTGTAGTTAGTCGTGGCGGTCGCCCACAGACCTTGCGCGGCTCCTTGAAGCTGAGCCCCACGAAGTTCCTTTGTGCAGGGAATAGGGAAGATGGAACAGTCTGTGCCAGTCGAGTTCACTGCACCTATTTCATAGCGCCTCGTTAGCCAAGGGCCTCCACTAGCACCCCCGTCGGTACTGTGCCAATCGCCGTTCATATTGCAGGGCATCGAGAAGTTTTCTGGTCCAGAGCCAACCGAAGTCGTCGTTGCTTTCCCCGCCGAGCAGTTTCTCAGCGATGGGGTCCCCGGATATCCGTAGGTTGTCCAACGCTGTCGAGGGTCACTCTGGAACCCAAGCGATAGCCCGCCTCCCACAGCTCGTGCGATCGGTGTGCCCGCTTTGGTCTTCATTACGATGAAGGCAAAGTCGTATGCATGGTCAGTGCTGCGCATCCAACGTCGGTCAACATAGGCTCGCACCCCAATCCACACGCCGAATGGCTCCTTGCACGCTCGTGGGCAACGAGCAACGTCACCCTCGAAACCTGGCGCGAAGGCAAAGTCGGAATAGTAGTCCCCTTCGCCCCAGGCACAATGCGCAGCCGTGAGGATCGTGCTCTGATTAGAGCTGGCTATGACCGATGCTGTGCAGGAATGCTGACGACCAGATCGGTCCTTGACGGTCAATAGTCCCACTGCTTGTAGGGGATTGGATCGCGACACCCGAACTTGAACACCGTTGCTCTGTGGTGCCGAAACGCTGACCGCATCGGCGATCACGGTATCGGTACCCGCACCCAGCGTGTCGTAATTGAAGTACGTATAACCACTAGCATTCGTCGCAGGCCCGTTCGATTCGGAGGTTCCTGCATCTGGACCATTCGTTACTAGAAACGAGACTTTGATCCCTTGCACAGGAACGCCTGACGAAGAGCGCACTTGTGCCGCTAGGCTCACTTCCCCTCCAGGCCGCACTGTCTCAACCGAAGGTCCCAGCGTGACAGTGTCTTGAGGGGCGCTGCTCGGTGGGCCTGAGCTACTCCCGCCCGTAGGGCTTCCACTGCCACTAGATGTACCACCGCCACCAGAGTCACCGTTGCCCAGGGGACCGTTACCTAGCGGGGGTTCTGAATAGGTCATCGCGTACCCGTCGGAGTCCACCGCGACGCAGAACGACGACGATGCGCAGGACACCGACTCGGTTCCGCGAACACTGTTGTCGATGCTTGTCGGCGTATTCCAAGTGCTTCCGTTGTAGGTCATTGCATTGCCAATGCTGTCCAACGCAATGCAGAACGAGGACGACGGGCAGGACACGGAGAGCATCTGGTTGGTGCCGTCGATGCTGGTAGGCGCACTCCATGTGCCGTTATATATCAGTGCGTTCCCGTTTTCGTCCACGGCAGCGCAGAATGAGATCGTCGGGCAGGATACAGAGTAAATGTCTACGATATTACTGGCGTCGATGTTAGTCGGTGTGCTCCACGAGCCGCCGTTGTAGGTGAATGCTTGGGCTTCATAGGCGCCGAAGTAAGTGTCACCCATTGCCATGCAGAATGACGCCGATTGGCAGGATATTGCCCAAAAGCGGGTGCCGAAGATTCCGTCGATACTAGCCGGGATACTCCAAGAACTGCCGTTGTAGGTCATTTCGTTGCCACTTACGTCCATTGCGATGCAGAACGACGTGGACGCACACGACACCGCGTAGAGGTATTCATTCGGGTCGATCTTGACCGGCGTGCTCCACGATGCGCCGTTATACGTCACTGCATCGCCAGCCGCATCTACGGCTGCGCAGAAAGACGCTGATGTGCATGACACTGAATGGAAGTCCCCAACGAATCCGTTCTCGTTCTCAGGGTTGATGACGGTCACCGGAGCGCCCCACGAACCGTCGTCGTACGTCAATGCGCGCCCATTGGTGTCCACCGCCATACAGAACGATTCCGACGGACAAGACACCGCGGTCGTAGGGGCACCGTCAATTCTAGTCGGGGCGCTCCATGACGACGCTTTTGCGCGTGCTGACGAAGCGAGCAGCGCAACGCAGACTCCGAGTGCGATAAGGGTCACGAACATGAGCCGCCAAGACCGCAGAATCAACCCTCCCGATGTCGAACAGACAACCAGCAGCCACCCTCATCGTTGGTGGCAGGCGCGGGACCATAGCAGACGCGAGCCGCAATCGTTCGTCAGCGCCGGCTCATCTCGATCGCTCGTCGTGTTCGATGGCGTTGGCGAGCATGTGCAGGTCCGCGTCGTAC
>Ga0187780_10003947_pt1 | contig 11126 bp, 7 predicted proteins | sample 1015_Q2_SP10_20__FD_132429 | JGI IMG/M metagenome (GOLD analysis project Ga0187780, IMG submission 132429) | Tropical peat soil microbial communities from peatlands in Department of Meta, Colombia - 1015_Q2_SP10_20_MG | ecosystem: Environmental > Terrestrial > Soil > Wetlands > Peat | place...
CATAGGCTGACGGATCGCTACGGTCCACGCCGCGTGATCCTGATCGGTACAGGAATTTTTGGTTTTATCCTACTTGCGAATCGAGTCTTCTCTGGCTGCATCGTCCAGTTCTACTGCTCTTACGTGCTCTTGGGTATCTGTGCCGATTTGTGAATGACTGGGGTGTTGCGGTACAGGCTGGCATGGCGGTGAAAAGAACCAAGAAGCGGAATCCGTGGAAGTAGCTGAAAATACTTGGCTGCCCTCCAGGGATTCGAACCCGATTTCCTGATCCGGAGTTATCCGAAGCGCGCTCGGTGCTCTTTTAGAATGCAGCGATCCATAATCACGAAAATTCCGGCTTTGCGAGCCTTTCCCGCCGCCTCTTCGTGGATCACCTCTTCCTGCATCCAAATGGCGGGAACTTTCAGCTGGATTGCCTGGTCGACAACTTCCGGCACAAACTCCGGCCGGCGAAAGATGTTCACGATATCAATCTTCTCCGGCACCTCCAGCAGGGACGGATATGCCCTTTCGCCCAAAGCGCCTCTTATCCGCGGATTGACAGGGATGATGCGATAACCGTGCGTCTGCATGTAGGCCGAAACCCCATGGCTCGGACGCAGGGGACTGTTCGAGAGTCCCACCACAGCAATGGTTTTCGATCGCTCGAGAAGCTCCCTGATCGGATCCGACCGGGACGGAACGTCCATAACGGTTTATTGTAGCCGCCTGGCACGGGAGCGCCAACCCATAACCGGCAACACCCGAGATGCACTAGCTCTTTTTCGTGGTGGCAAGCTTCTGGCGAAACATCTTTGTGGCCAGCTTGCGAACCGTATCGGAGACTTCTTTGTTACCGGCAAGATGGCGGAGATCTTGGGTCAGAAGGTTCTTGATCAGTCCGAGGGATACATCGATCGGAGTACGCGGGTTAAACGTCAGGTTTCTCACGATCGGATATTGCTTGATGAAGCGGCGCTTCATAGAGATCGCCCGCAGCACGGCCTCGAGAACGTTTTTCTGGCTGGCAAAACGTTCCACTTCTGTATCGGTAATCCTGGGTGATTCGAGCACCGCCAGGGCCACGATTTTGGTGCCGTCGCGAACCAACAACGACCGTTCTTCCCGGTTCCCTTTCATCGCCAACAGAATGCGACCCTTGATGTCGAGTTTCGCGATCTTTTGCAGGGCGCTACCCCGCTGCTCCTCCTGGCTCAGAATCCATTTTTTTGCTTTCGTCGCGGCCGGCTTCTGGGTCACAGTTCCGTCCGGCTGCCCTCCGGCGGATGCCGCCGCAGCCTGGGCCGCCGGAGCCGCCGCTTCCGACGGCACCGTCTCCTCGGTCTCCTCGACCGGCGTGAACTGCTTGTCGGCTTCGGCTGCTATCTCCCCGGCATGCTCAGTCATGAATCGATCAATCGCTTGTTCGTCTGTTTCCACCGGATCGTTGCCCGGCGTTTCCCCGGGGGGGGCGGTCTGGCTTTCCGGCTCCTGGGGCGGCGGAGGCGCAACCGTCCCCGCGACAGAAGACGAGGTAGTAGCTGGGGCTGTGAACACGGACAGTTTCTCTCCGATACGAGCCTTGAGGGGTGGTGTTAAATACGGATTGCCGGTGAGAGCTTCTAAGACCGATCGCAGCCCGCAAGCGCGTGCACTCTCCACCAGGATGGTTACCTGCTCGCGCGTGGCACTGCGTGCCAGCCTCAGGAGAAGGTCTTCACCCACCGAAGGGTTCTCAAGAAGACCCGGCAGCAAGGCTGGCCTGAGATTGTCGGGATCGGTGAAATACTTCAAGACGTCTATGGGCGTGGCGGGGTTGGCCAGAATCTCGCGGCACGCAGCCACACTCCAGCCGGCCAGCGTCATCTTGGCCTGGGGACCGAACACGGTGTTATGGACGGCCAGATAGACCAGGATCTCCACCATTTCCGCGGGGGGGACCATGAGCGCGCCCCGCGCCGCAAACTGCATCATGTTGGAGGGTAAGGCAGACTTACGAACGGCGTCGATCATGCGGGGCCCACGCTGCGAGTTCTGAGCCGGGGAGGGCGAGGAACTGGGGGAAGCGGACGGTGTGGCCTCGACCGGCGCGGCTGGTTTAACGGTTTCGGCTGCGATTTTAGCGGCAGGTTCGGGTATCACTGCCGGGTGTGGTTCTGAGGAATCGCCAGGAGTCGGGGAGGAATTGGGGGTGGCCCGGGCTTGCTCTTCCGGGGCTGGCGGAGGCGCAGCCGTCTCCCCGACGGTAGGCGAAGTTGCAGGCGGAGCAGCGAACAAGGACAATTTCTCTTCAACGAGAGCCTTAAGAATCGGGGTCAGATGCGGGCTGCCGGCGAGCACCTCCAACACCGATCGCAGGCGGCCAGCGCGTGCACTCTCCACGAGGATGCTCACCTGCTCGCGCGTGGCATGGCGTGCCAGCCGGAGGAGGAGATCTTCACCCACCGAGGGGTTTTCAAGAAGACCCGGCAGCAAGGCTGGTGTGAGATTGGCGGGGTCGGTGAAATACTCCAAGACTTCTTTGGGTGTCGCGGGGTTGGCCAGAATCTCCCGGCACGATCCCACGCTCCAGCCGGCCAGCGTCATCTTGGCCTGGGGACCGAACACGGTGTTATGGACGGCCAGATAGACCAGGATTTCAATCATTTCCGCGGGAGGGACCATGAGCGCGCCCCGGGCCGCAAACTGCATCATGTTAGACGGCAAGGCAGACTGACGAATGGAATCGATCATGCGGGGCCCAGGCTGCGAGTCCTGAGCCGGGGAGGGCAAGGAGCTGGGGGAGGAATCCGGCGTGGCGGCTTCGACCGGCGCGGGCGGTTTATCGGCTTCGGCTGCGATCTCAGCGGCAGGCTCGGCCATCACTTCCTGGTGTGCGTCTGAGGAAATGCCAGGGGTCTCGGGAGAAGTGGCGGTCTGGTTTTCCACTTCCGGGGGCGGCGGAGGGGCAACCGTCTCCGCGACAGGAGACGAGGTTGGAGCCGGGCCAGCAGACAAGGACAGCTTCTCTTCAACGAGAGCCTTGAGGGTTGGTGTCAGGTGCGGATTGCCGGCGAGAGCTTCTAAGACCGATCGCAGGCGGCTAACGCGTGCACTCTCCACCAGGGTGGTTACCTGCTCGCACGTGGCACTGCGAGCCAGCCGCAGGAGGAGATCTTCACCCACCGAGGGGTTTTCAAGAAGGGCCGGCAGCAAGGCTGGTCCGAGATTGGCGGGATCGGTGAAATACTCCAAGACCTCTTTGGGTGTCGCGGGGTTGGCCAGAATCTCCCGGCACGATCCCACGCTCCAGCCGGCCAGCGTCATCTTGGCCTGGGGACCGAACACGGTGTCATGGACGGCCAAATAGACCAGGATTTCAATCATTTCCGCGGGAGGGACCATGAGCGCACCCCGTGCCGCAAAGTGCATCATGTTGGACGGCAAGGCAGACTTACGAACGGCGTCGATCATGCGGGACATTCGCTGCGAGTCCTAAACTGCGGAGGATTGGAACTTACAGGATGAAGTGAGACCCGGGAGTTTGGCCAGAGTTTTCCCGCCGGATCAGGTTACCAAGGACACTGTTCTGCTGGCGGCCACGCGGGCAAGAATCAACCGCGCCGATGGCGCCGATTGGGGTCTTTTCGCACGGCGCTCTCCAACTGGGAGACGACTCTTTCGAGTTCATTCACCAGGCGATTTGGCTCGCGGCGGCGGAACTCCCTTAATAACGCGCGGTAGTACCAGAGCGTACCCTTACGTTTTCCATGAAACCGCGTCCAGATCTGGTCCCCGTCCTGATGATAGTCGGAGAGGATGTGGCGAGCATTATGCAATTTGTCGGCGGCAGAGACCAGGTGGGTGTCGGCGTCTGCCCGGCGGAGATGGCGAACGTAATTCTCCTTCCGCCGACGCCACGGCGGCTTCGGGTCCAAGCAGGTGTCGGTACAACCTTCCACCACATGCGCTACCCGTTCGCCGAAGCGGCGGCGTACTTCCTTGAGCATGCGAGTGCCACCGCAATCTTCGACCACATCGTGCAGTAAGGCGGCGATGGCCAGGTCCTCGTCGCCCCCGGCTTCGAGTACCAACCCGGCCACTCCCAGAAGGTGGGAGATGTAAGGCGCCGGGGTTCCCTTGCGAAGCTGCCCGGCATGCTGGCGATGGGCAAACAGCAGCGCCTGTTCAAAGCGACGACCAAGCTTCGTCCCAGCACGCTTTCCGATAGTGCTTCTAGTGCTTCGAACGGCCATAAAAAGTATGGCAGGCACTGCAACCGTCTCTCTCGAGGGCGGCGCGAACTTTTACTTGCCTTCGGCTCGGCGCATGCGCAGATAGGCGCGCATGAATATATCGAGATCGCCATCGAGTACCCGGTCCACGTCTCCGACCTCGGTTTTGGTGCGATGATCCTTGATCAGGCGGTAGGGCTGCAGTACGTAGGATCGGATCTGCGAGCCAAAGTCAATGTCGAGCTTGGCATCCTCGATCTTCTTGGTCGCGGCGCGCTTTTTCTCCATCTCGTGTTCGTACAGCTTCGAGCGTAACATGCTCATGGCCCGATCCCGGTTCTTGTGCTGCGAGCGCTCATTCTGGCAACTCGCCACAATTCCTGTGGGAAGGTGGGTGATGCGCACGGCAGAGTCGGTGGTGTTGACGTGCTGCCCGCCGCGGCCGCTCGAGCGGTAGGTGTCGACCCGAAGGTCTTCCGGGCGAATGACAATCTCGATGCTGTCATCAATTTCCGGGGAGACGAAGACACTGGCAAACGACGTATGGCGTCGCTTGGCCTGATCAAACGGCGAAATTCGTACCAGACGGTGCACGCCGATTTCGCTCGACAGCAGGCCGAAGGCGTATTCTCCGTTGACCGCGAAAGTCGCGGACTTGAGACCGGCTTCTTCCCCCGGCTGGTAATCGTATAAGACGGTCTGGAAACCTTGGCGCTCCGCCCACCGCAGATACATGCGCAGCAGCATATCAGCCCAATCCTGCGACTCGGTGCCGCCGGCGCCGGGATGGATGGTGATGATCGCATTGCGCGAGTCATTTTCGCCCGAAAGCAGGGTTTCGGTCTCTAGGTGGTCTACCCTTTGTCGCAGGGAATCGATCTCCCGGCGCAAATCGGCGTCGACCGATTCTCCCTCCCGCGCCAATTCAAAATAGGCAGAAATGTCGTCGCTGCGGCGAACTAGGTCAGCCTCGACCGCCAACATTTCTTCCAGGCGCTTCTTCTGGCGCATGAGTTGCTGGGATTGTTGAGGATTGGACCACAGATTCGGGTCGGCAGTCTGCTTGTCGACCTCGCTCAATTGCTGGCGTAGCTTGTCCGCGTCAAAGGTACTCCCGAAGTTCGCGAACTTTCTCTTTCAAAACACCGTATTCCTGTTCCAGTTCTTCTACCATGCCTTGATCCTTGCTGAAGTCGGGGCTGGGGGCAATCCCTCGCGCCCGTTGCCGGGGATGAGATCGCCCGTGCTAGCTGTGGTCTCGCCTAGGAAACACCAGCGGCATCACCAGCGCCGCTCCTCCGATTATCGCACAGAGATAGGCGAACCAGTCACCGTGACGGGTGTAGAACGTGGTGCGGCTAAGCAGCGCATAGGGAGCCGATAAGGCGCTGCGCTCCTTGCGCGGCAAGCTGGCGACCACCCTGCCATAAGGATCGATCGAGGCCGTAACTCCGGTATTGGTTGTACGCAACAGCCAACGGCCATTTTCAATCGCCCGACCACGAGCTTGCTTGAGGTGCTGGGCATAGGCGCCGCTGTCCCCGTACCATCCGTCGTTCGAGATGTTGACCAGAACCTGGGCGCCTTGGGCCGCAAACTGCCGTATCTCATCCGGGAAAATCGATTCATAGCAGATGAAAACGCCAAGCTTGACCCCATCGGCCGCGAGAGGAGTGCGCGATGCCCCGGGGACGAAATCCCCGACCTCTTTGGTCAGTCCTCCGGCAAAAGAGAACAGACGCTTGAAGGGCACATATTCGCCGAAGGGCACAAGATGGACCTTGTCGTAGCGTCCTGCCCACTCACCCGTGGGACTGACCAGTTGGGCTGAGTTGTAGACCTCGAGGGAGGGCTCTCCCTTCCCTCTGTCGTGGTCGATTCCTATGCTGCCAACCAACACCCACGAATTGCGCTGGCGCGCCAGGTTGCTCACCGCAGTTCGAAAAATTGGATCGTTGGTATAGAAGGGCGCCGGCGATTCTGGCCAGACAATCAAGCGGAACGCAGAGTTGTCGTCCGGTACTCGGTTCGAACCAAGGGCGCTCAGCTGGATCAAGGTTGTGTCGAAATAGTCTTTCGTCCAATCCGCTCCTGCGAGAACTGGCACATTGGCCTGTACCAGAGTCGCGAGCTTATCGGCTCGCGCCGGGGGGACGGAAACCAGACGCCCGGCCTGCAAGGCGAAGGCGGCGGTCAGCGCCGCCAGCAACAACGGTGTGCGCTTCTCGCGCCGCACCAGAAGCCCCGCGGCGCAAGCCGAATTGACGATCATGATCTCGAGAGAAAGGCCGTAGACTCCGGTTACGGTTGCGATGCGCGCCAGGGGAATATTGTCCACCTGGCATGTGCCCAGAAGGTTCCAGGGAAATCCGGTGATGCGGGTGCGCGCCAGTTCGACGGCCACCCAGACAAAGGGCGAGGCCACGAGCGCTCTCCGGCTGACGGGATCGTCGCCGGCCAGCAGGCTGATCAGCAGTCCGAACACACCGTGATAAATCGCCAGGTAGAGGCAAAACAGAATCAGGATGCCCAAGGCCGCTGCCGCATTCAGGCCGCCGTAGTGCAGCATGGTGGGGTAGATCCAGGAGCAGGTACCGGCATACCAGAGAATTCCGCAGACGTAGGCCAGCAAAAAGGCCTCTCGAGGCTTTGCCGGAAGTAGATTCCTGCCGGTTTCGAGTTGCAGTCGGTCGGGACGCCGGGCCTGAAGCAGGGCAAAGAGCAAAGGTGTGATGGCAACCCAGCAAAGGGCATAGAGATTGGGTAAAGGGAAGATCAAAATCTGCAGGCCAGCCGAGAGAAAGACGAACAGCCAGGCCCGTTTATGAATCGGACGCACAGCCAAGGATAGCAAAGGCCGGCGAGCGAATCGGAGTCAGGTCCGGCAGCCTGGTCTTTGGCCGGCGAGGCTCGAATGGGCGGGTTCCTATCGGTCGTACCGCGATTCCCCTACAATCGAAAGCTGGCGTGTACGCCGGGTGCGGAGAAAACCTCCCGCTTTGAAAGGAGTTCAATGGCCAAGAGCCGACTTCGTCGCTATTTGGCCATAGCCTAGCCATGACAGTCAGACGCTTCCTTCTGAGCTTGTTCCTGCTGATGTCGTCGATAGCATCGGCCGCTCCCGCCACCATGAGGGTGGACTATTACCACACCGGAAACAGCGTGGAGGAGACCTTCAGCGTGGATCGAATCGTGATCGAGCCGCTTCCCTGGCCGGGAGACCTGGCGAAATCCATCGATGCCACCAATTTGGGTGTTTATCGGTTCGAAGTACGGGACTCGGTCGACCACCATGTGCTCTATTCCAGGGGATTCAGTTCGATGTTTGCCGAATGGTCGACCACCGATGAGGCCAGGAACGCCCGCCGGACATTTTCCGAATCCTGGCGTTTCCCGGCACCGGACAAGCCGGCCGAGGCAGTGCTAGAGAAGCGTGAAGAGAGCGGGTTTCATGATGTTTGGACGGTCCACATCGATCCTAAGGACAAGACGATCGACAACTCGCGGCCACCCTCTCCGGGTCAGTTGCTCAGCATCCAGGCCAGTGGCGAGCCGGCGACGAAAGTCGATCTGCTGATTCTGGGCGATGGCTATACGGCGGCGGAACGGGGGAAATTCGAGCAAGATGCGCGCCGCTTTACGGAGATTCTCTTCGCTCGATCACCCTTTCGCGAGCACCGGACGGACTTCAACGTCTGGGGGTTATGTCCCGCGGCCGAAGAATCCGGCATTTCGCAGCCCTCCCGCGGCATTCATCGCCGCAATCCGCTGGGAACGAGCTACGATACCTTCGACAGCGAGCGATATATCCTCACGCCTGACAATCGGGCTCTGAGGGACGTTGCTTCCTTCGCGCCCTACGAGTTCATCGAAATCCTGGTCAATGCCAAGACTTACGGCGGCGGTGGAATCTTCAACCTGTATGCAACGGTCGCTGCCGATAGTACGTGGGCGCCCTACGTCTTCGTGCACGAGTTCGGGCACCATTTTGCCGGCCTCGCCGATGAATATTACACTTCGCAGGTGGCCTACCTGCCTCCGGCGAAACCCGTCGAGCCCTGGGAACCGAATGTAACGGCGCTGCTTGATCCGACGAACCTGAAGTGGAAGGACCTGGTCAGTGCCGGTACCCCCCTTCCCACTCCCTGGCGCAAGGACGAATTCGAAGCCCAGGAGCGGGAAATCCAAACTCAGCGCCACGAACTGCGGGCCCAGAATCGGCCGGAGCGAGAGATCGACCTCCTGTTTCAACAGGAGAGAGAAAAACAAGATGCTCTGTTAGCCGGGGACAAGTATGCGCATCAGGTGGGTGCCTTCGAGGGCGCCGACTATCAGGCTCGCGGCTACTACCGCCCCCAGGAGAATTGCATCATGTTTACTCGCGATGAGAATTTTTGCGCCGTCTGCCGCCGCGCCATCGAAGCGATGATCGCCATGTATGCGAAGTAGCGCAGGCGAGGGCCACATGAGGACGCTGGTTTGGGTCGCGACCCAGGCTCGAGGTAAACTACAACCGCGATGACTTCTTCCCGCAACGGCCTGCGTCCCCCGGATCTACGCGTCAGCCTTGTCGGAATTGAGCTCAAGAACCCCATCATCGCCGCCAGCGGCACCTTCGGCTATGGTGTTGAGTTCGAAGATGTCGTGCATCTCGACAAACTCGGCGGCATCGTCGTCAAAGGCCTCTCCAAAGTTCCTATGGCAGGCAACCCCCCGCCACGGCTGTACGAAACTGCCGCCGGAATGTTAAACGCCGTCGGGTTACAGAACATTGGGGCACGTGCCTTCATTGAAGAGAAGTTGCCCCGGCTGCGCCGGCTCAAGCAGCTTGTGGTCATCGCCAACGTCTTCGGCTACACCCGCGAAGACTATGAGTACACGATTGAAATCCTGAATGATGGCGAAGGTATCGCCGCCTATGAATTAAATGTTTCCTGTCCCAACACCAGTTCGGGGGGGCTGCAGTTTGGCTGCGACCCGCGCTCTCTCGACGAGGTCGTCTCGACCGCCCGGCACTGTTCGGACCGCCCCTTGATCGTGAAGCTCTCTCCTAACGTCACCAGCATCGCCCACATGGCTCGGGTGGCCGAAGAAGCCGGAGCCGACGCCATCTCTTTGGTCAACACTTTCCTGGCGATGGCGGTGGATGCCGAAACCCGCCGACCACGGATTTCCAACGTGACCGCCGGACTCTCCGGCCCAGCCATCAAGCCGATTGCTTTGCGCATGGTCTACGATGTCTCGAAGGCCGTCAACATCCCCGTCATTGGCATGGGGGGCATCGCAACCGCCGCGGATGTCATCGAGTTCATGCTGGCCGGGGCCACCGCCGTGCAGGTCGGGACGGCCAGCTATTGGGATCCGTGCGCCACGGAGAAGATCGTCAGCGACGTGGAGCAGTGGTGTGTCGAGCATAAGGTCGATCAGATCGCAAGCTTGACGGGCGCCATGATCGTCGATTGAGCGCCACCGCGTCCTCAAGTAGGCAAGGCAGACTAAACCCCTGACATAGTTCAAGGAACCCCCGTCTCATCGCCTATACCCCGGCGTTCGCGTACAGTCCCGGGGTCTATGGCAGAATTGCTGCTATGTTTCGGCGACTGACCGAGCGCAAGGAATGGAAGCTCTTCGCGGTCCTTCCGAAGGCTGATCCCGCCTTGGCCGCGGCCTGGTGGGCGGCTCTTTTGCTGCGAGGGATCCTGCCGGCGGTGTTCGCCATCGCCATGGGCGTGCTCGTCGGCGCCGTCGAGCACCGTCAAGCTCTCGCCGGACCCCTCGCCTTGGCCGGAGCGACCTTCGTGCTGCTGCAGGTGCTCACCCCGGTTCATCAGGCGATCAGCTCGAGCCTGGGCGACCGCACTGCCGCCTGGCTTTACGATCGGCTCACGGAGGCCTGCGTGCGTCCGCCGGGCATGGGACATCTCGAGGACTCGAAGCTCGCGACCGACCTGACGGTGGCGCGCGACTTCGACTTGGGGATGACCGGACCGCCGCTTTCGATCTCCATGGACTTTATTGCCGGCGGGATGGTCGAGATGGTCGGCGGCTTGGCGTGTGCCGTGATCCTTGCAAGATACGCGTGGTGGGCGTCGATCGTGCTTGTGGGCGCGTGGCTCGCTACGCATTGGCTGCTGCGCGACAGCACGATTTGGTGGGACCGCAATACCGAGGAGGTGCGCGGAGCACAGCGCGACGCGGAATACGCGTACCGGCTGGCCGTGGACCCGCCAGCCAGCAAGGAGCTTCGTCTGTTTGGGCTGGTCGGCTGGACGATGGACCGCTTTGTCGCCACACGCACGCGCCTGCATGAGCTTCAGTATGCCGCGACGCGTTTGCGGGAGCGTCCCGTCCTTTGGAGCGTGCTCCTGGTGGTCTCTGCCAACGTCTTGGTTTTCTGGCTATTGGCAAGCGCTGCCGTCAACGGCCGCCTCAGTCTCGGCGAAGCCGTGATCTATGTGCAAAGTGGTCTCGGCGTTTCGATGATTGCCTTTGGCGGATTCAGCTGGGCACTGGACGGAGCGGCTGCGCCCGCGGCCGCCGTGCTCCGGCTCGAGCCGGCGATGCGTCTGGCGGGGGCACTGCGTTCCGGCTCACGCCTGGCCAATCGGACGCCTGCCCACGAGATTCGTCTCCGCGATGTCACCTTCGCGTACCCTGGGGGCGGCTCCATATTGGAGCATTTCGATCTCACGATTCCTGCCGGTTCGTCGCTCGCCATCGTAGGGCGGAACGGCGCCGGAAAGACGACCCTTGCAAAGCTGCTGTGCCGGTTGTACGACCCGCAGTCCGGCGAAATCCAGATCGACGGCGTCGACCTTCGCGAGTTCGATCTCGGGTCGTGGCGTTCGCGGGTGGCCGCCGTGTTCCAGGATTTCATCCGCTTTGAACTGCCGCTGCGTGACAATGTAGCGCCGGCGGGTGCGCCGGATG
>Ga0187780_10003949_pt1 | contig 11119 bp, 12 predicted proteins | sample 1015_Q2_SP10_20__FD_132429 | JGI IMG/M metagenome (GOLD analysis project Ga0187780, IMG submission 132429) | Tropical peat soil microbial communities from peatlands in Department of Meta, Colombia - 1015_Q2_SP10_20_MG | ecosystem: Environmental > Terrestrial > Soil > Wetlands > Peat | place...
GACTACGGCCCGTATGCCGGAGCTGTTGAGGTCCTGCACCTTCGCGTCAATTATGGAGGTGGTCTGGTCGTCGGAGTCGTCAGCGACCACCACCTGAATCCTGTCCTTGGGATACTCGAGGTGCTTGAAGGCATCAAGTGACCTTTCGATCACGAACTTCTCGTTGAAGGTGGCGATCAGGATAGAAACGAGGGGGTAGCGGCTTAGCTTGGCATCTTTCTGCCCCAGGTCTCTGGGGTACTTCAGAGACATCGCAAGGAGAATCACCCAGTAGTACTCGAGCGCCAGTACCGGTATACCGATCCCAAGAGTGACAATCTCGAGAAGAAGCCAGATTGGAATTACCATCAGACTAACCCCGCCACCGGTACCTCCGGAATGCTACATCGTTGCTCGTGCACGGGCGTCGACCTCGACACTGATACTCACTGCAGGTGCCTAACGGCGTAGGTCCTAATGACCACGATAGAGGAGCGCCGAAGACCAATTTCTGTCACTGTCTTCGTGAAAAGCCACCCACTTTTGATATTTAAGCGCTAGTCCTCGCACCCAATTCGCCGGCTAGTGCAGGGGTATTGACCCGCACGGGCCATCGAGGCCTGGACGACGAACAGCCCTGAGTCAACGAATCCGCGTGGAGAGCCTTCAAGGCCAACTGCGACAGTAACAGCTAACCAACGGTGAGGTTGCCCCTGTTCCGGGCGCTTAGAAGGGAGTAAGAGCACAAGACATGGTTGCGCGCAGAGTGTACTTCGCCGTTTTCGGTTCGGGAATGGGGCACGCGACCCGCTCCCTTGAGATCGCCCGGCTCCTGCCGCCGAGCGAGTTTGACGTCCGATTCTCCTCGTCGGGACAGGGCCTCACCCATTTCAGGGCCACGGGAGAAGGGGGCCGGACCGACGCCAGCCCTCCGCTGGACGTAGAGTGGACCGCCGACGGTGGGTTCTCGTCCAGGAGCGTTCTGCCGCGCTTCCCATCGATGTTCAACGGCTTTCTCCGGCAGCTGGACTTCGAGCGCGGTGCCATAGCACGGTTCAACCCTGGCCTAGTGGTCTCAGACTCCAAGCTCTCGGTCGTCCTTGCAGCCTGGTCGAAATCGAAACCTGTGATAACGATGCTGAACCAGTTCAAGGTTCTCTTCCCTCCCAGGTTCAGAAACAGGTCGGGGCGGGTGTTCGAGGACATCGCGGGGGATGCCCTAGGCCTGATGTGGTCGCTCAGTGACAGAGTGCTTGTGACAGACCTACCACCCCCATACACCATCGGAGAGGAGCACCTTTCGGGGCTTTCGATGGCCCGAGTCATCGAGTTCACCGGGTTCACGGTCCCCAGGGTAAGGGTTGATGAGGAGAAATTGCAGAAGGCGAGGTCGTCCCTTGGGCTGGACAACAGACCCGTAATCTTCTTCCCGATAAGCGGACCAGACGTCACAAAAGGTGCATTCAGCCAGACCATCTTGCGGGCGGGGAAGGAGCTGGCTAAGCGGTACAACCTGGTGGTATCGATGGGCATCGCAGGCGGGTCCACCGAGCCCAGGCCGCTTGCGGGGGGCGGTTGGATGTACGACTGGTGCCCCATCAAGGACGAGCTGTTCGAACTTTCTCACGTGACCGTCGCGCGCGCCGGCCTCAGCACCATCGCACAGTGCATCGACCGATTGAAGCCCGCTCTCCTCGTCCCAATCCGAAACCACCCCGAGCAGATAAGCAACGCCGAGAAGTTCGGTAGACTGGGGCTCGGGACAGTGATCAAGGCGGAGAGGCTCACCCCCCGGAACCTGGTCGAGTCCATCGAAGGATGCGCCACGGATCCATCGTACAGGAGGAGGCTCGAGGCTGTCAACGCGGTCTCGACGAGGTACCTCGGGGTCGAAAGGTGCGCGGACATCATCCGCGGCATGACCTAGAGACGGACTCCGTGGGGGTATGGAAGTGACGCCAGAGCTAGTTGCCTATGAAAGCCTCGAACTCGGAGAGCGAGGCTCGAGTCCCAATCTCGTAGAAGCGCTCTCGCACCTGAAATGCGAGTAGTTCTCTCCGTGCGATCAGTGACCCGTAGAAAGTCTCCTCATCGCAGAAGCTGCCCTCAGGTATGAGGTCGAGCGCCTCCTTCCGAAGGGCCGTGACCCCGTAGTTGATCCAGTCCATCCCCTTTACTCTGGTCTTCTTGTCGTATCTGACGACCTCGCCCTCCTTGACAACTATGTCGCTTTTGCCGAACCTGTTGCGGTTCCTGTACACCGCCATAACAGCCAGCTTCCCCGAAACCGAAAGCGCGTCCATAAGTCGGGCGTATGGCGCGCGCAGGTACGCGTCCCCGTAAGTGACGAAGAACCGATCATGCAGAAAACGCTCCGCGTGTTTTAGCGCCCCTGCCGGCCCCAGCGGACGAGGACCATCGTAGCTGTACACTATCGTGCACCCGAAGGCGCGACCATCACCCAGATGCTGCTCGACATCGTCCCCGAGATAGCCGACGCAGAGTACCAGGTCATTTATCCCGTTCTTCTTGAGCAGGTCCAGCTGGTAGTCCGCGAACGGCCTCCCCCTCACGGGGATCAGGACCTTCGGGACGGTCTCGGTCAAGGGCCTCAGCCTAGTCCCCAGGCCTCCGGCAAGTATCACAGCCTGCATCAAGCGCTCGGCCCCAGAGCTTCAGATGTTGTAGATGACCTTGCTTCCCTCAAAGTCGAACCTGAACTTCATCTCGACCAGCCCTTCCTTAGCCAGGGCGGCCCTCACATCCCGTCTCCCCTCCTCGCAGTAAAGCATGAGGAAACCCCCGCCACCCGCCCCCACGACCTTGCCCCCGAGGGCCCCGCGCTCCCTCGCCATCGCATACCAGTGTTCGATGCCATCCGTCGTCATTGCGTCTGTTACCCCGCGCTTGACCTTCCAGTGCTCGTCGAGGAGCTCCCCGAAGCGCCTGAGGTCCCCCGCCTCGAGGGCCTTCCTGCTCTCGTACCCTATCGACTTGATCGCGTGCATCTTTTCCACCGCCCCCCCTTCATTGGACGACACGTTGTCGCGCTGCCCTCCCAGGATGTCATTTGCGTTCCTCTTGATTCCGGTGTAGAACATCATTATGCCGTGCTCGAGCTCATCGAGCGTTTCGGTGGCGATTCTCAGCTCTCGGGGGGTGACCTTCCCCTCCCTGTCGACCTCGTAGGAACGGATTCCGCCGAAGCTGGCCACGTATTCGTCCTGCTTCCCTGAAGGCTCGTGTAGCCTGACCATGGCAATGTGGCACGCCTCTTCCGCCACCTCCAGAGGTGTCTTGATCACTTTCTGGTGGGCATAGAGGGCGTTGAGCAGACCCACGGAGAAGCTCCCCGACGAACCCAGGCCAGTCGCAGCCGGGACATCTGCGAGAGAGACTATCTCGATCTTGTCCTTGAAATCCAGGTGCCTCAGAGTTTCCCGGACTATCGGGTGCCTGATGGCGTCGGCAGACTGGACGATTTCGGTCTGAGAGTAGCTGACCCGGATGCCTGGTTCGAACCTGTCGTTCAGGACGATGTGCATGTATCTGTTCACCGCCCCGGAGATGAAGAACCCCCCGTGTTTCGTGTAGTAGGCAGGGAGGTCTGTTCCCCCTCCTCCTAGGGACAGCCTGAAGGGCGTCCTCGAGACGATCAACTGGGATGTGCCTGCCCCGATGTCCGTCCAATTCGGCCTGGATATAACCGGTAGTTGGGGAGCGAGCGTGAGGCGGCTGTCAGCGGCCTCGAGGAGACCACAAACCTAATAGGCGCAACCAAGGGCGCGCCCTGCTCAATTGGCCCGCACTGACGAGTATCTCTCCGAATCGCAGGACATCCTGAAGAAGTTGGACAGGAGCGCAATAGACAAGGCAATTCAGATTCTGTTTGAAGCCTGGAAGAATGACAAGCAGGTGTTTGTAGTCGGGAACGGAGGATCGGCATCTACTAGTACCCACTTCGCCTGCGACCTAAACAAGTGGGTCTCCGACGAGGCGGAAAAGAAGTTCAGGGCATTCGCTCTCGTGGACAACATCCCTCTCATGAGCGCCCTCACCAACGACAACGGCTGGGGCGAAGTCTACGTGGAGCAGCTGAGGAACTTCTTCCGGAAGGGGGACGTCCTGGTGGCGATTAGCGTGCACGGCGGGTCGGGGAGCGACAAGGCAGGGCCCTGGTCGCAGAACCTGCTCAAGGCCGTGAAGTACGTGAAGGACAACGGGGGCAAGGTCGTCGGCCTTTCCGGTTTCGACGGAGGAGTTCTCAGGACGGCCGCAGACGCGTGCGTGGTGGTACCCGCCGAGTCGACCCCTCACGTAGAAGGCATGCATCTCGTGCTCACCCACCTGATGAGTGAGCAGCTGAGGGAGCTGATATCCGCAAAGCCGAAGGCCGCAGCAACGCGCTACTGAGTCTGAAGCCTCGAGAGGAGCGCGGGCACATCCTTCAACGTGTGGACCATGTAGTCCGGAGTCGCGTCCCGCTCCGCCATCATTCTCGCAAGGAAGGTCGTCACGTGCCCGACAAGAATTGTCTTGCACCCTGCCTTCTTCCCCGCTTCCACGTCGATGAGGCCGTCGCCGACGAAGTAGGACCGGGCAAGGTCGACATCCTTTTCCTTGGCCGCCCTCAATAGCAGCCCGGGCTTGGGCTTCCTGCAGTCGCAGACGACCCTGAGTTCCTTCACCAGACCGTCGGGGCTGTGTAGGCAGTAGTACCCGCCGTCAAGAGTCGTCCCCTTTGCATCGAGTTCTTTTGCAATCTTGGCATCCATCCGCTTGAGTTCTGCCCGGGTGAACTGACGCTTGGCGACCCCCGGCTGGTTCGAGACAACCAGGACCAAGTACCCCATCTCCCTGAGCTTCTTCACGGAATCCGCGACAAACGGGAAAACTCTGAGCTCCTTGGCTGACACGGGGCTGGACGATCGCCCCTCCTTGGTGTCGTAGACCAGGTCATTCAGCACGCCGTCTCTATCCACGAAGACGGCCCTGTTGCGCCTCATCCTCGCTTCAGCCACGGGGAAGAGAGCCGGCGCCTTAACTCCTTCCCCTCCCGTGCGGGTCTCTCCTTATATCCGCCCCCCGCGAGAGGCTCTTCAACAAGCCCAGCAGGTGATATGTAGTGCCAGAGATATTCTTGGACACGGCTTCCCTCGACGAATGCGTGGAACTGTCGAAGTGGGGAATTGCAGACGGTGTAACCACGAACCAGAAGATCTTCCTTTCGGAGGGGGGTGTCGACTTCAAGAAGCGGGTGGTGGACATCTGCAGGGTAGTAGACGGACCCGTGAGCGTCGAGACGACGACAAACACCGAGGCCGAACTCCTCGCCGAGGCCCGAGAGTACGCCGGTTGGCACAAGCGGGTGGTGGTCAAGGTGGCCATGACGGCCGACGGCAGGGGGCTGAAGGTTGTGCACCAGCTCGCGAAGGAGGGAATCAGGACCAACATGACCCTCATGATGACCTACAACCAGCTCATAATGGCGGCAAAGGCGGGCGCGACCTACGTCTCGCTCTTTTACAACAGGTCCAAGGAGGCAGGGGAGGACCCGATCAAGATAATCAGGGACTACGCCGCAACGGCGAAGGAGTCAGGGCTGAAGGCGAGGCTCATAGTGGGGAGCATAAGAACGCCCGAGGACGTCGCATCCGCGTTCGCGGCGGGTGCTCACGTAGTCACGATCCCAACGAAAATCCTTAGGCAGATGCCATTCAACAAGAGGACAGAGGAGACGCGCGAGGAGTTCGACAAGGCATGGAAGGAATTCCTGGCGATCCATACGGGGAGCGTCAGTGCGAAGGTTTCCGCCAGACAGGGGCGGGGAACCCGAAAGTAAGCGAACCAGCGACGGGACAGCTTCAGGCTCCGCGAGCACGCGACACTTTTAATCACCTCGACGGGCGCCGCCCCGAACAATGAAGAGGGCGCTAGTAACCGGGGGCCTCGGCTTCATCGGGAGTCACCTCGTGGACAGGCTGCTCGCTGACGATTGGGACGTTGTAGTCCTTGACAACCTGCTGACGGGCAGACGCTCAAACCTCGCGCAGCACAAGGGGGACAAGCGGCTCACGGTCGTAGAAGGGGACATCCGCCAACCGAAGACGCTTGCTCGGGCGTCAAGAAACTGTGACGCCCTGTTCCACCTCGCTGCCCACGCGCTGATGAGGGTAAGCATGGACGACCCGACCGCGGACATGGACTACAACCTGGTGGGCACCTTGAACGCGCTCCAGAGCGCAGCGGCTAATGGCGTCCCCGACTTCGTCTTTGCCTCCACGTCGGCGCTGTACGGCGAGGCGGAGGTCTCCCCGACGCCCGAGGAGTACTCTGGCGTACAGACCTCTTTCTACGGTGCGTCCAAGCTGGCTGGTGAAGCGTTCGCGACGGCCTTCGTGCAGTTCAGACCTATGAAGTTCTGGGCCTTCAGGTTTGGGACAGTGCTGGGAGAGAGGTGCAGAAGAGGGGCCATCTGGGACTTCGAGCACAAGTTGATGGAGAACCCAATGGAACTGGAGATACTCGGCGACGGCAGGCAGATCAAGGACTACCTGTCGGTCAAAGACTGCGTCGACGGGGTGATGCTCGGCTACGAGAGGAGCTCTTCCCCTGTCAACATCTTCAATCTCGGTTTGAGGGAGAGGACCACGGTCGACGAGGTAGCCGACATCGTGATAGAGGTGATGGGCCTAGAGAAGGTGAAGAGGAGGTACACGGGGGGTCCCCGCGGATGGAAGGGGGACAACCCCGTGGTCCAGCTCTCGATAGAGCGGATCAAGAAACTCGGCTGGAGACCGAGGTCTTCACCGAAGGAGGCGATCCGGGCCACGGCTGAGTGGACTCTGAAGGAGCTGGGAGGAAGGAGGGCGTAGGGACGGATGGGAAAGGTGGCGGTGACTGGAGGGGCCGGCTTCCTCGGGAGCCACATCGTGAAGCGGCTCCTCGCTGAGGGGCATGAAGTGTCGATCATTGATGACCTTTCAGCGGGGAGCCTTCAGAACCTCAGTGACGTTGGCGTTAGGCAGAAGGTCACAGTGGGGGACCTGAAGGACCAGGTGTTCGCCAAGCGCTCCCTGAAGGGAGCGGACACCGTTTTCCACTTCGCGGCCGAGGTGGGGAGCGTCGCCTACCTACACGGGTCGAAGGCCAGGGAGCTCGCCGCCTTCTTCTCCAACGTCACCATAGACGCCAACGTTTTCCGCGCCTGCGCCGAGAACGGGGTCAGGAGCGTTATCTACGCTTCCAGCGTCTCGGTCTACCCCTTCGACAGACAGCTCGGAGGGCACGCCAAATTCAGGGAAGAAGATACCGAGGAGAATGTGAACCCAGAGGGGGGGTACGGGTGGTCGAAGTACGTCGCAGAGAAGGAGCTCTCCTACATGTCAGATGTGTCGGTCGGTGTCGCGCGCATATTCCACGCATACGGGACGAACATCTACCTCAACCCAGACAGGAGCCAGGTGATCGCCTCTCTCATGCGGAAGTCGATCAGGTACCCGAAGGAGGACTTCGTCGTCTGGGGCGACGGCCGGCAGCGGCGGTGCTTCGTTTACATAGATGACGTGATTGACGCCCTCTTCAGGCTTCTGGGGCACATCGAGAAGAAGGGGAGCCTTACTGTCAACATCGGGAGTACAGAGGAGATAACGGTGCTCGAGCTGGCGAAGAAGATCATTGCCCTTTCAGGAAAGAGGATCGAACCTATCCTTGATCCGTCCAAGCCGTCAGGGGCGCTCAACAGGATGCCTGACCTGTCCCTTGCCAGGAAGGCAATTGGCTGGGAACCGACGACCCGTTTCTCCGACGGCTTGTCGAAGACCTACGAATGGGCGCTCGGGCGGCTGTAGGTCGGGTCCCCTCACGGGTTTCCTCCTTGGAGGCTGTTGAATCGACGGTAGCCCACTGGGGGCGATGGACAGCCGAGCCTTCCCCGCACGGACGATGCGGCGAACCGCATGTGATGTGAGCTCCCCCCAATTTGACGCACTCTCCGAGACTTGGGACTACCATCCGGCCCGATGACTCCGTCTGGCGATGCGTGCGTGTCACCGAAGCCAGCAATCCATACTGAGAATAAGGACTAGCCGTAAATATCAGATTGGGGACTCTGATATCAGCGGGACTCTCCATGTTTGCTATAAAACACAGGACGGAATTCTTCTTGGGCGGTCTGGCGATTGGGCTGGCCGTCGGATTTTCAAGATACTTTGGCAGATACGTCCTGTTCCCGGTGTTTCCCAACATCCTTGACGCCGCGGTAATGGCGCTGATTGGGGCGTACCTGATCAAGAGCTCAGTCAGGTAACGGGGGCAACCTCCGCACATCAGGAACCAGAACTGGCGGGTCCGCGCTTCTGGTTTTCCTTTCCCCCGGTTCAGCCCGTGTTCCTAACGTCGGGGAGGCTCAAGAGGACCAGGGGCGGTGGCTTGAAGGGCCGGCCCCGGGCAACGGACACACGCATACACACGACCGGACCCAAGCATTTGGGGGGATAGGAGCCCAATTCAAGCTCCGATTGGCTCCCTGCGCCGATGGTAGGGAGAACCTTGGTTACCAAAACGCGCGCGTGCGCGAGCGAAAGCCAGCTTGGCTGAGAGTGCTCCTGTTGTTGACGGTCCTTGCCGGGTCGCCGCACTTGGTGGTTATATGCGCAAGCGAAGCCTATTTCTACAGAACCTCACGAGCCTGAGAAACCGGAATGGTCGACAAGCCCGGGCGGCGGAAGAAGAACAAGACCCCGTGGGGGAAGATAGTCGCTGTCATCATCGGGGTGCTCGTGATTGGGGCCGTTGGTTATGTCGTCTATGACACCTACATCTACAGCCCACCTCCCGCTTACGCGAAGCTCGGAACGAGCCAGGGGTACATCTACCTAGAGCTCTTCCCCGCCTGCGCGCCGAAGACGGTCGCCAACTTCGAGAACCTTACGACCACAGGCTTCTACAACAACCTAGTCTGGCACAGAATCGTAGCCGGCTTCGTAATCCAAACGGGGGACCCCAACACCAAGGGCGCGGTGAACAGCACCCGCTCGACATGGGGCCAGGGAAAGTCGACCAAGCAGGTCCCATTCGAATGGTGCGGCTCGCTCCACAACTACGCCGGGTACGTGGGGATGGCCAGCACCGCAGCCAAGGGGCCTTCGACTTCACAGTTCTTCGTTAACCTCGTCAACACCACCTCTAACCTGAACTTGGACGACAACTACACTGTCTTTGCCAAGGTGATATCGGGGATGAGCGCGGTCTGCAGCATATCGAAAGTGCTGGTCTACGGAACATCGGCCACGCAGAACGGAAATTCGATAACGGACCAGCCCATCAACCTGACTGGCGCCATGCTGAACAACGCAACCATGATTTCGCAGTCGCAGGTCCCGACGCCGCAGCCGATTACAGCGTGTAAGAGCTAGGCCCAGCCGGCAGGGTTGGATGAAACCGACCAAAGAGGTGCCTTAGCGAGTGAAGCCAACAGACTGAGGAGCCCAGGAGTTTGCTACGAGTTCCTACCAGCTACGTCTCTCTGACTTCGCCCTGACCTTGACCACACCATAATGGACGGCGCATGACACACAATAAAACCGCGAAACCGTGGGCGCCGCGATGTACGCCCCCGCAGCCCTCAATTCCCTCGCCAGGGTCGGCTCGACCAGATTGAGACGGGTCGTTACCCTCTTCGCCTTGTCTCTCGGTACGCTGGCGCCGCAGTTGCTACAGTATATGGTGTCGCTCCGCCCCTTGCCTCCCTTGGAGCGTCCCCGGCTCTTCCTCTTCTTGGACAAGGCAAGTTCGTCCCGAATTCGGTCTCCCTTTAAACATATGGCGTCGCGTTTCACGAAATGTCCATTTGCACACAAGGCGGACTCCGCGTTCCGCTCACACTAAGAGAGTCTGAGGAGGGTCTCGGCCGCTTCTTTCAGCCCCGCCTTCGGGCTTCGTGGTATTGCTGAGCGAGCCACGATTTGTCCCCAGAACTAGCAAAGGAGCCTTCGAAGGAGTTCTCCGCAAGTTTGTCCAGCTCCCTGAATCCGAACCCGTAGGCCTCGCAGACCCGATGATAGACCTCTGGGAGGTGTCCATTGGGCCAGAGCGAAGGGTCGTCCGAGTTGAGCGAGACGGCAACCCCCTTATTCAGGAGCTGGTCTATGGCCAGGGCCCTCAGGTCTCCTATGTTGCGCAGGACGAGGTTGGAGACAGGGTTCATCTCTATGGCGATGGACTTCGAAAGGACGGACTTCAGAAGGCGCTTGGACTTGGACAGAGGGATGGCGTGGCCGAGCCGGTTGGCCCCCAGCTCACCAATCGCTTCTTCCATGTACGCAATGTTCTGGCGGGTCGACCCGGCCCCTTCGCCAGCGTGGACCGTCACCTTCAAGCCTGCGCCGGAAGCAATCTCAAAAGCCTCCCTGAATCGCCGTGGGGGATTTCCTGCCTCGGGACCGCAAAGGTCGAGAGCCGCGACCACGCCGCTGCCAGCGGCTGCCGTGGCCACCTCCACCCCCCGTGCGGCAGTGGTCTCCCTTCCAATCCCCACTATGAGGGCGGTTTTCACCCCGTGTTTTTCGGCCCCCTCCTTCAGTCCTTCGGCCATGCTTGCGATGATATCTCTGAACGAGAGGCCCTCCCTGGTGTGGTACTGAGGTGCGAACCTCCCCTCGGCATACTTCACGCCGTCCTCCTTCTGCTCCTTCACGTACTCGACGCCGACGTCTCTAATGGTGGCCTCTGTCTGCATCAGCCCCGTCATCGGGTAGAAGCGGTCGACTATGTTATCCAGCATCGAACCGTACCCGTCGCCGACGACGTACCGCATGAACCCCGTTACGCTGTCCAACTCCGTCCCGTTTGGCGTCAGTATCCTCCTGTGATGGCTCTGCGCGATGCGGAAAAGTTCCCGCAGCGAGACGGAGCCGTCGATGTGGCTGTGGAGATCGGCCAACGGAAGCCTGCGAATCGCGCCGAGTGAAGGCTCCAATTACGGCGTTCCTCGCGCGGTGGTATTAATCCCATGCCCCGAAAAGTGCAGCGTCCGGGGCGAAGGAGACAAACCTCGACAGGCTCGTCCGCCGCGCGAGCCCTCTAACCCCGGTCCCGACTGAATGGGCCAGCTAAATAACCGGGCCAAAGTCCCGCTGCC
>Ga0187780_10003950_pt1 | contig 11119 bp, 12 predicted proteins | sample 1015_Q2_SP10_20__FD_132429 | JGI IMG/M metagenome (GOLD analysis project Ga0187780, IMG submission 132429) | Tropical peat soil microbial communities from peatlands in Department of Meta, Colombia - 1015_Q2_SP10_20_MG | ecosystem: Environmental > Terrestrial > Soil > Wetlands > Peat | place...
AATGTTTTAACAACCATCTTTGCGGTAAATGGCCGTTGGTGACGACCAGCTGCACGGCTTTATCAATTTTCTCGGCTATGGGCGCTGCCCCGCTCAAACCTAAGGCTTTGTCCAGCTGCAGCGAGTCGGCCGTGAACTTGGTTTTCAAGGCTTCGTATAGCTCTTCACCGGTGGTATCATTGGGATCCAAGCCAAGTTGAGCGATCTTAAAGCGCGTCAACTGGTAATTGTCAGCCAGTAATCGCACGTCAGCGCTAGGATTACCGTTAATATCTTCGGCTTTTTTAAGCGCGCTGCTGACCAGCTCTTCGGGTTTGCTCAGCAATTTGGCAATGGCTCTGGACATCTTCAGCGCAGCCTTTCCGGATGATAAGAATGAGGCGCTTTGCGCAGGAAATGGTTAATTTCCGAGGCGTTGAGCAGGCCGGCTTGGGCGCCCACCTGCTGGACAACGCTCATGGCGTTAATTGGCGCCCACAGCAGGGCGCCTTCCACGTCGGCGCCCCGGGCGATGGCCGCTACGAACGTGGAGGTGAAAGCGTCGCCGGCGCCGGTGCGCTCAAACGGTGGTTTGGGATCGGGATAGATCGGCATCTTGTAGCGGTTGATGCCGTCCGAGGCATAGGCGCCGGCGTGGCCGTCACTGATCAGCACTATCCGCGGGCCCAGAGCGTGCAATTTATCCATCAAATCGTTGATATCATTGTGATCGCCGCCGGAAACCGCTGTCGCTTCTTCGCGGTTGAGTGCCAGAATTTCCGTCCGGGCATATATCCGCTTTAGCCGGTGAACGCCGGCTTCAATCTGGAAAGTGCCGGGTTGAAAAGCTAGCTTGACTGGTTGGTGGCGCTCCAGCCAGGCCGCCAGCTGATCGTGGTATTCCATGGCGTGTTGGCTGATAGAGCTGAAATAAATCCAGCGCGGCATATCAATGATCCGGAAGCGTGGCCAGTGATAATCATATTCTTCATGCTTGATTAAAATCGTGCGCTCGTCCTTATACCATAGAACGTAGTGATAATTGCTAATTTTACCAGGATTGATATGCAGGAAACGCGTATCAACGTCGTTATGCTCCAGTGAGGCGATGATGTCTCGGCCGTATTGGTCGGCGCCAACATTAGATACCAAGCCGGATTTCAGCCCCAGCCGGGCGAAAGCCACCGAAGCATTGGCGGCGTTACCGACGGCTTCTACTACCTGGACATAATCAAACGGTACCTTGGTGCCGAAAGGGATAGCCAGCCAATTACCGTCCGGCCGGTGCTCAACGCGCTCGTCATCATCAAACAACTTAATAAACGCATCTGTCACCACATCGCCTACGCTCAGTACGTCCAGCTGTTTTTGCGCCATAATCCTTGCGTTTATTTTAACGCTTGTGGCTGCGCTTTGCCAGCGGAGTTGAACATATCTATTTTAGCCTCTACGACTTTTTGCACGGCGGTGATAACTTTTGGCATAAGTTTTACTACGGCAAACTCGGTTTTGTTCTCGGCCAGGACCCTTTCTAGGGTTTCGCGGTAAGCAAGGCGCATATCGCTGTTGATATTGACCTGTTGACGCCGATTTTGACGGCTTCTATAAAATAGTGGGCCGGCGTATCGCTGCCGCCGTGAAGCGAAATATTACAGTCTATGGCGGCCCGGACACGCCGCAGCAGATCCAGATCCAGGACCTTGGGCACAGGATAGTGGCCGTGCAGGTTGCCGATGGCGGCGGCAAAAGTATCAATGCCGGTGGCGTCCACAAAGGCCTTAGCGCCCTCCGGTGTGCTGAAAGTCTTTTTGATTTCTTCGTAATCAATGTCTTCTGTGTGGACATTAGACGATCCGCCGAAATAATGCGGCTCGGCCTCAACCAGCGCGCCGGTTTCTTTGGCGGCTTCCACCACCTGTCTGGTCTTATCAATGATTTCTTCATCACTGGCATCGTGGTTGGCTTGGCTGATGTCTATGTGGATGCACTCAAAGCCGGCCTTAATTCCGGCGATGGCGTCTTCTACCGTCGGGCTGTGGTCCAGATTTATGTACATCTCCAAGCCGTACTGGGCTTTGTAGTTGTCTACCATGTCGCGGATATTATACAAGCCCATGGCGTCAACCTCGCCTTTGCTGACTTCTACTAAAACCGGTGCCCGCTTGGCGGCGGCCGCCTGGCTGACAGCTACCAGGGTTTCCTGGTTGTCCAGGTTAAAAGCGCCGAGGGCAAAGTGTTCGGCCCGCGTGCGGGTAAAAGCCTGCCGGGCAACTTGGCAATTCGCTCTTATCTGGTCTAGGGTCAGTGGCATGTCAGTGCTTGTGCCTTGAGTGATCCATTAATATGTGGTGGGCGGCCATGACGATATGGTGAGGTGTCAGCCCGAAATGTTTTAACAGTTCGTCGGGGTGGCCGGACTCGCCGAAGCGATCGCGCATGCCCAGACGCAGCATGGGAGTAGGCAGATTTTCGCCTAACACCTCGGCGACAGCACCACCAAGACCACCGTTGATCTGGCCTTCCTCAACGGTGATAACATGACGGGTGCGGTTAGCGCTTTCCACGATAGTCTGCCCATCCAGCGGTTTCAGCGTCGGTACGTGCACCACTTCGGCATGGACGCCGTCTTTGGCCAAGGCCTCGGCGGCTACCAAGGCGGGGTGGGTCATAGTACCGGTAGTTATCAGGCTGACATCAGCGCCCGGCCGGAAAACGTAGGCCTGGCCGATTTCAAAAGCCGTCTGTTCGGTGGTGAATACCGGTGTGGCTTCGCGGGTGACACGCATGTAACTGGGGCGTTTGTCTTTGGCCATAGCCAGCGTAGCCTTGGCGGCCTCCAAGCTGTCGCAGGGCGCTAGCACCACCATGTTGGGCAGGGCGCGCATCAACGATAAATCCTCCAACATCTGGTGGGTGGCGCCGTCGGCGCCAGTGTACAGCCCGGCGTGCGAGCCGATGATTTTGACCGGCCGGTCGTTCAGGGCGATGGTGGTACGGATCTGCTCCCAGTTGCGCCCCGGGCTAAAAGCCGCGTAGCTGCTGACAAATGGGATTTTGCCCATGGCCGCCAGGCCCGAACCGACGGTCACCAAGTTCTGTTCGGCCACACCGACCTCCACGAACCTTTCCGGAAAAGCTTCGGCAAACAGATGCATCTGCGTGGATTCGGTCAGGTCGGCGCAGGCCGCCACCACATTTTCATCTTCTTGGCCGGCTTGCAGCAAGCCCCGCCCAAAACCTTTCCGAATCGGCTCGCTGGCCAACGCGCTTCTGGCTAAATGCTCTTCAGGCATTATGCCCTCTCTTCTCATTAAGCGAGGAGCTTTTTCCGAAAGAACGTGGGTTTGCCCAGTGCAGCCGGAGGACCATACCTGTGTCCCCCGCGCGTAACGGGTTCTTGAGGAAAAGGGTCCGAGTGCTTTTCATTCGTGCTCCGATCTGATCTTGCCGCCCAGAGTACGTAACTCTTTAAGAGCTTTGATGGCCTGTTCATGGTTGGGGGGTGCACCGTGCCAGTGGAAATCGTATTCCATGAAATCCACGCCCTTGCCAGGCACGGTGTGGGCGATTATCATCACCGGTTTTTCAACGATAGCCTTGGCCATGTTGCAGGCGTCAATAACGGCCTCGATGTCGTTGCCGTCGATCTCCAGCACGTGCCAGCCAAAGGCCTCCCATTTGTCGCGCAGATTTTCCAGCGGCATGACGGTCTCGGTCGGCCCGTCAATCTGAATGTTATTCCTATCTGTTATCGCGATGATGTTGTTGAGCTTGTATTTGGCAGCCAGCATTGCGGCTTCCCAAGTATTGCCTTCGTCCTGTTCGCCGTCGCTAATCACCGCATAAACCCAACGGTGCTGAGCCTTGTCCATGCGCAGAGCTAAGGCTATGCCGCAAGCCTGGCTTAGCACGCTGCCCAGCGGACCGCTGGTGGTTTCCAGCCCCGGCAAGCGCAGGCGTTCCGGATGCCCTTGCAGACGGCTGCCGAATTGGCGCAAGGTTAAAAGCTCCTTTTTGGGCAGATAACCGGCGTGGGCCATGGCAGCGTAACGCACCGGCGCGCAGTGACCATTGCTTAAAACAAGGATGTCGCGCTCCGGCCAATCAGGATTTTTGGGGTCGTGCTTCAGGATATGGAAGTAGAGCGCTGTGAAGATGTCGGCCAGACCAAGCGGGCCCGCAGAATGGCCGCTGCCGGCTCGTTCCAGCATTTTGATAATGTCTTCGCGGATTTCATTGGCTTTTTTCTCCAGCGCCTGCAAAGAATAGGTTTTTTGCTCTTTGGCCATTCTGCTTAAGATTATACCCTAGGTGGTGCCGGTTTCGTCGGCAATGCGCTGCAGGGCGTTAAAGGCCCGCTCGGGGGCCTCGGCGTGCTGGATGTATCCGCCGACATTGAGTACGTTCACGCCGCCGTTTACCAGTTCGGCTACGTTTTGGTCATTGATGCCGCCGTCCCAGCCGATTTCCAAGTTCGGCCGCAGGCTTTTCAGCAATTTAACTTTTTCCAGCAAACCAAAGTCGGCTACGCTATCGCCCTGGCGGCCAAGATTACCGGAAAATATTAGCACGTGGTCGGTGTGGCCCAGCGCCGGCACGATATTGTCAACCGGAGTTTGCGGCAATAGTGCCACGCCAACTTTCACTTCATGCTGGTGGCAAATGTTGGCAACGTCCATAAAATTACCTTCGGCCTCGGCGTGTATAATCACCAGGTTCGGCTTGTGCAGCAACGCCACTTGGACGGCCGGCAGCGGCTGGCGGTACATCAGGTGAAAATCGGCGGCAAAGCCGACCGGCCACCAGGCTTGCTCCGGTTTGATTGTCCGGCCGGGAGCGAACTGGCCGTCGGTCAGGTCAATCTGGACGCGCCGGGCCACGTGGACGATATTTTCTATCTGTTTACGGTATTCTTCTTTAGTCGCAGCTAAGATGGCCGGGCAGATGGTCGTCATAAGACGGCTCCTGCCGTCACCGCAATTTTCAATTTACAATTTACAATTTTCAATGATTGAAGATTGAACATTGAATATTGAACATTCATTGATAATTGAGCATTGATAATTGGTAATTGAAGCATCGCTATCATAGTTCATCTAACTTAGCGATGCGTCGCTGGTGGCGTTCCTCGTTGCTAAACGGCGTTTCCAGCCAGAGTTTGATGGCGTGTTTCATATCTTCCACGGGCACAAAGCGCGCGGCCAGGCTGAGCATGTTGGCGTTATTGTGCCGACGCTCCAGTTTGATTATTTCGTAAGGGTCGTGGCTGATATCCCCCTCGGCGTCTACTGGACGGCGGGCTACCGCCGGTCCGTAAAAGACCGCGCAGCGCACACCTTTTACCCGATTAGCGGCCATGGCTTCACCCTGGCCACTGCCTCCTAAGATTATGCCCATCTGGCACTCGCCGCCGGCCACGGCTTTAGCGGCCGGAAAGATATAATCCGGGTAGTCATCGTCCGGCACTAAAGAAGTTGGGCCGAAGTTCCGGCAGCTGTGGCCGGCGGCCTCCAAAAAAGTCTGCAGTTCCTTAAGCTGTTCAAAACCAGCGTGGTCGGTAGCAAGGGCAATATTCATATAAAAACAAGCTTACTTTTTATCGTCCGGCTCACCGCCAAGATCCAGGCCAGAGGCTGGTTCTACTTTGGGCTCGTCAGCCGGCTTAGGCAGAAAATCTTCCGGCTTGGGCGTTTCCAGCAGGGGCTCTTCCGGCTGATCGGTCTTATCGGTTGGCTTTTCGTCTATCTGTTTATTGTGGTGTTTCTCAATCTTTGGCTCAGGGCTATTCTCTGCGGTTTCACCTTTTTCGGCCAGCATTTTGCAGACATCTGCGGTCAACTCCACCAAGCGGTTGGAATAGCCCCATTCATTGTCATACCAAGCCACGACTTTAAGCAGGTTCCCGCCCACAACAGAAGTGAGTTTGAGGTCAACGATTGCCGAGTGGCTGTTGCCGATGTAGTCGGTGCTGACCAGCTCTTCTTCCGTGACATCTAAAATTCCTTGGAAGTAAGGGTCGTCGGCGGCATTCTTAAAGGCTTCATTGACTTCCTCCACGGTCACTTCGCGCTTAGTAACCACTGCGAAGTCGCTTAGTGAGACAACCGGCGTGGGCACGCGAACGCTCATGCCGCCGAAGATATTTTGCAGTGCCGGCAGGGCCTGGGCGGCGGCGATGCTGGCGCCGGTGGTGGTCGGTACGATGTTGCTGGCCGCATTGCGGGCTTCGCGCAGGTCTTTGGCTGGCGCGTCCTGCAAGCGTTGGCTAGCGGTATAGCTATGAACGGTGGTCATCATGGCTTTTTCAATGCCAAAATGCTCTTCCAAAATGGCCATGATTGGAGTAATGCAGTTGGTGGTACAGGAGGCGTTACTGATAATTTCACCGGCTTGGTCCAGTTCGTTCTCGTTGACACCTATCACGACCGTTTTAGCGCCCTCGCCCTTGGCCGGCGCGCTTAAAATCACCCGTTTGGCGCCGGCGTCGATGTGCGCGTGGGCTTTAGTCGGATCTACGAACAGACCGGTAGATTCGATGACCACATCCACGCCCATTTCACGCCAGGGCAGCGCGCCGGGATCCTTTTCGGCCAGCACCCGGATTTTTTGGTCTTCAACTATCAGGTTCTGCTCGTCGGAACCCACTTTGTGCTGGTACTCGCCGTAGTTGCTGTCGTGGCGCAGCAGATGCGCCAGCGTTTTGGTATCCGTTAAGTCGTTAACGGCCACGACTTCCAAATCCGGCCGCTCAAAAGCTATCTTAAAAGCGTTGCGCCCAATCCTACCGAATCCGTTAATCGCAATTTTTGTTTTCATTTATTTCCCACCTTTAGCTTAAGCATTTACACGATTATTGTACGTTCAAAAAATTCGTTTCGCAACTACTTGGATTTGTAGCGGGCGATTGATTCGGCGATGATGGTTTTGGCGGCTTCGGCGTCGCCCCAGCCTTTATATTCGACTGGCGTCCCTTGCCAATTATTCTTCCAGGCTTTATAGCTTTTGTAAAAGTGCTCAACTCTTTTCTTGAAGTTCGGATCTATGTCGTCGACTTCTTTAACGTAGTCTTTGCTGATATCGTCGGCCGGCACGCAGATTAGTTTTTCGTCGCCTTCACCATCGTCGATCATATATAGTACGCCGATTGGCCGGGCTGGCACTACAGCCCCGTGTACTACTGGCTCGTCAATAATAAGTAAGGAGTCTAACGGGTCACCGTCTTCACACTGAGTACCAGGAATATACCCATAGTCGGCGGGATAAGTCGCGGTCGTCCCATTGACGCGGTCAAGAGTTAAACGACCAGTTTTTTTATCAAACTCGTATTTATTCTGTCCGCCACCTTGTTGGATTTCGATGATTACATTCACTACTTCAGGCGCTTTATCGCCAGGTGTTACAGGTTCGTATTGCATATCCTTCTCTCCGTTGTTTCAAATTCTATTGTACACTAACAACGGATGATAATTATTGGACACCGCGGCGCCAGAGGCTTGGCGCCGGAAAATACTTTGGCGTCAATACAAAAAGCCATGGAGCTGGGTGTGGACATGATTGAGTTTGACGTAAGAGTCACTAAAGATGATATCCCCGTCGTTCACCACAATGAGGCGGTGCTTGACCCATCCGGCGACAAGTTTGTTATTGACCGGTTTACTTATCATGAGCTCAAAGAACATTCGCCGGGACTCCTCAGGTTTAAAGACCTCTTAAAACACGTGAACGGGGCCGTAAGCCTTTATGTAGAGGTGAAACCGGGGGTCAATACCGCGCCGATAGTTGATACTCTGAAAGGCTATAAACACTCCTGCTTGCTGGGCTCGTTCAGCCAAGATACACTTGTGGAACTCCAGGTAGCCCTACCCAAAATTCCAAAAGTGGTAATTGACAACTGGTCCGGCGTACGCGCCCGGCTGCGGGCCAAGAAAATTGGCACAAAAACTATTGCCATGAACCAGATGTGGCTATGGCCGGGTTTTATCCGGGCTATGAAACACGCTGGTTACGAACTTTATGCTTATACCATAAACAACCCAGCTAAAGCCCGACGCTGGGCCAAGCACGGCCTGGCCGGCGTGGTCACTGACTATCCGGACCGCTTCAAAAGCTAATCGCCGTAGAGTGTCGCCACGGCGGTCCGGCTGATCTGTTCGTGGTGTTCCAAATACTCACGGATCATCAGGGCTGCCGTGGCGCCCTCGCCGCTGGCGCTGGCAATCTGCATAGTGGCGCCGGAACGCACGTCGCCGGCCACAAAGACACCGGGCAAGCTGGTCATCAACTTGGCGTCGGACTTTACGAACTTGCGCTCATCCAGCTCCACGCCTGAACCTTCTAGGAACTTAGTGTTAGGATCCAGGCCAACGAATACAAATACTCCGTCGGTCGGGAACTCCACCTTTTGGCCGGTAGTTTTATCGGTGCCGACAACCTTGCTGACTTTGCCACCCTCGCCAACAATTTCATCAGTTGTGGTATTAAAATGGATGGTGATTTTGTCCTTGTGGTCGGCCAGCTCCTTCTGCAGCACGTCGCTGGCCCGTAATTTATCGCCGCGCACCAGCAGGTCTATGTGACTGGCGAAACGCGTCAGGAACATGCTTTCCTGGACCGCCGAATTGCCGCCACCGACCACTACCAGCCGCTTATCACGATAAAAAGCGCCGTCGCAGGTGGCGCAGTAGTGGACGCCGCGGGCGTAGTATTCCTGCTCGCCGGGTACGCCAATCTTGCGGTAGTCGCTGCCGGTGGCTATCAAAACGGCCTTGGCTTTGATTTCACCGCTTGTGGTATCCAATTTTATCAGGTCGCCGTCTTTGGTTATCTTGCTGACCTCTCCCAGTTCAATCTTGGCGCCGAAGCGCTCGGCCTGGGCACGCATGGCATCAGATAGTTCCAAACCTGCGATGCCTTTGGCGAATCCCGGATAATTATCTATCCAGTCGGTAACCGCGGCCAGGCCGCCAATGGCGCCTTTTTCAAATAAAAGCGTGTCTATATCCTCGCGTGAGGTATAAAGCGCCGCAGAGAGCGCCGCGGGACCGGCGCCAACTATTACCAGGTCGTGCATGTAACTAGTTTACGCTACGGCGGGGGCTAAGCGTGAAAGATTGTATCCAACGACCACTTCTTTGGAGTCGTCGTGCTTGGTGACCACTGTGATTGGCACGGTCAGGGCGCCGCTCATGTCATAGACCTCGGCCTGGCGTTCGGGGTGTTCGTCCAGGTTGACGACGTCATAGCTCATGCCCTTCATGTCCAGATATCTTTTGACCATGCCGCAGTAACTGCAGGTGTTGGTGGTGAAGATAGTAATATTTTTGGTCATTGTCCGAATCCCCTCCTGGGACGTTTTTGTTTGTTAATGACTTTCGCCTTATTAATATAGCTAGTGCTTGGGGCTAAGTCAATACCGCTACATATTGTGCTTTTGTCACCATTTTTAACCCTACTGGACGGCCAAAACGGTTATGTCAAACACCAGGTCGGCGTTGGCGGGAATGCCCGAACCGGCCGGGGGGTTGGCGCCGTAAGCCAGCGCCGCGGGTACTAACAACCGCCGTTCGCCGCCGGCACGCATACCCAGAAGACCTTCTTGCCAGCCAGGAATGACGCCGCTAAGCTGGGTGCTGAACGGTTGTCCATTGTTATCAAGCGAGCTTTGGAAAATCTTACCGGTAGCCGCCACCGCGCCGGTGTAGTTAGCTGTAATTGTGCTTGTGGACTGCACCGTTGCGGTACCAGTTCCGATCTTAGCGTCAATACAGCTAAGTGAAGCTATATGCGCGATAGGCGTAAAATTAACAAGTTTTGTCCCGGCCAGCTTACCGCCGCTGGCAGAAGAGCCGGCAATTTGCAGAGTTGGGTCATTCGTACAAGCCGGCACCTGCGATTGCGTATTGGGAGTGGTGGTTGAAGAGGTATTATTCTGATGAGTTCCCTCCAAAAAGGCATAGACTCCCACGCCCAGGCCGGTGACCAGAAACAACATGGCCATGAACAGCCACATCGCCCGGCGTAAGCCGCTTTTAACTTTTTCGCCGCTGACTTCTGGTTTTTGCATCTATATCCTCTCCGCTTTCAGTTCTTTTTTGGCCCGGGCCGCCAGCTCGTCCAGCAGTTTATTGGTTTCCTGCGTGGTCAGCGTACGCTCCGGATGGAATAGAATTATACGCCAAGTGGTCTGCTTGCGCGTTTTGTCGCCGGCTTTTTGGAAGATATCCAGTGGCCGCCACCAGAATTCATAACCGTGCGGTTTAGTAAGCTCTGTTAGGCTTTTGACGATTAATTCGGTCAGCTCGGCGTAGTCAAGGTCTGCTGGGGCCCGCAAGCAGAAATCCTGCCCCACTTCCGGGTAGCGGTTGAGCGGCCGGTAGGCATCGTGCGGCGGGGCCACTTGCAGAAGCTGGTCTATGCCGATTTCAAAGCCGGCTGAGTATTGGGGCAGTTTGAGATTGCCGATAACCGACTGTTTGTACTCGCCGACCATGCCCAGCGGCGTATTAGTCTTAGCTTCCCAGATCTGGGCCGAGCGCGTATGGTCAAATGGTTTGACCACCGGGTAAGGCTCTTCGGTCACGATCGGACGGTATTCTAAAGTGATGCCCAGTTCCCTGGCCAGATAGTCCAGTATGGCGCGGGCTTGATAGAAAGGCGCGCCGTTGGCTTTGGCTGATTTTCGTCTGGATGCAAATACTAGCGAGAGCATTTGGAATTCCGCCGGGACTTTCTCGCGCCCGGCGGTCGGATGAATTTTATTGTGGCCTTTGCCGAGTTCAAAAAGAGCGAACTCGTCAAAGCCGGCTTTGATATTGGGGTGGACTTTTTCCAGCAGACTGGGCGTGAGGCTGAGGCGATAATACTGCACATCGGGGCTGAGGGCGTTGGCGATCCGGTAGGCGTCCTTCGGGTCCTGGCCGACTTTTTGCATTAAGCTGCCGTGCACAAAGCTGTAGGTCAGCACTTCGTTGGCGCCAGCACGACTTAAAATATCACGTAAACGGTCTTTGAAAACCACTCTCGGGTTAGGCTGGACAGGCGACAGGTCGCGCGGCGGCAGGACTACCGGCAGTTTATCGTAGCCGTAAAGGCGGCCGACTTCTTCAACGATATCTTCCGGAATGGCAATGTCCATGCGCCA
>Ga0187780_10003951_pt1 | contig 11116 bp, 12 predicted proteins | sample 1015_Q2_SP10_20__FD_132429 | JGI IMG/M metagenome (GOLD analysis project Ga0187780, IMG submission 132429) | Tropical peat soil microbial communities from peatlands in Department of Meta, Colombia - 1015_Q2_SP10_20_MG | ecosystem: Environmental > Terrestrial > Soil > Wetlands > Peat | place...
GGCAAGCCACAGCGACGAGGCCGGTCCGGTCAGGCGCTCAAGGGCGTGGCTTGTCGCGTCGAAGCCGGACCGTGCCTCGGCGATCAGCACCAAGCCGAGCGCGATCAGGCCGCCCAGGTAGCCCAGTCCCCAGCCGAAACCGGACAGCCAGCCGATGCGCTCAGGCCGCACGATGGCAGGAAGCTGCGCGTTGTTGAACACGATCGACATTTCGGCGCCGACAGTGGCGGCGATCACCGCCCAGCCGATCGGTTGGGCGAGATCCGGCCGCTGCGGATAGGCCCACCAGAGCGCCGCGCAGCCGGCAAACAACAGGAGTTGGAAGGCGAGGACATAGGGTTTTCGCGGGCCGCCTGCGTCGGCCATGGCGCCGAAGAACGGGCTCAGGACCGCGATGAAGATGCCGGCAGTCGATTGTGTGAAGGCCCACGCCGTCTGGCCCGCGACGGCATCTCCGATCATCACGTTGGCGAAGTAGGGCGCGAAGATGAAGGTGGTGACCACGGTGAAGAAAGGCTGATTGGCCCAGTCGAACAGCGCCCAGCTGAACTGGCCCAGCCGGGAAGCTTCCCGCGGCTCGTTCATGCCGCGATCCGGCGCGGCAGCTGCCCGATCGCCTCGCGGTTGGTCGACGAGAACACTTTGGTCATAGCCTCCGGCCAAGGCAGCCAGAGCTGCGCGCGGTGTTCCCTGGGGTCGAGCGTGGCCGCCAGCCGCTCGGGCAGGCAGAAGCCGAAAACATGCTCTGTGTTGTACGTCACGTCCGGCGCATAGCGCTGCCGCCATTGCGGCCAGATTTCATAGAGGTTGGTGAGGTGCCAGTCGGTGAGATGTCCGGCTACCAGGCCGGTCTCCTCGCGCAGTTCCCGCCGTGCCGTGGCCTCGAGGTCGCGGTCGCCGGGCTCGCGCGAACCCGTAACCGATTGCCATAGGCCAGGCTCTCGCGCGCGCTCCAGCAGCAGCACATCCAGCCCCCGCGTATGTACGACTACCAGCACTGATTCGGGAAGCTTGAAGGCCATCGGCCGCAGCATATAAGGTCCGGCGGCGTATTTTGAGGGTATGATGAGCAACGACCTGCAGGCCGCCATCGATGCGGCGTGGGAGAACCGCGACAGCGTCAGCAGCGGCACCAGGGGCCAGGTGCGCGACGCGGTCGAGGCGGCGATCGCCGGCCTCGACGACGGCACCTACCGCACGGCCGAGAAGCTCGGCAACGAGTGGGTCGTGCACCAGTGGCTGAAGAAGGCCGTCCTGCTCTCCTTCAGGCTTTACGACTCGGTGCCGATGGAGGGTGGCGCAACCTTTCCCGGCATGGGCACGGCGCCCTGGTTCGACAAGGTGCCGCTCAAGACCTCTGGGTGGGACGCCAAGCGCTTCGCCAAGGCGGGCTATCGCGCCGTGCCGGGCTCCATCGTCCGCCGAGGCTCCTACATCGCGCCGTCTGTGGTGCTGATGCCGTCCTTCGTCAATCTCGGCGCCTATGTCGACAGCGGCACCATGGTCGACACCTGGGCCACGGTCGGCTCGTGTGCGCAGATCGGCAAGAACTGTCATCTCTCGGGCGGTGTCGGCATCGGCGGTGTGCTCGAGCCGTTGCAGGCCAATCCGGTGATCGTCGAGGACAATTGCTTCATCGGCGCGCGCTCGGAGGTGGTCGAAGGCGTGATCGTCGGCACCGGTTCGGTGCTGTCGATGGGCGTGTTCATCTCGGCCAACACCCGGATCGTCGATCGCGAAACCGGCCAGATCCATGTCGGCAAGGTGCCGCCTTATTCCGTGGTCCATCCAGGCACCATGGGCGGCGGGCCCGATCGGCCGGCGCGCTACTGCGTGATCATCACCAAGACCGTCGACGAGCGCACGCGCTCCAAGACCTCGATCAACGAGCTCCTGCGCGACTGACGATGAGCGACCGCCTGCTCTGGCGCGGCGACACCCTTCCGGCCAACGCCGGACGGATGGCCTTGCCGGCGCCGGTGCTGCGCGAGCTCAATTCCGCGGCGGAGTCTCTCGAGCGCGATCCGCTGCCCCTGCTGGTCTTGCGGCCGGAAGATTTCCCGCTCGAGGAGACCCGCGCCTTCATGCGCGGCGTCAAGACGGAGATCGACAGCGGGCTTGGCTTCGCCATCGTCGAGCGCCTGCCGGTCGAGCGTTGGTCGCTTGGCGGTGCGAAGGCCATCTGGTGGCTGCTCGCTTCCCTGGTGGCACGCCCTGTGGCGCAGAAGTGGGATGGCACCTCGATCTACGATGTCACGGATCTCGGCCGGCCGCCGGGCGACGGCGTGCGGCCCGACGTCACCAACTACGAGCAGAACTTCCATACCGACAACAGTTACAACAATGTGCCGCCGCACTATGTCGGACTATTGTGCGTGCGCACGGCGATGGAAGGCGGGGTGAGCGGCATCGCGAGCTTCGCCACCGCGCACGAGGAGATGCGCAAGCGCCATCCCGAGCTGATCGACCGCCTGTACAAGCCGTACTACTTCGACCGCCAGCGCGAGCATGCGCCGGGCGACGTCATGACCACGCATCATCCGATGTTCGAGAAGGTCGGCGACAAGCTGATTGGGCGGCTGTCGCACTTCCAGGTGAAGAACGGCCACAAGATCGCGGGCGTCGCGCTGGACAACGAAGGCGCCGCGGCGCTCGAGGCATTCGAGGCGATCCTAAACGAGCCCGGCCTGTCGGCGCGCTTCCACTTCGAGCCGGGCCAGATGCAGCTGATCGACAACCGATCGCTCGGCCACAAGCGCACCGCGTTCCGCGACTGGCCGGAGCCCGAGCGCAAGCGGCTGCTGGTGCGGCTCTGGCTGCGCGATACCGGAGGACGGGCCTACAACGGCTAGAGGTGGCGCTTCCATTCCGGCTGCTGCCTGAGATGGGCGCCTTCCTTGCCGAGGATCTTGGCAATGCGTTCGGGCGCAAACCCCATGTCGACGAAACCCGGGCCGACATTGGCGACCTCGCGGTACTCGGCGATCTTGCCGTCGCGGAGCCGCATCATCGCCACGCCGTCGAAGCCCACCCGCCTGCCCTTGGCCTCGGGCAGCAATGAGACGTAGCTGAACGTGTAGTAGGCATAGAGCGTCTTGCCGTCGCTCACAGGCCGGAACATCTCCCAGCGGAAATCGCGCGCCGTGCGATGGAAGAGGTCGAGCATTTCCGTGATTCTGGCCCTGCCTTTGAAGGCGCCGTAGAAGACGTCGTGATAGACGCCATCTTCGGCAAATAGCTCTGCGAGGGCCTTGCCGTCGTGGCGCTCAACGGCACTACAAAACTTCTTGAGAAATGCGGAGCTTTCCACGGTTATTCCTCCCGAAACGCCACAATCATGCCTAAACTGGTTCGAGCGGCAAGGGAGACCGTTGCATGGGCTTTTGGATTGTCGTTGGCGTCGTCGCCGTCATCGTGCTGTGGCTGATCGCGATCTACAACGGCCTTGTCGGCGGCCGCAACCAGGCGCAGACCGCGTGGAGCCAGATCGATGTGCAGCTCAAGCGGCGGCACGATCTCATTCCCAACCTGGTGCAGGTGGTGAAGGATGCCATGGGCTACGAGCAGGAAACTCTCACCAAGGTGATCCAGGCGCGCAACGCCGCCGCCCAGGCATCGGGACCGGCCCAGGCCGGCCCGGCCGAAGCGGCGCTCAGCCAGGCGACGCGCGGCCTGTTCGCCTTGATGGAGAATTACCCGCAGCTCAAGGCCAACGAGAATGTGAAGCAGCTTCAGGAAGAGCTGACCGGCACGGAGAACAAGATCGCCTTCGCCCGGCAGTTCTACAACGACTCGGTGAATGCCTATAACGTCCGCCGCCAAAGCTTCCCCGCCGTGCTGGCGGCGGCGTCATTGGGCTTCGGCCCGATCGAACTCTTCAACATGCCCGAGACCGAGCGCGAGGTGCCGAAGGTGGCTTTGCGTTAGGCGATGGCGGGCATCTCCGATTTTGCCGCCGCCCAGGCGTCTAACCGACGCAATACGTTAGGCCTGCTCGTCATCCTGACAGTTTTCGCGGCGGCATTCGGCTACGTGATCGGCTGGGTACTGGAAAACCAAATCACCGACACGATAGTGCTGGCGAGCACGCTGGGCCTCCTCGCCGCCGCGGCGATGGCGGCGGCCAGTATCGGCTGGAGCGCGGTCTCGCTCGCCTTCGGCAGCAACATGGTGCTCGCCATGGCCGACGCCAAACCAATCGAAAAGAGCGATGCGCCACAGCTTTTCAACATCGTCGAAGAGATGTCGATCGCCTCGGGCGTGCCAATGCCCCGAATCATGGTGATGGAGGTCGACGCTCTCAACGCTTTCGCCACCGGAACGCGGTCGCACAACGCGGCGATCGTCGTGACGCGCGGGCTCTTGAACACGCTGGACCGCGACGAACTCGAGGGCGTGATCGGCCACGAGATGGGGCACATCGCCAATCTCGACACGCAGTACATGACGGTGGTCGGCGTCACGGTCGGCTTGATCGCCCTGGTCGCCTCGATGATCCTGCGCGCGCTGCAATGGGGCACCTACGCCAGCAGCGGCAGCGGCGGGGGCCGCAAGTCCTCTGGTGGCTCGGCGTTCCTCATTATCGTCCTGCTCGCGGTGGCGATCCTGGCGCCGCTCGCCGCCAAGGCGGTGCAAATGGCGGTGTCGCGCCAGCGCGAATACCTCGCCGATGCCACATCCGTTCAGTTCACGCGCAATCCGGCCGGTCTCATTTCGGCGCTGCGCAAGCTCGAGGCCGCAGCTAAGCCCTTTCCCGGCGTTAGCAACGCCACGCAGCACCTCTTCATCGTCAATCCGGTGCAGCGGGTGACGCCTGACACACGTGCGCTGTTTGCAACGCACCCCGACATCGAGGCCCGCATCGCCCGCCTGCAGAATCTGGGCGCCTGAGTATCCTGTACCTCGCCGTCCGGGAGTCGTATTCTCTGCGAAAATCGAAATACCGATCGGAGGAGCCCCCATGAAGCTCACCCCGCAACAACTCAGGCAATTCGACGAAGAGGGCTATCTCTTCTTTCCCAACTACTTTGCGCCCGAAGAGACGGCGATCCTGAAAGCGGAAATCCCCAGAGTGTTCGCCGGGCGCCGCGAGGAAAACGTGCGCGAAAAGACAGGTGACGTGGTGCGCACTGCTTTCGCCGTACACACCTACCATCCGGTGTTCGAGGCCCTTGTCCATCATCCGCGCTTTGTCGAGCCGGCCGAACAGCTGCTGGGTGACAGGACCTACATCCATCAGTTCAAGATCAACGGCAAAGCTGCCTTCGACGGCGACGTCTGGCAGTGGCACCAGGACTACGGCACCTGGAAGGCCGACGATGACATGCCCGAGGCGCGCGCCATGAATCTCGCGGTATTCGTCGACGAAGTGAACGAGTTCAACGGTCCCCTGTGGTTCATCCCGAGAAGCCACAAGAAGGGCGCACTCGATGCCAAGCACGATGTCACCACAACTTCGTACCCCTTGTGGGTGATCGACAATGAAACCATCGCCAAGCTCGTGAAGCAGGGCGGCATCGTCTCGCCCAAGGGCGGGCCGGGCTCGGCGATCTTCTTCCACGGCACATTGGTGCATGGCAGCCCGCCCAACATGTCACCGTGGGACCGCCAGATCATCTACGTAACCTACAACGCCGTCTCCAACGCCATCAGGCGCTTCAAGCGGCCGGCCTACATCGCACACCGCGACTTCAGGCCGATCGACGCCTGGGCGGATGACGCGGTGCTGCGCGCTGCCCGTCGAAGGGCTGCGGCGGAATAACGGAGAGGTTGATGAGTCTCCATCGCATGCTAGTCGAGCGCGCGGCCAGGGGTCAGCCGCTCAAGGTCGGTCTGATCGGCGCCGGCAAGTTCGGCTCGATGTATCTCAGCCAGGTGCCGACCACTCCTGGTATCCATTTGGTCGGCATCGCCGATCTCTCGCCGCCGCGCGCCAGAGAAAATCTGGCGCGGCTAGGCTGGAAGCCGGACGTGACCGCGGCGGCATCGTTTGCCGAGGCGCGCAAGCTCGGCAACACGCATCTCACCGACGACTGGCGTACCTTAGTGACCAATCCCGAAATCGACATCGTGGTCGAGGCGACCGGCGATCCCATCGCCGCAGTCGAGCACGCGCTGGAGGCCTTCAGGAACGGCAAGCACGTCGTCATGGTTACGGTCGAGGCGGACGCCTTCTGCGGACCTTTGCTCGCCAGGCGTGCCGCCGAGGCCGGCGTGATCTACAGCCTCGCCTATGGCGATCAGCCGGCGCTGATATGCGAGCTCGTCGATTGGGCGCGCACTTCGGGCTTCGAGGTGACGGCTGCCGGTCGCGGCCACAAATGGCTGCCGCAATACGCGCAATCGACGCCCGAGACCGTGTGGAAGTACTGGGGGCTCAGCGAGGAGCAGGCCAAGCGCGGCGGACTGAACCCTAAGATGTTCAATTCCTTCCTCGATGGCTCCAAGCCCGCCATCGAGAGCACGGCGGTGGCCAACGCGACCGGTCTCACGCCTGCACCGGACGGGCTCGCCTTCCCCCCCTGCTCGGTCGAGGACCTGCCGTACGTCATGCGGCCCGCAGATGAAGGCGGCCAATTGCATCACAAGGGCCAGGTCGAGGTGGCGTCGTCGCTGGAGCGCGACGGCCGCGCCATTCCCTACGAAATCCGCAAGGGAGTGTGGGTCGTGTTCGAGGCCTCGACCGAGTACCAGAAGAACTGCTTCGAGGAGTACATGCTGCAGACCGACCCGTCGGGGCGCTATTCGGTGATGTACAAGCGTTGGCACCTGATCGGGCTCGAAGTCGGCATGTCAGTGGCTTCGGTCGGCCTGCGCAAAGAGCCAACCGGCTGCCCCATCGGCTTCCATGCCGACGTGATCGCCACGGCAAAGCGCGACCTCAAGGCGGGCGAGATGCTGGACGGCGAGGGCGGCTACACAGTCTACGGCAAGCTGTTTCCTTCGGAGAAATCGACCGGGCTCGGCAGTTTGCCGCTTGGCCTCGCCCACAACGTCAAACTCCTGAAACCGATCAAGGCTGGTCAGTCGCTCGCCTACTCGGATGTCGCAATGGACGAGAACCTGACCGCGGTGAAACTCCGCCGCGAGATGGAGCGCACCTTCGCGCCGGCCGCGGCTAAAATTGCTGCCCAGTAGGCGGCCTAAAGCGCCGGGGCGTGTTCCTTGGACTTGGTCGCGCTGGGCGCCGCCGATTTACCTTCAGCTGCCTCGCGCGCCTTCTCCTTCCGCGCCTTGACCAGCTTACGCAGGATCATGCTGCGCTTGAGCGCCGAGATATGGTCGATGAAAAGCACACCATCGAGATGGTCGATTTCGTGCTGCACGCAGGTGGCGAGAAGGCCATCACAGGCCATTTCCCGCTTTTTGCCGTCGCGGTCCATGAAACGCACCGACACCTTGGCGGGACGAACCACTTCGGAATAGTGCTCCGGCACCGAGAGGCAGCCCTCTTCGTAGGTCGCGTCCTCATCGGAGGCGTCGACAATCTCGGGATTGGCCATGAAGAGCGGGCCGGTCTTGACGTCCTCGCGATTGATGTCGAGCACGATCACGCGCCTCAGCACGCCCACCTGGGGCGCGGCGAGGCCGATTCCCGGAGCGGCATACATAGTCTCCAGCATGTCGTCCATCAGCCGGCGTACGCCATCGTCGACCTTGTCGACGGGCTTTGACTTCTTCTTCAGGCGCGGATCGGGCGCGGTGAGGATGGGCAGGAGTGCCATTGCGCCTAAGTATGCAGCGGAGTCCGGGCTTTCAAGCCTGCGTCAGGCGCGGGTGACCATCGTGCCGACGCCTGCTTCGGTGAAAACTTCGAGCAGCAGCGCGTGCGGCACGCGGCCATCCATGATTACGGCGGCTTCAACGCCGCGGTTCACCGCGTCGATGCAGTTTTCGACCTTGGGAATCATTCCACCGGAAATCGTGCCGTCGGCGATCAGCGTGCGCGCGTTTTCGACGGTCATTTCGGAGATGAGATGGCCGCTTTTGTCGATGACGCCCGGCACGTCGGTCAGGAACAGCAGTCGCTTGGCGCGCATGGCGCCGGCGATGGCGCCCGCCGACGTATCGGCGTTGATGTTGTAGGTGAGTTCGTCATCCACACCGAAGCCGATCGGCGCCACCACCGGTATGACATCGGCGCGGCGCAGCTGTTCCAACACCATGACGTTGATCTTGGCGGGCTCTCCCACCTGCTTGAGGTCGACCTTGAGAAGTTCGCCCGTCTTGGGATCGCGCGTCTCGGTCATCTTCCTGGCGAGGATCAGGTTGCCGTCCTTGCCGCAGATACCAACCGCGATGCCGCCGCATTCGTTGATGTCGGCCACGATCGCCTTGTTGATGGCGCCCGCCAGTACCATCTCGACGATCTCCATCGTCGCGGCGTCGGTCACCCTGAGACCGTTGACGAAGCTGCTCTTGATGCCCACTCGATCGAGCATCTTGTTGATCTGCGGGCCGCCGCCATGAACCACGATCGGATTCATGCCGACCTGCTTCATGAGGACGATGTCGCGGGCAAACAGGTCGCCGAGCTTGGCGTCGGTCATGGCATGGCCACCGTACTTCACCACAAAAGTGGCGTCGTTGTGCCGGCGCATGAACGGCAGCGCCTTGGAAATGGTCTCCGCCATGCGGATGAGGCGCCTTTGCTCCTTGTCGGTTTGCAGCGTGTCCGGCATGTCGTGGGAACCCTTCAGGTCGGCAAAAGCCCTCTTCGTTGTCGGGAAGAGGGCTGGGTTGGCATCATATATCAGGCGGCGCGCGGATAGAAGAAGTAGGGTCGGTGCGTCAAGATGTAATGTCATGTTCGACAGTGAAAATCTGGCCGAGCGGGGCTTCACGGTGGCCCGGCGCCTGCTGAGGCCCGGCGAGTGCCGCGCCGTCGCGGCGATGTGGTCAGACGAAGGCCGTTTTCGCAGCCGTGTGGTGATGCAGCGCCACGGCTTCGGCCAGGGCGAATACAAGTATTTCACCTATCCGCTGCCCGAGCCGGTCGAGCGGCTGCGTCAAGCGCTCTATCCTGAACTGGCCGCAATCGCCAATCGCTGGAGCGATGCGCTGGGTCAAGGCGCGCGATTTCCGCCCAATCTCAAGAGCTGGCTGCGGGCCTGCCACAACGGCGGCCAGAAACGGCCAACGCCGCTACTGCTGCGCTACGGGCAGGGTGACTACAACTGTCTGCACCGGGACCTCTACGGCGATCTGGTATTCCCCCTCCAAGCCACAGTGCTGTTGAGCGAGCCCAGCCGCGACTTCGATGGCGGCGAATTCATGCTGATCGAGCAGCGCCCGCGCATGCAATCGCGCGGCGAGGTGGTGGCGCTTGCCCAGGGAGACGCGGTGATTTTCGCCGTCAACGAGCGGCCAGTGAAGGGCGTGCGTGGCTGGTATCGAACTGGCATGCGGCACGGCGTGTCGACGCTCAGGCGAGGTGAGCGGTTCACGCTCGGCATCATCTTCCACGACGCGGCCTGACGGTCAGGCTCTCGCCACCGCGGCGATTTCCACCCTGAGTTCGGCCAGTCCGAAGCCCGTCGTGCTGCTGGTCGGCAGCGCCCGCGGATGGGCGGCCCCATGCTTGCGAGCGACCGCTTCGGCCGCCGACACGGCGTGAGGGATGTCAGCTTCCTTGAGCAGATCGATTTTAGTCAGAACGAGCTGGTAGGAAACCGCGGCCGCGTCGAGGCTGGTCATGGTCTCGCGATCGGCCTCCTTCACGCCGTGCCGCGCATCGATCAAAAGGCAGACGCGCTTCAGAGTCGGCCGACCGCGCAGATAGGCGGAAGCGAGGTCCTGCCAAACCTCTTTCATCGACTTCGAGACCTGGGCGAATCCGTAGCCTGGCAGGTCGACCAGAAAGAGCCTTCCGGCAAGGTCGAAGAAATTGATCTGTCGCGTGTGACCAGGAGCACCCGACACGCGTGCCAACGACTTGCGGCCGGTGAGTGCGTTTACGAGGCTGGATTTGCCGACGTTGGACCGGCCCGCGAACGCGATCTCCGGCAGAGAGACGGCCGGCAGGGACGAAATCGATGCGGAGCCCGAACGGAACTCGCAGGCCCGGGCAAAGAGCCTGCGTGCCGTCTCAATCTCCGCCGCCGTGTGCTCGGCAGTCATCAGCGCTTTTTGGCTGAACCCCTGCCGGCGGAGCCCTGACCGCCCTTCTTGGGTTTGCTGCCGCCATCGGCGGCCAGCGGCACGGCCGCCGCGGGTGATGCAGCGGCTTTGGGCGTGGCAGGGGTAGCCTTGCCGCCGATCTGTGCACCGTGACGGCGCATGATGGTGTATTGCTGAGCGATCGACAGCGTGTTGCTCCAAGCCCAGTAGATCACCAGCCCCGCCTGGAATTGGGCCATCATGAAAGTGAACATGATCGGCAGGAACTGGAATACGCGCGCCTGCACCGGATCGGCCGGCGCCGGATTCAGCTTCTGCTGCAGGTACATGGTCACGCCCATGATGAGCGGCCACAGGCCAATATTGAAGAAGACCAGCATTTCCGGCACCTGCCAGTGAAACAGGCCAAAGCCGGTGAGAATGGTGAGTGGGTCGGGCGCGCTCAGATCCTTGATCCAGCCGAAGAATGGCTGATGGCGCATTTCGATCGACGTGTAGAGCACCTTGTAGAGCGCGAAGAACACGGGAATCTGCACCAGAATAGGCAGGCAGCCCGCCGCCGGATTGACCTTCTCGCGGCGGTAGAGCTGCATCATTTCCTGGTTGAGACGCTGGCGGTCCTCGCCAAAGCGCTCCTTCATGCGCTCCATCTCGGGCTGCAGCGCCTTCATCTTGCTCATCGCGGCATAGGACTTGTTGGCCAGCGGGAAGAACAGCGCCTTGACGATCACGGTGAGGATCAGGATCGACACGCCGAAATTGCCGATCTGCCGGTATAGCCATTCGAGCAGCCAGAACAGGGGCTTGGTGAAGAACCAGAACCAACCCCAGTCGATGGTGAGGTCGAAGCGGTCGATGCCGAGCTTGTCGCGGTAGGCATCGATCAGGCGAACGATCTTGGCGCCGGCGAACAGGTGGCCCTCGGTGCCGGCCGTCGCTCCGGGCGCGACCTCGATGCCCGCGCTGACGTAATCTATCTGGTATCTGATGGCTGCCC
>Ga0187780_10003952_pt1 | contig 11112 bp, 9 predicted proteins | sample 1015_Q2_SP10_20__FD_132429 | JGI IMG/M metagenome (GOLD analysis project Ga0187780, IMG submission 132429) | Tropical peat soil microbial communities from peatlands in Department of Meta, Colombia - 1015_Q2_SP10_20_MG | ecosystem: Environmental > Terrestrial > Soil > Wetlands > Peat | place...
CGTGCATCATGGACGAGATCATTCTTCATCACTATCCAGCCTCTCCGGTGTCCGAGAAGGTCCGGGTCGCTCTGGGCATAAAGCGGCTTGCCTGGCGCTCAGTCGAGATTCCGCGAGTTCCGCCCAAGCCGGACGTGATGCCGCTCACAGGTGGGTTCCGGCGCACACCTATCATGCAGATCGGCGCCGATATCTACTGCGATAGCCAGTGCATCCTGCGAGAGCTGCAACGGCGCTTCCCTGAACCGACCTTCTACCCCGACGGCGATGCGGGCCTACCCTGGGCCATCAGCCGATGGACCGATGTGCTGTTCGACGTCGCTGTGCGTCTGTCCATGGGCGCCAACGCGGCGCAGATGCCCGAGGCATTCGCCCGCGATCGAGTACGCCTGTTCTTCGGTCCCAACGGAGATCTGAACAAAGTGCAAGCCGATGTCCCGCATGCCGTCGTCCAACTGCGCGCTCAGTTTGGGTGGATCGACCGGCGATTGGCGCGCGGCAGCCCTTTTGCCTTGGGGTCCGCTGCAGGGCTGGTCGATGCCCTGTTTTACTATCTCGTTTGGTTCGTACGCGGCCGCTGGCAGGGTGGCCCAGCGCTGCTCGCCGAGTTTGAAGCGCTCGAAGCCTGGGAGCGGCGGGTCAAGGCGATCGGCCATGGCCAGGCATCCGCGATGAGCTCATCGGACGCGCTCGAGGTGGCGCGCGAGAATCAGCCCGAAACGCGCGAGCAATCCGATCCGAAGGACCCACAAGGGCTCAAGCCGGGCGACACGGTGAGCGTGGTCGCAGACCTCGACAGCGGTGAAGCACCCGTGTTCGGCAAGGTGCGTTTCATCGACTGCGATAGCATAGCGATCGTGCGCGAGGACACGCGCGTGGGCGCTGTCTGTGTGCACTTCCCTCGCGTCGGTTACCGGGTGACGGTGGCAGCTGATAGCATCCCCTGACCAGTAGCTCAAGGAGGCAAGTTCGATGGCTAAGATGACCGCTGCGGAGGCCGCTGTGCGCGTTATGGAGAAGGAAGGCGTCACCACGGCGTTCGGTGTGCCCGGCGCTGCAATCAACCCCGTTTATGCCGGGTTGCGCAAGACCGGGAACATCCGCCACTACCTTGCGCGACACGTTGAGGGCGCCTCGCACATGGCGGAGGGATACACTCGCGCGAGCGCGGGCAACATCGGGGTGTGCATCGGGACCTCGGGTCCGGCGGGCACCGACATGATCACCGGCCTGTACTCGGCCTGGGGGGACTCTGTTCCGATCCTCTGCGTCACCGGCCAGGCGCCGAGGGCACGCATGTACAAGGAAGACTTTCAGGCGGTCGACATCGAGTCGATCGCCAAGCCGGTGAGCAAGTGGGCGGTTACGGTCCGCGAGCCGGCGCAGGTCCCGCGCGCATTCCAGCAGGCGTTCCACCTCATGCGCTCCGGGCGCCCCGGGCCGGTGCTGATCGATCTGCCGTTCGACGTGCAAATCGCCGAGATCGAGTTCGATCTCGATACCTACGAGCCGCTGCCGGCGTACAAACCCAAGGCCACGCGCAAACAGATCGAGAAAGCGTTGGACATGCTGAACGACGCACAGCGTCCGTTGATCGTCGCCGGAGGCGGCATCATCAACGCCGACGCGTCTGCGCTACTTGTGGAGTTTGCGGAGCTGAGCGGCGTACCGGTGATCCCAACGCTCATGGGCTGGGGTTGCATTCCCGACGATCATGCATTGATGGTGGGGATGGTCGGACTTCAGACTTCTCATCGCTATGGCAATGCCACGATGCTCGCTGCCGATTTCGTACTGGGTATCGGCAACCGCTGGGCGAATCGACACACCGGCTCGGTGGAGGTCTACACGAAGGGGCGAAAGTTCGTGCATGTGGACATCGAGCCGACCCAGATCGGGCGCGTGTTTGCCCCTGACTACGGCATCGTGTCCGATGCCGCTGCCGCCTTGGAGCTGTTCATCCAGGTGGCTAGGGACCGCAAGGCTGCCGGTCGGCTCAAGGACCGCCAAGTGTGGGCCGGGGACTGCCGCGAGCGCAAGCGCACCATGCTGCGCAAAACCAACTTCGAGAACGTTCCGATGAAGCCGCAGCGCGTTTATCAGTGCATGAACAACGCGTTCGGCAAAGATGCTTGCTACGTCACGACTATCGGCCTGTCGCAGATCGCCGCAGCGCAGTTCTTGCATGTGTACAAGCCGCGCAACTGGATCAACTGCGGCCAGGCCGGCCCACTCGGCTGGACCGTGCCAGCTGCTCTGGGTGTGCGCGCCGCCGATCCGAATCGCAAGGTCATTGCGTTATCGGGCGACTACGATTTCCAATTCATGATCGAGGAGCTGGCGGTGGGCGCTCAGTTTCAACTTCCCTACCTGCATATCCTGGTGAATAACGCATACCTCGGGCTGATTCGCCAGGCGCAGCGTGCGTTCGACATGGACTATGCGGTGCAGCTTTCCTTCGAGAACATCAACGCCCCGGAGCTTGGCGAGTATGGGGTGGACCACCTCAAAGTCGCGGAAGGCCTGGGCTGCAAAGCGATCCGGGTGCGCAGACAAGAAGAGATCGATCCCGCGATCGAACAGGCCTACGCGTGGATGGCACAGTATCGCGTACCGGTTGTGGTCGAGATTATCCTCGAGCGCGTAACGAACATCTCGATGGGAACTGAGATTGACAAGGTCATCGAATTCGAGGAACTGGCGCTCAGCCCGGAAGACGCCCCTAGCGCGGTCGGGCTGCTGGATTAGCCCGGGTGTCAGTTTGGCTCAGTCGCCTCGAGCCCTGTGCAGCAAGTCGAGCTGGTTCGGGTCATCAAAGGGCAACGACGCCGACTCCGCCTCTGGCTCGGCAGCGCGTGCCCCCGCGTTGCCAAGCGTAAGCGGCTGCACGAGACTCACGTGGATGCTGTAAGCCGCTTCCGAAGCTGGCGTTTGCGCGCGTACGAATTGCTCCTCCTCCGAGCGTGCAAGAACTCCAGGGCGTGCACCACGAACTCTATTGAGCGCATCCTGTGCGGGGCATCCGAGCTCCACCAGGAGCTTGGCCGCAATCATTGCCGTTCGAGTTCGGCCATCGCCGCAATGCAAGGCAACGCGACCGCCGCACCAAAGCACGCGCCGCAAGAGCGGAGCGACCCCCTGCCAAAGCAGCTCGAAGCGCTCGTCGGGCAGGTGCCCGTCACGCAGCGGAACGTGGTACCAAGCGATTTGGTGTGCGGCAGCAACCGCGGGCAGGTCCCCGAGACGCATCAAAGCGAGTTCGGGCCGCTCAAGCAACGTCACCAGCGCCTGGGCACCCCAGTACTTGAGCGTGGCGACATCGCGCTGCAGACGCCATGCGCTGTTCGATGGCAATAGCATACCGTTGGCGCGCCCGGGACAGCCTGCCATCGCAATTTGGCCGCGCACGCGCCCTGCGCCGACCACCGCGAGGCGGTAGGCCGAACTGTCTCCGTTCATCTGGTCTCCTCCCGCGGATCGCCGAACCCGGGAGCAGCAACGTTATCAGGCGAAAGGGGGCGAAGGCAACGAAAAACACCTACAGCGCACCACCGGTGCCGCAGCAACGCAACAGTGTCTTCCCACAACGACGCGTGATCGCGCAGCTCACCGTTTGCGCACGCGCGAACGATTGACGTGCTCGCGCGCTGACTGCGGAAAGGCGCACGGCTGCCCTCGTTCAGGATGTGCACCGCTGCCCCCCGCTCGCCTGTTCTTGCTGCAGTCTTACGGGATCGCGCGAGGTTTCCCGAGGTGTGGCGCGGGTTTCGAGTAACCCCGCCAGGGAACTCATCCGCTTGCCTCGAAACGTGCCTCATCGCCGCCCGCGCCCCGCAAGTGGCGCTCAACGGGATGCCCCAACGCTGCACAACCTGTCAGGCTGTGCAAGAATTCGCGACTAGTAACCAGAAAGGAGGCCCCAAGAACGCGTTTTCTGTATAGTCCAATCCCAGTGTAATATGCGCGCCACACCATTGTCACTTGCCCGAGGACTGTCGATGCACGTTCCCCCGCCCTCTGGGGCCGAAGAATCCCTGTTGAGGACTGCTCCAGAGCGCAGCAGGCCGAGTATCTTCGATAAGTGCCTACGATACACCCAGGCGGACGACACCAAGGCCCTCGGCATCTACCCCTACTTCCGGCTGATCGAAACCGGGCAGGACACAGAGGTCGTGGTGGATGGCCACAAGATGCTGATGCTCGGGTCGAACTCCTATCTCGAGCTCACGACTCACCCCAAGGTCAAGGAGCGCGCAATCGAAGCGATTCGGCGCTACGGAACCGGCTGTGCCGGCTCGCGTTTCCTGAACGGTACGCTACCCATTCACCTCGAGTTGGAGCGCCGTCTGGCTGATTTGGTGGGCAAGGAGGCCGCGCTTGTCTTTAGCACAGGCTACCAGACGAACACTGGCGTGATTTCCTGCCTGGTCCAGCGCGGCGAGTACGTGCTGTCCGACAAGTTGAACCACGCCTGCATCGTGGACGGGGCCCAGCTTTCCCCAGGCACGCTGGTTCGATACAACCACAACGATATGCGAGACCTGGAGCGGCGGCTTGCCGAGTTGCCCGCAGCCGCGGGCAAGCTGATCGTCTCGGACGGTGTGTTCTCGATGGAGGGAGACATTTGCGAACTCCCGGGTATGGTTCGGCTCGCGCGCAAGTACGGCGCGCAGGTCATGCTCGACGACGCTCATGCAATCGGGGTGCTCGGTCCAGGCGGCGCCGGAACCGCTGCCCACTTCGGTCTTACCGATCACGTCGACCTGATCATGGGGACGTTCTCCAAATCGCTGGCGGCGATCGGCGGCTTCATCGCCTCTACCGAGCGGGTCATCAACTACCTCAAGCACCACTCGCGTCCTTTCATCTTCTCCGCCTCGGCCGCGCCCGCGTCGGTCGCCGCGGTGCTGGCCGCTCTGGATATCATGCGCGACGAGCCCGCCCGTATCGAGCGACTGTGGGACAACGCGCGCTTCATGAAACAGGGCCTCGACGCGCTTGGCTTTGACACGGGAGCTTCGCAGACGCCCGTGATCCCGATCGTAGTGGGCGAGCTGGAGCGCTGCTTCAAGGTGTGGCGCTGGCTGCACGACCAGGGAATATTCATAAACCCGGTTGTACCGCCGGCCGTTCCTCCCGGGCGGACTTTGGTGCGCATCTCTCTTACTGCCGGCCACACACGCCAGCAACTAAGCTGGGCGCTGGATAAGCTCGCCGAGGCGGGACGTAAGTTCGGGCTGGTCGGGTGAGCGGTTGGCCAGCTTGAGCGTCCAGCCGGCTCGCACGCCGGAAGACATCGAGCAATACATCCGCTTTCCATTTGGGTTGTACAGCGGCTATCCGCACTGGGTGCCGCCGCTGCTCATGGAACGGCGCGATTTCTTGAACCCGCGCAAGAATCCCGTCTACGAGTATGCGGAAGTCCAACCCTTCCTCGCTCGGCGCGGCACCCAGGTCGTGGGTACCATCACCGCGCTCAGGAACCCGCGCTTTGGCGAGTTCCATCCGCGCGAGGGTCACATCGGGTTCTTTGGGCTGTACGAGTGCGAACGCGATGCGCAGACGTCTCGTGCGCTGTTTACCGCTGCAGCCGAATGGCTTCAGTCGCGCGGATTGGCGGCAATGCGGGGTCCAACCAACTTCACCACCAACGACGTACTGGGCCTGCTCGTGGAGGGTTTCGACGAGGACCCCGCAATCCTCATGCCGTACAATCCGCCGTACTATGCAGAGCAGTTCGAGGCATTCGGGCTGTCCAAGGTCAAGGACCTCTTTGCTCTAGAGGTCAGAGCGGACCAGTACAAGGGGCAGCTCGAGGCGTTGGCACGCAAGGTGCTCCTGCGGGGTCGCATCGCGGTGCGTCCCGTGGATCTGAAGCGCTGGCACGAGGAGCTTGCGTTCGTCCGCCACTGTTACAACGAGGCATGGGCCGATAACTGGGGCTTTGTTCCCTGGACGGACCGCGAACTCGAAGTGTTGGCAAAAGAATTGAAACCGCTCATCGATCCGCGCTTGGCGATGGTGGGCGAGGTGGACGGCGAGCCGGCTGCAATTCTGATTGCAGTGCCCGATGCCAACGAAGCGCTCAAGCTCGCAAACGGGCGCCTGTTCCCGGTTGGCCTGCTCAAGATCTTGTGGCGGATCAAAGTTGCGGGCTGCCGGCGCATGCGGGTTCTCGCGCTGGGTGTGCTGCCGAAGTATCGCAGGCTCGGACTGGATGGACTGCTCATTCAGCGGACGATTCAAAACGGCATCCCGCTTGGCTATGAGCGCGCGGAGGTCGGGTGGATTCTGGAGGACAACGAGGCGATCTTGCAGCCTCTCACTCACATCGATGCCCGGCGCACCAAGGTCTATCGACTCTACGACCGAGCGGTTTAGGGAGCGATTCCACCGTTGCGCCGTCGCGCCAAAATTGAATCGTCCCACTCGCTGCGACCGGCAGCACTCTGCGCAAGGACGCACCCCGCCTCGCCGCGGCGGGCTACCAAGGCTGGCGGCCAGCCACTCGCGCTAAGGCGCCATTAGAGCCATGCGCGCGCTGGTAACCGGCGGACAGGGGTTCGTCGGCTCGCACCTGTGTGCGCGGCTGGTCGCACAGGGGCATCGCGTCCGCGTGCTAGCGCGCCCCTCGAGCGATCTTCGTAATCTAGACAAGATTGACGTCGAGCTCGTGCGCGGAGATCTGACCGAGCGCTCGACCCTGCCGTCCGCGGTGGCCGGGTCTGACGTGATTTTTCACGTCGCGGGCGCCCTGAAGGGGCTGTATGAGAGGGATCTCTTTCGCGTCAACGCGGAAGGCACGCGCAACCTTCTTTCCGCCGCGATGAGCGCGCAACCCCGTCCCTCCCGCTTTCTGTTCGTCTCCAGCCTGGCCGCCGCTGGACCGAGCCCTGGTGGCACAGCTCCTCTCACCGAAGACATGCCGCCCCGCCCGCTCACTTGGTACGGAGCCAGCAAGCTCGCTGGCGAGGAAGCAGTGCGCGCCATGGCGAGCGTCGACTGGACCATAGTGCGTCCCCCGATCGTCTTTGGACCACGCGAGCGTGACGTGCTTGGCTATTTTCGCATCGCACGCAGCGGCCGGCTGCCTGTGGTCGGGTTTTCCGACCGCTATTACTCGCTGGTGTACGTCGATGACCTCGCCGAAGGGTTGTTGCGCGCCGCCGAGGCCCCAGCGGCCGCGCGCCAGCTGTATTTCCTCACCGGACCGGAGGTCGTCAGCTGGATCGAACTTGGCCAGCTCATCGCCTCGGCACTGGGTGTCGCTGGCCGGCCCTTGCGAATACCGGAACTCGCCGCAACCGCGGCCGGACGCATCGCCGATCTGTTCGCGCACATCCGCGGCCGGCCCGATATCTTCAGCTCGCAAAAAGTTCTCGAGATGCTCGCACCGGCCTGGGTCTGCAGCGCCGAGAAGGCGGCGCGCGACTTCGCCTGGCGCGCCTCGACCCCTCTGGCCGACGGCCTGGCGATTACGGCTCGCTGGTACCGCGAGCATGGCTGGCTTTGACGCTGCCCCTCGCCCGTTCGGCCTGACCGAGCCGCTTGGCGCGTTTCGCCTGCTCGACGCGCTGATCGCTGGCTACCTGACGCTCGCGAGCGTTCCGCTCGCGCTCGGGGCAGCGCGCGGCATTCCAGGCTGCGCGCAACAGCTGTGGCTGAACCTTGGCGCGCTCGCAGGCCTAGCGCTCATCTGCGCTGTTTCCCGCCGGTCGCGGTCCTGGTTTCTGTTGCTGCTGCGTCTGTCCTACGGGCCGCTTTTGTATGCGGTGTTGTACCAGCAGACTGCAACGATTTGGCCGGTGCTCTTCGAGCAGCCCTTCGACGCATGGCTGGTGCGAATTGAGCAGCTGCTCTGGGGGGGGCAGCCATCCCAGGTGCTCGCCGAGCGAGCCCCGTGGCGGTGGCTGTCGGAGCTTTTTTGCAGCGCCTACTATGCCTACTACTTTTTCATACCCGTGATGCTATTCACAGTCTTGCTCACCCGCGGCTATGCCGCGGCCGAGCGTGTTGTCTTCGCGACCACTCTTTGTTTCTGTATTTGCTACACGCTGTTCTGGCTCTTCCCGACCGTCGCACCTCACTACTGGTTCCCGCCGCACGTCGGCCCTCAGCTGTACCGAGGCTACGTTTTCAACCATCTCTTGTTCTTTTTTACCTCGAGCGGCGAAGTTCCTACCGGCGCCTTCCCTTCCTCTCATCTGGCTGTGGCGACGCTGCTGACGCTCCAGGCTCACCGCTTCGCACCGCGCCTGTTTCCGTTCATGTCTGCGGTCACACTGCTGATGTGCCTGGCCGTTGTGTACCTGGGCGCGCATTATGCCGTCGATGTTCCGGCTGGAATCCTCATGGGGCTGCTCGTGACCGTCGTCTCGGATCGCATCTGGCTCGTGGAATCCAGCCGGCGCGCGCAGACTAGCCACGCGCCGATCACGTGACCAGGACGTCCCACGCTTCCATCATTCGCCGGCCCCTTCCTCGCGTGCCCGCCGGCCCACCCCCGCTTGCCGGCGGATCTCATCGAATAGAACGTCTAGACCGAACTCGAAGACCGCATCGAGATTGCTCGCGCGCAGGTAACGCGCAACCGCGGCCACGCGTGGGAAGCGTTGCCGGTCGAGAGGATCCTCGAGGTTTACCGGCGCTGCCTCGGGCTCCTGCGCCCGGCTTGAAATCTCCGCAAGTCCGGCGCCGCTGGCGTAGTAGCCGATCAGCCGGAACGACCGAGCTGACTGCACCGCGTCCAGTCCAGCCTCGGCAAGGGCGTCTAGGAGCCGCTCGTAGAGCATGAACGCAGCCTTTGTATTGAGGCGGCGCACCGCAAGCAAAACGAATGCATTTGGGTGCCGAACGGCGATCTGCCGGTATGAGCGCACGAATCGGCGCAGCCGCTCCAGCGGCGGCATCGACCCCGCAGACGGTAGCTCCGCCTGTGCAAGCAGGCGCTCCATGACGCCTTCTAACAGCTGATCCTTGCTCTCAAAGTGATGGTAGAGGGCCATCGCCTCAACGCCGAGAGCGGCTCCCAGGGTGCGCATGGACAAACCCTCGAGGCCCTTTGTGTCAATCTGAGCCAGCGCGGCCGCTACGATGGTGTCGCGCGTCAAACGTGTGCGTGCGGCTTTGGCTCGGCCACGTGCGGGCGCTTCGCGTTCGGGAGCAGTCGACACAGCCTGCACTTTACATTGTAAAGAGAGCTGTTGCATGGCCCGGGGAGGCGCTTTCAAATCCATCCCAGCGCCCCAAGCACCGCACCGATCACAATCAGCACCAGAAAATGCACCCGTGTGCGCCACACGGCCAGCGCAGTGCCCCCGGTCAGGAGGATAGGTTGCCAGCCCGGCGTTTTCCCGATGAGAATCCATCCGGTCGCGAACATGAGGGCAATCACAATCGGCGCCATCCCGGTTTTGAACGCTTGTACTGTGGGCCAGTCGCGCCGCGCGCGACCCCAGCGCGCGATGAGCAAAGTCAGCGCCGTCGACGGCAGCATGATGCCGAACAGGGCTGTGCCCGCTCCCAGCAACCCAGCCGCCTGATACCCCATCACCGCAACAAAGAGCACATTGGGGCCGGGCGAGGCTTGAGCGATCGCGATCGAAGCGTTGAATTGCGTCTCGGTGAGCAGTCCCATCTGCTGAACCATGACGCGATGCAGATCCGGCACGACGGTGATGGCGCCCCCAATTGCGAGAAACGACAAAAGCAGAAGATGGCTGAACAACCCCAACCAATCGATCGAGGCGCGCATCCTAGCGTCCGCTCTCCCGTTTCCCCATGTCTGGGGAAGGGTCGGCACTGGGAGCCGCGGCCGACCCGCCGGAGCGCAATTGCTTCCATGCATACGCGCACGCAATGCTGCCTAGCCCGAGCAGCACCCACACAAGTGGCCAGCGCAGCAGCGCCACAAATCCGAAGGACGTCACCACAAGCGACACGCAAACCGGAATCCCCATCGGGTTGGCGCGCAGCGCGGCCGCGAGCTTCAACCCGGTGCCCACAATCAATCCGGCCGCGACCGCACCCATACCCTTGAGCGCCCCGGCCACCGCCGGCTGCTGGGCATACTCGGCGTAGAAGGCCGTGAGAATGAGCACGATGAACAGCGGTGCGGCCATCATCCCGGCCAGTGCCGCCAAGGCGCCGCGCCAGCCGAAAAAACGCTCGCCAACCATCAAGGCCACGTTGCACACGTTGGGACCCGGTAGCACTTGGCCCACCGCCAACAGTTCCATGAACTCCTCTCTGGTGAGCCAACGCCTTTGCTCGCAAAGCACGCGCTGCGCGACCGCTAGCACGCCACCAAAGCCTTGCAGCGCGAGCAATGTGAACGCGACAAACAGATCCTTAGGCGAGGAAGGGCGTAGCTGTTGGCGCGATGGTTGGCTCATGGGGCGAGTGCCTTAATCTTACCTTGCATGGGGCTTGGGTCTGCGCTCAATCTTGCTGCCGCGGACGTGAATTCGCTCACGCGTACGGGCGCACGCTGCTATCATCGACATGACTGAAAGCTCAAAACCGAGGAGAGACAAGCCATGACGATCGTGCTCGGAGAGGGACGCTTCCGCTACGAAGTGGCGGGCGACTGGGGCAAGCTCCCCGACGGCTGGGAGCTGAACGACGTTGCCGCCGTGACCGTTGACAAAAGCGACCGAGTCTACGTTTTCAACCGCGGCGCGCACCCCATGGTGGTATTCGACCGCGAAGGCAATTTCCTGCGCTCCTGGGGCGAAGGAGTGTTCACTCGAGCGCACGGTGTGCACATTGGACCGGACGAGAACTTGTATTGCACCGATGACGGCGATCATACGGTGCGCAAGTGCACGCTCGAAGGCAGGGTGCTGCTCACTATTGGCATCCCTGGCAAGCCCGCGCCCTATATGAGCGGAGAGCCTTTCCACCGTTGCACGCACACCGCCCTATCCCCACGCGGTGATATCTACGTGTCAGACGGATACGGCAACGCGCGCGTGCACAAATATTCGCCCGAGGGCAAGCTGCTTCTTAGCTGGGGTGAACCGGGGTGCGATCCAGGTCAGTTTAATATTCCGCACAACATTTGCTCTGACAGCGATGGTTGGGTCTACGTGGCCGATCGCGAGAATCATC
>Ga0187780_10003953_pt1 | contig 11109 bp, 13 predicted proteins | sample 1015_Q2_SP10_20__FD_132429 | JGI IMG/M metagenome (GOLD analysis project Ga0187780, IMG submission 132429) | Tropical peat soil microbial communities from peatlands in Department of Meta, Colombia - 1015_Q2_SP10_20_MG | ecosystem: Environmental > Terrestrial > Soil > Wetlands > Peat | place...
CCCCAGCACGCGGAAAGCGATGACGGTGGCGAGCGATGCCGCTGCGGTGTTGATTAGATTGTTGCCGAGCAGGACCACACCCAGCAGCTTGTCGGTCTGCTCGAGCAGCTGCGTCGTCAACCTCGCACCGCGATTGCCGGTGGTGGCAAGGTGCCTGAGCCGATAGCGGTTCAACGCCATCATGCTGGTTTCGGAGATGGAGAAGAACGCGGAAACGATCAGGAGTACGAAGAAAGCAACCAGCAGCGAATGCAGCGGGATTTCGTCCAAGGGAGCTTACCTCGCACGGACAAACACAGGCTCACGACCGGGACGCAAAGCGCAGCCGGTCACAGGGATGTCACGGCTGCGACGAGCACGAGGGCGGCAAATCCTGCCAGCGTCCAACGCAGGGCGGCGCGCCCGCGCCACCCGTAGATTCGGCGCCCGGCGAGCAATCCCGCATAGATGCACCACGACAGGATGCCGAACGCCACTTTCTGGTTGAGCTTGAGCGGCTGCCCCACCAGCTCTTCGGAGAACAGCATGCCGCTGCCCAGCGTCAAGGTCAGCAGGACAAAGCCCAGCGTGATGATCTTGAACAACAGCCGCTCGATCGTCAGCAGCGGCGGCAGCGACTGCAGATAGGCAGGCAGCCGGGCGCCATGCAGTCGGCTTTCCAGCACCGCCATCATGACCGCCTGCAGAAACGCGATGAAGAACAGGCTGTACGCCAGCAGCGCAATGAGCAGATGCGCGCGGAAGGCGGGCGCATCGGCGTGCGCAACCGGTGCGAGCGGAGGCAGCACCAACGGCGTCAGGAGCAACACCGCGGCGGCGCTCGCGATCATCACCTGCACCCCCTCCAGCCGCTGGATGAAGCCGGCGCTCCAGTAGATCAGAACAGTCAGCCAGATGACCATCGATACCACGTTGCCCGCGCCGAGGAACATCTGCCCGTCGGAAAAAACCGACCGGTAGAGCAGCGCAGTATGCAGGGCGAAAGGCAGCGCTATGGCGAGGTGCAGCGCGCGCGGGCCGAGCGCCGTGTTGTGCTCTGGCCGCGACATCGCGCGCGCCAATAGTCCGGCCACCGCGGCATAGAGGGCCGAACAAAGCAGATAAGGTAGAATTCCCGGCATCGGACTCGCGTGGGCGGCGAGCGCACGCATGTCATGCAAGTCTACACTCATCCGCTACTGCGGTTTTCTCCCTGACAGCGCCAGCCGATGTTCGACAATCTCACGCGTCGCTTCTCTGCAGTCGTCAAGACGCTGCGCGGTCAAGCGCGGCTGACCGAGTCCAACGTTCAGGATGCGCTGCGCGAGGTTCGCGTTGCCCTGCTCGAAGCCGACGCCGCACTGCCGGTGGTAAAAGACTTCGTCGCACGGGTCAAGGAGCGGGCGCTCGGTCAGCAGGTCATCGGCAGCCTGACCCCGGGTCAAGCCTTGGTCGGTGTCGTGTTCGAAGAGCTGACCGCTCTGCTCGGCGCAGCCAACGTGCCTCTCGATCTGGCGACGGTGCCGCCCGCTGTGATCCTGATGGCTGGCCTGCAGGGTTCTGGCAAGACCACGACTAGCGGCAAACTCGCGCGCCTGCTGCGTGAGGGCATGCACAAGAAGGTTCTGCTGGTGAGTTGCGACGTGTATCGTCCCGCGGCGATCGATCAACTGCAGACGTTGGCGGCACAGGTCGGCGTGGACTTCTATCCAGTGAGCACGCAGCACGAACCAGTCGCGATCGCCGAGGCTGCGCTTGACCACGCGCGCAAGCGCTACTACGACGTCGTCATCGTCGATACCGCAGGGCGGCTCGCTGTGGACCAAGCCATGATGCAGGAGATCCGTCAGTTGCATGACGTCCTGAAGCCGGTCGAGACGCTGTTCGTGGTGGACGCCATGCAGGGCCAGGACGCAGTCAACGTTGCGAAGGCGTTTGCGGATGCGCTACCGCTGACCGGGGTCGTGCTGACGAAGCTGGATGGCGATGCCCGCGGCGGTGCAGCGCTGTCGGTCCGCCAGGTTACCGGCAAACCGATCAAGTTCGCCGGGATCGGGGAGAAACTCGATGCGCTCGACGCTTTTCACCCCGAGCGCATGGCATCGCGCATCCTCGGCATGGGTGACGTGCTGAGCTTGGTCGAGGAGGCGCGTCGCAGCGTCGACCTGGACGAAGCGGAAAAGCTTGCCAAGAAGGTCAAGGCCGGCAAGGGTTTCGATCTGGAGGATTTCAAGGCGCAAATGCAGCAGATGAGCAAGATGGGGGGCCTCGGCGCGCTGATGGACAAGCTGCCGGCCCAGCTGGGGCAGCTCGCGCAAGGCGCCAACGTAGACGAGAAGGTGATCAATCGCACTATCGGCATCATCAACTCCATGACGCCGGCGGAACGCGCTCGCCCTGACCTGATCAAAGCCTCGCGCAAGCGGCGTGTGGCGGCGGGCGCCGGTGTGTCGGTGCAGGAGGTGAACCGGCTGCTCAATCAATTCGAGCAGATGCAGAAGATGATGAAGATGATCAGCAAGGGCGGGATGCAGAAAATGATGCGCTCGATGCGCGGCATGCTCCCGGGAATGCGATGAGCCCAAGCGCCGGCTCAGCGCTCTGGCCCGCTTGGTCCGAGGCGGCTGCGCGACGAGCAATGCTCGCGCTCCTGTTGTGTCTGCCGGGGCTCGCCTGCAGCCAGGACTACGAACGTGAGCAGCGCTGGGCCGACCAGATTCTGCCGTCTCTGATGATCGGCGATGCGGTTTGGCTCGAGCAGAAGAACGGTCATAAGTTCCTCGGCCTGTACACCGAGGCCAAGGATGCGCGCGGCGCTGCTATCGTCGCGCACGGGCGCGGCTGGAGTCCCGACTACGAGTTGTATGGGATGCTGCGCGTCAAGCTGGCGGAGAGCGGCTACACCACTCTGGCTATTCAGCTGCCGGTGCTCGGCGGAGGCGCCAAGATCGGTGACTACCTCCCGACCTACCCGGACGCGCGTGAGCGATTTCAACTGGCGGTCGACTATCTGAAGGCGAAGGGCTACAAGAACATCGCGATCGTCTCGCACAGCCTCGGCGCCACCATGGCCAATCAGTATCTGATCGACACCAACGACAAGACGGTCAAGGCTTGGGTCTTCATCGGAATCATCAACGGTCTCGAGGAGATGTTTCGCATCAAGATGCCGGTGCTCGATGTATTCGGGAGCAAGGACTGGGAGGTGACCCAGGTTGGTGCCTACGAGCGCCGGCAGCAGATCATGAAGATCAAAGGATCGGATCAGATTGTCGTACCCGAAGCGCTGCATTTCTTCGAAGGCAAGGAAGACGAGCTCACCAGGATCGTCGTGGGCTTCCTCGATCGCGTCTTCCACGGCGGCAATCCGACCGCGTCCCAGACCCGCTGAAGCGGGCGTTGTGGCGTGCTGGGCGCTTGCAAATGCCCGGAAAAGCAGCTTAAAATCGCCGGCTTCGCTTGTGGGGTGAACCATATGGTGGTGATCAGACTTGCGCGTGGGGGGGCCAAGAAGCGGCCGTTTTTCAACGTGGTCGTGACCGATTCGAGGAACGCCCGCGATGGCCGCTTCATCGAGCGGGTGGGCTTTTATGACCCCAAAGCGCCGGGAGGGCGGGAATCGCTGCGCATCTCGGTCGAGCGCGTGACCCACTGGCAGAGCCAGGGGGCGAAGCTTAGCGACACAGTCGCGCGGCTGGTGAAGCAAGCAGCCGCCGCCACACAGGGAGCGCCCGCGCCGGCCAGCCCGAACCAATCCTGAGGATCGCGTCACACGTCGCTAGGCGGAGGCGTGACCGCCCGATGATGATCGTGATGGGGCGTGTGGCGGCCCCGTTCGGGGTAAAGGGCTGGATCAAGATCCGGCCCTTTACGCGGAACGTTAATGCCCTGCTGGAATATCGCGCGTGGTGGGTGGGGCGGGAGGGGTGCTGGGACAACAGCAGGGTGGAAGAAGGCGCCGTGCATGGCCGCTCGCTCATTGCCAAGCTGCATGGCTGCGATGATCGCGACGCCGCCGCCCGTCTCAAGGGGATGGAGGTCGCGCTTCCGCGCAGCGCGCTGCCGGCGAATACGGACGGTGAGTACTACTGGGCCGATCTTATCGGTTTGGGGGTGATGAATCGGGAGGGCGTGCCCTTGGGCCGCGTGACCGGGCTGATGGAGACAGGCGCGAGCCACGTTCTTGTGGTGCGAGGTGAGCGCGAACGGCTGATTCCTTTCGCCGAGCCGGTGATCGAATCGGTTGACCTAAGCGGTGGTCGGCTCATCGTGGATTGGTCTGCGGACTTGTGATCTATTTCGACGCGATCACGTTGTTTCCGGAAATGTTCGACGCCATTACCCGCTCGGGCGTGACGCGGCGGGCGTTCGAAGGGCGGTTGTTTGAGCTGGTGCTGTGGAACCCGCGCGACTTCAGCACCAACGCATATCGCTCGGTGGATGACCGGCCGTATGGCGGCGGACCCGGCATGGTGATGATGGCGGAGCCGCTGGACAAAGCGCTGAAGGCGGCGCGCCAACGCCAGCGCAGTTGCGCAGTGCAGGATCCGAAAGTGGTGTACTTCACGCCGCAGGGACGAGTGCTGGACCACGCACTGGTGCTCGAGTTGGGCCGCCGCGAAGGGTTGATCCTGCTCGCCGGGCGCTACGAAGGCGTCGACGAGCGCGTGGTGACGCGCCAGGCCGACTACGAGCTGTCGATCGGCGACTATGTGCTGTCCGGAGGGGAGCTTCCGGCGATGGTGCTGATGGATGCGCTGATCCGCCAGATACCGGGGGTGCTCGGCGACGCCGCATCGGCGGTGCAGGAATCGTTCGTGCGCGGCCTGCTGGACTGCCCGCACTACACGCGGCCCGAGGTATACGAAGGAATGCCGGTTCCACCCGTCCTCATGTCAGGCAACCACGCCGACATCGAACGCTGGCGCCTCAAGCAGTCGCTGGGCCGCACCTGGGCGCGCCGGCCGGAGCTGCTCGCAAGGATGACGTTGGACGCGGAGCAGCGGGCATTGTTGGATGAATACAGGCGCGAGGCGCACCAGCAGCAAGAGGGCGTGGCCGCGTGCGAGCGGCACTGAATCTTTGGCGTTCGGGAGCAGGAAAATGAATCTGATTCAAACCATCGAGCAGGAAGAAATCACCCGTCTTGGCAAGACCGTTCCGGCCTTTGCGCCCGGGGACACCGTGGTGGTGAACCTCAACGTGGTCGAGGGCGATCGCAAGCGCGTACAGGCGTACGAGGGCGTGGTGATCGCCAAGCGCAACCGGGGACTCAACTCTTCGTTCATCGTGCGCAAGATCTCCTCGGGCGAAGGAGTCGAGCGGACGTTTCAAACCTACTCACCGCTCATCGCCAGCATCGAGGTCAAGCGGCGCGGTGATGTGCGCCGCGCCAAGCTGTACTATCTGCGTCAGCGCTCCGGCAAGTCGGCCCGCATCCGCGAGAGGCTGCACAGCGTCGATCGTGGCGGCGAGCAGGACTCCGCTGGCAGCGAGGAATAGGGCTGCGAACGTCGGCCGGCTTGCGTGCCTTGGCTGGATGGGGTACGCGATGCTCGAAGGCTACAGCGCAAGACTGCAGGGGCCGTTTGCCGTGCTGGGGATCCGCACGCGCGGCGAGCTGCTGACCGGGATTGAATACCTGCCGCTGGAAGCGGCCACCCTGAAACCGATCGACCGCTTCGCGCGCGAGGTTTGCCGCCAGCTCGCCAGATACCTCGACGATCCGAGCTTTGCCCTTGACCTGCCGTTCGAGTGGCAGGGTACGGCTTACCAGCAACGGGTATGGGAAGCGGTGCGGGCGATTCCGCGCGGCAGCGTTCTGAGCTACCTGGAAGTGGCACGTCGCATCGGCTCTGCGCCGCGCCCGGTCGGGACAGCGTGCGGCGCGAACCGCATCCCGCTGCTCATTCCGTGCCACCGGGTGGTTGGCAGCGGCGGGCTCGGTGGATTCATGCACAGCCGCAGCGGCCAGCCGCTCCAGATCAAGCGCTGGCTGCTGCGTCACGAAGGTGCCGTCGAGTAGCACGTCCCTGTCCGCGTTGGATCAGCGCGCGCAGGCGCTGCTCGACGAATTCAGCGATGCGCTGTGGCTGGAAGACGGCCTGGCGCGCAACACCCTCGACAGCTACCGGCGAGACCTGCGCCAGTTCGCAGGCTGGCTGCGCGAGACCCGCTCTCTCGGTCTGCTGGAGGCGGGCCATGCCGATCTGCTCGGCTATCTGGCCGCGCGCTTTCACGCCAAGGCTCGGGCGAGCTCGACCGCCCGGCTGCACTCGAGCCTCAAGCGCTTCTATCAGTTCGCCGTGCGTCAGGGCAAGCTGCAGGCCGACCCGACCCTCAACATCGACGCGCCCAAGCGCGCACGCGGGCTGCCGAAGACCCTAACTGAGCGCGACGTAGAGCAGCTCCTGGCCGCTCCAGCCGTGAGCGCGCCGCGCGGTCTGCGCGACCGCGCGATGCTCGAGGTGCTCTATGCCAGTGGACTGCGCGTGTCGGAGCTGGTGACGCTCAGCGTGGCGCAGCTTTCCCAGGATATGGGCGTCGTGCGCATCCTCGGCAAGGGCAGCAAGGAGCGGCTGGTCCCAGTCGGCGAGGTCGCACTCGACTGGGTGCGGCGCTACGCGCGCGAAGCGCGCCCGGCATTGCTCGGTCAACGGCGCAGCAATGCCCTGTTCGTCACCTCGCGCGGAGAGCCGATGACGCGCCAGGCTTTCTGGCACCTGATTCGGCGTTATGCGGTTCAGGCCGGTATCCGCACCGCGCTGTCCCCGCACACACTGCGCCACGCGTTCGCCACGCATCTGCTCAACCACGGCGCGGACCTGCGCGTGGTGCAGCTGCTTCTCGGGCACGCGGACATCTCGACGACGCAGATCTACACGCACGTCGCGCGCGAGCGGTTGAAGCAGCTGCACGCAAAACACCACCCGAGAGGCTGAGCGGGCGTCGAGGCTACCCGTTCGCAGCGACGGACAGCGTAAGATGCGGCACATGACCTCTCTCATGTGCGTGATCGGGGCATACCTGATCGGCTCAGTTTCATTTGCTGTGCTCGCGAGCCGCATCTTCGGTTTGCCAGACCCGCGCACCTACGGCTCGGGCAATCCGGGCGCCGCTAATGTGCTGCGCAGCGGAAAGCTGACGGCCGCGCTGTTCACGCTCATCGGGGACGCCGCCAAGGGCGTGGCTGCGGTACTGCTGGCTCGCCTCCTTGCGCCGGCTCTCGGCTTCGGACCCGTCACCGTGGCCCTCTGCGCCTTGGCTGTCGTTTTGGGCCACCTCTATCCGGTGTTCTTCGAGTTCAAAGGCGGCAAGGGAGTCGCTACGTCGTTCGGCGCTTTGCTGGCCCTGAGTCCGTGGGCAGCGCTGGTCGCGGTGGCCGTGTTCCTGCTGGTCGTGATGCTGTCTCGTTACGTCTCTCTGGCTAGCATCCTGGCGGCAGGCGCCGCCGCTGTGGCGAGTGCGCTGGTGTCGGGTTGGGGTGCGCAGACCGCGGCGGTGCTGGCGATAGCGGCGCTAGTCGTCTGGCGCCACCGCACCAACATCCAGCGTCTGTACCGCGGAACCGAAAGCAAGCTGAATCTGCGCCGCCGTGCTGCACCGCGCGTCGGCTAGGCCGGCGGCGCGAGCTGCTCGAGCTCCCAGCGCGCACGCACGTTGAACTCCAGGTCGCGATGCGGCGCGTGCAGCAGGCGCAACGCACCGGCGAAGGCGATCATCGCGCCGTTGTCCGTGCAGAATTCCAGTTCCGGATAGCGCGCCGTAAAGCCTCGTGCGTTTGCTTCCTCCCGGAGCCGTGCACGGAGCTTCGCATTGGCTCCTACCCCGCCCGCCACCACCAGCTGGTCCAGTCCGGCTGATTCAAGAGCGGCGACCGCTTTGCCGGCAAGCACGTCGACTATGGCGGCCTCCACGCCAGCAGCAAGGTCCGCGCGCAACTGAGCATCTGCAGGCCCGCGGCCCAGGGCCGTGAGCGCTGCGGTCTTGAGTCCGCTGAAGCTGAAGTTGAGGTCGGCAGTGCCCAGCATCGGACGCGGAAGCTTGATCCGCTCCGGGTTGCCGCGCTCGGCCAGACGAGCTATCGCCGGACCGCCCGGGTAGCCGAGCCCGAGCAGCTGCGCGGTCTTGTCGAAGGCCTCTCCAGCCGCGTCGTCCACGGTCTCACCCAGCAGGACGTAGCGCCCGAAGCCGTCTACCCGCATGAGCTGAGTGTGCCCGCCGGAGACAAGCAGCGCGACGAACGGAAATCGAGGCGGGTCGCCCGAAAGCAGCGGCGAAAGCAGGTGACCTTCGAGATGATGCACCCCGACCACGGGTATGCGCAGGGCATAGGCCATCGCGGTGGCGACCGCGGCTCCAACCAGCAAAGCCCCGGCCAGGCCCGGGCCTTGCGTGAAGGCGATGCCGCCCAGGTCTGGCAGGTTGCGTCCGCTCTGCGACAGGACCTGGCGCACCAGGGGGAGGAGCCGTGCGATGTGGTCGCGGGAAGCGAGCTCCGGCACGACCCCGCCGAAGTCGGCATGCATCGATACCTGAGAATACAGAGCGTGTGCGAGCAGACCCGGATGTACACCGTGCGCTGCGTGACCCGTCTCGTAGAGCGCTACCCCGGTCTCGTCGCAGGACGTTTCGATGCCCAGCACCAGCATGTTTGTTCGCTTTGCAGTACGGTGGGACGGCACGCCCGGCCGCTTCTGCTATAATGCTCGACTTTGCGAAAAGCCGGGCTATCTTGATAGCTGGGCAGCCGAGGGAAATGGGATTATGCCCACCGTGCGGGTGAAGGAGAACGAACCATTCGAAGTCGCGATGCGCCGCTTCAAGCGCACCGTCGAGAAGACCGGCCTGCTGACCGAGCTGCGGGCCCGCGAGTTCTACGAGAAACCGACCTCCGAGCGCAAGCGCAAGAAGGCGGCTGCGATCAAGAGGCACTTCAAGCGGTTGCGCGGCCAGCAGTTGCCGCCGCGGCTGTATTAGGCCGCATTGCCACACGGGGTCGACCGTGCGCGGCAGGGCAACACCCTGCCGCGCTGCATTTCAGCCTGCCGACGTTCACGGATAGGTCCGCATGAAACTGAAAGAGCGCGTTGTGGAGGACATGAAAGCCGCGCTTCGCGCCAAAGAGACGGCACGACTGTCGGCGCTGCGCCTGCTTCTCGCCGCAATCAAGCAACGTGAAGTAGACGAGCGTGCGGAACTGGGCGACGCTGAGGTGGTCGCCGTGATCGACAAGATGCTCAAGCAGCGGCGCGAGTCCATCAGCCAGTTTCAGGCCGCCGGACGGCACGACCTGGTGGCTGCGGAGGAGCACGAAGTACAGGTCCTCACCGGTTATCTGCCCGCCCGGCTGAGTCCCGCCGAGATCGAAGCCACAGTGACGCAGGCGATCGCTGCGGTGGGAGCCAAGTCGGCACAGGACATGGGCAAGGTCATGTCGACGCTGAAGCGTGAGCTGACCGGGCGCGCCGACATGGCGCAGGTGTCCGTGTTGGTCAAGTCCAAGCTGGCGGGCTGACTTCTCGGCAGACGAGGTAGGGGCCACCTATAATGGGACGGCGCCGTCGCGGCGTGCCGGGTTGCGCCGCAGGTCGTCTGCGGTGTCCCGCGGCGCGCGGCGAAAGCGAGTTGGGGACCAGTTTCTGTTCCTCGAGTGAGCCGACCCGGGCCGATGCAATGATTCCCAAAGCTTTCGTTCAAGAGCTCCTGGGGCGAGCCGACATCGTCGACGTCATCGAGTCTTACGTTCCCCTGCGCCGCGCGGGCTCGAATCTGGTCGCCTGCTGCCCGTTCCACGGCGAGAAAACACCTTCGTTCACCGTCAGCCCGACCAAGCAGTTCTATCACTGCTTCGGCTGCGGCGCGCACGGCAGCGCCATCGGTTTTCTGATGGAGTATGGCGGTATGGGCTTCGTCGAGGCGGTTAAAGACCTCGCCAGCCGTTGCGGAATGAAAGTGCCGGAGGTCGCGCCAAGTCCTCAGGAAGCCGCGCGGCAGGTCCAGTCCGAGGAGTTGACCGAACTACTGCAGCGCGCCGCACAGTTCTACAAGTCGGAGCTCAAGCGTTCCGAAAAGGCCATCGCATACCTCAAGGGCCGCGGGCTGACAGGAGAAATCGCGGCCCGCTTTCAGCTGGGATTCGCGCCTTCGGGCTGGCAGAATCTCGCCGCAGCGTTCTCCGACTATCAGGCCAAGGCACTGGTGGATGCGGGTTTGGTGGTCCAGAGCGAGGACAAGCGCTATGACCGTTTTCGCGACCGGATCATGTTCCCCATCATCAGTCCGCGCGGCCAGGTCATCGGTTTTGGGGGCCGCGTGCTGGACGCCGCGGAGCCCAAGTACCTCAATTCCCCGGAGACGGCGCTGTTCGAGAAGGGGCGTGAGCTGTATGGCCTGTTCCAGGCGCGACAGGCGATCAGGGATGCGGGGCGCATCGTCGTCGTGGAAGGCTACATGGATGTCGTCGCCCTGGCCCAGTACGGTATCGGCTATGCGGTGGCGACGCTCGGCACCGCCACGACAGCGTCGCACCTGCAGAAACTGCTTCGCCACACCGATGAAGTGGTGTTCTGCTTCGACGGCGATGCAGCCGGGCGGCGAGCGGCCTGGCGCGCTCTGGAGGGCAGCCTCACGCAGCTGCGGGACGGCAAGCAGATCAAGTTTCTGCTGCTGCCAGAAGCGGACGATCCCGATAGCTTCGTGCGCCGCGAAGGCAAAGCGGCCTTCGAGCGCCTGCTGACGGAAACGGCTCTACCGCTGTCGACTTTCGCCTTGAAGGAACTGACCGCGAGCGCCGATATGGGCAGCGCCGAGGGGCGCGCCCGCTTCGTGCAGGAGGCAAAGCCGCTTGTCAAACAGATCTCCGCACCCATCTTGGGACTGATGATCCGCAAGCGCGTGGCGGAGCTGGGCGGAATCTCGCAGGCCGAGCTGGAGGAACGCCTCGAATGGCGGCCAACCAGCCCGCCGGTCGCAGCCCCTCAGCGCGCGCCGCGCCGCGCCCCGGATGCGTACGCCAGGCTGCTCGAGCGGATTCTCGCCGAGCCCAAATTGATCGCCGAGCTCTTGCCGCTGACCCTGCCGTCTCCGCCGGCCCGGAGCGCGGAAGCCAGTGCCCTGTTCGATCTGATC
>Ga0187780_10003956_pt1 | contig 11105 bp, 8 predicted proteins | sample 1015_Q2_SP10_20__FD_132429 | JGI IMG/M metagenome (GOLD analysis project Ga0187780, IMG submission 132429) | Tropical peat soil microbial communities from peatlands in Department of Meta, Colombia - 1015_Q2_SP10_20_MG | ecosystem: Environmental > Terrestrial > Soil > Wetlands > Peat | place...
AGAGTCGTCTTCGGCTCGATGTACTTGAATACCTGCCAGCTGGCTGTGACCACACCTTCAAGGTTGGTCGTCGGTTGCCCGCCTCCTGCGGCCCACTCTTCAGTTGCCACGACACCCGCGGAGCCAGTCAATTCCGTGATCGGCGTCTGCACGAACCGCCGCCCGAGCGTTGCGCCGCCCACCAGCCGGGCGTCGATACCCAGCTCCTGATCCCGTTCCGCGGAACCAATCAATCCCCAGAAATTTCGTCCTTGCTGCAGAAACAGCACGGTCGAGGAAATGACGTCACGTTGCTTCGTGCCTTCCGAAGATGTCTTCGTAGTATTGGAGCTCGCGAATAGCGAGCCATCGATATTTGTCGATCTATAGTACGAATTGAAATTGAAGCTGCCGACTGAAACCGCGCTCGCTTTGGCGTACGTAAAGCCGACCGACAGGTTTCCTTTAATACGATCCCAGAATCGCGGCGAGAACTGGGAGATGCGCTCGACTTCCGCAATAGGAATTTCGACGGACTCCTCGCCGGTGCGAACTGTGAGTCTGGCGCCGTCGTCAGTTGTCGAAATGACCCCGTATCGCTTTGCTCCGCCGATCTGTTCGATGGCGAATGCGTACTTGCTCGAAATTGAGCGTACGGCCGGCCACTCAATATTGAGTGTGCTCATGTTGCTCGTCTTGAGCGCGAGAATGCCGTGCTCGAGTGAAATTATGTTGCCACTGATACGGTCGCCGTTTTTGAGTATCACGACGTCCGTCTTGTCCCGGTCATAAGCGCACGCGGGTTCGCCACCCAGGGCGATAGTAAGGGCGAACACCACAGCCAAAGGCGCTCTACGCAAGGCCCGACCGGGAATAGTGCTCGCCACGCTATTGGTTGCGAAAGTCCTCGTGGACTCGCGCTACATCGGCCGCACGTTGGCCTTCTCCCAGGCCCTTACCTTTACGCGCGCCGCATCAAAGATTCGCTCGTAATTCGACTTTCGGATCATCCGACTGGCTTCCGGCGTTAAACGCGCCCATACGGGGGCCCACATGTTGTACACGCGCAGTTGTGTGGCTTGATCTGCGGGCGCCACGTTGTCTGTTCCGAAGAGAAACCTTTCCGGATGGGCGTTGAACACCTCTGCGATTCGCTTTGTGGCTTCGTCGCTCGCCACGGCATATTTGGCGACTTCATCCCATGAAATGTCGAAGTACACATGCCGCAGAGTCGGGTCGGCCAGCATAGCCTCGACAATTTCTCGATAGGCGGGGCTTCGTTCAGTTCCGTCCTCCGTCGCCTGAGGTTGCGTCGGTCGGACAATGCGGCCCAGACCCAGATGCGCCCAGATAATCGTCGCGTTGGGGTGCCGCCTCAGTAGTTCCTTCATTTGATTGAGGTAGACAGGCTCCGTGCCCGCCTTGGCGAAAGGCATGTCAATGTCATTGTGAATGATGATCGCCAACCCAACCTCGGCTGCGAAATCGAAGATACGATCAAGCGCTGGATTCGTGAGACTAGCCGTCTCGCCGGCGACCTTGGAGGAGACGAATTCCTTGTGGATTGAAAACTCTCCGATGCCGCTGAATACGCCCGGGAATAACTCCAGAACCCGGCGAATGTGATCGACGGCGTACATGTCGCTCGGGTTGAATCCGGTAATCATCGGATCGAGTCGCGCCTGCTGGTCCTTCGGAAGTGATTGGTACGCGCGGGCGATGTACGCGTCGGTAAAGGAGTAATAATAAAGAGGCGCGTCCGACTGTAGGTAATAGGTCGGGGCAAAATCACCCGAGTTGCCGTATGACCACTGCTGCTGCAGCGGAATACCGAACAGCGTTGAGCGCCCTACCTTATCCCCCATGATCTCGAGATATCGGTGAATGTCGGTGCCCTTCTGCACGTAGTTGGTCAAATGGAAGTGTGAATCGTTGAACAGGTAGTCGGGCGTCGGACCGCGCGCGGGACCCTTCTCAGCCGCAAACGCCGATCCTCCGCCGACGCCGATGACCGTAATCAAAGCGGGGAGAACTAGTGGACGCGATAAAGCGCGAAGTACCGCCCGGCCGCTCCTCACGATGGAGGCCCACCTGACCCAATGTTGTTCGGCCCTCTTATCCTGCATCGGACGTGGAAAGCGCCGTAGGTGCAGCATGCGACCCCCAATGGAACAGTTAGCGGCGTGCCATGCGGACATCAGTTACGCGAGTTATCTGCAACGGTGGCAACCACGCACCGTTTGCTTTCGCTTTCACGGTCGTCGCAGAGAACGGAATAGACCGCGCGCGCGGCGCAGCCGGAAACACCGACGTTGTACCGGACGCGGTGCGGTGGCTCATACCAACCGGTGGTCTGCGGCTCCTCCATGGTCTGGGCACTGACCACCTCGGCCGCCACTGACGGACAGCTGAGCGCGGACGCGCCCCGCTGCTGCGCCGCCTGCAATGCAGCTCCCCGCATCTTGTCCGCCAGCGGTTGTGGCGGTGGACCAGCGGGGACGACTGAGCCCACATCGCAACCGACCTTGCGATCGTCACAAGTGACCGCGTACGTCCCTTGCTTTCCGCACCCGGAAACAAGGATGGCGTACTTCACCCGGTGGGGCGCCTCGTACCAGCCCGTTGCCTGAGGCTCCTGGATGGTGTCCTGATCCATGACGTCCGTTGTCGTCTGTGCGCATAGAAAAACCGACGCGGCGTGTTGCTGCGCGGTCCTCACGGCATCAGGTTGCAGCTTGTCCGCCAATGGCTGCGGTGGCGGTGGCGGCGCCGTGGCTACCGGACCCACTGTGCACTGTTTCTCTCGATCGTCACAGCCGATCGCATAAGTTGCCTGCTGGCCACACCCGGCGACTGCGACGGTGTAGGCGGCTCGGTGCGGGGGTTCAAACCAACCGGTCGCCTGCGGCTCCTCGATGGTGCGTTTGCTTTTGACCTCGGCCGTGGTGGTCGAACATCCGAGCTCGGTCGCACCGCGCTGCTGTGCCACTGCGAGCGCTGCGGGAAGCAGGGCCTCGTCCGGCTGATGCATCGACGCACAGCCTATCTGAGTTGCGACCAGTGCCGGCGCGCAGATGGCGACGAGAAGCCTCATGGCGGTTCGGAAATGCTCGCAAGCCTGGGGTCAGAGCGCCAACTCGAAGTCCGTGTTGAAGATCCAGCCGGTGCTGCCGACATTGTAGGTAAGAGAGTTGTATCCAGAGGCCGAGTGATAGATGTACATCAGCTGGGTGTTCCAGCGGAACACCCGGTTTTTCCATGGAAAGTAATTGACCCCTACGCGCGTGTCCCAGGGATCGCCGTACTGTCCCTCGATCCGGGACCCCGCCAGATAGAGCTGGAGCTCCTTGGGAATGGCCATCATCGAGGCCTGTAGCTGGAAACCCCGGTCGTAGCGGTTGGGGATGACTATGGTGCCCGGGCCATCGAACTGATCGAGCTTGCGCCAGTAGTACTCTCCCTCCAATGCAAGTCCGTGGTACTTAATCGCAGCATCCGTGCTGTACATCTGGTAACGAAGTTGATTGACCGTAATGCGGGACCCGAACAGATTCGGCGTGAAAATGACGGAGCCGTCTGAGAGGCGGATCTGGGTATTATCAATCCCGTCCGTGTTGGGCTGGCTTTGTTTATCTTCTGTGCTGCGCGTGAAATGGAGTCCGAAGCGCGTCGCCAGCGTCTGGTGATCCTCAAAGTCGCCGAAGCCGGCGCCGAACTCACCGGTCGTCGGCGTCCACACCAGCGCCGTCGAGAACGTGTCCAAGTGGTTGTTGAGCTGTCCGGAGTCGACCCCCAGAGTGCTCAGGTTATTGCCGAGCATCGCCTGGTAGCGTAGGCCTGGAATGATCTCGCCCTTGACCCAGAAGCCGCTCGTATAAGAGGGCCGCATGAACTCGTCAGCCAGCATGCGGTTGTCCACGTTCAGCCAGAATGGGAAATTGCCCTCCGTGCTACGCACTCCGGGCAGCGAAGTAATTCCACCGCCTAAGGTCAGGTACTTGCTGAACGAGTAGTTGAGGTTGCCGGCGAGAACGACCTGAGCCGGCTGACCCTGCGTGGCATTCGAGCTCCACGCGTACAGGAAGTAACGCAGATTCGGCGAAAGAATCCAACCGAGAAATTTGATCTGCACCTTCACGATTTGAACTTCCTGCCGTCGCTGAAGGTCGCTGGTCTGGCCGAAAGCGTTGGTGTACGTCGCGTCAGTCCCAAGTTGGTTCAGATATCGGACGTAGGTGTAAATGGCGATATTCATATCGCCGCGATTCGTGTTGGCTACCTTGTAGCCGAGAAAATCGGTATAGGTCCCCCAGTTAGGCAGCGGTGCCGGCGCGGTCCCTTGGGCCGCAGCCGTGCTGGCGACGCTCGGACCTGCGGGCGCTGCGGGGGCTGCAGGTGCGGTTGCGACACTTGCGGCCGGTGCTGGCTGACCGCCGGTCGCGCCGGGCGCCTGCGGCGCAGTTGGACTGGCGGTCTGAGCGGCCGCCTGCTTCTTGAGAGCCTCGATCTCGGCGGCGTTCTCTTCCAATTGCCGTTGTAGCGCCTTCTGACTCTCCTCGAGTCGCTGCAGCCGCTTCTGCGTATCGGAGGCGGGCGGATTCGCCGTCGTGCTTTGCGCCGTGTCATCGGCGGCAGGCGCGCCAGTCGCGGCCAGCGCGAGAAGTGACATTGAACCCGACAGGACACACGCCACCGCCCGCTTGACGGCCAAGGGCATGGTGCCCGTCCCGCTCCGCTTTACAACCGCTCGCCCCTGAGTCCGCGCTACGGGCATCACACTTCCTTCGCGGGTCCTGCCCGCCGCCGATGGACCGTGCCTGGAACTTACTTCAGCCCAACCGACGCCGGGCTATAGATATTGAAGTCCAGTTTGTTTGCGACGTACTGAATGACTTCCTGCGCTTTCACGCTGTTGCCCGCCTCGTCGAGCGGCGGTGAAAACACAGCGATCGCGCCCTTCCCGGGTGCCACAGCCACAATGCCCCCACCGACACCGCTCTTAGCCGGCAGACCCACGTGCCAAGACCAGCCGCCCGAGCCGTCGTACAGGCCCGCCATCATCATTGTGCTGAGTATTTCCTGGATGTTTTCCTTCTTGATCACGCGTTCGCCGGTTGCCGGATTAATCCCGTTGTTCGCCAACGTCGCGCCCATGCGCGCCAGCTGCACGGCGTTCACACCGACCGAACACTGCTTCGTATAGACGTCCACCGACTGGAAAGGATCGGAGTAAATGCGATCGTATTTGGCCAACAGATACGACAGCGCCTTGTTGCCGGTGTTGGTCGCTGCCTCGGATTTGTAGACTTCGTCAATGAGCGTCAGCTTCTCGCCGGCCGCTTTACTGTAGAAATTAAGAATCTTCTGCCACTTCTCCTCGGGCGTCTTGCCCGAGATCAGGCTGACTGTCGCAATTGCCCCCGCGTTGACGAGTGGATTGCCGGTGTGCGTCGGCATATCGACGACCGCAATCGGCGAATTGAACGCACGGCCGGTGGGCTCCGACCCGATCCTCTCAAACACTTTGTCGGCGCCCAGCTCTTCCATAGCAAGGGCAAGCGAGAAAACCTTGGATATTGACTGTATGGAGAACGACGTCTTGACGTCTCCAAGCGTCAGAACCTGGTTATCGGTCGTGACGATCGCGATGCCAAACAGCTTCGAGTCCACTTTCGCGAGCACCGGTATGTAATCCGCATTCTTCCCACGCGTGTCACTCTTAAATTTGTTGTATGCCTCGGTGACGATTGCCTGCACCTGTTCTCTGCGCGGCGCGACCGGACTCACCTTTGCAGCCGCTGGCGTCGCCGCAGCTGGCGCGTCAGCCCAAGCGGCCGGCGCAAACTGCGCCAACGCGCCCAGCAGAACGAGCAGAGTAGATATGCGGGTAGTGTTCATTGTGCTCACCCCTTCACGCGCTAGTGTTCAATCGCTTCGGCGTCACAATTTGATGCCGAAGTTGTATTTGGCGCTCAACTGGAACCTCCAGTCGTTGCCAGTGGCGCCATAGCCGGGCAAATCGCCAGGGTTATTGGTGTTGTCCTCGCGCTTGCCCCACATCACTTCGACGCCGAACATCACCTTGTCGGTCGGGTACATGATCAGATTTCCCGACGCGTACTCTCCCTTGCGAAATGCGTTGCCTGCCTGAAAGTTGGTGTTCGAAACCTGGGTGAAGCTGTATCCGATGGAGCTTTCCAGTTTGGGTGTCCAGTAGTGTCCGTAGTAGGCAACGACACCCAACAACGGCACGGCTTCGGCCGAGAGCGACGGAGTCGGACTTAGTGGGTTCAGTGTTGCGGTCGGCGCGAGGTCCATGCCGCCGTCATTCATGTAGGTCGCAATTCCGTCGCCGTACACTACCGACAGGAGAAGGCGGTCTTTATCGATCGTGTTGATCGCCGCGCTGACGTCGATGCCCCATCCGGTCTGCGAGCCTTTGAACCACGCGGTCGGCGTTAGCGCAGGATTTACGTTGTACTCGTACCCGACCCTGCGCAGCAGGCCGGCTACCTGAAAGTGTCCCCAGCTGCCATCCATCCTGTATTGGGCGGCAAGATCCGGGATTGTCTCGTTGCCCCGGACGGTAGCGTTCGCGTATTCCTCAATCAGCCGGATGTTTCCGGGGTCGGCATCGTTGCTGGGCTGCTCAAGGGAGATTGCGAAAGTAGCGTTGCTGGTACGGTAGGGAGTCCAACGCAGTTGCGCATCGCGATTGAAGACCATACCCGGCGGACCCCAGTAATCGATCACGTCCGGGAATACGTCGATGTCCATGAACAAACTGTGTGTCTTGCCCGCGAGAATCTGTCCCCACTCGCCATAGGCGTGCCGCAGCCGGAATGTTGTCTGGCCGGCGTCGACACCGGTGCCGAACATGTCGAACTCGAACTTGAAATTGATGGGCGGATAGCTGTCGCCCGTCGGTACCGTGCCTTTCACTCCGAAGCGGCTCTGCTTGACGCTGACGCTTGCCTGACCGTTAGTACCGAACTCGCCTTCAGGAGCCGCGATCTTCGAAGGGCGAAATGCGTCCTCCCAGTTTGGATCGACGCGCTTGCTGTCCTGGATCCAATCCAGCTGAGCGAACCCGTAGATCTCAAAGGATTGATTCGCCGTGTCCGCGCTGGCGGGCGGCACAGTCGAGATTCCGACGCAGGCGGCAAGCAGCGCCGGCAGAATCCTCGCCGCCCGATGGCCCGCATCGGCGCACTGCTTGTGAAGTCGAGGACCGCTATCAGCGACATCAGACGAAATTGTGCTGTTCATTCAGTCCTCCCTGACCAAACCGGCGCCCCGAAGGACGGAGAACGGGCTTGCAATTGAGGTGACGATGATCGTTGCTCCCAAGGGCATGGACCTTCTGGACGCCGGATGCCTTCATCGCCGCAGGAATCGGCGGTTCCATTGACGGCATCCTGTGGGGCATCCAGACGACGGCGGGTCGCCGTCCCCCGCAGCCAGTGTCCGCACTGACAGAGAGTCGCAATGCTCACCCGCTTCGATAGACGGAGGGCGCGTGTCGCTCTGGTATGCGGCGCAGCAACTATGGGCACCACTTTGCGGCTTGGAAATGAGACCTTGGTCTAATCGGGGCGGGCAATCGCTGCGAGCGGCGCAGTCGACGGGAATTGTTCTCGACTCGACGCTCAGTCGAACCTGAAGTACCGCCAGCAATGCCATTCAACTAGACTGGCTCGGCGATGGAGCAGGCTGGCGCGTCGTTTGATTCAGCAGTCGATCAGCCAACGGCGAGCCGCATTGTCGGGCTAGAGGTCGGTCCCCGTGCGCGCACGCTGCTGGTTGCGGTAGCGTTCGCCTCGGTGTACGCCGCGGCGGCGCGGCTAGGCGCCGCTCTGACTTTTCCCGGCGCACCGCTGTCGGCATTCTGGACTGCAAACGCAGTTATCCTTGTAGCGCTGCTGCTTGCCCCGCCTCGCGACTGGTGGATATACCTCGCGCTGGTACTGCCGGCACACCTGATCATACAGGTGCTGGTACTCGACTTACCGCTAACCCGCGTTGCCATCAGCTACGTCGGTAACTGCGGTCTCGCGTTGCTCGCGGCCTGGGGACTGCGAGCGGTCGTCCCTCAATTGCGTCGCATTGACCACTTCCGGACCGCCGTAGTTTTTGTCCTGGTCGCGGGCCTGGCCGCGCCGCTTCTGAGCAGTTTGCTGGTCGCGGTCGCGTTCGTGGCGCTGAAGCTCAGCACTACATTCTGGCTGATCGTCGTTGGGCGGACGCTCACCAACTCGTTCGCCATTCTGACGCTCGTCCCAATCTGGCTTCACGCGGCGGTCTGGATCCGCGGAGGCAGCCGCACTCTGCGTACCGCCCGCGTTATCGAAGCGAGTCTGCTGATGATCGGCCTAACGGTGCTCGCCACTCTCGCGTTCGTGATCCCTGCTCGCGTGCCAGCGATGGCGCCGGCGCTGCTATATGCTCCCTACGCCATGCTGCTCTGGGCGGCGTCGCGCTTTGGCGTTGCTGGGGCATCCGTCGCGGTATTGATCCTCGGCGGGGCGGCTATCTGCGGGACGTTGAATGGTGTTGGCCCTTTCGTCGGTCATTCGCCCGGCGAAAATGCGATATCGCTTTTTGTCTTTCTGGCCGTGACTTGCGCTTCGCTGCTGCTGCTGGCGGCGACTCTCGAGGAGCGGTCGCTGCTCGAGAGATCGGGAGCAGCAAGTGAGGCGCGTTTCCGAGCGCTGTTCGCTCACAACATGGTCCCTACGGTCATTTGGCGGGCCGACGGACGAATCCTTGACGCCAATGATTCGTTTCTGCAGCTCACCGGCCTGGATCGGGATTCGCTCAGACAGCGCCGCGTAGGTCTTGACGCGTTGGTGGTGCGTTCTGGCAGCTTCGCGCTCAGCCATGACGCATCCGGCGACTGCCTGACGGTGGAATCACCTCCGGTCGAACGCGAACTGATAGTGCGCGACGGCCGACGGATTCCCGTACTGATGGCCGGCTTCCGATTCCCAGGTTCTGTTGCGGAAGGCACGACGTGCTTATTTGACCTTACGTCGTTGCGCCGCGCCGAGAGCGATCGCCGCCAGGCCGAGCTGCTCCATTCCGCCGTTCTAGCGTCGGTTCACGATCAAATCGTGGTTCTGGATCAAGCTGGCGTGATCATCGCGACCAATCAATCCTGGCAGCATTTCGTTGAGCATTCCGCTACCCGCCTGTTCGAGCGGGGTCGCGTTGGCGACCATTATCTGGCGGCATGCCAGGCGGCCGCCACGGCCGGCGACTCGGTCGCCGCCGAGTTGCTGGATTGCATTCACGACGTGCTCGGCGGCGTTCGGGCGCAGCGGCACCTCGAGTTTTCCCGTGGCGACTCCGAGGGTCCGCTTTGGTATGAAATCTCCGTTGAACGCCTGCAGCGTCCGGAGGGCGGCGCAGTCATCAGTCGCGCCGATGTTACAGTGCGCAAACAAGCACTGAACCAGGCGCAGGAGCAGCGGCAACAGCTTGCCCACCTGAGCCGCGTCGCGATCCTTGGCGAGCTGTCGGGGGCGTTTGCGCATGAACTTGCGCAACCGCTCACCTCCATTCTGAGCAATGCCGAAGCAGCGCTACAGATTCTCTCGGTGAGCACCCCGGACCTCGCGGAGGTGCAGGAGGTACTGCGCGACATCGTCAAGGACGACGTACGTGCCGCAGAGGTAATTCAACGGCTGCGGTCGATGCTCGCCCGAGGGGAGATCCGACGCCAGGTCGTCGACCTGAATCGGGTTGTTTACGACTCCCTTGCGATGGCTCGCAGTGATCTCATTGCACGCAATGTCACGCCCGTTTTGCAGCTGGATCCAAAGGGCGCTTCGGTATTCGCTGACCCGGTGCAGATGCAGCAAGTGTTGCTCAACCTCATCGTAAACGCGTGCGATGCCATGGCCGATGGGCCGCCAACCGATCGTCGGCTCACCATCGCAACACGAGCGGTCGACGGCGACCACGCCATTGAATGCTCGGTGGCCGATCATGGACCGGGCATTGGACCTAATATCGTCGGTCGCATGTTCCAGCCGTTCGTGACTACAAAGAAACACGGAATGGGACTCGGTCTGGCGATCTGTCGTTCAATAATCGAGGCGCACGGCGGTAGGCTCTGGGCGGAGAACGCTGTCGGCGAATCCGGAGCCGTGTTCCGGTTCACAGTGGGCGTGGCGGCGTAGGACGAAGGTCCACTACCAGCGAAGTCCAGTCGAGTCGCCAAATGGGCATATGTTGGCGGCACGTGCTCTGATTGCTGTGGTGGACGACGAGGAGTCGGTGCGCCGTGCCCTCGGTCGCATGCTGAACGCCTCGAATTTTGAAACTCTCGTCTTTGGCTCCGGACAAGAATTCTTAGACTCACTCGAAACCCGGCGACCGGACTGCGTCGTCCTGGACTACCAGATGCCCGGGCTCACAGGGCGCGACATCCAGCGTCACCTGGCGCGTGCCCAAATCAAAGTGCCCATCATCGTCGTAACGGCGCACGACCAACCTGAGCTGCGAGAGCAGTGCCTGGCGGACGGAGCGGTTGCCTACCTCGCTAAGCCGCTGCAGCGGGAGCGGCTCGTCAACCTGATCGAAAGTGCAATCGGTCCGCGGGCGGCGGCCGTCTGAGCCCCTCGACAACGCCGGCCGTCGAGGCCAGCGCAGTTCAGATTTCGCTCGGCGAGCGCCCTCAACGCTACTCTCGCGTTGCAATCTTCAACGCAGATCGGGCGGAAGCACGGCTTTGCCGCCACTCCTGCGGCGCGGTCGGTTTGGATGGTCGGCCGCCGGATGATCGGCCTGGCGCTCAGGACATCACGATCGCGTTCCCAAAGATCACGGACTTACCGGGCTGAATAATCGGTGCGGCGCAGCAACACGGAGTTCGGGATCGACGTTGACCGGCTCGGCCCTGTGTTCCCGCGACGCTACCGTGCCGGCGCCCGACTCAGTTCGCCGCTATAAGCCACAAATATTACAGGGGCATACGGAACTCAGCCGAGCGTGCACTTTATCTCCTACGGGCAACTACGGTAGCCAATTTCGGGTGGGCACGGCAGAATGAGTAAAAAAGGCGGGTAACGCGGCGACGCACCGCGACCCCATAGGGACTTGGGGAGGGTGTCATGGCAGAC
>Ga0187780_10003957_pt1 | contig 11105 bp, 11 predicted proteins | sample 1015_Q2_SP10_20__FD_132429 | JGI IMG/M metagenome (GOLD analysis project Ga0187780, IMG submission 132429) | Tropical peat soil microbial communities from peatlands in Department of Meta, Colombia - 1015_Q2_SP10_20_MG | ecosystem: Environmental > Terrestrial > Soil > Wetlands > Peat | place...
CGTCATCCTCGGTGACCTTGTTGCCTCTCGCTGCCGTGGTTGTCGTTACCGTGAACGCGGCGATCCGCCACCGCTGCCTTGGCTCCGCGAATTCCTGAGGGGGCGACCCACATTCGTGCCCCCAGCGAGATTGAGGGGACGAGGTACACACGGGAGGGATTCTGGCCATCGTCGAGCCAAGCAATGCCGGTAGGGCTCATGCGGAACATCTGGGCTTCCGTCCTCGGAGTCATACCTCGTGGTGGAGGTCGTCATGGCCGGTCAGACGCTCTGCCGGATCCGTCGTGCCGCTCGGGCGAGTAGATCGGCTCCGATTTCCATTACCGAATCATCGATGTCAAATTTCGGGTTGTGGTGCGCGGGTGGCGGGGACCACTCGGTCTTTGTCGATCCGACAAGGGCATAACAACCTGGGAGCTTCTGCCAGAAGTAGGCGACGTCGTCGGACCCCGTGAGGGGATCGGGTTGAATGACGTGGTCTGCATCCATAACCTGCGCGGCGACATGGCGCGCGATTCGGGTCATGGTCGGATCGTTCACCACGGCCGGCGTGAGGAACTCGGTCGTCACTCGAGCTATGTAGCCGAGAGATGTGGCGATGCCATCCACTATCCGCCGGTGGCTGATGAAGAGCTTCTGGCAGAGATCGGAGTCGAAGCAGCGGAAGGTGCCGGTCTGTCGACGGCATGTTGTGGCTCTCAAACGGGTGCTTTGCCTGTTGCTCCGAAGCCCACTGCGCAAGAAAGAACTGCGCAGTGCAAGGGAATGCGATATTCCCTGGGGGCCCAACCCTTGGATTGAAGAGGGATTAGCCTGTGGACTCGATTGCATCCGCGCCTGAGGTTCAATTTGCCCTTGAGGCGGTGCGGCGGGCGAGTCACTTGACTCAACAAGTACAGGCTGAGTTGGTCGGGGCGTCGCTTTCCAAGAGCGACCGGTCGCCGGTAACCGTGGCCGATTTTGCCGTGCAGGCCCTGATCGGCGGCCTCTTGGCAGGGGCTTTCCCGAACGACCCGCTGGTGGCGGAAGAGGCTTCAACCGAGTTGCGGTCTCTCGAAAGGCAACCGATCCTCAACCGGGTGACCGAATTCGTCGGGCGCGTCTTGCCGAAGACTACCTCGCAAGACGTCTGGGCCTGGATTGACCGGGGAGGGGCTGCACCAGCAACGAGGTTCTGGACGCTGGATCCCGTCGATGGCACCAAGGGTTTTCTCCGCGGGGACGAGTACGCGGTGGCCCTGGCGTTGGTCGTGAACGACCAGGTCCAGGTCGGCGTCCTCGGATGTCCGAATCTCAGGGATGGCTTCAGCCGCGCCAGGGGTGATCAAGGCGTTGTGGTCGTTGCGGTCCGCGGCCATGGTTCGTGGCGCGTCCCGTTACAGGGTTCCGGAGATTTTACTCGGCTGCGGGTATCCCTCTGCAGCGATCCGGCCAAGGCGTGCCTGCTGCGATCCGTCGAGCCTGATCATACGGACATCGGCCTGACCCAGTCGTTCATACGCCTTCTGGGAATCCAGGCGGCGCCGGTCTTGATGGACAGTCAGGCCAAGTACGCCCTCTTGGCGGCAGGAGGGGGAGACCTGCTCGTCCGCTTCCCTTCGCCGAGTTTTCCGGAGTATCGGGAGAACATTTGGGATCACGCGGCTGGGTCGCTGGCCCTGGAGGAAGCGGGTGGTTGCATCACCGATACTGCGGGGGAGACCCTCGATTTCGCTGCCGGCCGCAAGTTGGCGCGTCCTCGTGGCGTGCTGGCCTCGAACGGTCACCTCCACGCTGCCGCTCTGGAGGCGCTGAGGCGCGCGCGGCAGGAGCACGCACGGCGTGCAGGCGAGGCTGAAGGATGATGGTGGTCGCTGTCAGAACCAGAAAAACTCGGATAGGCTCCGGCCCAGAGGGGAGCGAGCCCAGAGGCAGTAGCCTCACGAGTGCGGCATCCAGAAACGGAGGACGGCGTGGGCCATCAACCGATCACGCTGGAGGCGCAGCGAAATTTTCCGCTGCGCTCAGGTGTCTTGTGGGACCTTCTCGCAAAGGCCAACGACCTGGACCGAGAGATCGGCATGCCGACTGTCACCTTCGGTCCCGTCGTCGTGAGCGCGGACGGCTTCTACCGTCAGGCCGCGGCCCGGTGCTGGGGTCTTCTGCCCGTGCGCTGGCGCGAGTATCCCTTCGAGTCGGTGCGGGGCGAGCGATACGCGGTGGTGCGCGCCTTCGAGACCGGTTGGCTGGACACATTCTACGGGTGAACGGAGCTGTCTCCGAAGGGCGAGGGGACCTCGGTCCGGCTCTTCGCTGAAGTGGCACCGCGCCCGGTGATCGGCTGGGGCGCTGCCGGGCTGATGGGCCGGAAGGGGATCCGGGACACCCTGGCCTACTGCGAGCAGTCCGGGGAGCTTCGACAGACGGAGGGCAACCTCGTCGTGCCAGCGTCACGCCACACGACGCCGGCCGATCAGGCCAAATTGGGCCAGCTCGTGGCGGCGCTCCAGACGACATCCATGTCCGACCCTCTGGTGAAGCGGTTTGTCCGGCATCTGGCCAGCGCTCCGGACCGCGAGGTTCTGCGCACGCAACCGTATGCCCTGGCGGATGAATGGGGGCGGACCGGGGGGAGGTGCTGCGCCTCTTCATGCAGGCTGCACGCCTCGGCGCGCTCTACTATACCTGGGAGGTCATGTGACCGAACTGCCGGGTACCGCAAGGGCGGGCGGGGGCGCTGGCAGACGTGCCCAGCCGTGTTCACTGCGACGTCTGCGCGGTCGAGTACGACGCGGGTCTCAAGCAAAATGTGGAGCTCCGGTATTGCGTCCACCCGTCCCTGCGCCTGGCCAAGGATGAGATCCACTGCATCGGCGGCCCTGCCAACAGCCCACACGTGTGGGCCCAGCAGTACCTGCTTCCCGGAACGGAGCGCACCCTCTCCATCACGCTCCCCGACGAGGCATTCCGGGTGTGGGTCTTGCGCGTGCGCGCGACCTGCCCGCTGGAGCCGAATCCAGGCGGACCAGCGGAGGTCACCTTCACCTTCCGGGACGATGGTGGCACCAGTTTCGGCAAAGGTTTTCGCCGGGCCGCGTGAACGTCCGGCTTGGCAACGAGACTGCCCACGTGGTCGTCATGGTCATCGAGCAAATGCGCTGGGATCCTCGCGCCATCACGGCCGAGCAGGTGATGTCCCTCCCGGAGTTCGGCGACGTGGTCCATGGGAGATCATCGCGCGGCCGAGCCTTCCCTCAGGCGTGTATTTCCGCAGGACAGATGTCCTCTAATTACCTTCATCGAGAGAATTTATTTCAGGCGGTCATCCACCGAGAAGGGTCGAGGCTGTGAATGAGTCTCCGCAATAATTAACTAACGAATGAGTTAATTATTTCCTTGACATTGACTAACGGACCACTTAATTTGTGGCCCTCCCATATCAACCATGAATCACAGTTTCGCTTACCTCAGGAAAATTCCAAACGGGGTCCGAGGGAGGTAAGCATGCCGGGGACGATCGCGCTGATTGAGGCGCCTGGAGCCCCCAAGCAGGAAAGGGGGATCCGGGGAGCGCCGCACGCGCGGCTCCTGGCACCCTCATTGCGGCGGGGGATTCACTTGGCCCCACCCAGCAGTCCTTACTCTCCCTTTGACAAATCAATTCACATCGGATACGACCTCCGGGTGGCGCCGAGCATGGTCGCCTGCGTAAACAGTCGTGCCTACCACGCACAGGGAGGAGCTCCGGGTCTGAGGCCTCCATACCAGGCTCTCGCGAGACCTTAGAGGGTGACTTACAGAAGCTGAGGATGGTCCACGTCGCCTTCGAGTTGTCTGGGTGGTCCTCTCGGAATCGCTTACCCCCGGACTTGCGGGGGGATGAACAGATTCACCTGCTCATCTCCGGATTGGCTACGCAAGACTCACTACCCCATGAGCAGACCAGAAGGGTCCACCATAACCTTCGGGCCGGCAGGAGGAAGCTATGGATGAGCTGAAGGATCTCGTCGTTGTCGTCACGGGGTCGGGAAAGGGGCTTGGGAAAGGAATTGCTGAGCGTTGCTACGCCGAGGGTGCCAAGCTCGTGACATGGGATCGCTCGGGTGCGGCGAAGGCCGTGGCGGACGCGCTGGATCCGTCCGGCAAACGGACGCTGTATGTCCGAGCCGATACGGTGATCGAAGAGCAGGTGGCGAAGGCCTTCGACGAGGTCCTAAAGACATTCGGACGTGTGGATGTGCTAGTCAACAACGCCGGGATCTCGCGGCACAGACCGATTGAGGAGATGACGCTGGAGCTGTTCGAAGAGGTGATGCGGATCAACGTGACCGGGGTCTTCCTCTGCTGCAAGGTCGTGGTCCCCATCATGAAGAAGCAAGGCCGCGGCAAGATCGTCAATATCTCGTCGCTTGGCGGCCGGACCGGCCGGCCCGGCGTGGGCGTCAACTACGCCGCCTCGAAAGGCGCGGTGATCTCCATGACGCAACTTTTGGCCCGGGAACTGGGCCCTGCCGGCATCCACGTAAATACCATCGCGCCCGGCTCAGTGCTGACGGAACAGACGGGCCAGTATCCCCCCGAGGTGTTCGCGAAATGGAATGTTGGGCGGGCGATCCAACATGATGGGCTTCCGGAGGATGTGGGTGACGCCGTCGTGTTCTTAGGGTCGAAGCGGTCGGACTGGATCACCGGTGTCACCTTGGACCTCAACGGCGGGATCCTCATTCGCTGAGCCAGCCATGCGGACAATCTATATTCTTGTCGTGAAGGCGAGATGTGTGGGACAGTTGGCGAGTTGCAAGGTGAGTTGTGAAATGTGGACAGACCATGCGTAAGGAGGAGCGATGAAGAAGGTTCTGGTGCTTCACGGCGTGAATCTCAACATGTTCGGCAAGCGGGATCCGGCGCAGTACGGGACGATCACCCTCGATGAGATCAACCAGCATCTCCAGGTGCTTGCGAGGGAGTTGGGTGTGGCCATCGAAACCTTCCAGACGAACTCCGAAGGAGCCATGTGCGAGAAGATCCACCAGGCCCATCTGGACAAGGTCGACGCGGTGGTCATCAACGCGGGCGCATGGACCCACTACAGCATCGCACTCCGGGACGCCCTCGGGATCCTCAAGGTCCCCATCATCGAATGTCACATGTCGAACATCCATGCCCGGGAGGAGTTTCGGCACGTCTCGCATGTGTCTCCTTTGGCGAAAGGGATTGTCGCCGGATTCGGAGTACACAGCTATCTGCTGGGTCTCCGGGCTGCCGTCGCGACGATACAGGGTCAGGACAGATGATGAAGGCGAAGCGGTACGCGTTCTTGCTTGGCGAGCACATCTCCCATTCGCTGTCGCCCGCCATCCATAATCCCGCGTATGCCGCCCTGGGGCTGGAGTACGAGTACGGCCTGCTGGACGTGCCTTCCTCCAGGCTCCAGGAGGCGCTCACACGGATGCGGCAGCCGGATTGCCTGGGCGGAAATATCACGATGCCGTACAAGCGTGACGTCCTGGCCGCGGCCGACGAGTGCTCGGAGACGGTCCGCCGCTGCCAGGCTGCGAGTCTCCTGATCAACCGCAAGGGGCGGTTCGTGCTGCACAATAACGACGTGGAGGCGATCGCGGCTTGCCTCGGTCGCCGCGCGGCCACGGTGGCCAAAGGACCGGCGGTGATCATCGGCGCCGGCGGCTCGGCTGCCGCCATGCTGGAGGCGCTCCGCCGCGTACCAGCGACTCGCGTGGCGGTTCTCGCGCGGCGCCCCGAGGCCGCCGAAGCCCTCGTGGAGCGGGCCCGCGAGTGGATCGGGCTGCCCCTGGAGGCCGGCCACCTGGCGGAGGGCCGCCGGGCCATGGCCGAAGCGGCAGTGATCTTCAATGCCACGTCCGTCGGCGTACATGCGGGCGACCCCAGCCCGGTGCCGCGGGAGGTGCTGCGGTCTGGCCTGCTCGTGTATGACATCGTCTACCAGCGCGAGGGCCTCAATACGCTGCAATCCGAGGCCCTGGCAGCGGGGGCGCTGGTGTGCGATGGGATGGCCCATATCTTCGAGCAGGGGCCGTTCAGTTTCCGGATGCTCACCGACCGGGAGGCGCCGCGCGACCTGATGCTGAAGAGCCTCATCGCGGCGACGGGCCGCCGGCCGCTTGACTGGGGGTCGGATGTCTCGGCGTAAGCCGGCGCGAAAGCGAACTCTCCGTGATCCTTATTCTCCGCGTGTGAGCGGCTGGCACAGCACATCCGGGCGTTCGTGTGAGCTGGCGTGTGGCTGGAACCATCCAAGGCCGAAGGGTTGGTAAAGGAGGCGCAAAATGAGAAGGCTCCTTCCGGTCGGTGTGTTGGCGGCGGTGGCGATCATCCTGTTCTGGGCTGTCAATGGCTTCGCTCAGCAGCAGGACAAGGTGACGATTGCCGTGGTGATCGAGCAGAGCGGCCCCGGAGCGGCGGTGGGCGCGAGATGGATCCGGGGCGTCCAGATGGCCTCGGACGAGATTAACGCGGCAGGCGGCATCCTTGGAAAGAAGATTGACACGTTCATTCTTGATACCAAAACGGAGGCCCCGGTGGCGGTGGCGGCCATGCGCAAAGCCATCGAGAACAAGCCGTTTGTGGTGATGGGCCCCATCTTCAGTGGCTCCACGATCGCGGTGATGGGCCTGCTTCGGGATGCGGGGATCCCGGAATTCGTCGGCTCCGAGTCGCCCAACGTGGGGAAACAGAACATCGCCAATAACCCGAACACCTTCCTGGGAAGTCTGAATGTCGAGCTGAGCATGCAGAAGGTCGCAAAATGGATCACGGAGGTGCTGAAGTCGAAGAAGATCGCCCTGATCTGGTCCAATGACGAACTTGGAAAATCGGGGCGGGAGGCCCTCAAGAAACTTCTGGAGCCGCAGGGGGTCCAGTTCGTGACGGACATTGCCACGGAATTGGGGCAATCCTCCTTCACGGGAGAGCTGAGCCGGATCAAGGCCTCGGGTGCGGACACGCTCTTCATCTACATGCACGAAGAGGAGAGCGGGAAGCTGCTACCGCAGGTGCGAGAACTGGGACTCGACAAGCAGATGAAGGTGGTGGGGCACGACACCCTGCTCACCGAAGATACGCTTCGACTGGCCAAAGACGCCGCCAACGGGGTGATGGGGCACGTGGGTCTGAGCCCGGTGGCCGCGCCGCTGAAGCCGGTAGCGGACAAGTATCTGGCGAAGTACCAGGAGCTGCCAGACCACAACTTCTACAAGTCGTATATCTCCATGAGCCTCATCAAGGCCGTGGTCGAGCAGAACAAGTCCTTTGACCAGCAGAAATTCCGGGAGAAGCTTAAGAACAGTACCTTCTGCGTCAAAAACTATCCCGGCCTGCTGATGGACGTCCACTACGACGAAAAGGGCGATCTTGATCGCGAGAGTTTCCTCATCAAGATCGAGAACCAGAAGCAGGTGATGGCCGGTATCCTGGCTCCTCTTCACGCCGATTGGTTTGAGAGTTGCAAGAAATAGTCCTCGAAGAAAGGGAAGATGTCCCATTGAGGGCGCGCACCAGCGGTGCCTGCCCTCAATGGGGCCATCGAAGCGACATGATAGAACAACTCTTGATCAAGGGTCTCTCGCTTGGAGCGATCTACGCAATGATCGCCATCGGGTTCTGCTTGCTGTGGCAGACCTCTCGGCTGGTGAATTTCGCCGAAGGAGAGTTCGTCACCATCCCCGCCTTCCTGATGGTCCTGTTCTATAGCGTCCTCCATTTTCCCTATCCGCTTGCCATTCTGACTGCGATTCTTCTGGCCGCCCTACTCCTGGGGTTGGTCATGAAGAAGACCTTGGTGGACGCGCTGATCACGAGAGGGAATACGCCGTTCGTTGTCACCACCATTGCCCTCGGGTTCTTCGTCAGGGATTTCCTGACCGTATTCGCGACCCCCGAGGCCATGAGTTTCCCGAGCATGGTTCGTCAAACACCGCTTCATTTCGCCGGAGCCGTGTTCTCCTCGCTCGACCTCTGGAACATTCTCATTGCTGCCGTGGTCATCATCGGGGTGAGTGTCTTCATCCGGAAATCGAAGCCAGGGAAGGCCTTGCAGGCGGTGGCCCAGAACCGAGAAGCTGCCGTGATCATGGGGATCGATGCCCAGAAGATGATCCTGCTGGCCTTTAGCATCAACGCGGTCCTCGTAGCCTTCTCAGCAGCGCTCGCAGCCCCAATTTACATGGTGAAGTATGACATGGGGAACGAGCTGGGCCTGAAGGCGTTCTATGCGGCGATCATCGGGGGATTCAATCAGGTGAGGGGCGCGTTGCTGGGCGGTTTGCTCGTGGGACTGATCGAGACCCTCACGGCAGCCTATATCTCGACGCAGTACAAGTCGGGGTTCGTGTTACTCGTGTTGATTGTGGTGATTCTCTTCAAGCCAGAAGGCCTGCTGGGCACGGAGGAACAGTAGGGCCCCACGATTTTCCAAGAAGGACGGTCACATGAGAGAGACCAACCCAAAGATAGGGCCATGGACTCTACTGATCGGATGGGCGCTTGCGCTGCTGATCCTTCTTTCGCCGATCGTGGTCTTTAGGTCGCAGTATCTCTTGTACCTCTCTAGCCTCACCTGCATCTACATGATCGTTGCCAGCGGGCTCAATATCATCCTGGGATATGCGGGTCAAATCTCGCTCGCCCAAGCCGGCTTCTTGGGGATCGGCGCTTACACCTACGCCCTTCTCGGCCCGAGTGTGCCTTTCTGGGTGGCGCTTCCTCTAGCCGGCTTGGTCTGCTTCGTGATCGGATTGGGCCTCGGGTTTCCCTCCCTGAGAGTGAAGACTCATTTTCTCGCGATGGTGACCCTGGGGTTCACCGTCATCGTCTATCTCATCCTCGTCAACGAGGAGAAGTGGACCGGGGGTCCATTCGGAGTCTTCAACATCGTCCGACCCAGGATCGGCACATTGGCGTTCGCGTCGCCGTCGCGGTACCACATTATTGTCGCGCTCGTCACCTTCTTTCTGCTGCTGCTGGCCTTCTGGGCGTTGAACTCGCAATGGGGGCGGGCTTTCAAGGCCATCCGCGAGAATGAGGGGAGAGCGGAGATGCTCGGGGTGAATCTCCGGAATTACAAACTAATGGCTTTCGCCATCGGGTCTGCTTTTGCGGGTGTCGGAGGCGCGCTGATCGCCCCGCTCTTCGGTTATATCGATCCGACGATGTTTGCGCTCGGTTTTTCTTTCCAATTCCTTCTCATGGTGGTCGTCGGAGGAACGGGCCGCTTTGAAGGCCCCTTGTTGGGCGCTATGATCGTGGCGCTGCTGCCCGAATTTCTCCGGATCACGGAAAAGTTCTTCCCAGTCATTTTCGCCCTGGCAGCCGTACTCATTATGGTGTTCATGCCGAAGGGTTCAGTCAGTGCCGTCGACTGGGTGTACAAGAGGCTCACAGGCAAAGAAGAACCCCACCTGACCAAATAGCGCGGTGAGGAGACATGAAAGCACTGCAGGTTGAGGGGCTCAAGAAGAGTTTCCACGGATTTCCGGCTCTCCGGGGCGTTGATCTTTACGTCAACGAGGGCGAACTCTTCGGGCTGATCGGACCCAACGGCTCCGGCAAGACGACCCTCTTCAATTGCGTGACCGGAGTCCTCAGGTGCTCCGCAGGCAAAGTAGCGTTCAAGGGGCGGGAGATCACCAATTCGGCACCCGATGCAATCTACCGAATGGGCATTGGAAGAACCTTCCAATTGATCGAGCTATTTCCCAATATGACGGTTCTGGAAAATATGCTGCTCGCGGTGCAGGAAAGTCAGGGAAGCATGCTGAGCCGGCTGTTCCGGATACGGGAGGACACGAATGAACGAAGGGCACTTGAGCTGCTCGACTTTTTGCGGATCTCGCACGTCCAAGATGAGCTGGCCAAGAACCTTTCGTATGGGCAGCAGAAGCTCCTGGACTTCGGCATGGTCATGATGTCCAAGCCGGACTTGATCCTACTGGACGAGCCGACCTGCGGTGTTGAGATCCAAATGCGTCAGGAGATGATGGATCACATCAAAGAGCTGAACAAGCAGGGGACTACGATCATTGTGATCGAGCATAATATGGATGTCGTGATGAACCTCTGTACTCGGATGGTAGCGTTGGATTCCGGGGAGAAGATCGCCGAGGGAAGCCCTCAGGAGATTCAGAGTAATCAGAAGGTTATTGATGCGTATTTTGGCGAGGAGGAATGATGCTAGAAGTGTCCGATCTCGTCTCGGGGTACGCGAAGTCCGAGGTCCTTCAGGGAATAAGCCTGAAGATCATGAAAGGACAGATTGCAACCATCATTGGGCCCAACGGGGCGGGAAAGACCACGCTCTTTCGAACGATTTTCGGACTCCTCCCGGCTCGGAAAGGCAGGGTGCTCTTTGAGGATGAAGATCTCTCTAAACAGCCTCCTATCGCACGAATAGAGAGAGGGATTGCGCTGGTTCCCCAGGGAAGAAACGTCTTTCCTGATTTGAGCGTCCTCGAGAATATGGAAATGGGGGCGTACTCGATCAAGAACAAAAGGCAAATCCGGGCAACGATGGAGGAGTGCTACCACTTATTCCCGGTACTTCAAGAAAGGAAGAAGCAGCGTGCGGGAACGCTCAGCGGCGGCGAACAGCAGATGCTCGTCATCGCGAGAGCGCTCATGAGCAAACCCCGCTTCATCATGCTGGATGAGCCGTCCCTGGGCATTTCTCCCCGTCTCGTCAAGGAGATTTTCAAGACGATCGATATTATCAACAAGATGACCGGTGTGACCATTTGCCTGGTTGAGCAGAATGCGAACATTGCCCTCAAGCTTGGCCACTTTGGCTATGTCATGGAGGGGGGACAGATCAGAATGAGCGGCCCGACCCGGGACCTGCTCAATGATCCCCGGGTCAAGCATACCTATCTTGGCAAGAAAGCGTGAATAGTGCCATAGTCTGCACGAATCGCCGCTTTACCCCCGGTGAGACTGGTTTTGACAGATCGGCAGACATACTCGCCGGTCGCCTTCGACGCTCGACAGCTTCCCCGCAGGCCACCCCTATGCCACCCCAGCGCTGCGTGTTAGCGCGTTGATCGCTCAGCACATGATTGGCGTGGGGCGTTGGGCCTGCGGCGGCGCGGTCTCAGTAC
>Ga0187780_10003959_pt1 | contig 11103 bp, 7 predicted proteins | sample 1015_Q2_SP10_20__FD_132429 | JGI IMG/M metagenome (GOLD analysis project Ga0187780, IMG submission 132429) | Tropical peat soil microbial communities from peatlands in Department of Meta, Colombia - 1015_Q2_SP10_20_MG | ecosystem: Environmental > Terrestrial > Soil > Wetlands > Peat | place...
CAACGCTCACGCGATTTGGTTGCGCTGTATCGCCGTACAGGATTCGCGCGTGATAACGATAATCCGGCCGCCCATCCCCTCGAATGTCGGCGATGCCGATGCGAAACTGCGTCTGCTGCATCAATTGAGCGTTCAACTTTGTCGTTCCCGTAATAGAGCTGTTGAATGCTGACGGCGTGTTGGCAGGCGCCGGAACTGTGCCGGGATCCGATAAACCCCACATTCCAATTACCGGCTGAGCCTTGTTCTCGGTCGGCTTGCCAGATTGGTCGAGCGCGGTCACCAGAACAGTCGCCGTCCGGTTTGCCTGGCCCGAAAACCAGAAGTAGTCTGCATCGCCATACGGACTAAGAGAACCACTCCAGTCGCCTCCGCTCGGAACTGCTGCAGGGGACGCATATGTGGTGGGCGGAAATGGATCGGACTTTGGTAAAGCGCTGCCCGACATGAGAATGTCTTGTTGAACACTTCCACCTAAGCTCACATTGACAACTATTGGCCCAGTGAATCCTGAAGGCTGCACTTGCCACGGCGTATAAGGCCCTATTGTTTCCGACCACATGGGATCGATCGCTTCCACCGTCAATTGAAATTGGCCGCTGGTTGCGCCGTTCGGAAGCTGTAGTCCGCCGAGATCGAAAAATCCTTCCAGACTTTCGTCGCTTGAGCCGTAACGGTTGAACGGCAGGCCCGTGGGGTCGTTGAAGCCCGTGACGGTATTTCCTGCATTCCCCGCAAACAGAAATCCGGACACGGAAGCGGCGGCATTGGCGCGGGACGCCTGCCCGGTTGAAGGATCGATCCAGCGCGCCACCACGTTGACTCCCTGCATGCCTTGTCCAGCTTGGCCGCTGGCATTCTGGAAAGACACATGGCCGAAGATTCGAGCCGTGCTGGACGACAGAATCTGCTTTCCGGCGAAGTTGGATAGATTCTGCGCAGTCACCGGATATAGACGGGAGATTGCCGCCTGGTCATCCATTTTTGGTTGATAGGGATTGGCATAGCACAGTGTGATCGGAACACAATTCGAGGGATCAGCGGCATGCATGACTGGCAAGCCGGCGTAGTCGTCCAACGTAGGCACAGGATTATGCGTAAATATATTGTCGTTTACCTGCGACCAGTCGAGTCCCAGAATTCGCCCCAGCACCCGCACCAGCCGATATTCGACATCGGTGCGCTGAGAAGAAGACTGCAGGCAGTTTCCATTGATGATGACGACAGCATGAGCGAAATGCGCATCAGTTCCGAAGTTATCGATCCATCCCAGTGCAGCGTTATCGAAGCATTCTGAGGCATCCCCGGCTCCTTGCCCAAGAAAAGCGCTAGTCACACCGCCGTCTTCGTCGTAGACAATTCCTACCGGGGTGCCCGTGGCAGAGGGCAGAATGTCGGCAGGCATCGTAACCGTGCCGTCAGGATTTGCATAGACGTTGTTCCCATTAACGTCCTCTCCGAGTTGCCCCGCATGAACCGCCGAGATCGCGGCCGTCGAAATCGAGGTCCACTGGCTGAACGAATCCGCAACCAACGCATCCGCACTGGCTCCCGGAAAAACGGGGCTGAGATCGCCCTGGTCGGTGTAGTAACTAATGCCCCCTTCCGGCCACGTCAGGGGCGTGCCCATCGTCCCCGGATTGAAGTAGCTGACACCAACAATGTATTTTGGCCCGCCAGCACGTACGACACGGATAAGTAGGAAGATCAAGGCGATTATTGCGAGCAAGCGAAAGAATGGATGCGTCCGTGCCCAGAGATCGATATCGCCAGCGGAATCAGACTTCGTCATGGCCTGTCCTCGAACGCAGACCGTAGAGCCCGGGCGAACTGGTCCGGCTTAAGCCGACCTCGGGTTGGAACAGTTCGAACGGGTCTCGGCCTGCGAGTTGGATCCCCAGCGGTGGGCCGTGGATCGACGATGATGCGACCACCGGGATCGACGGCAAAACGTCCGCTCATTCCTCCGACCGGACTGGTGAGGCCCAATTTGCTTGGCGGATAGAGAAATAGCAGCACCTTTTCTCCGGTGCGGTAGCTTTCTCGCGTTTGCCACAGGCCTGCGTACTCATGGATCACCAGCTCCTGCCCGCTGTGCACCCCCAGATAGCCTTTGTCCACCTGAAATGTGAGTCGCATGACCGGTACGCTGTTCTTGCTGGCAGGAGCAATGCATTTTATGGATTTCACTGTGCCCGAGAATATGTAGCCAGACTTGCGGGCCAACAAAGGAAGTCGCGGGATCACGGGTCGTTCAATCGGGGAGGGCCGTTCGGCAGCGCTTGCGAATGAAGAAACAAAGAGGATCGATGCCGTAAGAAATGTTCGCAGGCAGGGAACCATGGGGAGCCTCGCGTGAGGTCCGAGGCCAAGTAAAGACGGGAGCAGCTTGAATGCTAGATAACCAAGGGGTGAATGGCAGTGCGTTCGCTCACGCCGATTGTGTGACGGATGAACATTTTCACAATCCGCTCACTGTCCGGCCCACCGAGGGAATCACTTGCATGATCACTCTTGAGACTTCTTGTTTAGCGTGACGCTAATAACGATCCCAACCCTGGGTTGTAGCCGTAGAAATCGGCGATGGCATGAAGCTCCTTGATGATTTCTTCGTCATACTGCTGCTTCAGCAATGGCGTAAGCACGTTGTGCTCGGCGTTGGGATCGTGGCTCAGATCGAACAAGAAGCTGCGTGCGGGAGAATCATACGTCGCATACAAATATTTGCCGTTGTCACTTAGCCAGCCGTATACGGCACGCTCATCGGAAGCAACAAACAGCCGCTCCCGCTGATATTCCTTCAGTTCGTCTTCAGTTTCCACAAACAAAGGATGCCCAAAGAGCGCATTCCCGTGAAGGGGGCGGTGTCCAAGCAAATAGTAGAGTGACGGAGTAATGTCAGTCAGCGCAGAGATGTGTGCCTCGTCATAAATCACTTTGCGCCGCGTTTCCTGCGGCAGATGCACAATAAGCGGCACGCGGATCACTTCGGGATAAATCGAGAGCGAGTGGCTATAGCGGCCGAACTCGCCGGTTGCATCACCGTGGTCGGAGGTCACGATAATGATGCTGTTCTGATAAAAATCATGCGTTTTGAGAAAAGTCAGAAATTCTCCCACGCAGCTGTCCACCTGGGAGACTTCATGCGCAATCCGGTTATTCAAGCCATCCCGCATACGCCAATGGTCCTCTGCTGTCCTCGGCAGGTCGTTATGCGCGAACTGATGGACGTTCATCGGTTGCGCGTAGAAAAATACAGGGCGGCTCTTATCAGCGCGCGCATCCAAAACGGATGCGGTTTGCCGCAAAGTGGAGCAGACTTCGAAGCGATTCCACAGCGGCTTGTCACTATCCAGCTTCACAACATCATCGTCTGGGGACAGAATCTGGCTTAAAACCGTGTCATAACTCACGACCATCTTGTAGCCGTCAGCCCGGGCCAGTTTCTCCAGGTTGTTTACCCTCGAGAACGGCTGAATGTAATGTGCATGGAGCAACTGCGTCCCTGACCAGATCGCCGGTTCAGAAAGAGTAGTGCCTGCATACTGCGTATAAACGTTGTGCACAGTGATACTCTCTCGCGCGAACTTGTCGAGCTGCGGAGTGAAATCCACCTTGCTGTTGTAGGCGCCCAGATAATCGGGCCGCAGGGAATCGATCACCAGCAGGAAGATGTTTGGCAGGTTGACGTGAGCAGGCACGAGAGAATCAACAAGGTTGACATCAGCCGTCGCATGCGCGTCGCGAATGTTGGTGTATTCACGCATGATGCGGCACAGGTCGGCGCAGGGCTCTGCCCGGCCGTTGCCGAGAATGTGGTGAGCCAACTGGAACGAGGTATCGTGCGCGGCGTAGTTTTCCATGGTTCGCGCAACTTCGTCATCAGTCGCGCCCAGCGGCTTTGCCCAGAAAATCGCCGTTTCCTGAAAGGACTTATAAGCAAATCCCGAGAGCAGCAGCACCGCGACAATGCCGACAACAGAGTAATCTGCTCGAATCGGCCGGATCGCCAGGACGCACCCGCCTAACACCACCCAAAAGGCAAGTGTGAAGCTACCTTGCAGCACTCCATTCCAGTCACCTCCGCCGATCAAAGCCGGAAATGCAAGTGCGACAGCTGACGCAATGACCGCAACCACCAAAAACAGCAACTTGCGCTCTCGTGCTCTCAGGGAACTATTTTTCGGGCGCACTGCTATAAACGGCAGGACTAAGGAGATTCCGAATACAACCACCGCAACGGATAGGCATGCGGTGTAAACATAGGCTCCCAGCCCTGAGAACGTAAGTGCGCTATCGACAAACCGCAGCAGCACGATCCACAACAGAGCAAAGGCGACTACGGCTGCTAACGCGACGTTCGTGCTTCTTGGTTGGCGCGTTTTGCTGCTCACGATACGAATCAGATTCAGAATTGAGAACGCCAGTGTGGCGACCACAAGATGGGTCCCGACGCTCCAGGCGCCCACTTCCAAACGGCCCCAACCGCCGCCTTCGAATCGACCGTGAGAACCATGTAAGGCAGCGCTTGTCGCATAAACGATTGCTGCCCAAGCCGCAATGAGCAAAGCATTCGAGTACGCGAATGGAGAGCCATCAGTCGTAAACCTCTGTTTCTTAGGCCAGTCGCCGACGGCATCCAAAAGCGCCGTGGCAATGAGTGGAGCCAAGGCCGCCAATCCCCACCAGAACGCGCCCCAGTCATTCTGGACATGGGGTAAAAACGGCCGAAACATCAGATAGACTCCCGCACCCGCCAGCCCGGAGAATAGAGCGACCGATTTGAGTCCTGGAAGCCTGCGAAGCTCAAGAATGACCATCGGCGTTAGCGCCGAAAGGTACAGAATGCCTTGGTAATGGACAAACGCCGTCATCCAGCCGTACGGCGGGGCTTTGACCAAAGCAAAAAACGTGTAGGGAAGAAACGCCAGCAAGCAATAGATGGATGTCAGGAGTAAGTATGCGCCCCAGAGCAATCGCGCAAACGTTGCAGCCAGCAGACGCAATGTAATCTCCAATGACAACCAGAGCGGGACTCCGCCGCTTCAACCTGGCGTCGCAAATCTGTGAAATATTGATTCTGGCGAAGGGGCCGGGCGCACAGCAAGATGTCCTCAGTTCGGGGTACTCCTCGAAGGATGACCAAAGTACCTCTCCACAGCAATATCCACCACGAAAAATCAGAAGATTCCCCTCGCGATTCCGTGTATCGTTGGGAGAGCGATGCCAGGTTCAGAAACAGGAACTCCGGTTCTGCGTGCAGTCGTGGATCACTGGGCGGGTGCTTCGGCATCGCGAATCTGGCTTTTCGCCCGCAATTTCTTTAAGTCTCCGGCCATGCTGGGATCGGTGATCCCGAGTTCCCGCTTTCTCGTCAATGATGTGCTTTCAGGTGTCGATTGGAAGCGTGCACGCGTGATTGTCGAATTTGGCCCGGGCGTGGGCACCATGACGCGGGAAATTTTGCGACGCATGCATCCCGACGCGACCCTGGTGGCAATTGAATTGAATTCGGAGTTTGTACAGTTTCTGGAGAGCGAGCTTAACGACCGCCGCCTGCGCATAGTGAATACCTCGGCTGTCGCCGTTCGCGACGTGCTCGATAGCCTGGGACTCGGCTGTGCGGACTACATCATCTCCGGCCTGCCCTATACCATCATGCCCGATTCGAGCCGGCAAGTCATTTCGCAGGAATCTCGCGCCGTTCTCGCCGCCGACGGAGCGCTCTTGATTTATCAGTTCACCGGCACAATCTTGCCGTATTTACGCTCCAGCTTTGGTTCGGTGGAGCAGCGGTTTCAACCCCTCAACATTCTCCCGGCCCGCATTTTCCACTGCACCCCCTAGTTCTGGCTCTTGGTTGCTACCGCATAGTCTTCTCCGACGTGAGCACCGCTTTCTTTCGTGCTGCCACCAGTTCCGGTCGCTCATCTCCCACCGCAATCTCGGTCAGTTTCTGAAAGTAGTGATTGGCCGCGCTGAGGTTGCCGGCTGCCTCGGCTGCCTCCGCCGCTCCGTACAGTGCATTGAAACGATTGGGCGCGGTTTTCAAGACGGACTCGTATTCGGCCTGTGCTTCCGCCGGCCGGTGTTCCAGCGCCAACAATTCGGCCAACATTTCCCGTGCGGGAATCACCGCCCCGGGTGTGACCGCGGCTTTGTCCATACTTTCTTCGAGCTCAGCGGCCGACCGCATCGTCGCAACGGCATCTTCTTTACTGCCGTTCTCTGCGATCCAGGCAGAAACCTCCCGCCGTTGCACCTCAACCTGGTTCGCCCAATACGTATTGTTCTGTTTCGCAGTGGCATCGCGGAGAGACGCCAACATCCGCTCCGCTACACTCGCCCTCTCGACATTTCCTGACCGCACACTGCCCACGCCGATCGCCATCCAGGTGATCGCCTGCGCCCACGGTACTGCATCCTGCCTCGGCTGAAGGTCGCTGGCTGCGTGCCACTGGCCGAGCTCCATCGAGTAACGCGCCGGAATCGCGGCTTCGGCATAATCACCGGTGAGACTCAACCCCGGGATCGCCGGCAGAGACTTCATCTCCTCGAACACGGTTTTTGCCTGCGTGACCCTTCCGCTCTGCAAATCCGCGTACTCGAGATAGTCCAGGGCGTGCAGCCGCTGATCGCGGGCCTCTCCATTCCTTGAGGTGCCTTCGTCCTGCGCCGCCAGTTCTGCAGACTTCGTGTTTGAGGCGATGGATTCATCCCAGGATCCTACCCGCGTGAAAATATGGGAGGGCATGTGATTGGCGTGTGCCGACGCAGGCGCAATCTTGGCATAGGTGCGCGCAGCCTTCAGCCCCTGCTCCGCGAGCGCCGGATTGTCATAGCAATGAATAATGTAGTGGGCGATCCCGGGGTGATGCGGCTGCTTTGCGAACAACGGCTCCAGAATTTCGCCACATTTCCGCTGGTTTGCGAAAGTCTTGTCCGTCTTTGGCGCCGTAATGGCCAGCGACAGCGCATGGAAGATCGCCGCTTCGCTGTCATCGCTATATGCCGCCTGCAAAGCCCCCATCTTTTCCTCGAATGCGCGGGCGTGCGTGGCGTTGTCTTTACCGTCCTCGATGTAAATCTCTCCCACGGCGTCAATGTATGCCTTCTCGCGTGCCGTTGTCCTCGGATTGGCCGCGGCCAGCTCTTGAGCCTTTCGCAGGGCCGTGCGTCCGGCGGCCGTGTCGCCGTTGTCCCAGAGTCCGTGATAATGGCTCATGGCAACACCCCATTGCGCCATCGCGCATTGCGGATCGCTGCTCGAAATCTCCGAGAACGCGACCCGCGCCTTTTCGTACTGGAATGAATGCAGGAGCGCCACCCCTCGATTGAAACTGCCTTCAACGCTTTTCGAGCATGAGGTCGCAAAGTGAACCGAACCAACTTCCTGCTCTGTTAACGTGTGATGATGTCCTTCATCACCCCACACCATGCAAAAGGACGAGACTACGATGGAGAGGATCAGCAACAGGGGACGCATATCTCACCTCCAGATGTGCAGAAATTGTAGCGCAGTGTGGCTTGCCGCTGACATGCTTTGTCGGACGCGCTTGCCGGCAAACTGGCGCCGCGCACCGGCGTCCGGTTGAAGCGGCCTACCATTTCATCGCGTACAATAAGCGGCGGCTCGAAACCCAGTATTCGAGGTTCCTATGGCAGAAAAAGCTCCGGTGCTCAACGCCAACATCGATTCCGTCCTGCAGGAGGATCGGAAGTTTGAGCCGCCTGCCGAATTCCGCCGTCATGCCCACATCAAATCTTCGGAGGAATATGAGCGCATCTACCGTGAATCGATCGACCAGCCGGAAAAATTCTGGGGCCGCGTCGCCGAAGAGCTGCACTGGTTCAAAAAGTGGGACAAAGTTCTCGAATGGAATAATCCCTGGGCAAAATGGTTTGTCGGCGGCCAGATCAACCTCTCTTATAACTGCCTGGATCGTCACGTCCAGACCGTGCGCAAGAACAAGGCTGCTTTGATCTGGGAGAGCGAACCCGGCGAAGTTCGCACACTTACGTATCAGCAACTGCATCGCGAAGTGCAGAAATTTGCCAACGTGCTGAAATCGCTCGGCGTAAAGAAAGGTGACCGGGTCGCCATTTACATGGGCATGACTCCGGAGTTGCCCATCGCCATGCTGGCCTGCGCCCGCATCGGGGCTCCTCATACTGTCGTCTTTGGCGGATTCGCCGCCAACGCTCTCATCGATCGTATCCACGACTCCCAGGCCGTCGCCGTGATCACTCAGGATGGTTCCTATCGCCGGGGTGGGGAAGTGAAGCTTTTCCCGGCAGTCGAAGAAGCTCTGCGATCCTGTCCGTCCGTCAAACATGCCATCGTCTACAAGCGCACCGGCTCGCACATCAACCTGCAGCCTGGACGCGATCACTGGTGGCACGAACTGATGGAATCAGTCTCTGACGAGTGTCCCGCAGAGATGCTCGACGCTGAGCATCCGCTCTACATCCTTTACACCTCCGGCACCACCGGCAAACCCAAAGGTGTTGTCCACACCACCGGCGGTTACTCCGTCGGCACTTATCTCACCACAAAGTGGGTTTTCGACCTTAAGGAAGAAGACACTTACTGGTGCACCGCCGACATCGGTTGGGTCACCGGGCACAGCTACATCGTCTACGGACCTCTCCAGAACGGCGCCACCAGTATGATGTACGAAGGCGCGCCCAATTTTCCCGAGCCCGACCGCTTCTGGCGCATCATCGACCGCCATCAAGTCAACGTTTTTTACACCGCTCCGACCGCTATCCGCACATTCATCAAGTGGGGCGAGCAATGGCCGCGCAAGCATCGCCTCGACAGCCTGCGCCTCCTCGGCACGGTCGGCGAGCCGATCAATCCCGAAGCCTGGATGTGGTATCGCGAAGTCATCGGACACGAGCGCTGCCCCATCGTCGACACCTGGTGGCAAACCGAAACTGGCATGATCATGATCAGCCCGCTGCCCGGCGCAATCGCCACCAAGCCCGGCTCTGCCACGCGCCCGATTCCCGGCGTCGTCCCCGAAATCGTTAGCATCGAAGGCACGCCGGTTCCCGATGGCTCGGGCGGATTCCTCATCCTTCGCCAGCCCTGGCCCGCCATGCTGCGCACCATCTACGGCGACCCAGACCGCTACGTGCGCCAATACTGGTCGCAGATTCCCGGCGCCTATTTCACCGGCGACGGCGCTCGCAAGGATAAAGAGGGATATTTCTGGATCATGGGCCGCGTCGACGACGTGCTCAACGTCTCCGGCCACCGCCTTAGCACCATGGAAATCGAATCAGCCCTTGTGGCTCACGATGCGGTCGCTGAAGCCGCGGTCGTCGGCCGTCCTGATGATCTCAAAGGCCAGGCCGTCGCCGCCTTCGTCACTCTCGAGCACGGACGCAATCCCAGCCCCGAATTAAAAGAAGAACTGCGCCGCTGGGTCGCCAAAGAAATCGGGGCTCTCGCCCGCCCCGACGACATTCGCTTCACCGACATGCTTCCCAAAACTCGCAGCGGCAAAATCATGCGCCGCCTGCTCCGCGAACTCGCCACCGGCGGTGAAGTCCAGGGCGACACCACCACTCTCGAAGACTTCAGCGTCATCTCCAAGCTCAAAGAAAGCGACGAAGTGTAATCTCTCTCCACCTTGAGCGCGCGGCACCGAAACGGACCGCCATCCCTCCAACTGTCATCCTGAGCGGAGAGTACCGAGCCGCTTGCGGTGGCTGGCCCACCCTTCGCGGCTTTCGAAGGGTGGGAACAACACGGTATCCCACCCAAACCCCTTTTGGTTTGTCATCCCGGACGGGCGTCTGCCCCGAAAAATCTGCAGTTCAAAAACTTCCGAGGACGAGTGGCCCAGGTTCGCGTCCCGGTTTTGGACGCTAGCCGGGGTTCACAGATCCTAGTCTGCCACCCTTGACACTCACCTGAACTCGCAGTAACGTTCTCCGCCATCAGACCCAATCGGGTTTCGTCCCGGAGAATCGAATGTCCAAGCTGCCTTTGCTGATCCTTCCGCTTCTTGTCATTCCCCTCGCTGCCGACCAAACCCCGCCCGCCAACCCTCCCACCGACAACGCCGACAAACCTCGCGTCTTCATCACCGACAGCCAATCCTGGGAGTACGTCAGCAACGCGGGCGGCGGTGGAGGCGCATTCGCTTCACACGGGGCTGGAGGCGCGCGTCCTCAAACCGCCGAAATCGTCAAAACCTTCGGCCAGCGCTGCCCTCAGGTCATTACCAATAACAAATTGGAAAAATCCGACTACGTGGTCGTGCTCGATCACGAGGGCGGAAAGGGCTTCGTCCGTCATAAGAACAAGGTTGCCGTGTTCAACCGCATCAGCGGCGATTCCATCGTGAGCAAATCCACGCTTTCGCTCGGTGGCTCAGTGCAGGACGCATGTGAGGCGGTCACTAACGATTGGGCTGCCCACGCGAAGGAAATCCGCGCCGCCAAAGCCTCCACCAGCGAAGGCTCCGACCCGAAGCCTGTTACCGCAGCCGCTGCCGCAACCGGAACCTCCGCGCCGCCTCCGATCGCTCAGCAAAGCCAATTGCAGATCTCCTCCGACCCAGCCGGAGCCGACATCGAAATCGATGGCAACTATGTCGGCAACACCCCTTCCAGCGTCGCCGCAGCCGCCGGCCAGCACGAGATCTCAATAAAGAAACCCGGTTTCAAAACGTGGGAACGGAAGATCACCGTCTCCGCTGGCCAAATCAACGTGAACGCCGCGCTCGAGCCCGAATCAAAATAAGACCCTTTTGATTAAGGATCTGTCATCCTGATCGGAGCGATGTGATTCGCTCGCGAATCACATCGCACAGTCGAAGAATCTCGGCATTTCCTTGATGAGCAGATATCGGGCCAGATGCAGAGATCCTTCGTGCGAGTCGTCAGCCATGCTGACGACCCCGCTGCCACGGGATAGCACTTTCGCGATCACAGTTTTTCCTTCATTTGCCGGTTATACTTCACGGCACCAAAGAGGGACCGGGAGGCGTTGTGGAAAAGAATATAGACAAGATACGTGTTGAGCAGCATACGTTCGTCGGAGGACTTTGGTTTGCCGCATGGCTCTTCACCATCGGTTTTCTGCAC
>Ga0187780_10003960_pt1 | contig 11102 bp, 4 predicted proteins | sample 1015_Q2_SP10_20__FD_132429 | JGI IMG/M metagenome (GOLD analysis project Ga0187780, IMG submission 132429) | Tropical peat soil microbial communities from peatlands in Department of Meta, Colombia - 1015_Q2_SP10_20_MG | ecosystem: Environmental > Terrestrial > Soil > Wetlands > Peat | place...
CGTATGTGTAGAAGTTCCAGCCTGCACCTCCCTGTGCTCCAACTACGTTTACTAATCCCCAACTCAAAGGCCGGAACTCGTTACTCCAAGTGAACGCTAATGCATTGCCGGTCACTAGCCCATTTAGGTCAACTTCGAATTCGCCGCTGGCCTCACCGGAGAGGTGAGTGCCGCTAATTTGCCAAACCCCTTCTTGTGAGTACGGGCCAAGGTGATTCATGGCCATGCTGTGGCCGAGGAAGGTTGGTGGGCTAGCAAGAGCTGAATCTTCTGTTAAGCTGATGCCTGACTGGGCTGTAGTTCCTGGAATTATGTGGTAGGATTCACCCATCAATAATCCCCCGACGGGCGGATAGTAGGTTGGGAAGTGGTCTCCGAATGCGGAATCTCCCGGTCCGATTCCGGTCTGGTTGGCGTACCAGTTCACGAAATCTACTTCAACGGTCCATCCTCCCTGATAGTTTGGTGCGCCTAGGATGCCTGTGTTCGGAAACGGGTACCTGCCATAAGAGACGCAGTAAACGGCAAAGTTGCAGAATAACGCTGAGTGTGTGAAGACTGGGTCACCCATGTAGTTCCCAAGCGGAACTAGGAATGGTGCTTGTGCTCCTTCAGCGGGAACTTGTGGCAGTCCCGCTAGCTCCGCATGCAAGAGCGTTGTGCCTCCCGGGATGAAGTTGAAGTATGCATCTCCGGAGGTTGGGAGAAGGAAGCACCGATTTTGCCCGGCGATTTCCGCCAATTTGCAGATACCTACCTCAGCGACACCCATTGGTCCGAATGGGAAATCGTTTGTTCCATCTGCGGCTCTAGAGTTTCCGTTATCAGTGACATAAGTACCTTCGCTGGTCATCCATTCAGCAACTAATTGTCCCTGATCGTTGAATACGCGGATTCTTCCCGACATGTCCGCGGTTGTTGGGGTTATGATGTGTTCTTTCTTGAAGAGGATGTTGAGAGTGATGTTGACGCCTATGACAAGGTTGATTCTCATGTTAGCTATTTGTCCTCTCTGGGCGTACGCGTCGTAGTTGTTTGTTTGCACGTAACCGTATGTGTATCCGCGAAGGTCGTAGACTCCCGTGTCGAATGACGTGGGTTCTAGGAGGCTTGGTATGACGAATTGATATTCGGGTCGCATGGACGGGGCCGATTGGAATGGGAAGATCGCGTACGGGACTAATCCGCCCGTATATCCTCCAACAAAACTAGGGAGTTTCATCTCGTTTCCGAAGAACGTATTGTTTGCAACCTGCAAGTTTCCTCGAGTATCGACGACATCAATTCCGCCTCCTACGAGTTGTGTGGCAAGGTCAGAGGGTATTGGAGCACCGTTAAGGCTTAGCGGGCTGTCCCATGATTCTCCTTGGAATAGGCCAGTTGTCGGAACCGTAGACGCCCACGCGTGCAACGGCTGGTTGACGTCACCTGCCCAGTCGGCGAGTGTGTTATTCTTGAAGAATGCAACATCAATCTCAGCGCCTACGTGGTCGGCGTTTGCATCGAGCCCTGTTGGGTTGCCGAACTCCCACGGGCGATTGACGACTGGACGCTGCCAGTCTATGCTGAACAGAGTGATGTTGAAGCCGGCTGCTCTAACCATGTGATCACTCACGGTGGTTGGGTTACCGCTCAACGTAACCGAGATGAGTTCTGGGTTGGCGTTTTCGGGTAGATATCCCAGCACGTAGGTGAATGGCGCGTACAGGCCGGATGGGAGTCCATAGTTCTCACCGCTCCAAGTGTCATTGATGCCGTAGAACTGGATGTTGGCTCTGCCTTCCTGAATCGCGTTACTGTTCAATTTGCCCTGGTCTAGGTCCACGCCGCTGTTAATGCCAGGGCAGACTCCACCGTTCGTGAAGATTGTGCAGATGTCTCCGCCGTAGATGGTTGTTGGAAGCCCATTTCCGCCTGCGAGTTGTCCCGCGTTCGGCCAGTGACCGAGGCCTGGGCCGAATGGGTAGCAGAACCTTGGCCCGAGCAAGGGTCTGCATAAACTGGGATCCGTCGCGCCAAGTACGGTTTGATTGTAACTGTAAATCTGCTTGTCTAACCCTGCTAAGTATCCTGACATGAAGCCTGCGCCCGTGTTGATCGGGTCCTCAACTAGACTATCGGGCTGATTATGGAAGTGAACAGTCTTGTTGATCCAACTGCTCAAACGCAGGTCGATTGGTAGAGTTACGTCGCCAGCCCACTCGTTCGGTGTCACGTCAAAATAGTATTCTTGAAATGTGGAACCATCCAACGCTGACTGAACATAACGGAAGACCCAAGCACGCGCATAGTACCGTCCAGGAGTCAACCCGTTAACCCAAGTGGCATACACTTGAGGAACCATACCATCCAAATCCCTCGGAGCACCATACTCCCCTTTAACGCCGAACTCAAAGTGAAATGGGTCAGTTGTTCCGCCTTGAACGAACCAGTGTTGAGGTGGCCCCACTCCCTGCGGGTCTTGCATGAACAGGTTGCTGCCAAAGAACGGGGCTTGACCGGACACTGAGACTTGATAATATAACGCGCCAAGGCCACCGGAAGGGAATCCATACCCGTTCGAGGGATTGTATTCATGCCATGGGAACCCAATGTTGCTCCCGAGTCTAGGGTCGTCACAGAGTCCCGCGTGGCCGTTCGGGTAGAAATGATCTTGGCCACCAGCGATGCAGGGCAACGGCGACCATGACACCATCGTAGCGTTCGGGCTTGGGATATGAGTCAATGTAGGGCTGTCGTACAGTTCTATCTTGACGTACGTATTCTCCGGCCATGGCTCATCACCGAACTGATGTTTCGTGAACACGTTCCCGTGAATTACTGGCCCTGGCTGCAGGTATCCATCGAAGTGTAACGATTGCCCTTTCAGGACAGTAACACTTGAGGCGATCAGAGTCTCAGGATAACCTGCCGCTGATGCGTACAAATCATAGATCCCAGGCGCTACCCCCTCAACCTCGTAGTGACCTTGGGCTGTTGCGTTGAAGTAACCCATTGCGTCCACAAGCGGCAAGTCTGGGCGCTGTTGACCCGTGTACGGGTCCAAACGTGTCGTCATCTTTGCGTAGACGCGGCCCGCTTCCTGAATAGGTTGACCGTAGAGCGACTGGTTATACCCTGCGTATCGAATCGTTCCAGTGATTATGCCCGGATCTATCTCGCCTTTAACAAGCATAACGGGCCAATTCTCGGTTGGTATGAACTGGGTTGGAGTTTGAGTAAATGGTTTTCCGCCAAGAATGATAGCACCAGCACCCGCCGCGGGCGGAGGCGAAGTTGCGACGAAACCAGTCGCCGTTCCCTCTTCTCCTGCAATAATACTTCCTGATCCGCCGAGGAGAATCTTGAAGAAGTACCTCCCCGCCGTTGACGGCGCGGTTACGTCATTGATTCTGAAATAGTACCATTCACCGGCCCGTGTGAAGTTGATGAACTCATGATTCTGAACTATGAGAGGGTTATTGACGTTCTTGATGACGGCTGCATCAGCAAAAACCTGAACAACAGTCCAGCCTGGAGCGAAACGATCGAAAGGTGAAAGCTGCGTTACGTAGACGCCTGAATAATCGTTCGTGATTGTGGACACAACGTTAGCACCATCCATAGGCATCGTGAAGCCAGGTGGGAGAAGGATGTCAATTGCTGCCCAACTGCCGCTGAACCTGCCATGTGGCCCGCTGCATGTTCCATCTGGGTTTGGGACGACACCTTGGTCGGCGCATGCCGTCGCGTTAATTGCGAATATCAAGTCGCCAGTTGAGCCTGTTAGAACTGCTCCGAAGGGCGCGTAAGTATCTCCTTCAAGCTGATACCAGCTGGAACTTGGCGCGTTACCGAATTGATTAGCCCCGGCAGCACCGCCCGGGGGTTTACCTCCTGGATAAGGAGACATGTAGCCGGGCGCAAGGTTTGAACCCGCTATGTTCGGGAAACCATCATACGCGTTCTGGCCGCCGCCTGGCCAAACGTACCCAATCACACCAGCGACATGCGGATCAAAATCGTTTTGATGATACCGGAAAGTTCCAGTCAAATCACCGAGCGTGAAGTGAGCCTGAACCGGATTTACAACCGCTCCGATGCTGAATATGAAAATTCCAACAAGCACTAGTGCTGATAGCCTCGCCCGCATCGAACCACGCCTGACTGAGCCCGTTTCTGTGTCCAGCTGTTATTTCTTAAAGGTATATGTCGATTTACAAACGTCTGAAATATGGAAACCTCGAGTCTTTCGTAAATTCCATTATGGAAGGTGCATTTCCTACCGTACGTCTTGGATTGAGAACGTGTTTGTTGCTAAGCGTCTGGTTGAATTAGAATCGTGAATTGAATACCTGTTGAGGATCCAGCGAAGTACACGAGTATCGCTAGAGCCCAGTACCCTAATTGAGTCGGGGCTCCCGCAAAATTGACGAGGGGTGGAGAGACCGGGTTACCTAGTGGATCAAAGAACCATGACGCCCTGGAAAGAATCGCATTACTCTTTGAATCAACCAGATCGAGTATAACTGTATCGTAGTGGAAGCAGCTTGCAGTAACAATCGACGTAGTTTCAATCATCTCGCCCGGGTGCGTCACGTCAGGGTGATGAAACCTGAGGTTAACAACTCTGCATGCCATCTGAGCAAACCCAGACGGCTGCATAGTTAGCATTATGATAGCGACAAGGAGGGCAACGATGAATCGCCTAGGATTCATTTCATCTTATCATGTCTTCAGACTGTTATTTTACTTTACGCAACTGGTAACCGCAGTTGATGCGACCGTCAGTTTCTTCGGTCTTGCTGTGCGTACACCTGCATTATATCAGCGGGCGCGCGATTCTGTCGAAGTAGCTCACTCATTGTCTGCATTGGTTTGTTGATATGGTTGAAGAAGATCTTGTAACCTGCACATAGATAATTCAGTCCCGGCTCGCCATCTGGTGCACTGATAAATCTATCCTTGGGGCATCCGCCGTGACATGCGAAGCGCACTTCGCATTCGCGACAATACTTGGGAAGTGTGTCAAGCTTGTCCCGTCCAAATTTCAACTGTTGATCTGACCCGACGAGTTCTATCATATGTTTCTGCTGAATGTTGCCCAACCTGTATTCGGGAGTTACAAAGTGATCGCAGGAGTATAGATCTCCGTTGTGTTCTATGGCGAGTGCAGTCCCGCAGGTTTCGGAATGTACACATAATCCCGAGGGTTCTCCGTACCAATTCGCTAATGCAACGTCGAACATCTGCACATACACCTCAGCAACATCATGCCTCACCCATTCCTCAAACACTCCGACTAGGAATTTACCATACTGTTCTGCAGTCACAGACCGATCATTCACCGTGTGACTTACAGGTGTGAGCCGTTCGACGATGGGAATGAGCTGAATGAATTTCGCCTTGCATTCGTCACGCAGAAAACGATAAACTTCAACAGGATGATCAGCGTTCGCGTGGTGGATTGTGGTTAAGGCGTTCCACTCGACTCCATACTTCTGAAGGAAATATAATCCCCGCATGACTTTGTCGAAGGTTGGTGCTCCCTGCCTGTCGACCCTGTAATAGTCGTGCATCTCGCGGGGGCCGTCAATGCTGAGGCCGACTAGGAAATTGTTTTCCTTAAAGAATGCCGCCCACTCATCGTTGATTAGCGTTCCGTTGGTTTGAATGGTATTCTGAATTTGCATGCCAGGCCTCGCATATTCCTTCTCATACACGATGGATTGCCTGAAAAAGTCGAGGCCCATAAGCGTTGGTTCGCCGCCCTGCCACGCAACAGTCACTTCGGGCACGCTATGTGATTCAATGAGTTGTCGAATATACCTCTCGAGCATCTCATCGGTCATGCGGAATGTGCTGCCTTCATAGAGCTGTTCCTTGGAGAGGTAGAAACAGTACTTGCAGTCAAGATTACAGATTGCACCTCGCGGCTTTGCTAGAAGGTGAAATGCTGGGGGAGCGTTTGGTGGACGGATAACTGGCAGATTCGCTGTCCTCATGTCCGTTTCCAAGTTAGTCTCGGTCCCGCAGATCTTGCAGGTCAATCAGGATTACATAAGTTCCTTGCCCTTGTTCTCTGCATTAGACCGATTCACTAGACTGGGACTGCGTTACCTAGCGGGTTACGATGACGCCTATTTCCGAATGTTCAGAAGCATAGGTGTAGCGAGGTCTTCACCGTACTTTTCGAGAAGTAGACGCCTGAAGTCACTTCTTATCGCCTCGGGGAAAGTTGGAGCCGATGGCTTGACTCGCAACTCATACATGACTGAATAGGCCGGGAGGTCAACCGTGACTACTACGAACTCATCAATCTTGACAGTACGATTGGAGTCTTGATTATATCGACTTACCAAATCCGACATATCCTGTTCGACCCGCTCTGGCGAATACGTATACGGGGTGCCGAACCTCAAATCGACATATTCCCGGTTCTGTTTAGAATACGGCCTTCGGAAATTGTCCGTCAGAAACTTGAGATTTGGGATGAAAATCTGCTCCCCGAGGATATTGATTACACGAGTGTAGGTGGAATCGGTCTTTTCGACTCTTACGTATTCATCGGTCATCTTGATGTAATCGCCCTCAGAAACCACATCGGACGATCTGAGGAGAATTCCCGCTATGAAGTTCCCTCCTACCTCCTTCATCTGCATAGCAATAATCAATGTGACTAGAAGCGAGAACAATCCCGAGAAAGAGGCGAGAACAGACTCGGTGTAGCCGGAGAGAAAAGTCAGCTTGTTTGAAAGAAGCCAGATCGCAATTGTGAACAGAAGGACTACGCCCAAGATCTTGTTCAAAATGAGGATGGTCGGAGTTGCCGACCGCATCTTCAGCTTGCTTAACGCAGCGTCGATGATGAATGCGCTCAGATCCATGTAAATCTGGTAGGCATAGTAGGCAACCAGAACACCAAGAGGAACGAGCAGGATTAGATAGACGTACTCAGCGACGGTCGGTCCGACGGCAACGGAGAACGTTTCGATAATCATTGTTTCCAGTGGGCGTTGATAGATTATCACCACTAAGACGCATAAGATCACCAATCTGACGGCAACAAATTTCACTTTGCGAACGTGTTCCGACAGTCGTTCGGACTTAGCCGAGTGAGCATCCTCCAAAGTTACGACCTCGATTTACCCGTTTGAAGAACTACAAGTTGCAATAAAACAACTTGCATTACTTTGGTTTTATGAAGCGATTTCTTGACTCATGATCTGAACTGATGGAAAATGCGATTCGAAAGGTTCACTGAACACTGGTTCGAGCCTGCTCCATCTTGATTTGATGAGTGTTGTCATCTATATGCGCACCTTTGATAAGTATCATGCCGTCTTGACATGAGCACTTCCAGTGAGGGTGAAGCATGCCGAGGTTGGCCGCTATCGACGTTGGATCGAATGCGATTCGATTGGCCATCGCTTCGGTGGACGACAAGGGCCAGCTTGACCTCATCCATACTGCCCGGGAACCAGTTAGGCTTGGCGCAGACGTATTCGCAAACAATGAGATCTCGAACAAGCGACTGGTCGAAGCAATGGACGCTTTCCTAAAGTTTCGAAAGTTAATCAACAAAGAAAAAGTGAGATCCCTTCGAGCTGTGGGTACGAGCGCGCTCAGAGAAGCCAGCAATCGAGAATATGTAATCAATCAAATTGCTAAAGCTTCCGAAATAACCGTAGAACCCATCTCTGGAGACGAAGAGGCCCGATTAGTTCATCTTGCGATTACGGATAAGATTCAGCTAAACCGCAGACCTGCCTTGCTCGTAGACATAGGCGGTGGAAGCGTCGAAGTGAGTCTTGCCAGTCAGCATGAAATCATCGCCACGGAAAGTTTCGCGACTGGAACAGTTCGGTTATTGCAGATGCTCGAGCAGAAAGAGCGAGGTGACCGCGTCTTCCGTCGACTAGTTCGTTCATACCTGAATGTGGAGGATACGCGATTGAAGAAGGAGATAGGGAGGCAGAGGATAGGCATCTGCGTAGCGACAGGAGGTAACGTCGAAGCGTTAGGTGATCTGGGGGTTCAGATTTGCGGAAGAAAGAACAATACTTCCATAACTGCTGAAAACCTAGATTCAATTCTAGCCCGACTTGAATCGCGATCCTACGAAGAGAGGATCAGGAAATTCAGACTGCGGCCAGACAGAGCCGACGTTATCATTCCAGCAGCGATAGTTCTCCAAAACATTGTCCAACAGGCTCGTATTAGTCGGGTACTCATTCCCCGCGTGGGCGTCAAAGATGGGCTCTTGATTGACATGGTATCAGGGCTGCACAAGGTCGAGGAACCATTTCACTATCCGCAGGTTATCTCCTCCGCCCAACTATTTGGCAGAAAATTCGACTATGACGCCCAGCATGCCATGACCGTGTCACACATTGCTTTGGAGCTGTTTGATTCCACAAAGAAGTTGCATAGGCTTCGGGGCAAGGAGAGGGCTTTACTTGAGGTTGCAGGACTGTTACATGACGTGGGTTATTCCATCGGCATGACTGATCACCATAAACACTCGTACTACCTGATCAAGGCTTCACCGATAATGGGCCTCACCGAGACACAACGGGAGATTGTTGCGACAATTGTCAGATACCATAGTCGAGCGCTTCCAAAACCCACCCATCGAGAGTTCGAGGGTCTTTCTATCGCACAACGGACCATCGTGAATCGGTTAGGGCCTCTTTTGCGTCTCGCAGAAGCTCTCGACAGAGAGCACGCGAGTAAGTTGAAGCGACTTCAAATAAAGATAGGTAGGGGAAGGGTGAAGTTACGACTTATCGGACATGGCGGGCTATTGCTCGAAAGATGGGCTGTTGCAAGAAACTCAGCGTGGTTTGAGAAGATTTACAGAAAGAAGATTGTGATCGAGTAGCTCCACTCTCATACCGACCGCTTCCAGATGACGGTCAACTCACTCTTGAACACTTTCTCGAAGAGGTCTTTCTTCTTGTTAACGGACATGTCCTCCGATTCATGGTTGCCCGTGAATGTGCACTCCAGCGAGATATGATTCGGAAACATTCTAACGTTCACTCCTGTAACCACAGATTTGTGGGAGTAATCTAATGCGTCCGCGACTCGCAATATGGAGGAGAGAACTGCCACCTTCTCTCTCTCAGCTTGAGTTAATGGCTTCAGGTTGAAGTGTTTTTTGTCTGGCAGCGCCTTGCGATGATACCTTGCGATGCTTCCAATGATGTATCTTTCTTGGTATGTGAATGGAAGCTCAGGATCGTTCAGGATTATGTTTAGGGAGGATTTGTGGTGGGCTTTTCCGCTTCTGGAGAGTCCTATGTCATGGAGGAGGGCAGCGCATTCGAGCCAGTGACGCTCCTGACTGCCTAGGGAATGTAACTTTCTCGTCTTGTTGAAAATCATGAAAGCGACCTTTCGATCCTGTTCCGGATGAGTTTCATCCGGTACGTATTTCGTAGCGATACGTCTAACTTTGGTAATGACTGTTTCCCAGTTTCCTCTATGCTCAAGTTCTTCTTCACGTTTCTTGATAACGTTTGAGGGGACAGCGCGAAGCAGGACCTGGACGAGTCTCTCTGGTTGGCGTTTCTTCCTCATTTCATTGGCGACAGCTTCCACATCATAGTTCACTCTCCTGAAATCTACGCTGATGGGGTTGAATCCGAGTACAGCGTATTCAGCTCGGGGGTCTCCGTCCACTGGTCTGCCAACACTCCCTGGATTTATGAAAGTCACCCCGTCTACGTCCCTTTTCATTGGCATGTGGGAATGTCCAGTGATAATTAGGTCGGCACTTGCCTTGGAAGCGATGTCTTTGAGCATTTCTGTGGGGGAGTCGGGGTAGATGTGTTCGTCTATGGACCGTGGTGTTCCATGCGTAACTAGCACTTGTGTACCGTCGACTTCGAGTCGTAACTCTTTTGGCAATGATTCCAAATACGATACATCAGATGGTGTGAGTTCCTTTATGGCGAGTTTCTTGTCAGCATCACTTTTGCTTCTGCTGCTGGGATTGCGTAGTTCTTCAAGGACTTCCTGATCGACGTTTCCAAGGACATTCAGAAACATCGTGGAGCGAAGTGCTTTAACGACTTGGCTTGGGTAGGTACAGAAACCTACTGCATCGCCCGCGTTTAGGAAGAGTTCGAGTCCTAATTTCTGTGCGTCGGAAACAACCGCCCGGAGTGCGTCTAGGTTACTGTGAACGTCAGAGATAACCGCAAGACGCTTTTCTCTAAGCATTGTTTCCCGCACTATTTCACTCCGTGGTCCAAGCTCTGTCAAGTGTCTTATCCTTTCGAAGAGGCCGTTGGCTATCGAATCATCCCATAGAAAGACGAAGTTTCTGTAACGAGACTTTCTCATGTCCGCAATATCTGTCAGAAGCTTATCGATCCCGTATTTTGCTTCGACAGGAATGTCTGTCTTCAGCTCTTGTACCCATACGTCGTAATCATGCATCTCACCTAACACGTCTTGGAACTTCTTCAGCAGGGAAATCTGGTCGCTTAATCCTCTATTGTAGATCGGCGAGAAAATTTCGAGTGTGTATCTCAACCGTTTCGCGGCGATTCTTAGTTCGTGATGTTTTGTTACAGCAGCTTCGTCGTGTACGAATTGTTCAAAGGCCAACATTTGGTCAAGCCTGGATGATATGTGATTGTATGCCTTCTCGTACGTTGAGAGCTGAGTTGCGGTGTGGCCGCTAGAGTTTCTAGGAATCCCCTTGCAGCTCTCAGAGATCTCGTCAAGTATCTTTGAGTGTGCAAGATCGTTAAGGGTTTGAATTACGCTAGCTTGCATTGCTTTTCTGCGCTTCTTCTTCAAGGTTATAACGTAATCAATGTCATGAGCAACTTTGCGATCCTGAATTGTTCGGGAATAATTCTCCAGGAAGGCTATCTGTACGTCAGCATCTCTTGCTGCACCCGCGGATCGGGTCAGATTCTTGATAGCTTTGCGCCATCGTCTAACTAATTTCGGTTCAAGACATTCTCCGAAAATGCTGAGACCGGCCCTTAGTCTACGGGATGCTACTCTTAGCTTGTGAATGTACTCGATATCCCTGTTTTTCCGTACCCCGCCGATTTGATTTCCAAGTTCCTTCGCCTGACGAAGGAGGGTGCTGGCTGCGA
>Ga0187780_10003961_pt1 | contig 11100 bp, 10 predicted proteins | sample 1015_Q2_SP10_20__FD_132429 | JGI IMG/M metagenome (GOLD analysis project Ga0187780, IMG submission 132429) | Tropical peat soil microbial communities from peatlands in Department of Meta, Colombia - 1015_Q2_SP10_20_MG | ecosystem: Environmental > Terrestrial > Soil > Wetlands > Peat | place...
GCGAGCCGTGAGCCGCGAACCCCTCGGTCTCGATCTCGAACCCGACGAAGCCGCGGTGCGCGATCGCGAGACGCTCGTCGGTCGGCTCCGTGACGATTGCGAGGTCGGTCGGGTGCCGCGCCGCCACGGCTTCCGTCCCGACGCTCGCGACCTCCTCGTAGGAGACCGCGGCGACGACGACGTCGCCGCGCAGCCGGAGCGACGACGCGCGTACGGCGGCCAGCATCGATGCGGCGAGGCTCGCCTTCATGTCGCCGGCGCCGCGGCCGTACAGGCGGCCGTCGGCGATCCGTCCGGAGAACGGCTCCGCCATGCCTGCCACGCCGACCGTGTCCAGGTGCGCGTTCAGCATGAGCGACCGTCCGCCGCCCGACCCGCGGGCCGTGGCGATCACGTTCGGTCTTCCCGGCGCGGCCTCCTCGTGGACGACGTCGAGCCCGGCCTGCGCGCACCAGTCGGCGACGAAGCGCGCGAGCTCCGTCTCGCCGGGAGCGCCCGCGGCGAGCGACGGGTTGACCGAGTCGATCGCGACGAGGGCGGCGGTCAGCTCGGCGAGCTCGCCCACGCGCTCACGCGCCGAGCGCTGCGTAGACCAGTTCGTAGGCGCGCACGGCGTCCTTCGCCTGCTGCGCGGCCCGCAGCTCCGGCTCGTCGATCTTGGCCGCGATCGAGTCGATGAAGCGCCACTGCAGGACCGACCGCTCGACCGCCTCGACGGCGTCCTCGGTATACGGATAGAGGTCGAAGCCGAGCCGCTCGCCGTTCTCGCCGTAGCGGGCTCGCCGCAGCTCGAGCGCGAGCTCCAGCGTCTCCATGAAGGCCGTCGTGCCCACCATGTTGTCGTCGTCGAACGTGCCCCAGCCGGAGTTGGCGTGCTGGTGCCCGAGCAGTCCCTGCGAGGCGAGCAGCGCGGCGTACTCGGCGAGCGACTCCCCGTTCATCAGCAGGTGCTGCCAGTCCATGTTGACCTTGACGTTCGTGATTCCCCGCCCGCGGAGCGTGTGGATCACGTGGAGCGTCATCCCGATGTTCCGCATCAGGATCTTCATCGCCGGCTCGGAGTTCTTGTGCTCGAGGAACAGCGTCACGCCATGGTCGGAGCACCGTTGCGCGACCTGGCCGACGCCATCGATGAACCGGCTCCACGCTTCGGCGTACGGCGTCTGGAACGGGTAGTTGTAGCCCTCGATCCCGGGCCAGACGATCATCTGCGAGCCGATCTCGCCGCACAGGTCGGCCGCCGCGAGCGCCTCGGCCAGCGCCTCCGAGCGCACCGCGTCGTCCGGCGACGACAGGCCGCCCTTGCCGTAACGCGGGTTGAGGTGCGTCCCGGTCGCGATCGCGTAGATCCCGTGGCCCGCAAGGGCGGCGCGCACCGCGTCGAGGTTGGACTCGGAGAGCTCCTGCGGGTAGTGGAACTCGTAGTCGTCGATCAGCCCCTCGAGCCCGGCGACCGCCCGCTCGACGCGCTGCACCGTCGTCTCGCCCGCGTGTTGCGGCTGGTAGCCGCCCGGCACGAACCGCGTCACCATCGAGCTGAACGCCCAGATGCCGAGGCTCGTCCTCACCCGTCGCTCCCCCGGTAGGTGATCGGTTCCCGCTTGCCGCTCGCCGCCGAGCGGAGGATCGCGTCGGTCACCTCCGCGCAGCGGTAGCCGTCCTCGAACGTCGCGCCGTGCGGCGCCACCGTCCCCTCGCCTGCGATCGCCGCGAGCAGGTGGGCGATCTCGTGCGTGAACGTGTCGCCCCAGCCCACGATGTGGCCTGGCGGCCACCAGTAGCGGATGTACGGATCGTCCGGCTCGGTCACGAGCACGCGAGAGAAGCTGTGGTCGTCGGCGACCTGCAGCTCGTTGAGGCGCTCGACGTCGAAGGCGATCGAACCCTTCGAGCCGTTCACCTCCCACGCGTTGTAGTTGATCCGCCCGCGGGCGAGGCGCGACGCCTCGAGCGTTCCCACGACGCCGTTCTCGAACTCGACGGTCGCGACGAAGTGGTCGTCGACCTCGCGCCCGGGGACGACCGTCCGCACGAGCGCCGAGACGGAGACGATCTCGCCGACGAGGTAGCGGGCGAGGTCGATGATGTGCGTGCCGAGGTCGCCGATCGCACCGAGGCCCGCCTGAGCGCGATCGAAGCGCCAGACGGTCGGGTCCGCGTCCCAGCCCCAGCTCTGCAGGTACGTGGCGCGGAAGTGCACGACGTCGCCGATCGCACCCGACTCGAGGATCTCGCGCGCCCGCCGCACCGCGGGGACGAAGCGGTAGTTGAAGCCGGTCATGTGCTGGACGCCGGCCCGCACGGCCTCCGCCCACATCCGGTGCGACTCGGCCGCGTCCATGCCGAGCGGCTTCTCGCAGAGCACGTGCTTGCCGTTGCGGACCGCTTCGATCGACGGCTCGGCGTGCAGCGCGTTCGGGCCGCCGTTGTCGAACAGCCCGACGCGCGGGTCGGCCACCTGCTCGCGCCAGTCGTTCGTCGCCTCCGCCCAGCCGTAGCGCTCCTGCATGGCGACGAGCGCCTCCTCGTTACGGCCCGAAACGGAGATCAGCTCGGGCTGGAGCGCCGGCTGAGCCAGGTATGCGACCTCGCGGAACGCGCGCGAGTGGGCCTTGCCCATGAAGGCGTAGCCCAGCATGGCGACGCCGATCGTGTCCGCCACCGTGAACTCCGTTACCGGCCGGACTTCACTTGCAGCCTGCGGACGACCGTGTCGAGCGTGACCGCGAGGAGCAGGATCGTTCCCGTCACCATGTAGATCGTGCCCGGGTTGTAGTTGGCCGTGTTCAGCCCATTGGAGACGGTCGCGATCACGGCGCCCCCGATGAACGCGTTCCTGACCTCGCCGCGTCCGCCGAACAGGCTCGTGCCGCCGATCACCGCCGCGGAGATCGCGTCGAGCAGGAGCGTCCCGCCGCCGAAGTTCGTGTCGACCGAGTTGACGTTCGCCGCGAGGATGATCCCGCCGATCGCAGCCATCGCGCTCGAGATCATGAAGACGAGGATCCGGATCCGGGCGACGTTGATGCCGGCACGCCGGGCAGCTTCCGCGTTCCCGCCGACGGCGTACACGTGTCGGCCGAAGGTCGTCCGCTTCGCCAGGTACGTCAGCACGACCAGGAAGACGACGATGATCACGCCGGCCAGCGGCAGGCCGAGCGGGGTGCCCTGGATGGAGGCGCGGTTGCAGACGGCGATCACGCCGAAGGCCGCGACCGCGATGCCGAGCAGCTTCGCGGCGATCAGGCCCGGGTTCTGCACCTTCAGCCCGGCACGCACGGAGCCGACGATGCCGCCAAGCGTCACGAGGGCGTACACCCCCGTCACGCCGGCGGCGATCGCCCACCCCGCCGTGTGCGAGAAGTAGTAGCTGCCCGTGTAGTTGATCCAGCGATCCTGGATGATGATCGAGCCGGGCTCGGCGAGCTTGTAGACGATCACGCCCTGCCAGATCAGGAAGCCCGCGAGGGTGACGACGAACGAGGGGACGCCGATCCTCGCCACGATCGAGCCCTGGACGGCGCCGATCACGATGCAGATCCCGATCGCCAGCGGCATCGCGATCAGCCCCGACATCCCCGAGCCGCTGCTCGTTGGTTTCTGCAGCTCGGCGACCGCGAGCGCCCCGATCCCCGCCACGTAGCTGATCGACAGGTCGATCTCGCCGAGCAGGAGCACGAAGACGACGCCGTAGGCGAGCATCGTCGTGCCCGCCATCTGGATGATGATGTTGCCGAAGTTCTCCGACGTGAAGAAGTTCGTCGCTCGGTAGCTGAAGAAGACGACGATGAAGACGAGCGCGAGGACGATCGGGAGGACGCCGAGGTTGCCGCTCTTCAGGTTGTCCAAGCCGCGGCGCACGAGCGCCTCGACCCCGCTCGCCGAGACCTCCTCGGGCGGCGGGCCTGCGTCCTGGCCGACGACCTGCACGTCGGTGCTCACGAAGCCGCTCCCGTCGCGGTCTGCGGAATGCCGGAGACCTTCGTCGGCATGCCGGCCGTGATCGCCGCGACGACCTCCTGCTGCGTCGTCTGCTCGCGCTCGTAGACGCCGACGTTGCGGCCGAGCCGCAGCACCGTGATGCGATTGGCGGTCTCGAAGACGTCGTGGAGGTTGTGCGAGATGATCACGACCGCCAGGCCCTGGTGCGCGAGCCGCCGCACGAGCTCCAGCACCTGCTCGGTCTGCGCCACGCCGAGGGCCGCTGTCGGCTCGTCGAGGATGACGAGCTTCGAGTTCCACATCACCGCTCTGGCGACCGCGACCGACTGCCGCTGGCCGCCGGAGAGCGTCGCCACCGGCTGCCGGATCGAGCGGATCGTGGTGACGGCGAGCGACTTCATCGTCTCGGCCGTCTTCTGCTCCATGGGCGGCTCCTTCAGACGCTGAAGCCGGTCGTGGGCCTCGCGCCCGAGGTACATGTTCTGGACGACGTCGAGGTTGTCGCAGAGGGCGAGGTCCTGGTAGACGACCTCGATCCCGAGCCTGGCGGCGTCCTTCGGCCCGTGGATGTGCACCTCCTGGCCCGCGAAGAGGATCTCGCCGCTGTCGGCGGCATGCGTTCCCGCGACGCACTTGATCAGCGTCGTCTTGCCGGCGCCGTTGTCGCCGACGAGCGCCATCACCTCGCCGCTCCGGACCTCGAAGTCGACGTCCGTGAGCGCCTGGACGGACCCGAACGACTTGGTGACGTCCCGCAGTTCGAGGAGTGGCGTATCAGTCACGACGAGTGTCCCTCGGGAGAACCCCGGTGGAGGCGCCCGCGTCGGGCGCCTCCACCGCTGGTGGGTCTACTAGCAGTACTTCTTGAACTCGCCGACGCAGACGTCGCTCTTCTTGATGAACTTGTCCGTGTACAGGCGGTTGATGTTCGCCTTCGTGATCATGATCGGCAAGAGCGCGACGGTCGGCTCCTTCTTCGACCCGTTCGGCCGGAACGTGGTCGTCTTCGGCTTCTGGCCCTTGAGCAGCGCGATGGCTGCGGCCGCGGCCGCGCTTGCCTCCTCCGGGACCGGCTTGTAGACGGTGCCGGTCTGCCAGCCGGAGATGATGTATTGGGCACCGCCGACGGTGGCGTCCTGGCCGCTCAGCGGGATCGGGTTCAGATGCTTCGCCTTCAGCGTCGCGACGACGGCGCCGGCGATGTTGTCGTTCGCCGCGACCGCCGCGTCGATCTTGTTGTTCGTCTTGACGAGCATCTGGGCGAAGATCGGCCCGGCGTTCGTGGCGAGCCAGCCCGGCACGAACTGCTGCGGCCCCTTCGTCAGGGTCCCGCTCTTGAAGAGCGGGTTCAGGATGTCGTCGTTCCCGCTCTTGAACCAGAACGCGTTCTGGTCGGTCTGGCCGCCCCAGAGCTCGGCGACGACCGGCTTGCTGCCGTACTTCCCTTCCTTCTTCAGACCGCCGATGACGATGTTCGCCTGCAACCGGCCGACGGTGTTGCCGTTGAACGTGATGTAGGCGGACGCCGTGCCGCCCAGCACCTGCCGGTCGTAGTCGATCGCCTTCCCGCCCTTCGAGGTGAAGGACTTCTCGATCGCCACGGCGGAGCCGGTGTCGAGCGCCGTCTCGATGACCACCTTGGCGCCCGCGGCCAGGCACGCCTGCGCCTGTGCCTTCTGCTTCTGCGGGTCGTTCAACGCGTTCGTGATCGAGGCCGTGACTCCGGCGGCCTTGAACGCCTTGGCGAAGTCCGGAGCGTCGAACTGCACCCAGCGGACCGACGACTTCGTGTCCGGCAGCAGCACGCACACCTGGACGTTCGCCTTCGAGCTCGCAAACGCGGCGGTCACGGCAACTCCGACCGTGACGGCGGCGAGTGCGACGACAGACATGAACTTCTTCACAGCGAAACCCTCCTGGATCGATCTCTGCTTTTCGCGCAGCGCTGCAACGCTACAGGGGAATCGGGCCGCCTTCAATCCTGGCGACGGCTCGTCGATCTGGTCACGTCGATCGGCTGACCTCCTCCTCGGGGGGAAAGGCTGCGAACACGTTCGCGGTCGCCGTCCCGTCACGCCGGCTCACGACGCTGCCTCGTTTCGGGCAAGCCGCCGCTCGCCGACGAGCCAGGGAGCGCCAAGGACCTCCCTCAGCACGAGCGCAGCCGCGCCTCGGACCGCCGCGAGCTCGCCGAGCGCCGACCCGAACACCCTGCACGTCGACCATTCGGCCGAGAGGACGCGCCGCTTCAACGCCTCCTCGACGGCGCCCACGAGCCACGGCGAGAGCGGGCCGAAGCATCCACCCAGTACGACGGCGTCGAGGTCGAAGAGGTTGACGGCGCTCGCGAGAGCGTCGCCCAGCGTGATCCCCGCCAGCTCGAGCTCGGCCAGCACCTCGGGGTCGCCGTCGGTCGCGCGGCGGACGAGCTCGTCCGTCACGCTTCGCGTCCGACCGCCGGACGGGATCGGGATGCCGGCAGCCCGCGCGATCACCTCCTGCCCCACGAGCGTCTCGAGGCAGCCGCGGCTCCCGCACGCGCACACGGCGCCGTCGCGGTCGACGGTGATGTGCCCGAACTCGCCGCCGAAGCCGTGCGCTCCGCGGTGGAGCTCGCCGTCGACGAAGATCCCGGCGCCGACGCCGATCTCGCCGAAGACGCAGATGAAGCTGCGCACGTCGCGGACGCTGCCGAGCCAGCTCTCTGCGAGCGCCGCCAGGTTCGCCTCGTTCTCGACCCGGAGCGGCAGCCCCGGTAGCCGTCTCCGCAGCTCGTCGGCCAGGTCGAGCCGCGACCAGCCGAGGTTGGGGGCCCGCAGGAGCGCTCCGCTCGCCACTTCCACGAGCCCGGGGACGGCGACGCCCGCGCCGACGACGAGGCGGCGCTGCCGCTCGGTCTCCTGGAGGGCCCGCCGCGCCATCCGCGCGAGGCGATCGAGCACCGGTCCGGCGGCGGAGCGGCGGTTGTCGACGAAGACCCTCCGCTCGTAGCGGATCCGGCCGGTCAGGTCCTCGACCGACACCGCCAGGTAGTCGACGTTGACCTCGAGGCCGATCGCGACGGCGACGTCGCCGAGCTCGAGCGTCTGCGCGGGGCGTCCGACACGGCCCGGGCTCTCGTCCTCTCCCGTCTCGCGCAGGAGCTCGAGGTCGATCAGCTCGGCGACGAGGCTCGACACGGTGCCTCTGGTCAGTCCCGTCTCGGCGGCGATCCGCGCCCGGGAGCACCGTCCCGCCGCTGCCACCTGCTGCAGCACGACGCCGAGGTTCGAGCGCCGGACGGTCGTCTGGTCGGAGCGATCGGCCGAGGGGCGAAGTCGATCGAACGTCATCGGGCGAACGTCATCGGGCAGGGCGACCTCGTCGTCGTAGTCGGATGAACCCGGCGGCAGCAGCAGCAGGTTTGTATGGTCGGCGCGCAAACTAAACGGCACTTCACCGAAAGTCAACGGTCGTGCATGGGCCACGCGCTGCCTCGCGTGAGAGTATCGGCCGGGGATGGAAAGTCAACGTCCTGCGGAGTGAGAGGATCGTCCGGTGATCGCCGACGCCCACACGGACCTCCTGCTCGAGCTCGACCACCGCGAGCATCGACTCGGCGAGACCGACGTGTTCGCGCGCACGTGGCTGCCGCTGCTCGAGGCGGGCGGCGTCGCGCTGCAGATCTGCCCCGTCTTCGTCGAGCTCGGCAGGCAGCCGGAGGGAACGCTGCGCGCCGCGCTCGCCCAGGTCACGTCGTTCCACCGCGCGATCAGGGAGAACGCCGACCGCGTCACCGGCGTCCGCAGCGCGAGCGACCTCGCAGCCGTCGAGCGAGGCGAGCGGGTCGGCCTGCTGCTCTCGCTCGAAGGCGTCGAGCAGTTCGGCTACGAGGTGTGGCCCGCGGACGCGTTCTGGGAGCTCGGCGTCCGCATGGCCTCGTTGACGTGGAACCGCCGGAACCCGTTCGCGGACGGCGCAGCCGAGACGGGCGGGCTCTCGCTGCTCGGCACGAGACTCGTCGACCGGCTGGTCGAGCTCGGCGTCGTGATCGACCTCGCCCACGCGTCACCCGGGACGTTCTCGGACGTCCTCGCGCGGCTCGACGGCGCGGCGGTCATGGTCTCTCACGCCGCCTGCCGCGCCGTCAACGACCATCCGCGCAACCTCACGGACGCGCAGCTCGAGGCGCTCGCCGCACACGGCGGGCTGCTCGGGATCATGCTGCACCCGCTCGCGATCGATCCCGAGCGACGCTCGCTGGCACGGGTCGTCGACCACGTCGAGCACGCCATCTCGGTGATGGGCGCCGAGCACGTCTGCCTGGGAGGCGACTTCGTGCAGCGCCTCTCACGCACCGTCCCACACGGCCCGTCGCCGGCCGACGGGCTCATGCCGCCCGGGCTCGACGAGGGGTCCGCGATCGCCGACCTGGCGGGCCCCGAGGACTATCCGGCCCTTATCACCGCGCTCGCGGAGCGAGGCCTGGCGCCGTCGGTCGTGGAGGCCGTCGCGGGGAGGAACCTCCTGCGTTTCCTCAGGGCCGCGCTGCGCTGACCGCCCCCGCAGCGGCGGCACGCGGGCGGGCACAATGGAGCGCGTGAAGATCGGAGTTCTCGGCGGCGGACGTGTCGGCGGCGCTCTGGCTGCGACCTGGCAAGCGGCGGGCCACGAGGTGACCGTCTCGACGCGCGAGACGGTGGCGGAGACCGCGTCGGCGGGCGACGTGCTGCTGCTCGCCGTCCCGGCATCCGCCGCAGCCGACGTCCTCGCAGCAGCCGGCCCGGTCGACGGGAAGGTGCTGATCGACGCGACGAACAACCTCTCGGGCGGCCCTGACGGAGCGACGATCGCAGCGCTCGCGCCCGGAGCTCGAGTCGTGAAGGCGTTCAACACCGCCTTCGCGACCTTCTTCAACGCGACCCCGCCCGAACGGCCGGCCTCGCTCGTGCTGTGCGGCGACGACGCCGACGCGAAGGCGACCGTGTCTGCCCTCGCCCGTGACGCGGGCTTCGAGCCGATCGACGCAGGCGGCCACGAGCAGGCCGGTGACGTCGAGGCCTTCGCCCGCCTCGTGATCCGGCTCGCCTACCGGCAGGGGCGCGGCCCGTTCGTCTACCGCTTCGACGCGCAGTGACCGACCGCCGGGCCTGCTAGAGCAGGCTCGCGCCGATGGCGCCGCCGAGATCTCCGAGCTCCGCGAGGCGATAGAGCGGAGGCTCCTTGAAGAACGTGTGCTCGCGGGCAGCCGCCGCGATCCGCTCGAGCCATGCCGGGCCGAGACGTTCGCCGAGCCCGCCGCCGATCACGACTGCCTCGACGTCGAGGAGCGTCACCGCGGCGCCGATCCCGACGCCGAGCGCCGCGACTGCGCGCAGCAGCAGCTCCTCGGCGACCGCGTCGCCCTGCTCGAGCGCCTTGAGCCAGATGCCGCTCGTCAACCGGTCGCGGCCCCGCTTCTCCATCAGCTCGAACAGGACGGTCTTGCGCTCCTTGGCCCGCTCGCGGGCACGCTCCTCGAGCGCCCCTCGCCCCGCGTAGGCCTCGACGCAGCCGTCGAGCCCGCAGTTGCAGCGCCGGCCCCCCGGCTTGGAGCACACGTGGCCGATCTCACCCGCCGCGCCTCGCCCGTGGAGCATCCGGCCGTCGACGACGAGCCCGCCCCCGACCCCGGTGCCCCAGAACACTCCGAGAAACGACTGGAAGCCGCGCCCGGCGCCAAATCGGCGCTCGGCTTCCACCGCGACACTGACGTCGTTCGCCACCGCGACGGGACAGCCCAGCTCGGCCTCGAGCGACGCCGCGAGTCGGAACGGCCGAGTCCAGCCCCGGATGTTCGAGACCTGCGCGACCGAGCCTCGCTTCGAGTCCACCTTCCCCGGAGCACCCACCCCCACGCGCTCGAGCGCGGGCGTCGCACCCTCGAGGGTCGCAAGCGCGTCGCGCATCGCACCGGCCAGCTCCCGGACGACCGCTCTCGGCCCCCCCATGATCGGCGTCTCGCGCCGCGCCTGCGCGAGTACCTCCGAACCTGCGTCGGTCACGACCGCCTGGATCTTCGTTCCGCCGAGGTCGAGCCCGCCTTTCACGACGCGATGTAGCCTGACGGCGAATGACGGACCAGGCAACCGTGAGCCTCCTCCGCTGGCTCCGCCGGCAGCTCCGACAGCCGACTCCGCTCCGAGAGCGGCTCGAGGCGGCGGTCGCGAGCGACGACCCGAGCGAGGTGCGGCGCCTGATCCCCCGCTTCTCGTTCACGGACGCTCAGCGCCATCACGTCGAGGGCTTGATCGACCGCTGGGAGCGTGCGCGTGCCGGCCGCTGACAACGAGAAGGTCGTCCGCCAGATCTTCGACGCGTTCGCGAGGAAGGACGGCTTCTCGCTCCGCGGGGCGTTCGCGGACGACGCGGTCTGGAGCGTTCCCGGCTCGACCGTCATGTCCGGCACCTACTCCGGCCGCGAGGAGATCTTCCGCTTCCTCGGCCGCCTCCCGAAGGAGACCGGCGGGACGTACGGCTCGCAGCTGATCGACGTGCTCGCCTCGGACGAGCGGGCCGCTGCGCTCTACCGCGCGTCGGGCGAGCGAAACGGCCGCCGCCTCGATCTCGAGCAGGTGCTGCTCTTCCGCTTCCGGGACGGGCTCATCCGCGAGGTGCTCGCGCTGCCGAGCGATCAGGTCGCGTTCGAGGAGTTCTGGAGCTAGCCGCCCCAGTCTGCGTCGCGATCCTGCGCGCCCAGGACGTCCAGGACCGTCTCGATCAGCCGGCCCGAGGAGAGCACGTGCTCGCGCGCGAGCACGCGGGCAGCCGCCGCGCTCCCGGCGGCGATCGCCTCGCGGATGGCCCGGTGCTGGAGGTCGTTCTTCGCGTACAGCTCGTCGACCCCGGCCCTCGCGCTCCACACTCGGCTGCCGAGGAACGTGCGCCGCGCGCCCTTCGCGAGCCGCTCGACGAGCGGCATGTTCGCGGCCGCGTAGACCACGTCGTGGAAGGCGTAGTTCGCCTGCATCCACTCGACGAAGAGCGAAGCGTCGCGCGTGTCGCCCCGCACCGCCTGGTCCCGGAGCTCGAGCGTGAGCGCGGAGAACCGCTGCTCGGCGGCATCGAGTGCGTCGAGGTCGGCCGGCGTCATCCGTGGCGTCGCGACCTCGGTCGCGAGCGCCTCGAGCTCGGCGCGGA
>Ga0187780_10003964_pt1 | contig 11096 bp, 11 predicted proteins | sample 1015_Q2_SP10_20__FD_132429 | JGI IMG/M metagenome (GOLD analysis project Ga0187780, IMG submission 132429) | Tropical peat soil microbial communities from peatlands in Department of Meta, Colombia - 1015_Q2_SP10_20_MG | ecosystem: Environmental > Terrestrial > Soil > Wetlands > Peat | place...
CTGGTTGCCGCAGGCGAGGCGCACTCCTAGACTAGTTTGACGGCGGCATCGATCGCGGGCGCGGCGGGACACCACCAGCGCCCCGGCTCACATCCCGGGCTTCGAGCCTTCAGGGGCAATGATTGACATGAGGAGAGCTGCCAGTCTCCTTGGCATCGCGGCGGCGACAATGTCTGCCTTCGCGCCGACGTCGCTGCCGGCGCAGCCCTCGCCCGCCCGCCCTGCGTCCACCGGGGCATCGACTTCCCCGGACGCTCGCCCCGACGGGTCGGTGCCGCGCCTGCGCAACGGCAAGCCCGATCTGAGCGGCTTGTGGGCGAATCCGTATACGCCGGACATGGCCGCGACAGGCACGGTGCTCGATCCGAGCACCCGCCAGCCGCTCAAGGTTTCAGGCGCGGCTCTGCCGGATGCCAAGCCCGCGGCGATCGGCGGCGGGCAGCGCACCTTCGACCTGCCGTACACCGAGTGGGGCCTCAAGCGCTGGAAGGCCTACGACCCGGTCCACGACGGCGACTATGCGGGAAGCTGTCTGCCCTTCGGCATGTCCCGCAACATCAATTCACCGCACGGACTGCAGATCGTGCAGAACGACACCTCGGTCGCGCTGCTCTTCGAGCAGAACACCTGGTTTCACTGGGTACCGACGAACGGCATGAGGTGGCCTGTCGACTTGCCGCCGTCCTGGAACGGCGTGTCGACCGGCCGCTGGGAGGGCGACACCCTGGTCATCGAGACGACCGGCTTCAACGGCTACACGCGACTCGATACGGCAGGTCACCCACACAGCAAGCAGCTGAAGCTGATCAACACGTTCACGCGAGTCGACGCACGCACCCTCAGGCACACGGTCACCGTGCACGACCCCAAGGCCTACACCCGGGACTGGATGAACGTTCGCGTCTGGCACATCAAGCCGGCAGCGGACGTCATCATGGAATACTCGTGCGAGGAGAATAACCTCGACAATCTCCTGAGCGGTGCGATCAAGCCGTGGAAGCCGCCTGAGAATGAGGACGAGGACTGAGGAGGAGCGGCAATGGTGAGCAGAATCTGCATCGCTCTCGCGGCCTGCGTCATCGGCATCGGATCGCCCGCCGCGTTGCCCGCGCATCACTCGACTGCCGCGGAGTTCGACAACGAGAAGCCGATAACCTTCACGGGCACGGTCAAGAAGGTCCAATGGATGAATCCGCACATCTACACCCACGTCGAGGTCAAGAGCGCGAACGGAGGCAGCGTCATCTACCGCGTCGAGGGTGGACCGCCCAACGCGCTCTATCGCCAGGGCTGGCGCATGGACACCCTCAAGGTGGGCGACACGGTGACGGTGACGGGGCTTCGCGCGAAGAATGAGGCCTCGATGCACGTGGGGCAGGCCACGATCACAGCCGCCGACGGCAAGCGCGTCTTCGTCGGCACCGCACCGGCGCGCGCGGCTGCGCAGCCCTGAAGAATCCGGCTCTCATGACACGAGGGAAGCATATGAAAGCAATGCGTCACGCGGTTTCGAGCACTCTTCTCCTCGCTGCGATCGCGCCGGTACACGCGCACCACTCCGGGGCGATGTTCGACGCGCAGAAGACCCTCACCCTTCAGGGCACCGTGAAGGCCTTTCAGTGGTCGAATCCGCATTGCTGGATCCAGCTGCTCGTGCCGAAGGACGGGGGTACCGAGGAGTGGAGCGTCGAGATGGGCTCGACCACGGAGCTGTATCGCAGCGGCTGGCGCCCGCGCACGCTGCAGGCGGGCGAGAAGCTGACCGTTGTCGTGCACCCCATGCGCGATGGATCACCGGGCGCCCAATTCCTCTCCGCCACCGGGCCGGACGGCGCACCGCTGGGCAAGCCGAGGTCGGGGAACGCGTCATGAGAGGAACGACTTGGCTCGGCGTGCTGTTGGTGCTCGTCGCATCGCTGGCGGACGCTGCCCCCAACTCAGCTCAGCGGGTTCGCGCCTTTGCGCGACTTCCCGACTGGACGGGTTTGTGGGAGACGGCGTCCTCGAAAGCCATCACCAACCCTGGCGGCCGTTCCGAACTCGACACCCCTGGGGGGGGTAGGTCCGCTCAAACTGGTGGGGCACCCTCCGTACAACCCCGAATGGGAACGCAAGTACCGGGCCGCGCTCGGTCCAGGCAAGAGCGCGGTAGCGGATCTCTTTAAGGGCTGTGGCCCCGGCGCGCCGGCATACGTCCGGAGCTTTCCCAACATCATGGAGGCGCCGATGGTCTTCCAGGTCGTCGTGACGCCGGAGGAGACGCTGTTCGTCATGGACCACGGCGAGGTGCGGCACATCTATACCGACGGCCGCAAGCATCCGGCCGAGGAAGATCTGTGGCCGACGCCACTCGGCGACTCGGTGGGACACTGGGACGGTGAGACACTCGTGATTGATACGGTGGCACGGACGCCCGGGCCCATCACAATGTTCAGTCCGGCCGCCGAGCTCGGCGAGCAGGCGCACTTCACCGAGCGCGTGCGCCGCATCGACAAGAGCACGATGGAGGATGAGCTGACCATCGAGGATCCACAGCGCTTCCTGCACCCCTGGACCGTGACGTTCCGCTATACCCGCGCGGCGGACCTCAACCGCTTCATCCCCTACGACTGCGAGGCCGACCGAAATCCCGTCGAGAACGGCAAGCTCACGATCCGTCCGCCTTGAGTGCGGACTCAGTAATTCGCAGCCGCGCGCACGGCGCTCGCCGGCTTGTCGAGATCGGCGAGCAGCTCCGGCTCGACCACGGCGAAAGCTGTCGTACCGTACGACAGCAACCGGTCGTGGAAGTCACGCAGGCTCGCGCGCTCGCCCATCCGCAGCATGTAGCTGCCGAGCAGCATCTGCAGCTGCTGGCGGCCCGCGGTGTAGGCCACCACCTGACCCGGGTTGGTGGCGATGCCGGCGACCGCCTGCTGGGCGGCGAGCTTGCTGTAGCTCGTCTGCTGCGCGAAGAAGTCCGCCGCGCGCTCGTAGGTCCACTCGCCCGAGGCGAGCCGTGAGTCGACGATCATGCGCGCGCCACGCACGCGCTCCCAGCGTGCCGCCTGCAATCGCCCGTCGAGATTGGCGCCGAACAGCCCCAGCCGCACGAACATCTCCTCGCCGTAGTACGCCCAGCCCTCCGCGAACGCCCCGCTGATTTGGATCTTGCGGATGAAATCCGGATGCCGCTTGGCGATCGAGAGCTGCAGGAAGTGTCCCGGCATCGCCTCGTGCGCGGCGGTTGAGAGAATGCGGTCGCGGTCGAAATCCTGGTTCATGTCGAGCCGGGCGGCAGCCTCGGCCAGCGAGGTCACGGGCGTGATGAAGTAGTAGCCCCGGCCGGAGGGGGAGAAGAGCCGCGGCGGGTTCATCGACGCGCCGGGCAGCACCGGCCGCAGAAACGGCGGGGTTTCCATGACCCTCATGGTTCCCAGCCAGTCGGGAATGGTGACGACCTCGTTGTCGATCACGAACTTGCGCAGCTCCGCAATCCGCTCGCGGTAGTAGTCGATCAGCGCCGCGCCGCCCGGTGCCATGCCGCCGCCGCTCGCGGCGCCGAACGGCCGGGAGTCGCGCTTGGACAGCAGCGTGAGCCAGGCTTCCTCGGCCCAGCCGTGCGCGAGCTCCGCCTCACCCATCCGCTCGAGCTCGGCAGCGCTGAACGGCAGCAGCTGCTCCTCGTGCAGCATTCGCTCGTAAGCCTCGCGTCCCAGCGAATAGTTCTCCGGCCAGCTCTCGACGTGCGCGTCGATGTAGGCCTTCGTCTGCCCGATCGCCGCCAGGGCTGCGTCACGCGCGCGGATGAACCGGGCACGCGAGCGTGCATCCGAGGCGAACTGGGCGTTCGCGGCCTCGGTCAATGACCCGTTGAGGAACTCGCCCGCACCGGCGAGCTCGCTGCTGCCCACGACGCCGTAGAGGTGGCCCGGGGTCGTGACCAGATGAGCGGCCGCCCTGATATAGGCCGGCGCCTTCTCCAGGCGCGTGATGATGTCGAGCCAGGCGCCGCTCAAGTCCCGGGCCGTCGCGCCGTCCTGACCCACGATCGGCAGATACTCGAACTGCGTAAAGATGGCCTGCACGATGCTGTTTGCGGGCAGGCTGTAGTCCTTGCGGTCGACCTGGTAGATGAGAAGCGCGTTGAGCTGCGCGGCGAGCTGTGCCGCGAGCAGCTTGGCGTCGTCGCGGTCGACCAAGGAGGTGCTCGAGTCGAAGCCCAGGGTAATCGCGCCCAGCTGCTGCTGCCACGCCTTGAGGCGCGCGATGTAATCGGCGCGCAGCATCTCGCTGGGCGCCTCGAGCTCTGCGTCGTGACCTGCGATACCGAGTGCCGTCGCCTGCAGCGGATACGTGCGCGCCGAGGTGTAGATGAAGTCCTGGGCAAGACTCACCAGGCTCGCGTGCGGCGAGGACTGGGCCGGGCTCCTCAGCGGCATCGCGGCCGCGAGCGCGGCGCAGGCGATGCCTGCCAATCGCTTGTGCATGGGTCACTCCGTTGAGCGCTACACGCCGGGCGCCATGACCGGGTCGTGGTTCGGGGGCAGGGGATTCTAGTCCTTTGCCAGCCGCAACTCGCGTTGCACCCGCCGATTGCTTAAGATGCCCCGGGTAGACGGAGATGGCATTCCTCCCCGAACCGCCGTAAGGCTAATGATGCCTACTCGCCGAGTCATCGGAGCAGTAGGCCCTTCTTCAGCACGCTGCGCTCCCCTCGGCGACCTGTGGTCCTCATCGGGTCCGGAGGGTCTATGACCGAGATCTATGGCCTCGCGACGCTGTGGCTGGGCCTCGCCTTGATGGCGACGCTGCTGTCGATCTGGCTGCGCATCGCAACGGCCATGTCGGAGATCATCGTCGGCACTGTCGCGCAGCTGATCATCGGTGCTGCACTCGGGCCCACGGTGCTGGGCACGGACCAGACGTGGGTCAGGTTCCTGGCGAGTACCGGCGCCGTCATCCTCACGTTCCTGGCGGGTGCCGAGCTCGACCCGCACGTGATGCGGCGCGAATGGAAGCAGGCGACGGTGGTCGGCCTGGTGGCCTTCTTCGCGCCATTCCTGGGCTGCGCCACCGTCGCGCGGTTCGTCCTGCATTGGGGCACGGATGCCAGCTGGCTCGCCGGCATCGCGCTGTCCACGACCTCCGTCGCCGTGGTCTACGCCGTCATGCTGGAGTTCGGCTTCAACCGGACCGAGTACGGCAAGATCGTGCTCGCCGCCTGCTTCGTGAACGATCTCGCCACGGTGCTCGCGCTCGGGCTCAAGTTCTCGCCATTCACGGGCCGTACCGCGGTGTTCGTCGGCGGCAGCGCGGCTGCATTCATCGTGCTGCCCATGATCATTCCCGGATTCTTTCGCCGCTACGGCGGGCGCCCGTCCGAGCTCGAGACGAAGCTGCTGCTGCTCGCGCTCTTCGGCCTCGGCGCGCTGGCCCTGTGGGCGGACAGCGAGCCCGTGCTCCCGGCCTACGTCCTCGGAATGATCCTGGCGAGCACCGTGGGCCGGGACCACGCGCTGGTGCGCCGCCTGCGTACCCTCACCTTCGGGCTGCTGACGCCGTTCTACTTCATCCGCGCGGGATCGTTCGTCTCGGTGCCTGCGCTCCTCGTCGGCGTGTGGATCCTGCTCGCTCTGCTTGCGGGGAAGATGGTGACCAAATTCCTGGGCGTCTACCCGATCACGAAGATCTTCAAGTCCCCGACCAAGGAGGCGATGTACACGACGCTCCTCATGTCGACGGGACTCACCTTCGGCAGCATCTCGGCGCTGTTCGGTCTGACCCACAAGATCATCACCCAGCAGCAGTACTCCTATCTGATCGCGGCGGTCATCGGCAGTGCGATCGTGCCCACCCTGATCGCGAACGCCTTCTTCCTGCCGCGACATCTGCTCGACTCGCCCGTGACTTCCGCTGCCGCGGAGCCGCCGCTCGGCGCCGAGAACACCCGATAGAGGTAAGCGTCATGTTCAAGAAGATCCTGCTCGCCTTCGATGGCTCCGAGCCCGCCAAGAAGGCCTTTGACCGGTGCCTGGAGATGAGCCGCAGCTTCGGGGCGCAGATGCACGTCGTGGCCGTCGTGCGCCCCCCGGAATTCGCCGAGGAAGTGGAGACCAAGGCGCTGATCGAGACCGGGCGCAATCAATACAGCGCGCAGCTCGAGCGGCTCAAGAGCCTGGCCGACGCGGCGGGGGTTCATCTCACCGCACAGACGCGTGTGGGTCATCCTGCCGAGCAGATCATCGCCGCGGCCGAGGAGTGGCAGGCGGATCTGATCGTGACCGGACACCGTGGCAGGGGGCTCTTCGAGCGCTGGCTGCTGGGCTCCGTCTCGCGCCTGGTGATCGCGTACGCTCACTGCGCAGTGCTGGTGATCCGATAGCGCATCCCGGGCTCGCGGCGAGCGAGCCTCGCCGTCAGTCGTCGGCGCGGATTGAGTACCCGGGAACTGAAGAGGCCGACGATTTGATCCCGCGGCGGGGCGCTACTTTTTTGCCGCGGGCGCAGCGGGCGGCTGGCCGTCCGAATTCCAGGTGTCCCGCACGTAGAGCCACTTGCCATCCTTCTTCCGGGACACCGACAGGTACTTTCCGGAGTCGACGATGTGCCCGGACTTGTCGACCACGGTGAAGGTGCCCGACGCCCAGCCCATGCTTCCGGAGACCCCGCCAGCGGGATTGGCGCCGAGCTTGAAGGCGACGCCCGCTTTCTCGGACTCCGCGATGTCCCTGACAAAGAAGGCACGGATCGCCGCTCGTCCGTGCACGGGCGCCGAGCCGGGCGGCAGGAGCACCGCGTGCTCGTCGTAGAGGCTGGCGACGGCCGCGGCATCGCGGCCGTTGTACGCGCTCACGAAGGCCTCATCGGCGGCGTGCAGTGCCGCGAGATCCGCTGCGGAATCGGCAACCGATGAGTTGATGCCGCACAGTACGAGCGCGGCGACACTGCCCCAGAGAGCCATCGCCTTCTTGAATGCGATCATGCGAGACCCCTTCCTTATTATCGGCGCTGAGTGCCGGCCCACGGCGGACGAGTCTACTGACGGCTCCTCCGATCCGCCACCGGAGTGCGACTCGCGTCGCGTCCGCGAGCACACCGACGTGCTGCGCTGTCTTGCGGGTGCGCGTGCGGAGTACCATACGGCCGGCAAGGATTGGCGCGCCCGCTGCCATCGGAGACGAGATATGCCCGTCGCAGTCACGATTGTCCTGCTGGTGTTCTGGGTCGTACTCGCGTACCGAGAGCTTCAGCGAGGTGATCTGCTGCTCGCCGGCGTGTTTCTGCTGGTCGGCATCGTGCTGACCGTCTACCGGTATCGCGCTGCCGTGAAGCGCACCGAGGAAGTGAATCTGCGCGGGCCGCCCAAGGATCGGTAATTTCGGGCGCGGCCAGACAATGCAAGACACCGACACCGTCGGGTAGGTGTTTGTACGGCGGCCCGCATGGGTGAGTGCTGATACCATCGGGCCAAACTCCGGGCTGATGCCGCTGCGTCAGTGAAGAGAGGGGGTATCGTCATGGCCGTGAACGCGGAAGTCACCAAGCTCGCGGATCTGCCCGAGTCATCGAGGGTCGCAGACACCGGATATCCCCCGGCAGTGCAGGCGTGGTACTGCGTGTTCGCCCTCGCGCTCGCGGTGATGGTCAACTTCCTCGACCGCGGCATCCTCACGCTGCTGGTCGAGCCCATCAAGCACGACCTGAAACTCACCGACGTGCAGATGAGCCTCATCATGGGCTTTGCCTTCACGTTCTTCTACGCCGTGCTCGGGCTGCCGATCGCGCGGCTGGTCGACCGCAAGAGTCGCAAGCTCATCATGGCCACCGGCATCACCATCTGGGGCGTGATGACCATGCTGTGCGGGCTGGCGACCAACTTCTGGCACCTGTTTCTCGCGCGCATGGGTCTCGGCGTCGGCGAGACCACGAGCGGCCCCTCGGCATACTCGCTGCTCTCGGACTACTTCCCGCCGCATCGCCTGCCGCGTGCCATCTCGTTCATGCAGGTCGGCTTCGTGCTCGGAAACGGGCTCGCCCTGATTCTCGGCGCCGTGATCATCGATTTCGTCGCCGGCCATCCGGACCTGACGCTGCCCCTGGTCGGGAAGCTGCGCGGCTGGCAGATGGTGCTGATGCTGGTGGGCCTCCCGGGGCTCCTCGTTGCCGCCATCATGGCGAGCGTGCGCGAGCCGCCCCGGCGCGGCGGCGCGCAGATCGAGCCGACCCCGATCGGAGAGGTCTTCGGCCTGATCCTGCGCCACAGGCTCGTGTACCTGCCGCTCTTCATCGGCATGGGTCTGCGCTCGGCCCAGATGTTCGGCCTGAGCATGTGGGGCGCCGCCTTCTACGGACGCACCTTCGGCTGGTCACCCTCGCAGGTGGGGTACATCTCGGGCCTGAGCGTATTCATCGCCTGGCCGATCGGCATCTTCATCGGCGGCTGGTTGGCGGAGCATTATTGGAAGAGGGGCGTGCACGACGGCAACGTGCGTGTCGTGGTGCTGAGCACACTGGTGTCGGTGCCTGCCGGCATCGTCGGCCCGCTCATGCCCAACGCCTGGCTCGCCGTCGGGTGCCTGCTGTTCGCGACGATGACCTCGATGATACCGGCCGCGGCCGAGAACGCGGCGGTTCAGACCGTGACGCCCAACCGGCTGCGCGGGCAGATGACGTTCCTGTTCCTCTTCATCATGAACGTCGTCGGCATGGGCTTCGGCCCGACCGTCGTCGGCGCGCTGAACGAGTACTTCTTCGGCGAAGCACACATCGGGGTATCACTCGCCACCGCCGGTGCGCTCCTCGGGATCCCGGCGAGCTACGTGTTCTGGCGCGGCCTCAAGCCCTACGGCCTCGCCATTGCCGGCGGCAAGCCGCTCGAGTAGCGCAACGCTGCGCTCCTCAGGGCGCGCGGCAGCTGAAGCTCGCAGCATCGGCCGTGTCGCCGGAGCCCTGGTATTTGGCGACCTGCGGATAGGGGCACGCGGGCCGCGAGAAGCCTTTGGCCGGCGCGCGCTGCGCCCCCGGCGGGCCGGCGGGTGGGAGGGCGGGATGCACAGCCGGCAGCGCCCCCGGCGCCTCACCCTTCTCCGCCCAGTTCTCGAGCGCGGTAACCCAGTCGATCGCGTACGCGCCCTCACCGCCCGAGCAGTGATCCATGCCTGGTATCAGATAGAAGCGCACGCTGCCCTGGGTCCGCTTCTGACCGAGCTTCGCAACGACGCTGTCGTAGTAGTTCACCGAGTTGCCGTACGGTATGAGCCCGTCCGTCGTGCCGTGATAGGTGATGAGCTTGCCGCCGTGCGCGATGAACTTGCTCAAGTCGGGATCCATCGCCGCCGCGGCGCCGCCGTCGAGCTGATCGGCGCGCGCAAGATCGGTGTCCGGATTGAAGCTTGCGGGATTCCAGCTGAGATCGTGGACCACGACGTTGCGGAAGTAGTTGGTGCCGATGCTGAACTGCGGTGAGGCATAGGCCGCCCACAGCGGCTCGCTGCCCGCTCCGGTGCCGGGCATCAGCGTCTTGCCCGTGCTGCTCACGACACCCTGATAGATGCGCTTCGCCGCGGCCACCTCGGAGGCGCTGAGACACTGGCTCGAGGCGGCGCCCTTGCACTCAATGCTCGCCGGATCGAACGGACATTTCGCCGGTTCGCCGATGACGCGGTCCTTGACGCCATCGAGCGCATCGCACTCCGCGATCGCGGCTTCCTTGAGCAGGCCGAGCTTCGGGACCCCGAGGCCGTCGGGGCCCATGTTGCGCTGGATCTGGATGCTGAGCGACATCAGCGGTGACCAGTTGCTGGCCGGCGAGCCCGCGATGATCGCATCGTAGTCCGCGGGGTAGCGCTGCGCCTCCTTGAGGCCCTGTCGCCCACCCGTCGAGCAGCCGACCCAGTAGGATTTCTTGGGTGCCTTGCCGTAGCTGCCCGACGTGATGGCCTTGCCGGCCACCGTGAGCTCGTGAACCGCCCGGTAGGCATAGTCGGTCATCTTCTCCGGATGACCCACGGCCCAGGAGAAATCGCCCCCGGCGCCCTGATGCCCGGTGTCGGTGTTCGCAACCGCATAGCCGCGCGTGAGAGGATCGATCAGCGACGCGAGCACGATCGATCCGGCCGCGCCGCCGTTGCCGGTCTGCATGAACTTGCCGTTCCAGCCGGACAGGGGAAGCCACATCTCAAAGCGGATATCCGAATCCGCCGTCGGATGGATCGAGCCGGCCATCCGGCAGAACGCCGGCAGCTTCGAAAGGTCCGGCGGCGGGCCGAAGCCGCCCGGGGGCAACTTGAGCGTGCCCGCAGCGACAGTCTCGACGCTTGCAATGCTGGTGTGATCGACCTTCAGCGCCTTGAGCGCATCGCAACTGAGCGGCTCCGCTTTCGAGCCAGCGGCGCCCGCGGCTGTCGCACCCAGCACGCTCACCGCGAGGATCAAGCTCGATGACAGCAGCAGGTTCTTCATACTGCCCCCTCGTTTTACGTTATTGCCACACGCTCGCGCACCGTAGCACAGGCTGTGCGCTCGCGTCGCTTGCATGGAATCGCGCACCCTGAGCGGCGTTCTCAGTGACACAGCAGCTGCCCTTCCTTCAGCTCACAGCCATCCGGCGGCCCGTAGTGCTGCCAGAAATCCACGAGATTCAGGTTCTGGACGAGCGTGTTGAAGCGCGGATCCTGTCGCAGCCCGCGCATGTCAGCGCCCCACAGGTTGATGTCCCAGCCCCTGTTGAGCGTCTCGGTGTTGACGCGCGCGATCAGCGCGAACGCCTCATCACGGGCACCCAGGAGCTCGAGCAGGTGCATGAACTCCGGGACGATGATCTCATTGAGGCTGGCCGCCGTGAGCCTGCGGGTCAGCCCCGTGAGGGCATGCGCAGCTTCCGGCCGCTTCGCGGGCTCGCCGAGCGCGAGGTAGGCAAGCCGCACCGTCTGGCCACCGTCGATGCTGCGGATGTCGACCGGCAGCGCATCCGCGACGTACGCGCCGGCCTGCGCGTAGCGACCTTCGCGAGCGGCGACCTCGGCGAAGAACGGCGCGAACTGCTGTGGCGCCGCCCCGAGCTGAATCGCCTGATTGGCGTACCTGACGGTGTCCTCGTTGGAGCCCTGCAGCGA
>Ga0187780_10003965_pt1 | contig 11095 bp, 9 predicted proteins | sample 1015_Q2_SP10_20__FD_132429 | JGI IMG/M metagenome (GOLD analysis project Ga0187780, IMG submission 132429) | Tropical peat soil microbial communities from peatlands in Department of Meta, Colombia - 1015_Q2_SP10_20_MG | ecosystem: Environmental > Terrestrial > Soil > Wetlands > Peat | place...
GCACGGCCCGAGCCCGGAACCAGCGATAGGCTCCACTAGATCCGCGCAGACGGTATTCCGACTCGTAGTTGTCACCGGAGCGGACGCAGAGGTTCCACTCCGCGATTGTTCGCTGACGGTCATCCGGGTGAACGTAATCCAACCAGCCGAAACCCTTGGCCGAGCCTGCGGGAGCTGCGGTGTATTCGTAGAATCGGTCGCTGATATAGTCTCTGGCTCCATCTTGCCGCCGACTGAAGATGATGTCAGGAGCGGTCTGCAAGATGGCGTCGAGCTCCTGATTCTTTTGTCTGAGCTGGCTATTGAGCCTTTGCAGCGCTTCCGCCCTTCTATCTAGTTCCTCAGTCCGCTCGGTCACGCGCTTTTCTAACTCCCGATTCAGGCGCTCCAGCTGGCGCGTTTTGCGATGAAGTTCGGCGAATATGGTGACCTTAGCTCGCAGTAATTCGGGAACCACGGGAACGGTAATATAATCCACCGCTCCCCGCTGATACCCCTTGATTCGGTCCAAGTCCGTCAGGTGCACTCCGGAGATAAAGATGATCGCAGTCCTTTGGAACCGTGGATGCTGGCGAATGATATCCGCCAATGCAAAGCCATCCAGGTCCGGCATGCTGACGTCCATCAATACGACAGCAACGTCGTTTCTAAGCAGCACCTCCATCGCATCGGTGGCGGAACTCGATCGGATGAGATTTTCCCCCAACTCCTTCAGGATAACTTCATAAGTGACCAGCTTGGCCGGCTGATCATCCACCATCAGGATGTTGACCTTTTCTTCGATATTCATTTCTACCCCGTTGCCACTGCTTGCGGTCCGAAGTGCCGCTTGCTAGCTCTTGCGGTCACGCAATCATGGGCAGCTGCGCCTGAACAGAGCCCCTCCCGACTCGGTCATCATAATGCCCTTCCAGTCTTGCGGTCTTGGCCAGAATCAGGCCCATGCCGCGGCAGGAGGCCGCAGGCCTCCGCCACTTCAAGCTTGGCAACCGCGAACCCTAGCGCACCGGTTACCGTAATTGGGAAATATGCGATAACCGTGCCCAACCCAAGATGTGGAGAATGGCGCTCGCCATCGTGCCAGAGTTAATTATCAGAAAACTGGCACACATTCTCTACAGTTCTTACTGTAGGGGCAGGCTACGTGTAGACAGCCGGAGAGAGGCGCGCAAGCCCCATCAGTCAGGGCCCATCCTTTGCAAGTTTTGGGACACTCGGTTCCGGGTGCCCAGTCGAGACAGCGCCTACCGCCCCCCTTCCAAATGCCATGGACAGACCCATCAGCCGCTACCGCTCCTTATGGAGCAATGAATCCGCAATGATGTAGGGAACAAACACCTTCGCCCACGGACATCAGACGGTGAGGTTCGCGGGACTGGCGACAGGTGGATCGGTCACCCACCTGTGCCTCGATCCGCGTGCTGCTAGTAGCCGATATGTTTACCAGAATCGCTAGCATCGTGTTAACGGCTTTGTGCTTGTGCGTGGTGCGGTCGAGTCTTGTGGGGGCCCGGATTCTGAGTTGCGTTGGCGAGCCGACGAGACGACGAAGAGTGGAACCTGCCGATTGGCGAGAACCTTCTGCTGAGTCCGGACGAAGGGTTGGATATCCTCGCAGCAGCTCTCGACACTCGGCATCGACTTACCGATGAGCGTGACTGTTCCCATTTGGTGCATGCACTGTATCAGCGGGCTGGCTTTCCCTACCCTTATTCGAAATCTCGAGAACTTTACGCCGGAATCGAGCAATTTCAGGCTATCGCGCAGCCACAGCCGGGAGACCTGATCGTTTGGTGGGAACCTGTGGAGATCATTGTGAGTTCGACAAAGCGCTCTTTCTCTAGCGCGTTAGGTTCCGGACGTGGCGTGGAGAGATATGATTCGTCCGACTGGAGGCAGCGGGGTCGGCCTAGATTCTTTCGCTACCTCAAGGACTCACCTAGCCTCGCAGCCCGGCGACATTGTCGGAATAAGTGCGGTGGCGACCACTTGCCTATCGCCCTACCCGAAAATTGACAAGGCATTAGGGCATTCCCCGGATTCCCCACAGGAACCTACCCGCGCAAACTAGCGTGACAACCGAAAGGAGACCACATGGCAGGAAAGAACACGGCGGTATTCGGAATCTACTCGCAAAGGTCAAACCTGGAATCTGCGCTCAACGAATTGAAGGTTGCAGGGTTCAGGCACGAGGACATTTCTGTCCTTTTCCCCGATAACTTGGGCTCGAAAGAGCTCGCAACCGTGAAAACTACGAAAGCACCAGAAGGCGCTACAGCCGGTGCCGGCTCGGGTGCCGTGATAGGAGGGGCATTAGGTTGGCTTGCGGGCATTGGAGCTCTGGCAATTCCAGGAGTGGGACCCTTAATCGCGGCTGGACCGATCGTGGCGGCTCTGGCCGGCGTTGGGGCCGGCGGCGCGGTGGGCGGCATCGCCGGCGGCTTGGTCGGCTTAGGAGTGCCAGAGTATGAAGCCAAGCGCTACGAGGGCCGCATCGTGAAAGGAAGTATTCTGCTGTCTGTACACTGTGATGATTCGAAATGGGTCAAACAGGCCAAGCAAGTGCTGGAGGCAACCGGAGCTGAAGACGTCGCCTCAAGCAGCGAGGCTTCAGCGGACTACGGCCAAAGCGACCGCCCAAGACCGGCCACCGGGACCCACGGTGACTAACCGGTAAGGAGGTTCTACCGATGAGCCCTGGTGGTGGTTCAGGAAGAGCACCGCCAGGGCTCTGGCTACCGGCCAAGGGTCTGAGCATGTCTGCTGGTTTGCACGCGGATACGCCGGCCGTTTTGTGATCGTGGTTGCCCCACGCCACCGTGCTAGGTTGTTGCGCGAGATTTCAACACCGAATGCGACCAAAAACTGTGGAGCGATACCGGCTGGAAACTCTTTCCCCTTGTTATCACAACTTGTTTGGCGAATGCTCCTGGCGATGAATGCCGCTGGTCCGATTGAGAACTATTCCGGAACTTTCCCGTCGCCGTCCAGGGCAATGTCTTTTACCTGTTGATTGATGACTCGATGAGGAGACAGCGCTTTCAACTCAGCTATGGCTGCAGCATCTTCCTGAGAGAGATACCCTAACCGCCCGATCGCTCTTGCCTTCCTCCGACTGTAACTTTGTCTGGAAGTAGATACGACTTAATGGAGACATCGCGATGAACTCTGATCAATGGCAGGGAAAATGGAAACAGGTAAAGGGCTCGGTCAAAGAGCGTTGGGGCAAGTTAACGGACGACGATCTTGAGGTCATAGCGGGACGACGTGACCAATTGGCGGGCCGGGTCCAAGAGCGATACGGCATTGCCAAGGAAGAAGCTCGCAAGCAAGTGGAAGAATGGATGCGGATGCAGGAGTCCTACGCTCGGGTTGAGGAGACAAGCAAGGCAAGCTGAAACGCGCGACGTTTGGCAAATCGCGGGAGCCGAGCTCTCGGCTCCCGTCTTCGCACCGAGTACCCAATCGAGCTACATCGGCGCCTCTTCGACCTTCTGAGCACCCTTCTCTATCTCCTTGGCAGCATCCTTAGTGCCCCTTCTTCACGCCCAGCATTCTGCGCAGGATCTGCAGTCGCGGCGCCTAGCCCTGGATCCTTACTTTCCGGTAGCAGCCTTCTTGGTTTCCTTCCCAGTGTCCTTGGCAGCCGCTTCGGCGTCCTCCTGCGCGAACACCTCACGCTAGTTAAGACACGATCTGTCATTAGTGACAGTGTGGCCTAATCCCGAGCTCTTCATAAACTGATTGCAGTTGCGTTTCCGAAATGGAGGAGTCGTAGGGACAAAGTTTTCACCGAGGAGAAAGCACTATGAAGAAAGGGCAATTCTGACGATACTCGATATGACGCACGCTCGGAGGATGTTCTTTCGATGGGCAGTTCTCGTTGCCTTCACCTGCCCGATGGCCTATGCACAAGATACCCAATTTCTGCCGGAAGTGGATGCGCATCTCACCGTGAAATCCAATTTCCGAGCATACCTCCAGGCCAAGGACGATCGAGACGGCGGCGACCCCGTGCAATTTACCTTCGGCCCCAGCATTGAGTTGTATCTGCCCCCATTGCTCCGGCTTAAGCGGGTGACGGTGTTTGACTTGGATGATGCAAAATCGAGACTAGTAGTCCTCGAAAGCGGGTATCGCGTCATCGTTGCACCGGACACGCCGACCGAAAATCGCGCGGTGGAAGCCGTGACCGTTCATTTCCCGCTTGTAGCCGAGATTCTACTTGCCGACCGGAATCGAGCGGATCTTGATTGGAAAAATGGAACTTTCACCTGGCGGTACCGCAACCGGTTGACCCTGCAGCGGAGCGTTGGAGTGCACTCTTACCACTTTATGCCATACGTCGCGGCCGAGCCTTTCTACGAGAGTCAGTACAAGAAATGGAGTTCTACCGACCTTTACGCGGGTTCCCTATTTCCCGTGGGACGACACGTCCAATTCGACGCCTACTATGAACACGAAAACGACACCAGCAAGAGCCCGAATCGGCAAAACAACTACATTGGCCTGGTTCTTCATCTTTTTTTTGCTGTAACCGATTTCTCGCGAGCGCCGTCCGCTCCGCGAAAGTGAGGGCAGTGCCTGGAAGGGTTCCAGCGATGACTCGGTCTGCTACCCCGCCGCCCGTTGAGAAGCCGGCTCCGAGCTGAAGGGAACGCCGACGCGGATCGTGGTTCCGCCCATCAGCTTCGATTCAATCACGATGGTTCCATTCACCAGCCGAACTCGCTCGCGCATGCTGGTGAGACCCAGACCTTTCCCTTGTTTCACGGCTTCGACATCGAAGCCTGTCCCGGAATCACGGACGATAAGGTGAATCTCCCCTGATTCTTCGTGGAGTTGCACGTCCATTCGTTTCACCCCACTGTGCTTGGCGGCATTGTGCAGAGCTTCTTGTAAGACTCGAAAGAGGCAAAGCCCGATCTCGGGCGGCAAAATGCTTTGCACATCATGTCTACAGTCGATTTGTATCCCCTGCTTCTCGCCGAATTCTTTGCACCAGCTTTTCATGCCCGCAACCACACCTAAATATTCCAGTTGTGAGGAGTGTAAATCGTGCGACAAGGCTTGCACGTCGGTCGAGATCCGTGTGGTCTGCTTTTGCAACTGGTGCATGCGGTGCAAAATGTCGGGGGGTAAGTCAGGCTGTTTCTCTTGTATTTGTCCGAGTTCAACCGCCAACAAAGCCAGACGTTGGTTAATGTCGTCATGAAGTTCCCTCGCAATCCGGGTGCGTTCTTGCTCTTGCGCCTCCACCAGCTTTCGGGTCATGCCCGACAGTGCCTCTTCCGCCAGCTTGTGATCGGTGACATCCGCCACCATGCCGATGACTCGCAACATTCGGCCTTCTTCGTCGAAGAAGGCGCGCCCGCTGTTTTTCAGCCAAACCATGCCGCTGGGAAGCAGCACGCGGTAGGTAACGTCACCGATGGGATTCGCGGGGGTAAGTCCTGTAATGGCCGCAACGAATTTCGGGCGATCGTCGGGGTGGATCTTGCTCAAGAATTGCAAACGAGTAAAACGTTTTGGCTCGGTTACGCCAAGGATGTTCACATACTGAGCGGATCGCACCAGCTCGTCGGTTACGACGTCCCACTCATAAGCGTACATCTTCCCCGCCTGGGCGGCCAGACGAAACCGTTCCTCACTCTGGCGCAATGCTTCTTCCGCCAGCTTTCGTTCGGTGACGTCGCTCATCATCGCCAGCGCCCCGTCAAACTCTCCGTTATCTTTGAACACCGGGGTTGCTGCCATTCGTACCCACAATTCCGAACCGTCGCTTCGCCGCAGCCGTTCATCAAGCTGCTCACGCACTCCCTGCTGTCGCCGGCTTAAGGCTTGCCGCTTGTGCTCAACATCCGCGGGAAAGTAAAAATCGAATACGCTCCGTCCCGCCATTTCGCGCGGTTCGTAGCCCAGCATCTCCGCCATCTGGCGATTCACATAGGAAGTGTGAAGCTTCGAATCGAGGAGCCAAACTCCCTCGTTGGTAGTCTCCACGATTCTGCGATACCGCAGGCCGCTTTCCCGGACGGCCTCCTCGGCCCGTTTTCGCTCGGTGATATCACGGGCAATGGCCGACGCGCCGACGATGCGGCCCTCGGCATCGAAGATTGGGGAAGCGGTGAGCGAAACGTCAAGGTCGTTGCCATCCTTTCTACGGCGCGCGGTTTCGTAAGGCTTCACTACATCCCCGTTTACGACCTTCTTCAGGTTGCGTTGCACTTCGTCAGGGCGATCCGGGGGCGCCAGAAAAGAAACATTCCTACCGATTGCTTCCTTGGCCAAGTAGCCAAAAAGCCACTCTGCACCTTTGTTCCAGTCGGTGACAGTCCCACTCACGTCCGTGCCGATGATGGCGTCGTCGGACGATTCCACAATCGCGGCATGCCGGAAGCGGGTATCCTCGGCCCGCCTGCGCTCGGTCACGTCAACGCCGATCCCGATGTAACCCGCAAACGAGCGATCGGGATTGAATCTCGGCACTCCAATGTCGAGAACCCAGCGATACTCTCCGTCGTGCCGCCGGAGGCGGTACTCCATCCTGAAGTTCTCCCGCTGATCAAAAGATTTCGTATAGGTGTCGAGGCACCTCTGCCAATCCTCCGGGTGGACACCCTCGGCCCAGCCGTTCCCCAGTTCCTCCTCGATCGAGCGACCGGTGAAGTCCAGCCAGGGCTTGTTGAAGTACGTACAAAGCTTGTCGGTACCTGACATCCACATCAGCACCGGCGCCGTGTCGGCAACCAAACGGAAACGTCGTTCGCTTTCCCGCACCGCCTCCTCCGCCCGGTGACGTTCGGTGACGTCCCGAATCACGGCGGTGAAGAAGCGCTTCCCGCCAGATTCAACCTGGGAGATAGAAGCCTCTATGGGGAATTCTTCGCCAGTGGCCCGCAGCCCCCACAGCGTAGCCAGACCATCCAAAGTGCGATTGGTGACCCCGCTCTCCGCAAAGCGCCGCACACGCTTGCTGTGTTCGACGCGGAAGCGTTGCGGGATGAAGCGTTCAATGGAATTCCCCAACGCCTCACTTGCCGGACAGCAAAACATTTTCTCCGCAGCAGGATTGAATAGCACGAGCCGCTGGGCATCATCTACCGCGAGGATCGCATCCATAGCGGATGCGATGATGTCCACCAACAGGTCGGGGCTGTCACGTACTCTCTGGTCTAGTCGCTCGCGTTCGTTGACGTTCATCACCATGCCATGCTTACCATCCATTCCAGCTCGTGGCGCGAAGCCACTATGATTCCGGCTGGACCAAAAAATAGCTTGCCGCCCATCGGAGAATTCTAGCGGGGAGCCAGGATCCGTATCGCGAAGTGATCGGCGCTATCTTCACCAATCTGTATTCGGGTAAGTGGCTGTGACATCGTCCCCATTACAGAACAGAGATCCTCGGAGGCAAAAGGCCCATTATAGACTGTCCAAGTTACGAGTCCAGCGGGAACCGTTTGTGGACCGCTACGGGCGCTCCAATCCACCACCTCGCCTCATAATGCTGGACGGTTCGCTCAACGGACAGCAGGCGAACGAGCAGGAACTCGAAGGTCAGTACCAGGCAGCAGCAGCAACCGAGCTCAAAGTTATGCTGAATAACCAGTTCCGTCCCCCGAAACACAATCTTCTTGAACCCGTAAGTCGCATATCGCGGCCATTTCCTATGGCTCTTTGATTGTTCAGGAAAGCAGATCGGCCTACCGACGCGGAACACCACTGCGGACTGACCAGATCAAATTGGGCCCAGGTAACAATCTTGTGGTCTCATCGAAGTCCTTTGGATTGTTGGATCCCCAAGGGATTTCAACCGGTTCCACGGGTGGTGAAGGCCGTTCTGAGGAGGGGGTAACTACCAAGTTGTTGTGTCTGCTGTCGACAATGATCAACTTTCGTCGGTAGTCGACCGGCTCTATGACTGGTGAGCGAACCCTCTCGAGCCGGGCACTTCATCGCTCCCAGCTCTTCCAAGCTTTGCGGAAGTGGCTCGGTGGCGCAGCGCCTCCCGGGTGAGACGTCCAGGAACGGCTGGCGCGCGCCGATGCTGAGCGTCGCATCTTCTTCTCCCAGTGTCCGAACCGGGAACAATGACGTCTGGATGCAACTTTGGCCGGGTTCGAACTGGTCAGAATCAGAGGATACGCGCGCACGGTATACCATGAGGTGTGCACCTCCCTGTTAACCCGCCGTTATTGCCGATGCTGGCGAAGCGGGTGGACCAATTGCCAGCCGGCGAGGATTGGATTTTCGAGCCGAAGTGGGATGGATTCCGCGCCTTGGTCTTTCGCGACGGGGATGAGATTCTGATCCAGAGTCGCGATGAAAAGCCACTAAACCGCTACTTTCCTGAGCTGCTAGAGCCGTTACGATCGGCATTGCCAGCCCGCTGCGCCCTCGATGGAGAGATTGTTATCGTTAAGAACAATGAACTCGACTTCGACGCGCTGCAGCTTCGCCTTCATCCCGCGGCATCGCGGGTGAATCTTCTATCCCGTCAAATTCCTTCTTCCTTCGTGTTCTTCGACCTGCTTTGCTCCGGAGACAGGGACCTTCGCGGCGAGCCATTCCAGACCCGGCGCCACGAGCTGGGGTCGATGATCGATTCGGCGCCGGCCCCACTCCATCTAACGCCGGCGACCAACGATCGCATCATTGCCGCGGATTGGTTTCGTCGCTTCGAGGGCGCAGGTCTCGACGGCGTGATAGCCAAGGCCATCTCGGGAACCTACGAAGCCAACAAACGCGTGATGCTGAAGGTGAAACACGAGCGCGACTGCGACTGCGTGGTCGCAGGATTTCGCTGGTACAAGGCAGGTGATTGCACCCTCGTCGGTTCCCTGCTGCTGGGACTCTTCGACGATACCGGTGCCCTGCAACACGTCGGGGTCTGTGCGAGCTTCAGCATGGAAAAGAGACGTGAACTCGCAGAGTTCCTTACGCCTTATCGTTCAAATGCGCAGGCCACTCATCCATGGAAGCACTGGGCGAACCACGGGGCTGAGAATGGTGAAGCTGTCGGTCGCGTGCCGGGTGGACAGAGCCGATGGAGTCAAGGCAAAGACTTGTCATGGGAACCATTGCGCCCGGAGTTGGTACTGGAAGTCGCTTACGACCACATGCAGGGCGACCGCTTCCGTCATACGGCACAGTTTCGCCGCTGGCGAAGGGACAAAGAGCCAAGTGACTGCACCTATGCGCAGCTCGAAGTGGTTCCGCCCCAAGAGCTGGCAACGATTTTTCCCCACGGTCTTTAAGTCTGCCGGGTGCCCGCCACCTACTGCCTTCTCTCCTTCCTCGCTTTCTTGCTCCATTCGCGCCATTCCCGCGTCGGATCATCATCCGGATCGGGAGTTTCTTGCTGCGGCCTGAGCTCTTCGGGAACGTGACGGAGATTAACTCGGATGCGAGTCCACGTCGATGACCGGCCGCGCATCGAGTCGACGAGCACGTCGTCGACAGCGAGAAGGCCGGCTATTGTGGCGTGTTTCGTCCTCCACCTTTCGAGACCGGCGAGGGCGGCGGCTTTATCGGGAGAGTTCGCAACGACGATGAGGGGCATCTTTGTTCGTGGTTTCTTGACAGATGACTTAGCTCGTGAGGGCGCCACACGGGGTGCCTCTGATTCCATCTTGCGAAAGTGCGGCGGCCAGGGCGCGTCGCCGAGACCGCCAGCCTCATCCCTTTCCGCAAGCTCCAGCAATTTTTCAAGCGAACCCGGCGCTGTATCCATGGCGGCGTGCGGATCGCCGATCTTCGCGAAGCGCTCCGGAATTGTGAACATCGTGAAATCGGCTGGGTCACTGTCCGGAACCTCGTGCCAGTCAAGGGGTGCCGAGACACGGGCATCAGGGAGTGGGCGTACTGAATACGCAGAGCATGTGGTACGGTCCTTCGCATTCTGGTTGTAATCGAGGAACACCCCATGACGCTCTTCTTTCCACCATTTTGAACTGGCCAGGTCAGGCACACGACGCTCGACAGCGCGCGACAATGCGACGGCCGCGCGGCGTACCTCCGTGAACGTCCAGCGCGGTTCCAGGCGAACATTTACGTGCATGCCGCGTGAACCACTGGTCTTTGGCCAGCCGCGAAGCCCTACTTCATCGAGCAGTTGCTGCACTTCGAGAGCAACACGGCGCACATCATCCCAACTGACTCCCGGACCCGGATCGAGATCGATGCGTAATTCGTCAGGATGTTCTAGATCGCCAGAGCGGACCAGATGCGGGTGAAGTTCGATGCAACCCAAATTGACGATCCACGCCAAGCCAGCTGCGTCATCGATCACAACTTCCTCTGCCGTTCGGTTCGAAGGGAATGTGAGCGTGACGGTTCGCAGCCACGGAGGTCGCTGGGAGGGCGCACGCTTTTGATAAAATGCCTCTCCCTCAGCACCATGGACGAAGCGCTTGAGCACAATCGGACGATCCCGGATCCCGGCGATAGCGCCCGAAGCTACCAGCAAGTAGTAACGTACGAGATCGAGTTTCGAGATTCGTGCCTGCGATGAAAAATACAGTTTGTCCGGGTGCGTTATCCGAACTTCACGCCCTTCCAGCAATAGCACTTCACTGCCTTCTTCCTTCACCACCAAAACAGGCTAACACCTCGATGTTGAACTGGCCCGCCGGCGTTACTCGCATCAATGCGGTGGACCAAATTGGATCATGAAGCAAAACCGCAGTATCGTGGAAGTCTTTTGAATTCTTGGCGTACTACTCGTGCAGTCGCCTTGGAAGTCTTATCGAACCCCGATGCGTTCCCGCAAGAAACGGTGGCGTTTTGGCAAGAGAGAGTTCCCTAGCATTAAAGAAGCGCATCCCATCCTCAGCTTCGCCGGGCAGTGAGAGCCGTCATATAGGATTGACAGAGCAGCACGAGGGGCTCCCGAGGCCTGCGCATCATTGCTGGTGACCCTCCCGTCTCCAGTACCGAGCGCATAGCGCCCGACATCGCTGCCAGCATCATGTCGTTATCTCACAAACACGTAATCCGGCTTCGCCACTTTGATTTGCGATCTTCTGCGGCTGTGCGTGGCTATATCGAAGGCAACCAGCAGGTTGTCTTCAATCAGTAAGATCTCGGTGTCGGA
>Ga0187780_10003966_pt1 | contig 11095 bp, 9 predicted proteins | sample 1015_Q2_SP10_20__FD_132429 | JGI IMG/M metagenome (GOLD analysis project Ga0187780, IMG submission 132429) | Tropical peat soil microbial communities from peatlands in Department of Meta, Colombia - 1015_Q2_SP10_20_MG | ecosystem: Environmental > Terrestrial > Soil > Wetlands > Peat | place...
CGTACGCCAAAGCTCGTCGCGCATTCGCGCAAGTCACTCGGAAACGCCGTCGCTCCAGCGATCACGTTGAAAAGAATGTACCACTGCGTCCCAAGGATCATCAGCGTGCTCAGCCAGATCTTGGGCGTGAGCTGGTATCGCACGATCAGAAACACCGCAATTGGGAAGAGCAAATTCGCGGGAAAGGCCGCCAGAAACTGGGCGACGGGCTGAACCTTCTCGGCGAGCCGGGGCCGGAGGCCCACGGCGACACCGATGGGAACCCAGATCACGGAGGCGAGGATGATCAAGATGACGACACGCAGAAGCGTGAGAGCGCCGTTAGCCGTCACGTCCCCGAGGTCGGCCCACGTCAGCGTAGGGCGAGCAAATTCGGCGAGCTTCCATCCGACGTACGCCAGCACCATAGCAATCAGAGCCAGCCAGGCTATATCACCAAGCCACTGGTGTGCGCGCATGGGATGAGGCCAGCGAATTTTTCTCGGAAAAGAAAGTCGGGACCGGGCGAGCACCTCCATGCCCGTCATGAGCGGGGCGCCCATCGCGGTAAGCAATGGCGATTGGCGGAATACATCAAGAACCCAACTTCGGGGAACCGTCACAGCGGCTGTCTGCTCAAAGCGGAACTTGTCGGCCCAAGCGACCATCGGGCGAAAGAGAAGCTGATCGTACAGCACAATGGTGACCGTCATGGCCACGATCGCCCATCCGATAGCTCGAAGGTCGCGTTGCTCAATCGCCAAAGCGACGTAGGAACCGACTCCGGGAAGGGTGACCTGAATCGAGCCGACCGAGATAGCTTCAGATGCCACCAGGAAGAACCAACCGCCCGACATCGACATCATCATGTTCCACACGAGTCCCGGCATCGCGAAAGGAGTTTCCAAGCGCCAAAAACGCTGCCAGGCCGACAGCTGGAAAGCACGGCTCGCTTCGTCCAAGTCGATTGGAATTGTTCGCAGTCCCTGATAAAAGCTGAAGGCCATGTTCCAGGCCTGGCTGGTGAAAATTGCGAAGATCGCCGCGAGCTCCGGTCCCAACGAACTGGCCGGAAACAACGAAACGAAGAAGACAACGGTGAACGACAGATACCCGAGTACGGGAACCGACTGCAGCACGTCGAGCAGCGGGATGAGGACCATTTCCGCCCGGCGGCTCTTCCCTGCGGCAGTTGCGTACGTGAATGTGAAAATCAGCGAGGCGACCAGAGCTGCGAGCATCCGCATAGTGGTGCGGAGGGCATAGCCCGGCAGAACGGACGGCGAAAGAGAAATGGTTGGCTGCTGCGCGAGAGCAAATGGAGCAACCATCTGGCGGCCGCCGGACCCGAGCAAGACAATTACGGCGACCAACAACAGCATGGCGACTACGTCGTGCCAGCCAGGGATTCGTTGTCGCCATGATTTCCCGATCAGGATTTCGGCATGCTGCTCCACGCTGGTCACCCGCGACTATGGAATGAAACAATCACCGCACGGCGAGGTGATAGGCCTTTTCCAGATGGCTTTGAATCAATCGGACACGATGATGAGTCTATTCATCCGGCAACCGCTCGCGCAAGCGCTAGTTGGTTTGCGCGCGCAGATCTGGTGTGCGCTCAGCGCGACGAGGCACGAACCGGTCCGGTGGGGCGTAGGCGGGAGAAGACCGCTACGGTCGGTGAATTTCAAGCCGCAGCAATAAATCTGCGACTCGTGGCAGTGGCGACTCTCTCAAACTGCCGCGTGATGGCGACTCCCAGACCGTCGTGGTATTCCAATGAATAGGTCTGGAAGCAGGTTGCGCATAACCAAAAATGCTGGACTGCGTGCGTGTTGGCTGGACAACCTTCCTTGCTTGGGCTCTTCGGAAAGCGAAACAACCTGCCTTCCCGGTGATCGAATGCGGCCGAGCAGTTGGGATTCGCGCACTTTGTTATCATCCCTGACCTCCCCTCAGATTGGCTGCCGCCAATTTCTTTGATGCATCGAACGTCTCTGCCGGAGCGCAAAATTTTCTAGCGGGACTACGGTCACCTGCGGACTCCAGATCGCGTATCATGCCTTTCAACCACCCTGCGACGGCGGTTTCCAGCTCCTCCCGAGTGCCAGACCGATACAGAGAATCGAGCGTTTCCCCTTGGCTGTTCAAGGGGATGTACCTGCATGGAACCTTCTTGAGCCTATATTCGGCCGGTACAAACTGCATCAACACACACTCGTCACACGGGCGGCGATCGGAAGAAAGGTGATAGTTCAGGCAGATGGGAGAGTCTTCGAAGATCAATGTTGCGCGCCACAGCGACGCGGGTTCGTAACGATATCCGCCGCTCTCAAGAAACGTAAGCTCTGATTTGAGGACACTTGCGAGCTTTTGGCGATCGCACTTCACCGGCCTCTCCCCCAGTTTGAGCGAATTATGCCGCACCGATAGGCACATTCGCTGTGACGCTAATCACAATCGACCGCGTCCAGGTTACTCATTAATTGCCTATCGGCAGCAAACGAGCAATTTGTTAGGCGTGTTTAATATTCAGGACTGAGACGACCTGCGAGGGGTCTTCATGCGGTTGGATCTCGAAATGAAAGCGTTCGGCGAGTCTGCGCATGGTCGTGTTTTCCGGCAGCACGTGGGCGACAATACGCGCATAGCCCTCGTCGCGGGCTAGTTCAATCAAGAGACGCAACAACTCGGTGCCCAATCCGAGATTCTGGGAATGGTCCTCAATTAAGACGGCGACTTCGCCCTCCAAGGGGTCGCGCTGGCGCGCCAGCCGCCCGACGCCCAGGATCTTGCGCTCATGTGTTGCCGGATCAACTGCCTCGGCGACGAGCGCCATCTCGCGGTCGTAGTCAATAAAACACTTCCGCAGCAGGCGCTCGTGTGCGACGCGCGCACTGAGCGCCTCCATGTGGAAATAGCGCAGATACACGGTTTGCGCGGAAAGCGATTGGTGAAAGCTCCGCATGAGAGGCTCGTCCTCGGGCCGGATCGGCCGAATTAGAACATCGCGGCCATCTTTCATCTTCCAGCGAGACACATACTGAGTGGGGTAGGGCCGGATGGCCGGACGCGGCAGGGCCGAGTCCGGCACACTGGCGTCGAACAGCACTATGCGAGCGTCCAGCGCCGCGAGCCTGTCGGCGGACGCGACAAGAGGATTAATGTCGATTTCCTTGATGCGCGATAGTTCGATGGGCATGTAGCTGAAGCGGACCAGTATGCGCTCGAGTTCGTCTAGATTCACCGGCTTCCGCCCGCGAACTCCTTTTAGCGCGCTGTAGATCTTTGTTTGTTCCATCAAGCGCTGTGCCAGCGTCGTATTGAGCGGCGGTAAGCCCAGCGCGCGGTCGCGATAGACTTCCACGAGTTGTCCCCCTGAGCCGAACAGCAGCACGGGACCAAACTGCGGATCGACGCTGCTGCCCAGGATCAGCTCGTATCCCTCGAGTCGTACCATGGGCTGCACCGTCACGCCTTCGAAGCTATCCGCGCCAGCCAGTGAAGTGACGCTCTTCTGGATCTCACCGTACGCTTTTCTGACCGCGTCCGCATCGGCCAAGTCGAGCTTCACGCCGCCCACATCTGTCTTGTGCGTGATCTTTCGGGAGTGCAGCTTGAGGACGACGGGAAATCCGATTTCGCGCGCGACCGCTACAGCTTCGTCCGGGTTTCGCACCGCTTTCGTCGTGACCGTGGGAATGTCATAGAGAGCCAAGACCTGTTTCGATTCCACTTCGGTAAGCAGCGTGCGCCCTTGTGCCAAAACCAAAGAGAGGATTTCGCGTCCTTTGCGCACTCGCTCGGCTGCCACGCTCGGATCGTCCGCAATCGTCGGCGTTTCGTAGAGTCCCCTAAGATGATAGGAATAGCGCCACATATTCACGAAGACGCGCGCGGCGGTGTCTGGATAGGCAAAGGTAGGAATCCCGGACGCGTTGAGCGTCGCCTCGCCAGGTTCAACGTAATTTCCGCCCATCCAGCTCGCAAGCAGCGGTTTGCCGTGATCCCGCGCGTAAGGCCCCAGGCGCCGCGCGACGCCCGCGGGATCGGTCATTCCTTGCGGTGCAAGAATTGCCAGCAGACCGTCGCTGCCCGGATCCTTTATCGCGATCTCGATGGCGCGGGCGTACCGCTCCGGATCCGCGTCGCCAAGAACATCGATCGGATTCCCATGGCTCCAAAACGGCGGCAGGAGATCGTCCAACGCCTTCCGGGATGCATCGGAGAGAGACGCGACTTCGCCGCCTTCCGCGACGAGCGCGTCTGTCGCGAGCACCGCCGGCCCTCCCGCATTGGTGACGATCACAAGGCGCGGCCCGCGGGGACGCGGCTGCTTGCTCAGGACCTCCGCCATGTAGAAGACGTCCGAAATGCTTTGCACGCGCAGCACCCCGCAGCGCCGCAAAACGGCGTCGAACACTTCATCGCTGCCGGTCAGTGCGCCGGTGTGCGAGGACGCCGCTTTCGATGCGGCTTCGCTGCGGCCAGCTTTGATAACGATGATCGGCTTGCTCATCGCCACGGCTCGCGCCGCGGAAAGAAACGAGCGCGCGTCGTCGACCGACTCCATGTAGATCAAAATGCTCTGCGTGTTCGGATCGTCTCCGAAGTAGTCGATCAGGTCGCCCCATCCGACGTCGAGCATCGATCCGGTCGATACGAACGCGCTGAATCCAACCTGTTCGCGCAGGCTCCAATCGAGAATCGCCGTCAGGAGCGCGCCACTCTGGCTGAGAAACGCCACATTGCCCGGCCGCGCGATGGTCTGCGCGAAGGTTGCGTTCAGTCCGATGACGGGATTCATGACTCCGAGGCAATTCGGGCCGACGACTCGCAAGCGATCCCGGCGAAGCTGTTCGGAAATCTCGCGTTCCAGAACCAGCCCTTGCGCTCCGTGCTCGCGGAATCCGGCCGAGATAACCACCGCTCCTTTGACGCCCGCGGCGATGCACTCGCCCACAATGGCAGGAACGGTTGCGGCGGGCGTCACAATGACAGCGAGATCGACGGCTTCGGGAATGTCGCCGATTTTCTGGAAGGAGCGGCGGCCCAGGATCTCCGACAGCCGCGGATTGACGGGATAAATCCTTCCTTGAAAGGAAGCGTTAATCAGGTTGGCTAGCGTTGCCCGCCCGACGCTGCCTTCACGGTCCGTCGCCCCAATGACAGCGACCGAGCGCGGCTGGAATATGGCGTCGAGCGACGCTCGGCGGGCCGCGGTGCCGCCGAGCGGCGAGGATTCGGCTTCTCGAGGCAGGCTTGGTGAACTCACGCCTACAATATCGGCGGCCATGCGGTTTTTTACAAGTTTTCTTGCTTCACCCGCGGACCGTCAGCACCGGGCAGAGGGCGTGCACCACGACCTTGTGAGCGGTAGCCCGCTCGAGATGCGTAGCGGCGCCTGGCACTCCCCGACCACCGCGAACGCCGAGAACGATCAAGTCCGCGCCGCGTTCCATTGCGGTCTTCAAGATCTGCTCGGCTGCATTTCCGAACTCGACGACCGCCTCGGGGCGGCACCAGGATTCAGCTGTCTCCGGCACGATTTCATGCAGCTGGAATAGGGCGCTCGATATCGCGTCCTCGGTGGCTTTGTCGAACGGCTTGGTCACAGGCTCTTTCATTACGTGCAACAAGGTGAGCCGTGCCTCATTCTCCTGGGCCATCGACAGGGCATACGGTGCTGCGGCAAGGGCCTCAGCACTGAAATCCGTCGCAAAAAGCACGTGGCGGAATCGCGCACCTCGATGCGCGCCGCGCCGCTCGCCCGGGCCGATGGTCAGCACCGGCACATGTGAGCGGCGGAAGACTTCTTCGGCGACGGAACCCATCAGAAGCTTCTGCGCTCCCGTACGTCCGTGGGTTCCCAGCACGATCAGGTCGATTTCATAGTCTTTCATGGCTTGCTCGAGTGAGGACCAGATTCCCGTCCCGCGCTCGACAATTGTCTCGTGCGGCAGACCGGAGAGGTGTGCGTCCACGCGCTGCATGTTTGCTAGCGCGGCCTCCTCCTGCCCTTCGATCGCTGCCGCAGTCAACTCGGGCGTCGTGTAGGTGTAGGTCGCCGGGATGAGCACGTGATACGCGTACACTTTCGCGCCGTACTCCCGAGCGATTGACGACGCGAAGGGCAAAGCCGCTTCTGACGGCTCTGAAAAATCTGTCAGGTACAGTACGTTTTTGAGAACAACTCGAGAACCGGTTTGGACTCCAGCCATGGCCCACCTCCTCCTCGCCTCGACCCTCGATAAAACTCTTTGCGGCGCGCTCAAATTAACCACGCACCGTTAGAACCGGACAAGTCGCTGCGGACACCACCTTGTGCGCTACGCCGACCCCCAGGTGTGTTGCTGCGCCGGGCACGCCCGCGGGCTTGCGAACCCCCAGCACGATCAATCCCGCGTGCACTCGCTCGGCCACTTCGAGAATCCTCTCTGCCGGTGCTCCTCGCTCGGCGAAACAACGCGGCTCGCGCCAGAACTTTGCATCCTCGGGGATCAAGCTGCGGAGAAGGCGCTCCGACGACGTGACCACTTCCTCCGGGCGCAGCAGCTCGCTGGTTTTCGGTTCTTCTACGACGTGCAGAAGGTTCAAATGCGCCTGCAGGGACAGCGCCATGCCAACAGCATACGGTGCGGCCGCCTGAGACTCCGGGCTGAAGTCGGTCGCGTAGAGAATCTCGGCTAACTCGTTTTCTTTGCCTGTCATCTGCTGCGAGTTTGGACCGACGGTCAATACCGGGCACGGAGCGTGACGGAAAATTTCCTCCGCTTGTGACCCAAGCAGCAGTTTTCCAACGCCGGTGCGGCCACGCGTGCCGAGCACGATCAGGTCGATCTTGTCTTTCACGAGCACCGATTCGACCACTTGCCAGGCATTCCCTTCGCCCACGCAGAAGTCACTTTCGAAGCCGGGAAAATTCGTTTGGAGCGTTTCCCGAAGGTCCTTCATTTGGGCGGCCGAGGCTTCGTTTGCGGCGCGCCAGTTTTCGGGGCGAAGGCCATAATTGGGCGGTTCGTTTGCGTGGACGACGACGAGTCTGGCCCGAAACCGATTGGCCAATCCGGTGGCATAGGACTGTGCTCTTTTGGCTGCATCCGAAAAATCGGTTGCGAAGAGAATCGCTTTGACGGCGATGCCGGGAGTTGCTACGGCGGCCTTCATGTCGCGCCTCCTAGGTAACAGGTTGCAGGAGTTGCGAAGGGGGTGCTGTGACGCGTGTCACGCCGTCGCGTGGCTGCAGTCACGCTCTGCTAACGTTGCCGACGATTGAAGGCAAAGGGATTGTGATTCAATGCCAACCAATTGATGCGGAGCATGAGAGGCGCCTTCGCCGATGCGGAGAAGATCTCGGTGTTCCTGAAGGAGAAAGCGCGCGATACGGCCTGCACCCGGCAAGGCCTACGCGGACTATCGCACGGCGTGCTGCGGATTCGATGATGTCGACGCCGTTCCACGCTTTTGCAGTCGCAGGACGCCATCCAAAATCGCCTCGACGACACCGTCTTCGCCAATCGTTGAGTTAATCATGAGATCGAAGCGGTGACGATCGGGCCATTCGACGCCAAAGTATTGTTTTATGAAGGCTCCGCGATCACGGTCCACAGTTTCGACGAGTTGCGCGGCTTCCTGTGCGTTTTTCCCGCCTTCTCGAAGGCGCTGGATCTTTTCTTCTACCGGAGCGTACACGAACACGTGAAAGGCATCCTGCCGGTTCTGCAGGTAGTAAGCTGACCCGCGCCCCACGATCACGCAATTGCCCTGCTCGGCCACGCGCTTTACTACGCGCTCGGTCACTTCCCGGATGCAATCGGCATCCGCCATTTTGAGCCGCGGAGAATTGAGGCTGCCTTCGAAACTGCCACGCATGAAGGCCCTGAACAAACGATAATGCAATGGATCACGTTTCTCGGCGCGCTCCTCAACCACGCGGCAATCGCATTCCATAACGGACGCGATTTCGTTCGTCAGCGCTTGGTCCCAGAGCTTCCAGCCAAGCCGGTCCGCGACCTTTCTCGCGATCTCTGCACCGCCGCTGCCGTATTCGCGCTCGATCGTGATCACTCGAATCACGGATGATTCTCCAGTTCGATTCCGCGGCTATTCCACGACGATGCGCCGCCCGCCCAGCTCATTCTTCCGCAACGCGAAGGAAAGCACAAACATGATCGCGGCTCCGACAGCCAGGATCACGTACGTATCCATGTAGGCCAAAACCGTGGCCTGGCCGATTGTGGAACGATACAGCACAGCGTAAGCCTCCCTCAAGGCTCGCACGCTGTCCGCGCCGGAAGTGGCCAAGTGGCTCGACAGTCCTGCCACCGCGTTATGGAGAGTGGAAGCTCCCGAAGTAACATTTGCGACCAAGTCGATCTGGTGTCGTTGTGCTCGGCGAGCAATCAGCGTAGTAACGAGCGAAGTGCCGACGCTACTGCCGATATTTCGCATGAAATTGATCAGACCGGAGATGCTGCTGCTTTTTTCCGTCGACAGCCCCACATATGTCACCAAATTGATCGGAACGAACAAAAAAGGCAGACCGATGACTTGCACGACGCGGACGATGCTGGCAACCCCAAAGCTGATGTCAAGGTCGAGGTGCAGGGCCGAATAGTACAGTCCGGCCGCGATACTCAGCCAGCCGATTGCGATGAGATAGCGCGCCTGAAACTTGGAAGAAAGCACGCCGATAAGGGGCATTGTGAAAAGCAGCACTAAGGATCCGCCGGAAAGCACAAACCCGGACGTTTCGGCGGTGTAGCCCATCAGTGTTTGGAGAAACTGGGGCATGATGACCAGACTAGAAAAATAGATCACGCCCAGTGTGAACATCATTGCGTTAGCACCTAGGAAGTTCAAGTTCTTGTACAGGCGGACGTCGACGACCGCGTTCTTGGAGAACCGCCACTCCCAAATGAAAAGAGAAACCAAACCCCCTGCGGCGAGAATGAAGAAGGTCACGATGAAACGCGATCCGAACCAGTCATCCTCTTGTCCCTTGTCCAGCATCACTTGCAATGCGCCGACACCGATTATGAGCAGAGAGATGCCGACATAATCGATTTGCGCGAGCGCATCTTTGATGCGTTTGGCCCACGGCGGATCCTGCACGAATCGAAGGACCAGAAGCAAAGTAAGAATGCCGACCGGGAGGTTGATGAAAAAGATCCAGCGCCAGGTGTAGTTGTCCGTGATCCAGCCACCCAACGTCGGGCCGACTGTCGGTGCAACGATCACCGTGATTCCATAAACCGCAAATGCGATTCCGCGTTTCTCGGGCGGGAAGGAATCCGCCAGGATGGATTGCGCCAAGGGTTGAAGTCCGCCGCCGCCCGCGCCCTGAAGGACGCGAAACAGAATCAACGCGCCGAGGCTCGGGGCGAGACCGCACAGAAGCGAACTCACCGTGAAAGTGGCGAGACACATCAGGAAAAGCCGCTTGCGACCCATGACCGTGACGAGCCATCCGCTGATGGGCAGCACGATCGCGTTGGACACGAGATACGACGTGAGCACCCAGGTGCTCTCGTCGTTGCTGACCCCCAGGTTCCCCGCCATGTACGGAAGCGCAACGTTGGCGATGCTCGTATCGAGCACCTCCATAAACGCGGCCATTGCGACCACTACGGCAATCAGCCACGGGTTGAACGCAGGGCGCCATGCAGCGCGAGGAAGCGCCACCGCATCCGCGAGAGTGGCTTGGTCGAGCGCGGAACTATCGAGGCTCTTAGCGCTAGCTGCCATAGGGCTCCGGCACAGTCCAGCGACCCGTGCGGCTGAAACGGGATTGGATGCTTTACGGGCTGGAAGGCTTCAGGTTTAAAGGCGATCGATATCGCAGACTCTGGGGGAGGCGGTCGATCGCCGCGGTTCACATCTCATATGGCGTCGTTTGCGGCTGGTGGCGAGCGAGATTGACAGTGGTTCGAGGCGTTCCCGCGAATCGATCAAAATGGCTCCCCGGGCAGGACTCGAACCTGCAACATTTCGGTTAACAGCCGAACGCTCTACCATTGAGCTACCGGGGAAGCGTTGCGCACTGTGAAGGGTTCGCAGAAAAAAGTGTAGATGACGCGCCCGGCGGAGTCAACGCGACCACATCGATTGCCAGGAAGGCCTAGCATCGGTCTGAACAGGACAGGTCGCCGACCGTCGCGCCAAGGGATGCGGCGCGTTCAGGCAGCGGCTTGTTTTAGCAAGCTCTCGACCTTGGCGTCGAGATCGCGAGCGACACGGATCGCCTCGGAATTTCCGTAGGACTCCAGGAGGGAGGCTACTAGGTCGTATGAAAGATGGACGCCGTCGGAGCGCTCGTCGATCAATACAGTCACTGGCGCATATGAACCCGCATCAGGTACGCGTTTCACCATCTCCCTCATGATTAGCGGATTTCCGACGAGGTAGCGGACGATCTTGGGCGTTTGCAGTCCGGTTTCTTTCCGCACCACGGCGCCGAGATCAAAGCGCGCGAACTGCATGAAGCCCGACTTTCCCAGCGCCCCATGAACGATGCCTTCCATTTCAACGTTCGTCTTCGCGGCGCCGATGGCATTGAGGAGCTCGCCCATATCAGGATGCCCGATCGCAGCTTCAAATGCCGCGACGACATCCTCGAAGGGCTTCCCTGAAATTTCGGTCAGTCTCCGTACACTTCCCAGCGCGTGGATCGTTTCATTCGTTCCCTTGGAGAGAGCTAATCCCGCCCCGGAGAACAGCACGCGCAGGAGCCCACGCCTGCCGATGCCTTCAGCTGCACCCATACCGTCACCTCCAAGGCATAACGTTGAATCGGCTAGTGTTCCCGCATACTGAGTAGACCAGTGAGGAAGGGAAAAGGATTCAGGAATTGCTGCCTGCGCGTTGCCTGGCGGTTCGCCCCCAACTGCTCCGGTGGAACTACTGGATTCGCTGAGAGGACGCGTCGTGCCCGATCAGGTTCTCAAAGATCGCGAGTACATGGCGACGGTATTCGACAACGCGTTCGAGCATCGTGCGGAGGTGCGGCTGTCGCTGGCTTTCACGATCCCACTTGGCGAGAACGGCGGCCGGCACCGCGATATCGCGGCGAATTTCTTCGGCCGGATGTCCGCGCAGGAAAAGCCCGTAAAAGAAA
>Ga0187780_10003967_pt1 | contig 11092 bp, 10 predicted proteins | sample 1015_Q2_SP10_20__FD_132429 | JGI IMG/M metagenome (GOLD analysis project Ga0187780, IMG submission 132429) | Tropical peat soil microbial communities from peatlands in Department of Meta, Colombia - 1015_Q2_SP10_20_MG | ecosystem: Environmental > Terrestrial > Soil > Wetlands > Peat | place...
CGCTTCCGATGCCGAAGAGTCGCCCGAGAAGGCTCATGGATCTGCCGCCTTGCGCGAGCGTGCCACCTGCGGTGAGACCGTGCCGGAGTCCAGTCGCTCGCCGCTTCCGCCGAAGCCCTTGTTGATGATGCAGCCGGTGAGCGCCCCGCGCCGCAGCACCAGGCGCCGGGCGATGCGATGAACGACGACATCGCCCGCCTCGAGGTTGAAGTTCAACAGTGACTCCGAGCCATCGTCATTGCGCGCGAAGATCGCAGGCAGCTCGGTGCTCGCGCCGAAACGCAGCCGTGTATGCACGCCGTCGTCCCAGGCCGCCACCGGACGCAGCGCACTCGCCCCGCAGTACCAGTAGTCGAGGTTGCGGGCACGCACGGCGGATGCGGTGTCGAGGTGATCTTCGATGGACTGCACCGTCGCGCTCGTGGCGGAGGGGTAGCGAAAGCGCACCGCGTAGATCAGATCCGGCTCCCCCTCCTCCGGTCGGCGCGCGACCGCCGTATAGTAGAACTGGTAGTGCCTGCGGTTGGTGAGTACCGTGAGGTTGGTGCCGACGAATGGCACCCGCGGCTTCAGGAACAGATGGTTGTCTTGGGCGACGAAGGACAAGCCCTCGATGTCACCCGCCGCTAGCCCGATAAAGGACTCGCCGGCTTCGAATTCCAGGTCAATCTGGAATCCGACAAACCCCTGAATGCGATAGACCTCATCGGCGCTGTATGCCGCACCGCGGATGCGTGCGTCGCCACTGCCGCGCACGGGCCGCACCTCGGCCCATGCGCCGCTCCACAGCCCGCCGGCGCACCCGGCGACAACTGCCAGGAGCAGCATTGCCATGCTGCGCCTCACGGTGCAATCCCCGCAGCGCCCGCGACAGGCATCGCGGCTGCACCAGGCGACGACGCTTCGGTCGCGACCTCCGGCTCGGATCGAAAGTCGAGCACCTTGAACCCGAGCGGATTCCAGGCGCGCGATCGGGGCTCCCGCGAGGGCTCGCCGTACGCATATTGGATGGTCGCAATCCAGTGACTAACCTGTTCCTGCTGCGCGCCCGCCCTGCGCTGCGCCTTGAGATAGCGCACCTGCGCGAGATCTGTGACGCCGTTGGCGCGCCGGAAGAAACTCACCGACGTGATCCGCGCCCGTACCGTCGTGCCGTCCCGGTAGACGTTCAGCGGCGAGGCCGGATTGCTCGGATTCCAGAGCGCATACCAAGCCGCATTGCGTTGCGCCGTGTGATACGCGCCGCATTCCTCGTAGTCGCTTTCCGCGGTCGAAAAGTTGAAGCGCTCGCACACCACGACGTAGTGCGTGAGCAGGTAACGGGAGACGGCCTCACCGGGATCCGCCCCTCCGGAATACGCAGGCACAACATCCACGATTCCGGTGGTGTTATCCACCCGCACGACGAACGGATCGACGCGTTTCAAAGGCATGAGCAGCATGAGTGCCACCGTACTCGCAAACGCACACAGCCATCCCACGCCCGCCACCCGGCGCGCCCAGCGCACGCTACGGGCCGCCTCGGCGCGCCGGTCGGCATCCCAGCTCGCCGCCTCGTTGTAGTACGCCTCGAGTGCCGCATCATGAGCCACGGGAATCCGCTCCGGAACGGCCGTGGCGGACACCGGCCACCGGCACTGACGACGCAGGGGTCGATCCATTGATGGGAACGAGGTGTCGCTCACAGTCCACGCGGATCGCGCGCGGCGCGCCGCAAGCAGCGAGCGCTGCATAGAGCAACAGCGTGCTTACCCTGCGCAGCCCGCTCCTCGCGACTGCGCCGTGGTGTCGCATGAGACCCCGATTCGTGCTCATGCCGCCCCTCCCGGGCCCGTCTCGCCGATCCGCGGCCGCAGCAACCGGTGCGGCGGCATCGAGGAGGCATCGCCACTCGCGACGGCCTCGCCCCCGCGGCCCGCGACCGTGGCTGCGAGCGCGCCGCCGCGACTCGCGAGAGCCGCGCCTCCCGTGACAGCCCGGCCCACCGTGCGACTGAGGAGCGCGAAGCTCGTGAGTGCGGGGCCACCCGCAAGGCCCGCCGCGATCGGCATGATCTGCCGCAGCAGCAGGAACGCGAGCACCGCCATCAGCACCATGTCAAGTGCATCGACCGTGAGGATCGCCGAGCCGCGCGCGGCGGTCTGCGCAGCGTAGGAGTTCACCACTTGCAGCAGCAGCGCAGCGACCAGCACCGTCAGGATAGTGACCAACGCATAGTTCACGAGCTGCGAGATCCACGCCTCGAAGAAGCGCCGGGAGCCATCGAAGAGCAGCATCACCACGAACAGCGGACCGAGCGCGAGCAGTACCGAAGAGGCAACGCTCGACAGCGCGATCAGGAACATGGTGTACACGCACAGCAGGCCCATCAGGATCCATACGGCGAGCCCTGCGATGTAGAATCCGATCTCGCCGCCGAATACCCCGCCCTTGCTCCACAGCTGGCTCGCAACGCTGCCGCCGCTGTCCCAGATGGCATCGACGGTTGCCACCGGATCGCTCACCCCGACGATCGCCGCCACGAGCTGCGCGGGCGCGCTATAGAAGGTGTCGACGATCACCGCGTTGTAGAGCCACAGACGCAGCGCGACGCCGAGCACGATCACAAGCACCAGGATGCGCCTTAGGCCGGTGATGAACGGCTCCTCGATCTTGCCCGTGAGGTGCAGGTAGCCCCAGACGCTCACGTAGAGCGTCGCCCCCGCAACGATCGCCGGCTCGAGCACCTGCGACAGCCGCGCCGTGTTGTCTCCGATGTAGGTCGCCAGCTGCACGTTGAGCCAGGACCAGAAGGTCGCGAAGAAGCCCACGTCCCCTCCTCACCTACGGCGTGGGCCGGAGCCGTGTACCGAAGGTGCCGTGCTCGGCGAGGATCTGCTCGCGCTCGCGCTGGCGGTTGGCCCACTCCTGCGCCTGGGCGGCCTGGTACAGGACGCCGAGCTTGCCCTGCTCGTTGGCGAGCATGGTCTGCTCGGCGCCGATGCGGGCCTGCAGGTCCAGCGCTGCCTTCTGATCCGAGGCTCCGCCGATCGCCCCGATCAGCTGCTGCAACGAGTCGAAGCGCTGGCTCGTGGTCGCGAGAGCATCAGAGACAAGAGCCTGCAGAAGCGCTGTCGAGCGGCGCGCGCTCTCGATCGCCGAGCGCCCCCCGGGTGACAGGGCGGCGAGTTCCCCTGAACCGAGCACCGCATTCGCGATCAGGGATGTCTGCATCGCGGCGCTCAGCGCGCCGAAACCACCCGCCTGTTGCGTGAGAATCCCCTGCAACTGCGACCAGTCGCTCGGCAGGTAGTTGCGCGTGACGCCTGAAAGGAGCTGCTGCATGCCGCGCCCGCCAGTCATCGCCTGCAGCGTCTGCTGCGCCTGCTGCAGCTGATTGCGCGCAGTGATGAGCTGCTGCTCCATGGCCTGCACCTGCCGAACGAGCTGCGCAATCGCGCTAACATCGATCACCGCCCACTGCGCGTGAGCCGGGACCGCGCTCGCGAGCAATCCGAGACCGCCGAGCGCACACACCGCACGAATCCGACACTTGAGACTGCTCATTGCCCGACTCCTTCCGTCATCGCGACCAAGGGATGAGGGGTACCCGCGGGGTCGCGGGCACCTGCCATGAATTCGCCGAGCCAGTTCCTGGGCTCGGCTCCGAAACGCTCGATGAGCCGCTGCATGCGCTGCACCGCGTCCGACCTGCCGGAGATCACCGCGAGCTCCGCATCGAAGCCCTGAAGATCGAGCTGACAGACCACGCTGTGATGTCCCTGCTTGACCAGGAACGACCGAGCACCGGGAGAGAGCTGCTCCTTGATGAGCCGGAACTCGCGCTCGGTGAGGGCGAGCCCGTCGACGTACTCCGTTTCCGCGGCATCGATGTTGGGGAACAGGATTTTGGTCGGCGTCTGCTCGATCAGCGTGCGGCTGATCGGGCTTGCCAGGACATCGCTGGCGCTCTGTGTCGCAAGACACATGACCCCGTTCAGCTTGCGCCAGGTCTTCGGTCCGTCCTTGGCGAAGCTCTCGAAGGCCGGGTCGTCGAGCAGCCGCCAGAACTCATCGAGCCAACACACCAGCCGCCGACCATCGAGCAGCCCCCGCACGAGATGGAAGAGGTACAACGTGACCGGCGCGCGCGTCAGCTCGTGGGCGAGGAAATCCGTCACATCGAATCCGATGAGCGCGGCGCCGCCCATCCGGGGCACGACCGAGTCCGCCGGATTGTCGAAAACCCACGCGTAATCGCCGCGCGCCGACTCGCACCAGCGCATAAGGCGCGCGTGCACGCCCTCCGGGTCGGTCGTATCCAGGAACTCGATGAGACGCGACAAGCGCCGCGCACGAGGCTCGAGTGCCAGCACGCCGCGCAGTGCCTGCTCCAGATCCGACTGCTCGCGCACGCCCAGCGGGCGGCTACCGAACGGGCGCGCGAGGCACCGTAGCCACTGCTTCAGGAACTCCTCGTTGTCCGGCGTACGCGGCAGCTGCAGTGGATTGAAGCCCGTCGGCTGACCGTTCCGAAGTGGGCGATACTCACCACCCAGGGCGCGCACTAAGATCTCGAGCCCTCGGTCCTTGTCCACCAGCACCTGCGTCACACCGCGTCTAGCGAGCAGCGTGACCAGGAAGCCGATGAGCACGGTCTTGCCCGACCCCGTCGGGCCGCAGATGAGCGTGTGTCCGGTGTCCTTGCGCGCGCCGCCCTCCGGGTCCGTCGGGTCGCTCGCGTGCAGCGAGAAGTGATAGGGTGAGCGGGCGCTCGTGACGAGCAGCGCGAGCGCATGCCCCCAGTGATTGCCCGTCGCCCGGCCGCTCGGATAGTTGTGAAACGGCACCAGCGCACAGAAGTTGCGCGACGTGATCGGCGCCTTGCGCGGCCGCATCGCGAAATGCCCCGGGAGCTGCGCCCAGAATGCGGCCTCCAGCGCCATATCCTCGCGCGCGACCGTCATGCCGGTGTCCGCGAGCAGGCTGCGCGCGAGCGCGACGTTGTCATCCAGCGCCTTCAGGCGGCGGACATCGTCGTCGGCGGAGCGCTCGTCCAGCTCGGCAAGCACCTGCAGCGAGAAATGATGGTCGCCCATTACGAACTCGTTGCTGGTGAGCGCATCGAGCGCCGCACGCAGCTCGCGAGCCTGCGAGACCGCGAAGTCGCCGGCGTTGACCATGCGGTTGTACTGCCGCTGCAGCAGACCTTGGCTCGTCGGCTTGCTGAGAAACGCAAACGACTGCGACAGGATGAAAGGAAACGGCGCCGACAGCAGCCGATCGAGCATGCCGACCACCGATGGAGTCGGGTAATCCTTGATGCCGAGCATCGCGGCGACGCGCGTGCGGGACGCAAGACGGTATTCGAGCGCCTCGACCCCGCACAGGACCCGCGTCGTAGCCAGCACGCTCGCGAGCGGCGCACCGGGCAGCGGCACCGGCTGCGCCTCCCCGTTGATGAGGAGCGCGAGGAATTCGAGCAGGCGTGAATAGCGCCGTCCGCCGCCCTCGTAGACGCCGAGCGCCTCCGGCTCATAGTGCCTCAAGGACGCGGTGAGCGTGCGGCCGAGGGCGTGACAGCTCTCGAGCGCATCACGCAGTTCCGGAGCGGCACTCTCACGTCGGGCTCTTGCGATGAGCCTCGAGAGCATTCCGACCGCGGCGCCGGCCGTCGGCCGGTACACGAGCGCCAGGTACAGCTCGTTCAGCATCAGCCGCTCGCCTGTCAGGCGCCGTGCGTAGCGCGCCGCGAGGTGGTTCGCGAAACCGTCCGTGGCTGCAGCGTCGAACTCCATGCGCTCGCTGCGGCGCACGACGTGCGTCCACAGCGCGACCTGCGGGCTTGCGACATTGCGCCACAGGACGTTCAGCCGCTCGTGCCAGGCGTTGAGCTGCGCGTCGTCGGCGCTCTCGAAGCTCGCACCGCACAGACGAAAGACCTGGACGTAATCGCCCGCCTGCGTGCGCACGACATTCGGTGCGACGTGCGCGGTGTAGGGGATGTGCCGCGCCGCGCCGACCTCACGTCGCAGCAGTCTCGCACCGTGCAGCAGGCTCACCGCGACCTCGTCGACACACGCCCGACGACCACGTGGACCGGGGCCCTGCGCCGGCCGCGCAGGTCCGGTAGATCGATGAGCAGCGGACTGTAGCTGCTCGCCTTCCAGAACCTGAGTGTCCCGAAGCGTGCCACGAAGCGCGTCCGACACCACATCAGCAGCAGATCGAAGAAGCGCGCATCGCGCGCGCACAGCAGCGCGCACACGCCGTGGATCGGCAACGCAATCGTCAACACGAGCAGATTGCGCGTGACCAGGAAGGTTTCCAGGGTGAACACCAGATTGAAGAGCAGCGCCACGTAGGTCACGCCCCAGCGCATGGGCGGGCGTGTGGCACCCACGAACAGCACATCGGCATACAGTCCCGGGTTGCGCGCGCTCATGTGTCCGACCCGACCCTCTTCAGACCCCGAACATTCCCCGAACCCAGCTAACAATCTGAGGTGCGCCGAAGGCGATCGCGATACCCAAGATCGCGCCCAGACACCATCCCCACGACATTCGGTTTGCCATGGCCATGCCGCCGAGCACCATGATCAAGATGATGGCAATCGGCGTGAGCCAGGCGAGTATGTTCGTCTGGAGTGCAGTCGCGCCCGTGAGAAAGGGCGAGGCCTGTGCCAGGGCGACGTGCGGGCTTACCGCGACGAGGCTGAACGTGACGGCGAGCGCGGCGCGCCCAGCCAGCAGCTTTGATCGATGCATGAGGACTCCCGGAGGTTGTTCCCGAGGGGTCGCCATGTCATCAGAGGAGCCAGGGCTGGACCAGCGGACTTTCCGGCTCGTATCTATCGAAACTCGCGCAAGCTCGCCGAGCGCGCGAATTATGCGCGGCAGTTGCGCTGCGGGCGGTCGCGCGGCACCATGCGGCCGGAAGGCTAACGACGGAGTGCCACACGATGACCGACCGAGCGACGGCGACGTCTGCGCGTCACTGGTCGACCGACCAGGTCGAGCAGCGCTGTGCGCTCGCCTACTGGGTCGATACGGTCTGCGACCAGTTCCTGGAGATCGACATCGATACTCCGCTGCGGGACCGTTTCCGGGCGCGTCTCGACCAGGTCGAGTTCGGGGCCGCGACGCTGAGCCTGATCGAGGCGGACATCCAGCGCGTCAGCCGCACGCCGGCCAAGATCGCCCGCACGCGCTATCCGGTGTGCGTTCTCATGCAGCTGCGCGCGGGGCACATGCGCCTCAAGCAGTTGGGACGCGAGACCCGGGTAAGCCCGGGCGAGTGCGTGTTCGTGCTCGGCACGGAGCCCTACGAGCTCGAGTGTCCGCAGGCGACCAGCGCCGTCACGTTGCGACTTCCCGAGGGCTGGCTGACACGCTGGCTGCCGCACCCCGAGCGCTGTGCCTCCCGGCTGTTCTCCGGCAGCGGCTGGAGCGCGGCGTTGTGCGCCGCGGTCTCGAGCCTCGATGTGGCGAGCTGCGAGCCGCTCGCGCTGCCAAACAGCGCCGTCGCCGAGCACATCGCGGCGCTGCTCGCGCTCGCTGCCGGACCCGGCTCGCAGTCAGACCCGCGGCCCGACCTCTTCAAGGCACTGCTCTACTCGCTGCGCGACCGCCTGCACGAGGCGGATCTCTCGCCGCTGGCGCTCGCGGCCGAGCACGGCATCTCGCGGCGCAGCCTGCACTATGCCTTCGCCCGCGCGGGGACGACCTTCGTGGAGCAGCTGATGAGCCTGCGACTGGAGCGCGCCCGTGAGCTGCTGAGCGACCCGCGGCTTGCCGACGTGCCGATCAGCGAGGTCGCGGCGCGCTGCGGTTTCATGGACCCGAGCCACTTCGCACGCCGCTTCCGGCAGCGTTTCGCCCAGGCCCCGGCTCAGTTCCGCCGCCCGACTCGTGTCGAGCACTAGCGGCGCCGGCTACCTGGCTCAGGCGTAGCTCAGCAGCTCGCGCAGGTCGCCGAGGATGCGGTGCGGACGCCGACCCGGCGGCTGACGCCGCCATTCCTCGGCTGAGGTGACTCCCGTCGTCACGCCGAAGGCCGTCGCGCCTCCGCGGCGCGCCATGATGATCTCGACGATCGGGTCATCGCCCACCACGCTCACGGAGCGCGCCGGCATGCCGAGCCGCTGCGCGACGAAGCGCAGGGCGTGCGCGGAAGGCTTGCCCGTGAGAATCGCAGGCACCCTCGTCAGGCGACGGATGGCGCCGAGAATCGCATGGCTATAGCCGATCGTGCGACCTTGCTTGGTCGCGAAGAAGGGGACGTCCGAGGCGACGTACAGCTTGGCGCCGCCCCAGATCCCGTGGCAGGCGGTTTCGATGTCCTTCATGCCGCACTCGGGATGCCAGCCGACGTAGACCGCATCCACCTCCGCGGCGTGCGGCTCTCCGGTGTAGGCCGTCTCGATTCCGCTCTCGCGCAGCGCATGTCCCACACCGCGCGTTCCGAGCACCAGCGCCCGCTTGATGCCGTGCCGGGACATGTGATCGGCCGCGACACTGGAGGGGGTGATCATCTGCGGATCCTCCACCGGCAGTCCGATGCCACGCAGCCGGGCGGCCTGCTCCGCGGGCGCATAGGCGCTGCCGTTGGTGAGCAGCACGAAGGGCACTGCTCGCTCCTTGAGCGCGCTCAAGGTCTCGATGGCGCCCGGCAGTACCTCGTATCCGCCGAGCGATCGGTCGCTCAGCAGCAGCGTGCCGTCGACATCGAACATCACGCCTCTGAGCGGCGCGAGGGGAGGCACAGCGGGCTTGCGGCGCGCGCGACTGCCGCGGGCCTTGGAGCCGGCGTGCTGCTTGCCGGCCTTGCGGTGCCTGACGCCCCGTCGAGCTTTGCCGCCGCGCGGGCTCACGGTGAATCCACCGCGGCTGCGGCGTCGGCAGCCCCGCGTCGCAGCTCCAGCCGGAATCCGTCCTTGGCAATCGAGACGCTGTTCAGATCGCGTCGTGCCGTGAGCGTCCGCAGCAGCGTCAGCACCGGCTTGGTCGAGGGGTCGTAGTGGCGTGCGGCTGGACCGGCGGCCAGCATGGCATCGACCTGCCCGGCCGGCATCGTCGCACGCAGCAGGAACTCCTCATCCGAAAGCTGCGACCCGAGTCGCGCACGCAGCTCCTCGAGTGGCGCCATCGGTGGCTCCGCGCGCAGCTCGCGGGTGCGCGGCAGCGAGTCGATCCGGCTCATGACCCGCGGATCGATGGCGACCGTCGGCCGACCGAAGCGCCCGAGCGCATAGCGGATGACCTCGTCGGGGATGACGCCGTAGCGCTCGCGCCCCGTCACGTTCATGACGGCCTGAGTCAGCACCATCTGGGCGAACGGCGTCATCACGATCGGCCAGCCGAGCTCCTCGCGCACCCGGCCGATCTCCTCGATCACCGCGCCCTCCAGATGGGCGAGCCGGCTCTCGGCGAGATGGCGCCGCATCGTTCCGACCATCCCTCCAGGCAGCTGGTGGTGCAGGTAGCCGGCATCGAAGGCAAGCGGTGCTCCCGTGGGCAGGCCTTCGGCCTCGGCGAGGCTCGTGAAGTAGCTGCCGATCTGTGCGAGCACCTCGGTGTCGACCCGCACCGAGTGCCCGAGCGCCCGCAGGTTCGCGACGACGCGCTCGGAGGGCGGATTGGAGATGCCGTCGGCGGGGGCTCCGGAGGCGCACTGCAGCGCGCTCACCCCATGATCCGGCGCCTCGAGGTACACGAGCTCGCCGAGCCCGATCGTACAGTGGGAGTGCAGCTCGAGCGGCTTGGCGCCGATCTGGGTCTTGACCGCCGGGATCAGCGTGCTCGCCCGCTTCGGTGAGAGCAGCCCGCCGGGATCCTTGATGTACAGCGCATCGATGTCCGGACAGGCGGCGAGCTTGCCAGCCCGCTCGGCGTAGTGCGCGTCGTCGTGGATGGGGCTTAGGGTGAAGACCAGCGCCGCGATCACGAACTCGCCGCCGCCCTGCTTCACCATGCGCGCGCAGGCGATGTTCGAGTCGGCATCGTTCATCGGATCTGCAAGACAGAAGCGGCGGATGCCGTTGCGCGCCAGCACGCGGAACACGAGCGCCATGAACTCGGGGCTCGCGGTCTCCCAGGCGATGAAGCGGAACCCGGTCGACATGAACTGCAGCGGCGTGTGCGGCGTCGCGGCGGCCATGAGGCGGATGCGCTCCCACGGGTCCTCGCGCTTGTAGCGGACCGCGACTCCCATGTGCGTCGAGGTGGTGAAATCGATCGCCTTGAAGCCCGCCCGGTCCATGAGCGGCGCGATGGTGAGCGTCCTGGCGGTGTCGATGCCGAGCGCCGCCCACTGGCATTGATTGCCGTCGCGCAGCGAGGTCTCCACGAGCTCGATCTCAGCCATGCCCCTCACCCTCCTCTTTCCGGGCCAGCAGCCGCGCCACGAATCCCGTATCCACCGCGCCGGCCTGAAACTCGAGGTCCGCGAGGACGGCGGCGTGGAACGGCAGGTTGGTCGTCACGCCCTCGATGCGCGCCGCGGCGATCGCCTGGCGCATGCGCGTCAGCGCGGACCAGCGATCCGCCGCGCATGTGATGATCTTCGCGAGCAGCGAGTCGTAGAATGGCGGCACCCGCGAGCCTGAGGCGATATGCGTGTCGACGCGGATGCCCGGGCCGCTCGGCCATTGCGCCTCACGCACCACTCCCGGGCTCGGATGAAAGTCCCGGCTCGGATCCTCGGCGTTCACGCGGCACTCGAGTGCACAGCCGCGCACCTCGACGGCCGACTGCTCAAGACGCAGGCCGGCGCCGGATGCGATTGCGATCTGCTCGGCGATGAGATCGACGCCCGTGACCGCTTCGGTCACGGGGTGCTCGACCTGAATGCGGGCGTTCATCTCCAGAAAGTAGAACTCGTCGTGCTCGGTATCGACCAGGAACTCGACCGTGCCGGCGCCGCGATACGCGAGGCGTTGCGCAAAGCGCACCGCCGCCTCGTGCAGTCGCCGCCGGAGCGGCGCCGTGAGCCCCGGTGCGGGGCTCTCCTCGATGAGCTTCTGATAGCGTCGCTGCACCGAGCAGTCGCGCTCGCCCAAGTGGATCACCTCGCCCGCGCCATCACCGAGCACCTGCACTTCGATGTGGCGGCC
>Ga0187780_10003968_pt1 | contig 11092 bp, 10 predicted proteins | sample 1015_Q2_SP10_20__FD_132429 | JGI IMG/M metagenome (GOLD analysis project Ga0187780, IMG submission 132429) | Tropical peat soil microbial communities from peatlands in Department of Meta, Colombia - 1015_Q2_SP10_20_MG | ecosystem: Environmental > Terrestrial > Soil > Wetlands > Peat | place...
CAGCTCGGTGCCCTCGCGCCACGCGTACAGCATGCCGTCGCGGCTGAACACCTCGCGCTCGTGCGAGAAGTAGATCGACGGCACCTCCAGGCGCTCCTGGTCGATGTACTCCCACACGTCCAGCTCCGTCCAGTTCGACAGCGGGAACACGCGCACGTGCTCGCCCTTCTTGATGCGGCCGTTGTACAGGTTCCACAGCTCCGGGCGCTGGTTCTTCGGGTCCCACTGGCCGAAGTCGTCGCGGAAGGAGAACACGCGCTCCTTCGCCCGCGCGCGCTCCTCGTCGCGGCGCGCGCCGCCGAACGCCGCGTCGAAGCCGTGCTCGGCGATCGCGTCCAGCAGCGTCACCGTCTGCAAGCGGTTGCGCGACGCGCGCGGCCCCGTCTCCTCGACCGCGCGCCCCCGGTCGATCGACTCCTGCACGCTCGCAACGATCAGCCGCTCGCCCAGCTCCGCCACGCGGCGGTCGCGGTACTCGATCACCTCAGGGAAGTTGTGGCCCGTGTCCACGTGCATCAGCGGGAACGGGAACGGCGCCGGCCTGAACGCCTTCTCCGCCAGGCGCAGCAGCACGATCGAGTCCTTGCCGCCGCTGAACAGCAGCACCGGTTTCTCGAATTCCGCCGCCACCTCGCGCATCACGTGGATGGCCTCGGACTCCAGCGCTCGCAGGTGGCTCAGTTGGGGGCGGGTCGCGACGCTCATGACAGGTTCTCCAGTCGCGACCATGTGGACGGAGAGCAAGTCGGGCAAGGTATCGAACGCCCACCCACCCCGCATGGCGTGCTTCGCACGCGAGCGACCGCATCGTCCCCGGAGGGGGAGGACGCCGATCCGACGCAGCTATGAGTCCACATGGAGGCCGCACTCCGTCTTCTCTGTGCCCGCCCAGCGGCCCTCTCGGCCGGCGCCTGGTTTTGTGCAGGGGGCGCAGCCGATCGACTCGTAGCCCTGGTCGTGGAGGGGGTGGTAGGGGAGGTCGCGCTCGTGAATGCGACGCCAGAGGTCCTTGTCGGTCCACTGCGCCAGCGGGTTGTACTTCCACAGGTTGCGTTTGTTGTCGCGTTCGATCAGCTCGGTGTTGGCGCGGGTGGGGCCTTGCTCGCGGCGTAGGCCCGTGATCCAGCCCTCGGCGCCGTGCAGCGCTTGCTCGAGGGCTGTGACCTTGGCTGCCGAGCAGCAGTGGTCTGGGCCGCTCCATGGGCGCTCGGGGTTGCTTGCGTCGAAGACCTCGATGCTCACGCCGAAGCGCTGCTCGAACGCGCGCCACGTCTGCAACGTCTCCGGGAAGAGCACGCCGGTGTCGATCGTCGCGATGCGAACGGTCTTGCCGGTGCCCTGGTCCAGGCGCAGCAGCTCGTCCAGCAGCACCGACTCCTCCTTCTGGAAGGAGCACAGCAGCACGGCGCGCCCGCCGTGGCGTGCGGCCTCGCGCAGCGTGTGCGTGAGGCTCAGCGCTAGGTCGAAGTTGGAGGTCGCGGGCTCCATCGGTGTCTCTAGAGGATGCATCGGATTGGGTCTCGTTTCACGGGAGTCATGCGATCTATACGGCGCACTCGCCCTCGCCCCGCTGTACTTCGAAGGGCGCGTTGCGGTTCCAGTCGATGAATTCGTTCATCGTCTCCAGCCCGAAGTCCACCGGCATCGACAGGTCCTTCACGAGCGCCTCCAGCTCGGCCGTGCCCACGCGCTGCGCGAACGCTCCCCACGCCTCGCCGTCCTCGCGGCTTGACTCGTAGTGGCGCACCCAGCGCTCGATTGCCTCCGGGATGCGCTTGGCGGGCAGGCGCAGCTTCAGGCGTGTGCCGAACTTGACCTCGCCGCCCTCGTCCACGCCGCCCACGTGCGGGATGTACGCGGGAATCTGGTGCTCGCCGACTTTGATCGACGCGCCGTAGAAGCCGATGTCCGCGATGTGGTGCTGGCCGCAGCCGTTCGGGCAGCCGCTCATCTTGATGTGGATCCGGCGCGTCAGCGGGTCGGTCACGTTCATCGCCAGCACGCGCTCCTGCACCGCCTGGTTGAGGCCCATCGAGCTCGTGATGCCGAGCTTGCACGAGTCTGTGCCCGGGCACGAGACCACATCGTCGATTTCGCGCGAGCCGTGCTCGCCGAGGCCCAGCTCGCTCAGCGCACGCCACACGTCGTACACGCTCTCGTGGCGCACCCAGCGCAGCACGAAGTTCTGCTGCACGGTCGTGCGCGCGTAGCCGCCCGCGTAGTCGCGCATGATCTGCGCGAGGCCGCGGAACTGCTCGGGCGTCAGATCGCCGCGCGTGACTTTCACCTCGACCGTCACGAAGCCATCCTGCTTCTGCGACGCCACGTTCGCCGCGCGGAAGCGCTCGAACTCGGACACGTCGCCGTTCGGGCTGCCGTGCGCCTGCGGCGGCGCGGGCGCGGCCTCGCGCTCGTCATCCAAGAACAGCCGGTGCTCGACCTCGAAGTCACGTTCGGCCACCCAGTCGCCTTCGAGCTCCTCCTCGACCTGGCGGCGCAGCTCGTCGATGCCGTACTTGTCCACGAACACCTTGATGCGCGCGCGGGCGCGGTTCACGCGCAGCCACTCCTGGCGGTCGAAGATCCTGAACACCGCCTCCGCGATCTTCAGGTATTCGCCGTTGTCGAGCTCCACGAACTCGTACAGCACCGGCGCAACGCGCGGCATGATCGACGTGCCGCCGCCAACCAGCATCTGCGCGCCGCGCACCTCGGTGGGCGGGCCGCCGTCCTCGCCATCCACCTGCTTCACGCGTGCGCGGAACGCGATGTCGTGGATGCCGCTGATCGCGCGATCCGCCGGGCTGCCGTCGAACGACGTCTTGATCTTGCGCGGCATCGCCTGCGTCGTCGGGTGGCGCACGAAGTAACGCACGTACGCGCCCGCGTACGGCGTCATGTCGAACAGCTCGTCCGCCGCCACGCCCGCCCAGGGATCGCCCGTCACGTTCCTGACTGTGTTGCCGCAGCCCTCGCGGCTGGACAGCCCCGCCTCGCCCAGCTCGCGGATCGCCTTCTCCGCTTCCGGCAGCGGCACATGGTGCATCTGGATGTTCTGGCGCGTGGTGATGTGGCCCTTGTTCAGCGGCACGTACTTCTCGACCACATCCGCGAACGCCTCCATCTGCTCCGGCGTGATGCCGCCGAACGGCAGCTTCACGCGGATCATCTGCACGTCCGGCTGGCGCTGCCCGTACACGCCCTGCTTCAGGCGGAACTTGATGAACTCGTCTTCCGGCGTGTCGCCCGCGAGGAATTTCGTCGCCTCCGTCTTGAAGTCGTCGAACTCCCGCTCGAGGATCGGGATCACGTGCCCAGGTACGTTCTGAAGGACCTCCGGGTCCTCGAGCGTGCCGCGCTGCGCAGAGATCGAACCTGGCTCCATCTTGCGAAAAACCTCCTGATCCGAGCGCCCCGCTCGGGTCGCTGTCGTCGACGATGTCTACCGGCGAAAGGCTATTGGCCTAAAGCCTAGCGGCTTTTAGGTATTTATCCAGCGGGTTGCAACCAGGGGTGCGGCAAATCGCCGTGCGTCTCGCGCGATACGCCTTCGAGCATAGCCGCGCGGTGCCAGCCGTCCGCCGGCTCGGACGGTGCGGCAGGGGGTGGGGCGGTCGCGCGCATGAAGCGCTCGAGCGCGGCCACGATTGCAGCGGTCTCCTCAGACCCGACGGAGGCCGAGTCGATCTCGATGTTGGTGTTGCCCATATCCGCATTTTGACGCAGACAGGCTGGAAACATCGTCCCTGCGATGCTTGCATGTGAGCGAGGTTCGCGCGATGCTCGGCGTATGAGGGGTGCAGAGTCCGTGAGGGTGATGAGCGCCGCGCTGCTGGGGCCGGTGACACATCGCGACGACAGAGCTCCACCCACCGGGCTGCAACGCCTGGTGGTGAGCGCCAACCAGAGGATGTTCGAGCGCGGCTGGTCTCCCCCCTGGGTTTGGTCAGATCAGCGCTGTCGGCAGTACTGGCAAACCCGCACGAGCGATGCGCAGGACAACGGGCCGTCGAGCTATGCGGCAAAGCCCACCGCGGTCGTCGATGCGATGGCGGAGTTCTGGGGTCCAGAGGTGGGACCGTCCAGTGCCGTGCTCGAGGTCGGCTGCAATGCAGGTCCCAACATCGAGCATCTACGACAGCTCGGTTACGCGCGACTGAGCGGCATCGAGATCAACCCCGCGGCGCTCGAGGAGATGCGCAGCCGCTTCCCGGAACTGGCAAAGACGGCTGACATACACGAGGGTTCACTTGAGCAAGTGCTACCGCGCTTCGCGGATTCGAGCGTCGATGTCGTCTTTAGCATGGCGGTGCTTCATCACATACATCCGTCGTGCCACGCTGTGTTTGGTGAGATGGTTCGGGTGGCGCGCAGCTACATATGCGTGATCGAGCCCGAGACGATCACAGTTTCCCATATCTTCGCGCGCGACTATGGCAGGGTGTTCGAGCGGCTCGGCTGCACGATGATCAGAAGAAAGGAGTTCCATCCGGCAAGCCTCGCAGGCGTCGATGCCGCCTATGCCGGCTACGTAGCGCGACTATTCCGTGTGCCGTGACGCCGGCGCCTCGGAGCCGTCGGTTGGTTCTCGCTACAGCGGGATATTGCCGTGCTTGCGCTTCGGGCCCGGCTCGCGCTTGCCCTGCAGCGTGCGAAACGCCGTTATCAGCCGCGGGCGCGTCTCGTGCGGCACGATCACGTCGTCGATGTAGCCGCGCTCTGCCGCCGTGTACGGGTTGGCGAAGCGCGCCTTGTAGTCCTCCATCAGCTTCTTGCGGCGCTCCTCCGGCGTCGGGCTGCCGGCGATGTCGCGGCGGTAGATGATGTTCACCGCGCCCTCCGGGCCCATCACCGCGACCTCCGACGTCGGCCACGCGAAGTTGAAGTCCGCGCCCAGGTGCTTGGAAGACATGACGTCGTACGCGCCGCCGTACGCCTTGCGCGTGATGATCGTCACCTTCGGCACCGTCGCCTCCGCGAACGCGTACAGCAGCTTCGCGCCGTGGCGGATGATGCCGCCCCACTCTTGCGCTGTGCCCGGCAGGAAGCCCGGCACGTCGCAGAACGTCAGCAGCGGGATGTTGAACGCGTCGCACGTGCGCACGAAGCGCGCCGCCTTCGCCGACGCGTCGATGTCCAGCACGCCCGCCAACTGGTTGGGCTGGTTGCCCACGATCCCGATCGTGTAGCCGTCCAGGCGCGCGAAGCCGCAGATGATGTTGCGCGCGTGGTGCTCGTGCACCTCGAAGAACTCACCCTCGCCTGTGCCCGGATGGGTATCGACGATCCGCGCGACCACGTCGCGCATGTCGTACGGCTTGTTCGGATTGTCCGGCACGACGTGGTCGAGCTCGGCGTCCATGCGCTCCGGGTCGTCCGTCGGCTGCACGCGCGGTGTGCCCTGCAGGTTGTTCGACGGCAGGAAGCTCAGCAGGTAGCGGCAGTCCTCCAGGCACGCGTCCTCGTCCTCGGACGCGAACTGCGCGACGCCTGACTTCGTGTTGTGCGACATCGCGCCGCCCAGCTCCTCGAAGCCCACCTCCTCGCCCGTCACCGTCTTGATCACGTCGGGACCCGTGATGAACATGTGCGAGGTCTCCTTCACCATGAAGATGAAGTCCGTGATCGCCGGCGAGTACACCGCTCCCCCCGCGCACGGCCCCATCACCAGGCTGATCTGCGGGATCACGCCCGAGCAGCGCACGTTGCGCAGGAACACGTCGCCGTAGGAGCCAAGCGATACCACGCCCTCCTGGATGCGTGCGCCGCCCGAGTCGTTGATGCCGATCACCGGGCAGCCGATCTTCGCCGCCAGGTCCATGATCTTGCACATCTTCTCGCCCATCACCTCGCCCAGCGAGCCGCCGAACACGGTGAAGTCCTGGCTGAACACGCACACCGTGCGGCCGTCGATCGTGCCGTGGCCTGTAACCACCGCGTCGCCCCACGGCCGGTTCTTCTGCATCTCGAAGTCGTACGTGCGGTGGCGCACGAACGTGTCGAGCTCCTGGAAGGAGCCCGCGTCCAGCAGCTTCTCCACGCGCTCGCGCGCCGTGTACTTGCCGCGCGCGTGCTGCTTCGCCTCCGCCTCCGGCGCCGAGTGCAGCGCCGCCTCGCGCAGCTCCCGCAGCTGCGCGAGCTTCTCCTCGTAGGTTTCCGGCGCCTTCTGGCGCGGCGGCTTGCGGTGTCCGGCGCTCGCCGCCAGCAGCGCCGCGTCGCCGGGCCTGTCGTGGGGTCTGGTTGCCATCTGGGCGGCGGATGTTATCCGCGGAACGCTAGTCTCGCCGGCACAGCGTTCGATTCGCGAGCACTCTGCGGCTTCGGTCGAAACGGCTGATCGTTAGCCACTACGAGCGCGAGAACGGCCGGTGGTGCGCCGCGCCGAGTCGGTCCAGCACCGCCGTCAGCACCGCCGTCACCTCTTCCTCGCTCGCCGCGAGCTCAGCCTCGGCATCACCGGCTTGCTGGTCCTGCATCGGCGTCATCTCATTCTCAGCTTCATCATCCGCGCCCGCGGCTTTCGCGCTGGTCCCCGTCTCCGTGCCCGCCTCTTCGGCCGCCTGCAGCTCAGCTGCGATGTCTACCGGCGGTAGCGCCGCAAACGCATGCTCCGCCGCGAACGTTTCCGGCGCGAGCGCCTCGCGAATCGCCGCGAACGCGTCCGCCTTCGGCTCGGCCGGCTCTGGAGTGGACGGTTCCGCGGCGCCCGGCTCCGGTGCGGGAGGCTCCGGTGTGGGCGGCTGCGCGTCGGCCGGCTCTGGGGCGGGCGGCCGGCGGCGGCGGAACAACCGCGCGAAGAGGCCGCGGCGCGGCGTCGGCTCGACGCTCGGTGGGTCGGGCTCGCAGATCGCGGCCGATGCAGACTCAGGCTCGGGTGTGGCGGGCTCCGGCTCGCTCGCCACGGGCTTCGGCGTGGCGGGCTCAGAAGCTTCCGGCTCGGGCGCGCCGGCGGGTTCTGGCTCAGAAGCGTCCGACTTGCGCGCGGCGGCGGGCTCCGGCGCAGACGCGACAGGCGCCTCGTGCTCGATCGCCGTCGCTGCCTCGGTCGTCTCCCGTGCAACGCTCAGCGTCACCCGCGTGCCCCAGCCCGACGGCTTGATCGTCACCGTGCCGGTCGTGTTCCCAGCCGCCCACTCGACCGTGCTTTCCGGCTCGGTGCGCACGATCCGGATCTCGCCCAGCTCGCCCAGATGGCGCGCCAGCGCGTCCGGGTCGCTCAGCTCCGCCCACAGCTCCGGCGGCGACTTGACCAGCGTTCGCTGCACCTCCGAGGAGATCATCGCTTCAACATTCGCGCGTTCGCGCGCCACTCCTCCCGCGCCGCGACAGACATTCGCCTCGGCAGCGATTAGGGTGCTCGGTCATGCTCACCACCCCCGCCACATCCTTCTATGAAGTCGTTCTCGCGGTCCACATCATGGCCGTCGTCGTCGCCTTCGGCGTCACGTTCGCCTACCCCATCATGTTCGCCGTCGGCGCCCGCCACGACCCGCGCAGCCTGCCGCTGCTGCACCGCGTCGAGTACACCGTCGAGCGCCTGCTCGTCAATCCCGGGCTGCTGCTCGTGATCCTCGCCGGCGTCTACCTCGCCAGCAAGGGCCACTACTGGAGCGACTTCTTCGTCCAGTGGGGCCTCGGCGCCGCAATCGTCATCGGCGGCCTCGTCGGCAGCGTCATGATCCCCACCGCCAAACGCGCCGAACAGGCCGCCGTGCGTGACGTCGCCGCCGCCACCGGCGACGGGGAGGTGCAGCTCAGCGACGAGTACCGCGCGCTCGTGCGGCGGCTGTCCACTGTCGGCGCGTCGCTCAGCCTGCTGGTGCTCGTCACGATCCTCTTCATGGCGCTGCACGTCGGCGCCTGAAGCTCGGTCCAGCCCGGTACCCTCAAGTCCATGGGCAACGGCTATCGAGTCGCAGTCGTGGGCGCCACCGGGCAGGTCGGTACGCTCATGCTCGCGCTGCTGCGCGAGCGCGGCTTCCCCGCCAGCGAGATTGTCGCGTTCGCCTCCGAGCGCTCACTCGGACGCGAGCTCCAGGGTGGGCTCATCGTGCACGCCCTCACCGACGAGTCCATCCAGGGCTTCGACCTCGCGCTCTTCTCCGCCGGCGGCTCCACCTCCGGCGAGTGGGCGCCCAGGTTCGTGGACGCCGGCGCCACCGTCATCGACAACTCCTCGCGCTGGCGCATGCAGGACGACGTACCGCTCGTCGTCAGCGAGGTCAACCCGCAGGCGCTCGAGTCCCACCACGGCATCATCGCCAACCCCAACTGCTCGACCATGCAGATGGTCGTCGCGCTGGGGCCGATCCACGACGCCGCCGGCATCGAGCGGCTCGTCATCAGCACCTACCAGGCCGTCTCCGGCACCGGCAAGCGCGCCGTCGACGAGCTGCTCGACCAGTCGCACGCGCTGCTGCACGAGCGCGACATCGAGCCGCCCAGCGCCTACGCGCACCGCATCGCCTTCAACGCGCTCCCGCACGCCGGCTCCTTCGCCGCCGGCGACGACCACACCGACGAGGAGCGCAAGCTCATCAACGAGACGCGCAAGATCCTCGACGACCCCGCCATCGCCATCTCCGCCACCTGCGTGCGCGTGCCCGTCGTCAACGGGCATTCAGAGGCAGTCAATGTGCAGACGCGCGAGCCGCTCTCGCCCGAGCGCGCCCGCGAGCTGCTAGCCGCCGCCCCCGGCGTCACCGTGCTCGACGACCCAGACGCCGCGCTCTACCCCCTCGCCAGCGAGGTCAGCGGTCGCGACGGCGTGTTCGTCGGGCGCATCCGCCGCGACCCCGGCCACGAGCGCGCGCTCGATCTTTGGATCGTCGCCGACAACCTGCGCAAGGGCGCCGCCACCAACGCCGTCGAGCTCGCCGAGCTGCTCGTGCAGCGCGGGCTCGTGCACAGCCAGCCGGCCGCGTCCGCGGCCTAGTCGCGTCCGGCGGCGCCTCACCCTGGCGCTTCGCGCAGGTAGTGCGCTCGGTTGAACGGCCGCTGCGCTGAGTCTGGCGAGGAGAGGAAGTGGGCGAGCGCGTTGACCATCTGGCCGATGACGCGATCGCCTCGATGGCGGTTGAAGGGCGGGTTGAGCGCGTAGAGCAGCCCATGATGGGCTTGGCCGAGGTCTTCCCAGTCGCATCTGGCTTGCTCGTAGTCCGCGATGTTGTCGGTGACGATCGCACGGCTGTCGTCCTGCGCACGCGCAAAGACCGCATCGTCGCTGATCCCGGCGTAGTGGCCCGCGTACGCTGGCTCGCTGATCGCGATCACGTCGAATCCGCGCTTGCGCAGCTCGAGCGCGATCGTCGGCGTCCACATCTCGTCCAGCAGCAGCCTCACGCCGCGGATCGCGTGGGTGACGACCCAAGAACGTGCCGCAGCCGCTCGGCTGCCTCCTCGTCCATTTGTATGCGGTCGTCGATGTCACCCGGATAGGCGGCGTAGTAGCTTGCTGCCAGTTCCACCGAACTGCGGTTGAGGCCGCTGATACGCGCGACCGCCTCGATCGGGTCCGTCGCGCCCTCCCCGGCGGCCGCCTTCAGATCGCGGGCTATCTCCCAGACGTCGGGGCCGCCGATGATGCCGGCCCGCCTGCCGGTCGGGCCCGAGCGGAATACGATTCCCGGGAGCTCTTCGATCCGCAGGCCCTCCTCGATCAGGCGCTCCGCCACACGCGCTTTCGACTGGCCGAGGCGTTCGCTGCGGGCATCAAGCATATCGACGAGCTCCGCAGAGAACCGTGCGGAAAATGCCTTCGTGCGCTTGGCCCGTGACATCGCATTTCTCCCATCAAGACTTTGTGATACAATGTAGCACAAAGGGAGCTAGGGAGCTAGGGAGCTAGGGAGCTAGGGAGCTAGGGAGCTGAGGACGGGCGGTCCTATGTCACTTTCAAACCATCGTATAGCGATGGTTATACGATGGTTGCTGATTTAGAACTTCGGCGCGTACGCTCCGAACACGTCCTTCATCGCCGCGCACACCTCGCCCAGCGAGCAGCGGTCCTTCAGCGCCTGGCGGATCGCCGGCAGCAGATTCTCTGAGCCGCGCGCGAGGACGCGCAGCTCCTCCAGGCGGCGCTCCACCAGCGGCTGGTCGCGGTCGGCCTTGAACTTCTTCAGCCGCTCCACCTGTTCGTGCTCGGACTGCGGGTCCACGCGCAGCAGGTCCGGCACCTCCACGTCCTCCTCCTGGAACGCGTTCACGCCCACGACCACGTCCTGGCCGATGCGGTAACGCTCCTGATAGCCCCACGCCGACTCGTCGATCTCGCCCGTGATGAACTCGATCGCGCCCACCGAGCCGCCCAGCGCGTCCACCTTCGCGATCAGCTCGTTCGCGCGCGCTTCGATCTCGTCCGTCAGCGACTCCACGAAGTATGAGCCCGCGAACGGGTCCACCGTGTCCGCCGCGCCTGACTCGTTCGCGAGGATCTGCTGCGTGCGCACCGCGATTTTCGCCGCGCGCTCGCTCGGCAGCGCGAGCGCCTCATCGAAGCCGTTCGTGTGCAGCGACTGCGTGCCGCCGCACACCGCCGCGAAGCCCTGCAGCGCCACGCGCACGATGTTGTTCTCCGGCTGCTGCGCCGTCAGCGTCACGCCGCCCGTCTGCGTGTGGAAGCGCAGCATCGTCGCCTTCGGGTTGCTCGCGCCGAAGCGCTCGCGCATGATGTGCGCCCACATGCGTCGCGCCGCGCGGAACTTCGCGACCTCCTGGAACACGTTGTTGTGGCCGTTGAAGAAGAACGCCAGACGCGGCGCGAACTCGTCCACGTTCAGGCCCTTGTCGATCGCCGCCCGCACGTACGCGATGCCCGAGCACAGCGTGAACGCCACCTCCTGCACCGCCGAGCAGCCCTTCTCGCGGAAGTGGTAGCCCGAGATCGAGATCGTGTTCCAGCGCGGCACGCGCTCGTGGCAGTACTCGAACAGGTCCGTCGTCAGTCGCATCGTAGGCTCCGGCGGGTAGATGTAGTTACCGCGCGCGATGTACTCCTTGAGCACGTCGTTCTGCGTCGTGCCACGGAGCTTCTCGGCCGGCACGCCCTGCTCCTCGGCAACGAGCTCGTACAGCAGCAGCAGGCACGCCG
>Ga0187780_10003969_pt1 | contig 11091 bp, 10 predicted proteins | sample 1015_Q2_SP10_20__FD_132429 | JGI IMG/M metagenome (GOLD analysis project Ga0187780, IMG submission 132429) | Tropical peat soil microbial communities from peatlands in Department of Meta, Colombia - 1015_Q2_SP10_20_MG | ecosystem: Environmental > Terrestrial > Soil > Wetlands > Peat | place...
CCCGAGGCGCTCAGCGGCAGACCAGACCAGCAGGGGATCGCCGAGCGGCTCCGCCGCCGCGACGAGCAACAAGCGACGCGCCTCGTCCGAGAGCCGGTCCAGCCGACGCTTGAAGCTGTCCTCGATCCGCCCCGACAGTGTGTGGGCGCCGAGGAACCCGAATCCCACAGCGAGTTCCGCCGCGCTCATGCCGTGCGGCAGCTCCAGCAATGCAAGCGGATTCCCGTGCGACTCGGCCACGATCTGGTCTCGGACCCTCTCATCCAGCGAACGCGGAATCTGCGAGGCCAGCAGCGCACGGGCATCCTCCCTGCCCAGTCCCCGCACTTCGAACTGCGGCACGCCCTGAAGCTCATCGGGCGCCTCACGCGCGGCGAAGACGAGTCCTACCGGCTCCGCCAGAAGGCGACGCGCAACGAACGCAAGCGTCAGCCCGGACGCGCGGTCAAGCCACTGCGCGTCATCGACGACACATAGCAGCGGCCGGTCATCGGCCACCTCGGACAACAACGTCAGCACGGCCAAACCGACGAGGAAACGGTCTGGCGCTGCTCCTTCACTCAGCCCAAAGGCGATCTCCACCGCGTGACGCTGCGGAGTAGGAAGCACCCCAACTCGATCGAGTATCGGCGCGCACAGCTGTTGGAGGCTGGCGAAGGCAAGCTCCATCTCCGATTCAACCCCAGACGCCCGGAGCACCTCTATGTCCGACGCGGCGGCCACCAAGTACTCCAGCAGCGCTGTCTTACCTACGCCCGCCTCGCCTCCGAAAAGCAACGTGCGGCTTTCGCCTTGCCGCACAGCCGCGAGCACGCCATCGAGCAGCGCGAACTCGCGGCGACGCCCCCGCAGCGCCTCCATCCCGCCCGGTACGGGACGACCGATGGACATAACCGACCACACATCCTAGACCGAGCGAACTGCGGGCCTCGGATGGTTGAGCTCTGTGGCGCGACCGGAACTCAAACCAGGGCATGGGACCAGGGAGTCCCACGGGCGCGACCGGTCGGCCGAAGCGCGACGCTGACGGCCGCTCGCCCGGCTCCCGGCGAACGGATACCCACGGTGAGCGGCCGGCGGTCCCGCTCGAAAGGATGACGATGGAGTTTCCGGTTGAGATCGAGATCAAAGTTCCAGACGGCACGCCAGAATCGGAGGTCGAAGCGCGCGAGAGCGCGGAGGCAACAGCCGCTGGCCAGCACAGAAGCCAACCCGCGACCCGGGTGGCCAATGGCGGGACCATCGACCCGGCGCTGCAGGTCGTCGTCATCGCCGTGTCCGATGTCGACAGAGCGAAGGCCTTTCATGCGGGCCTGGGCTGGCGGCTCGACGCAGTCGTGACCGGCGGGAACTTCCGGGGGGCGGTGCGGCTCACGCCTCCCGGCTCGCCGTGCTCGATCGTCTTCGGCACGGGCGCGACCTCTCCCGTCCCGGGGCCGGTGCAGGAACTCGATCCGATCGTCTCGTGTGCGGCGCGGATCGACCGGGAGGCCCTCGACTGGCCGGACTCGTACGCCGAATACGTGGTTCGCGAGAAGGCTGGCGAGGAGCTGCCGTCGTGACCCTCGACTACGACGTAATCGTCCTGGGTGGCGGGGCGCCGGGCGAGCACTGCGCCGCCGCCCTCGCGGAGGGTGGTCTGCGCGTGGCCGTCGTCGAGCGCGACCTGGTCGGCGGCCTGTGCTCGTACTGGGCCTGCATCCCATCGAAGGCGCTGCTGCGCCCGGGGGAGGCGGTGCACGGCGCTCGCCTGGCCGGAGCAAGCGCAGAGGTGGATGTGCAGGGGGCGCTTGACTGGCGCGACGTCATGGTCTCGAACTACTCCGATACCCGAGCTGCGCAGTGGTTGACGGATCGAGGGATCGCCCTGCTGCGCGGCCGCGGTCGCCTCGCGGGGACAGGAGCGGTCGAGGTCGATGGTGTTCGTTACCTGGCCGAACACGTTGTCCTTGCCAACGGTGCCGATCCGGTCGTTCCCCCGGTACCCGGCCTACGAGAGCTCGAGGGTGTCTGGGGCACGAATGAGGCCACCGGGATGAAGGCGGTACCGCGACGGCTGGTCGTGCTCGGAGGCGGGCCGGCCGGTGTGGAACTCGCACAGGTCGTGCGCCGCCTGGGCGGTGAGGTCGCGCTCGTCGAGGCGGCCGAGCACGTGCTCGCACGGGAGCCGGCGCCGCTGGGCGAGGCGCTGGGCGAGGCGCTTCGTCGGGACGGAATCGAGCTCGTACTCGGGGTGCAGGCGATCGCTGCGTCGCGCGATGCAGAGGACTTCGTCGTGCGACTGGAGGATGCACGGGAGCTACGCGGTGATCACCTGCTGGTGGCGACCGGACGGCGCCCGCGTGTCGAGGGGATCGGTCTCGAGTCCGTCGGTATCAACGCGGACGCCCACGGAATCCCAGTCGACGGGCACATGCGTGCAGGCGAGCGGTTGTGGGCGATCGGCGACGTCACCGGCATCTGGCAACTGACGCACGTCGGGGAGTATCAGGGCGAGATAGTCGCCTCGAACATCCTCGGCGAGCCACGCGAGGCCCATTACGAGGCGGTCCCGCGCGTCACCTACACCGATCCGCAGGTCGCGGCGGTGGGCGCCACGGAGGCCAACTTCAGCGCCTCTGCACCGCTGTCCGAGATCGCCAAGACCGCTACGTACACGCGCGCGTACGCGGAGTCGAACGGGTTCCTGACGCTCCTGAGCGACGGCGAGCACCTGACCGGCGCCTACGCGGTCGGTCCGGAGGCCGGCGAGTGGTTGCAGCAGGCGACGCTGGCGATCCGCGCCCAGATCCCGCTCGAGGTGCTGCGCGACACCATCCAGCCGTTCCCGAGCTTCTCGGAGATCCATGCCGCTGCGCTGAAAGCGCTCCGGCAGGAGATCGCGGCGCCACGGCGCACGGCCGATGTGGGGTCGCTATGAGCCCGATCGGCCAGAACCGCGAGCCGGTCGGCGAGGCCACCGGACAGACCAGCCCGCGACCGAGCAGCTTCAAGCTCCCCGATCCGCGGCTGACACCCGTCTATCGCCTCGAGGCGACGGTGGGCGAACCCATCGTGCTCGGCGACACGGTCGACGGGAAGCGGCGCATCGTGCCGCTCACCGGAGGCGCCTTCGCCGGCCCCACGCTCAACGGAAGGCTTCTCCCCGGCGCTAGCGCCGACTGGCAGACACTGCTGCCCGATGGCACCGCGCTCGGCGACATCCGGTACACGCTTCGGACCAACGGCGGCGATGTGCTGTACGTCCAATCGCGGGGGGTACGGCACGGCAGCGCCGAAGTTCTGGCCCGGCTGGGCCACGGCGAAGACGTCGACGCGAGCGAGTACACGTTCCGCACCTCGACCCAGATCGAGACGGCCGCCGCTGAGCTCGAGTGGCTGAACAAGGGCGTGTTCGTGAGCGTCGGCGGACGCCAGCCGGGCGGCGTGATCTACGAGACCTACCTCGTCCAATGAGCCCGCCGGTAGCGATCATCACCGGCGCTTCCCGAGGCATTGGCGCCGGGCTTGTCGCCGGGTACCGCAGTGCTGGGTACGCCGTCGTCGGCGTAGCGCTGTCGTTCCCGTCAGCCGATCGAGACGAGCGCGATTACGTCGGCGTCGCCGGCGACATCGCAGATGCCCAAACTGCACGACGGGCGGTCGACCGGGCTCGCGACCGGTTCGGACGGATCGACACGCTGATCAACAACGCCGGCATCTACATCGGCAAGCCGTTCACGGAGTACACGTTCGACGATTACGCGGCGATCACGGCCGTGAACCTCACTGGGTTCTTCCACATCACCCAGCTGGCGATCGCCGAGATGGTCGACCGGGGCCGCGGGCACGTCGTGAACGTGTCCACGAGCCTGGTAGACCATGCGGACAGCACGAGGCCGTCTGCGCTACCCGCCCTCACCAAAGGAGGACTCGTCGCAGCCAGCCGGTCGCTGGCGATCGAATACGCCTCGCGCGGGGTCCGCGTCAATGCGGTCTCGCTCGGGGTCGTCAAGACACCCGCTCACGACCCCGCGTCCTACAAGGAGCTCAAGAACCTCCACCCGCTAGGCCGCGTCGCCGAAATCGCCGACGTCGTCGACGCGATCCTCTACCTCGAGCGAGCGACGTTCGTCACCGGCGAGACGCTGCATGTCGACGGCGGCCAGGCAGCGGGCCGCTAGCACCCAACACTGCTACCAGCCCTGCTGACATCCCGACTGGAAGGACTTGCACATGCGCTCCGACATCGCCCCCGGCAGCACCTTCCCGGATTACGAGCTGCCCGACCACGAAAACGTCCCGCGCCGGCTAAGCGAGCTCCAAGGCGACGACCCGATGATCCTCACGCTCGCGCGCGGAAACTACTGCCCCAAAGAGCACCAGCAGCACCTCGAGATCGCCGCCAACTACCCCAAGATCAACGTCGCGTACACCAAGATCGCCACGATCTCGACCGACACCCACCACTCCAGCCAGGAGTTCCGCAACTCGGTCGGCGCCCAATGGCCGTTCCTCTCCGATCCGGAGCGAATCGTGCAGAAGGACCTCGACATCCAGGAGTACACAGACCCCGAACACGACCCGATGATCCCGCACACGCTCGTGCTGGGGCCCGGGCTAATGATCTACAGCATCTACAACGGCTACTGGTTCTGGGGACGACCATCGTTTGCCGACCTGTGGCGCGACCTGCGAACTGTGACCAGCGAGATCCGCCCCGACTGGGACCTAAGCAAGCCCGGGCTGCACCAAGCGTGGGATGCCAAGGACTACTCGCCATTTCACGGATGGAACAGACGCTCCCCTCAGTCGGTGCCGTCGTCGTACAGCTCTTAAGACCGTGAGTGCGACCCTGGCCGGCCGCAGGCGATGCCTCCAGGACGGGGACACCACAGCCGTCCTGGCCGTACCAATGCGCGGCTGGCGGTCGGCAGCATCCGACCTGTCGAAGATCCAGCTCCGACAGCCGCGTAAGCGTGTCCTCTAAGCCCCAGCAGCCCGAGTCGCCCCAGCCCGTCGCCCAATCCGCGGGCACGTTGGTGTCGGTCAACGTCGGCATGCCGAAGAACGTGCAGTGGCGGGGGAAGACGGTCTTCACCGGCGTCTTCAAAGACCCTGTCACCGGTCCCCGCCGCGCCGGCAAGCTGAATGTCGAGGGCGATGGTCAAGGGGATCTCGCCGGGCACGGCGGGGAGCAGCGCGCGGTGTTCGTGTACCAGCTGGACTCATATCGGTACTGGGAAAGCGAGCTCGGGCGAAACGACTTCGTCTACGGACAGTTCGGCGAGAACTTCACCGTCGATGGACTTGGCGACGACGAGGTCTGCATCGGTGACTGCTACCAGATCGGCACGGCGGTCTTCGAGGTGACACAACCGCGTGTCACGTGTTACCGCGTCGGGATCCGGATGAATGACCCGCGCATTCCCGCTTTGCTCGTCTCGCACCACCGCCCGGGCTTCTACTTCCGTGTGCTCAAGGAGGGCGACGTACAAGCGGGAGACGAGATCGTCAAGCTCGTCTCCGGCCCCGAACAGATGCCGGTCGCCGAGGCCGACGCGCTGCTCTACCTCCCTGGGCACCCGCGCCAGCAACTGCTACGAGCGCTCCGCATCCCGGCCCTCAGCCTCGGCTGGCAGGCCTCGTTCCGAGCTCTGCTCGAGGAAGAACCCGGCAGCGGCAACGCCGGTCTCGCGGTAACGAGCCCGCCGCCCGCTTGGCCGGGGTTCCGTCAGCTGACCGTGAGCGCAATCACCCGCGAAAGCGACTCGGTGATTTCGATCCGCCTCGAGGACCCCAACGGCGCGTCACTACCAGCCGCGCGTCCGGGCCAGTACCTGACGCTGCGAGTCCAGCCCGACCAGCAGCGGCGCGCGATGCTCCGCAACTATTCGCTGTGCGGTGCGCCCGATGTCGGTTACTACCGGATCGCCGTCAAGCGCGAGCGCGACGGTGCCGCCAGCGGCTACCTGCACACCCGCCTCACTGTCGGCGACCAACTCGACGTCGCGGCACCCCGTGGCACCTTCATCCTCGACCGGACAGATTTACCGGTGCTGCTGATCAGTGCCGGGATCGGTGCCACGCCAGTTCTCGCGATGCTTCACGCGCTGGCGGAGGAGCATTCCGGACGCGAGATCTGGTGGCTGCACTCCGCACGCAACCGCCGCGAGCAATCGTTCGCCGCCGAGGCCCAGGCTCTCCTGGTTTCGCTCCCGAACGCACGCACGCACGTGTACTACAGCCGTCCAGGTCCGAGTGATGTCGAAGGCCGTGACTTCGACACCGCGGGCCGTCTCACCGGATCACTGCTGGCCGAACTCGAGCCTCCCCGCGATGCCCAGGCATACCTGTGCGGGCCCGCGCCTTTCATGGACGAGATCAGCGCCGGCCTGGCGGCGATGGGAATCGACGCCTCGGGCATCCACACCGAACCGTTCGGCCCCGCGCCCGGTGTGACACCGGGCATCGTAGCAACGCCTACAAGGGCGCCCCACCCACCCGCCGGCAGACTCGGAGGCGGCCCCACGATCGAGTTCGCCCGCAGCAACCTCGCCATCCCCTGGGACAGCGACTACGGCAGCCTGCTCGAACTCGCCGAAGCGTGCGACGTACCGGTCCGCTGGTCGTGCCGCACCGGCGTCTGCCACACCTGCGAGACCACCCTCATCGCCGGCGACGTCAAGTACGACCCCGACCCGGTCGAGGCCCCCGCCGGCGGAAGCGCACTGATCTGCTGCTCGCAGCCACGCGACGACCTAGTGCTCGATCTGTGACCCGCATCAACCCCGCATCGCGCGGCAACCATCGGGTGCGTTGGCTCGCGATGCCGCGAGCGCCTGGACGCAAGCCGGGACCCGAGCACCCTCAACAAGGCGCGACTACGGAACCCATTTGAACAACGGAGGTCATCATGAGCAACATCGACGAGGAGCTGGTCCTAGCCCACTTCATCGTCTCGGACGACGTCGAGCGCTCTCGGCGCTTCTACAGCGAAGTACTCGGCGGCAAGGTGGTCTTCGACGGAGAAGTGACCTACGTCGCATTATCCAACAGCTGGATCATCATCAACGTCGGCGGAGGCCCGACCGACGACAAGCCGGAGGTCACTCTGGAGACGCCGCGCGATCCCGACCGGGTCAGCAGCTTCCTCAATATCCGGGTCAAAGACATCCACGCCGTATACACCGAATGGAGCGCCCGGGGTGCTCAATTCCTGACGCCGCCTAAACAGCACCAGTACGAGATCCGCTGCTACATCCGCGATCCCGACGGTCATCTGATCGAAGTCGGGCAAACCACCGACCCACAGGGGGACTGGTCGTACTGGCCATTGAGTACGCCCGCCGAGGAGTCCGAGTGAAGGCCGAGATCACCGGCGAACCCCGCACACATCGACAGTGGCTAGTCCCCCGGCACGTTCCTCTGATGGGCGAGCCGCAGCGACGCGATCCATTGATCCTGTTACTCGCTCGTGGCCACTACTGCCCTGAAGAGCACCAGCAGCGCCTGAGGAGGTTCTGGTCATGACCACCGCAATCATCGGCACTGGAGGGATCGGATCGGCCATCGCACGCCAACTCGCCTCAACCGGCGAGACGCTGCGGCTCTCGAGCGCCGACCATGAGTCGGCACAAAGGCTGGCTGCAGAGATCGGTCGAGCTGCGGTCGTCGCCGTCGACAACCGCGACGCGTTGCAAAGCGCCGATGCCGTCGTCCTCGCGCTGCGGTTTGCCGTGCTGCACGGCGTCATCGACGAGATCTCCGCCGCGCTAACCGACAAGCTTGTGGTCGTTCCCAGCAATCCCGTCGGCCTCGACGCACAAGGCAGCCTCTTACGGCTCCTGCCGGAAGGGCAATCCTCTGGCGAGGTCGTCGCCGGCTGGATGCCTACCGAGGCGCACCTGGCTATGGCGTTCGGAACCATGTCGGCCGATCTCCTTGAGTCCTCCAGCAACCGGTCACCAGACCCGGCGGTCCTCTTCTACGCGACCGACGACGACCGTGCTGGCGAGAAAGTCGAACGGTTGATCCGAACGGCCGGCTTCGAGCCGGTGAAGGTCGGCGGACTCGAACAGTCGGGTCGGCTCGAGGTGGGCGGCGACCTTCACGACCTCGTCGTCGGCCCCGCAGAAGCGTGGTCATTGATCGATGAGGCCTGATCGCCTCGCCACCCGTCCAACCGCGCCCGCTGGTCCACCGGGGCAGCGTCCCTGTCCGCGGCACAAGCGTGGACCAGTGGTAGTCCAGGGCACGATCGGAGCCTCCCGCGTCCACATTGAGCCTCGTCAACCGGCGCCGCGGGCGCCAGAAAGACCATCCCAATGAGTACCCACACGCTGGTCTGCGAGCTGCTTGGGATCGACCACCCAATCGTGGAGGCGCCGCTTTCTGCAGATCCACGCCTGCCCGCGGCGGTCTCAAATGCCGGCGGCCTCGGCACCCTAGGGCTGGGGTGGGCCGATGACGCCGGAGAGATAGTTCATGAAACGGCCGCCCTCACCAACCGGCCCTTTGCCGGCAACTTCGTGCTCGCCTTCGATCAGCACCATCGGGTCGATCAGGCACTTTCGGCCGGTCTTCGGATCGTCTCGCTCTTCTGGGGCGATCCCCAAAGCTACGTCGATTCAGTGCACGACGCCCAGGGACTTGTCATGCACACGGTCGGCAGCGTCGAGGAAGCGCGCCGCGCAGCCGGATGCGGAGTGGACATCATCGTGGCGCAGGGCTGGGAGGCCGGGGGCCACGTCTGGAGTGGCGTGGCAACGCTCCCGCTGGTGCCGGCGGTCGTCGACGCGGTGGCACCGGTACCGGTTATCGCGGCTGGCGGAATCGGCGACGCTCGCGGAGTCGCGGCCGTGCTCGCCCTCGGCGCACAAGCCGCGCTGCTCGGCACGCGGTTCCTGCTCGCCGATGAAATACCGATCCACGAGCAGTACCGGCATCGCCTGATCGACGCGACCGAGACCGACGCCGAGTGGTACCCCAACCTCTATCAGGTGGGATGGCCGAACGCGTCGCACCGCGCCATCCACAACTCAACCGCCGAGCTATGGGAGGCCGCGGGCCGGCCCGCACCGGGTAGTCGACCCCGAGAAGGCGAAGTGATTGCGCACTTCGCTTCCGGCGAACCGATCGTTCGATATGAACCCGCGCCGCCGATGGTCGGAACGACCGGTGAGATCGAAGCACTATCGCTGTGGGCCGGGCAAAGCGTCGCGCTCGCAAAACGGACACAACCCGCTGCGCAAATCGTGGCCGAACTCGTCTCGCGCCTGTAGCCCACCCTGGGCGAGGCTGCGCTCGAGCGTCATGCTTCACGAACCCGGGTCGGGCGACGTCTCTGGCCGGTCAAGGCTGGGAGTGCTGCACCTGCGCACCTGCTTCTCCAGACAATTCGTCGGGAGTTCGATTTGGGCGCACCAGGGCTTCGCGGGGCGCCTGGGATCGCGGGGATCGAGAGATTCGCTCGTCAACACGCTCGACGAACCGATCCGATCCACCCGGGGCAAGACCATCGGGATCAGTGTGGTGACCAGCAGATGTGCCTTGGAAACCGATGAAATCTCCGATCATCAGACCAGCGGCTGCAGACCCCGTCGCAGGCGGGGGACCAAACCCAACCAGTGGAGGTACCACATGGCCGAGCTCCCACCGCCCCCAGAGGGGATTGTGCTGACCCACTTCATCGTCTCAGACGATGTCGAGCGCTCTCGACGCTTCTACACCGAAGTACTCGGCGGCAGAGTCGTCTTCTCCGGAGAGGGAGGCCCGACCAACGTCGCATTATCCAACAGCTGGATCGTCATCAACCGGGGCGGTGGACCGACCGACGACAAGCCGGAGGTCACGCTGGAGACGCCGCGCGATCCCGACAGGGTCAGCAGCTTCCTCAATATCCGGGTCAAGGACATCGAGGCCGTGTACGCCGAATGGAGCTCCCGCGGTGCGGATTTCCTGACGCCGCCGAAACAGCACCCGTATGAGATCCGTTGCTACATCCGCGATCCCGACGGTCATCTGATCGAAGTGGGGCAAACCACGGACCCACAAGGAGACTGGGAGCCTGCTCACTGGCCATCCAGTACACCTGCCGAGGAGTCCGAGTGAGCCCGAGATCACCGGCGAAAGCCCTCACCTCAACGGCGGAGTCCCGTAGACACTCAGAGCGCTACCAGCCATTTCCGGACACAAGTAGCGATCCTGGCCGCGACGCAAACCCGCGCGACGACGAACCCGGGTCTCCACGGGGAAGATGGCCGCCAGCCTCCCGAATCGCCAATCTCGCGCATCGGCGCCTCGTCCACCCGTCCGTCGACCAGACCGTCGCTCCGCAAGACCTGCTTTTCGTCCGCGGCGTGCACGGGCAATGGCGTCCGGCCCGACGGAGACACGGCCCCGCCTTCGTGCGGCGTGTCGTCTCTGGAGACAGATCGGACGGGCCCTACAAATCGCCAGATGCGCGGCCGCTCGAATCGTTAGCTACGGGCCTATCTGCGGGCTAGCACCGGCCGACAGCTGACGATCGCTCTGCTCGCCCGAGATGGTCGAGGCCGGCTTGCGCTTCGCCACGGTTCCGATAGTCGTATGGGCGTGGTCGTGAGTGCCGGTGACCACAGAACTGTGTGCTCGTCACAACCGGGCGGCTGCTGACAGACGACCGCCGGCTCGCGGCGCCGCGCCTCCCCGACGGGCGCAATGGCAGAAGCGTCGCGGCGACCGTCACCGCTCCCGTTCACAAGCGGCCGAGCGCCAGGCCGCGTTCGTATGTCAACGGCATCGACGCCCGAACGCTCAGCCCCCGCCGAAAGCGTCCGCGACGGCCGCCGCCCAGGCCCCGTACAGATCGATGACAGTGGACGGCGCGGGCCATTCTCCGGCTTGTAGTCGTTTGAGCGCTTCGCCGCCGCGCCGGCGCGCGTGGGTGCGCGACCAGTCATAAGAGGACGGCGCCGCGCCATAGCGCGCTCGCCATGCGCACATCGCCTCACGAACCCGTTCGCGAGTCCATTGTCGCGTAATCGCCCCGGGATGGCAGCGTTTGCAATACGCGTAGGCGTCGCCCTTGCCGTTCCGTGGCGCGGTGGGCGCCCCGCAGCCGCGACACAC
>Ga0187780_10003970_pt1 | contig 11091 bp, 8 predicted proteins | sample 1015_Q2_SP10_20__FD_132429 | JGI IMG/M metagenome (GOLD analysis project Ga0187780, IMG submission 132429) | Tropical peat soil microbial communities from peatlands in Department of Meta, Colombia - 1015_Q2_SP10_20_MG | ecosystem: Environmental > Terrestrial > Soil > Wetlands > Peat | place...
CCAGATGCGCGCGCACAATTCCGTAGCAAATGCTCAAGCCCAACCCCGTCCCCTTGCCGACTTCCTTGGTGGTAAAAAACGGCTCGAAAATCCGATCCACGTGCTCGATCCCCGGCCCGTTATCGCGAAAGCGAATCTCGATCTGCCCGTTCGCGTGCGCCGTTTCGATCTCGATGCGCCCCGGCCGCCCGGATTCCTGCACCGCGTCATACGCGTTGTTCACGATATTCAGGAACACCTGCTGCAACTGGTGCTCGTCGCCCACGATCGATGGAAGGTGTGCGTCAAACTTCTCGACCACTTCCACTTCGCGCTTCGAGAAATCGTAAGCCCGCAGCTTCAGCGTCTGCCGCAGCACCGCATTGATCTGCACCGCCTCGCGCAGCGCCGGCTTCTGCCGCGCAAAACTCAGCAGATTCTGGATAATCAATTTCGTCCGCTGCGCCTCCTGCAAAATCACGCGCAAATCATCTTTGGCGCTTCCCGGCACTTCGGAATTCTCGAGCAGCAGATCCGTGAATCCGAGAATCGCCGCCAGCGGATTGTTCACCTCATGCGCCACGCCCGACACCAGCTGTCCCACCGCCGCCATCTTCTCCGTGTGCATCAATTTCGCCTGCAGCACGGCCGCGTCGGTCACGTCCGTCATCACCACCACGATGCTGTTGATCCCGCCCTTGTCGTCGCGCATGGGGCTCAAGCTGATCGAAAATTGCCCGGTGGTCCCATCGCCGCGCAAGAATGGCAGCTCCATATTCGCCGCCTGCGCCCCGCGCAAAGTGCTGCGCAAAGCCTCCGCCAGCGCCTTGCGCCGCGACGCCGCGATAAACTCCGAAAGCGGATGCCCCAGCAAATCCGCCTCGCGATGCCCAATCTCAAAGCAGCGCCGGTTCGCGTAGCTGATCAATCCCGCGGTATCGAGCACCAGAATCATGCTTTGCGTATCGTTCAAAATGTTCTTGTTGAAATCGCGCTCGCGCCGCAACTGCGCCTGAAACGATTTCTGCTCGGTAATATCCAGCATCAATCCGCGATACTGCGCCACGCGCCCCTTCACGTCCCGCACGATCAAAATATTCTGCAGCGTATGAATCCACGAACCATCGCGCCGCCGCAGAACTTCCTCGTGATTCCGCAGCACGCCGCCTTCATCCGCCGCCTTCACGCAACGCCGCCGCAAATCCGGCGCGAGACACAGCTCATCAAATAAATTCACTGCCAGCACTTCCTCGCGGCTGCCATAGCCCAGCATCCGCACCAGCGCGTTGTTCACCTCGATGAATTGCCCGTCCGGCGTGCAGAAGAAAAGCCCTTCCTGGATGTTGTCGAAGAGCTCCCGATAGCGCCGCTCCAATTCCCGCCGGTCGGTAATGTCCTTCAGCACGTGCACGGTCCGCAGATCGTCTTCCGGCAAACTCCGCAGCCGCGAAGTGGAAATCAAATAAGTGCGCTCGTGCGCCGTCTGCACATATTCTTCCGTCCCCGCCTGCATATCCCGGCAGAACGGGCAAGCCCGCCCGGCTCTTGCCGACGCCAGCGATTGCAGCGTCTCCATGTGCCGCCCGATCAATTCCGCGGGCTTCAGCCGCAAATGCCCGGCCAGCGAACGATTCACGCGCAAAATTCGATCGGTGGCATCGTGCACCACAATGAAATCCGTAATCGCGTCGAAATCCTCAATCCACTGCTTCTTCGATCGCTCGATCCATGAAAATAGCCGCGCATTCTCGAGCGCCACCGAAGCATGTCCCGCCAGCGCCTCGAGCAGATGCCGCTCCCCCAGCGAAAACGCCCGTTCCCGCCCCGCCAAACACAACACTCCCATCAAATCGCCTTCGCTGCCGGTCAACCGCGCCATGGCCAGGTGATTCGCGCCCAGCTCCGCGGCCAACGGCTTCCCCAAAATCTCCGCGGCCGCCGCAAATTGCGTGGCTTCTCCGGCCGCCCAGCTCACCTCCGCCAACCCGCGCGCCAGCCGTACTTGTTCTTCTCCCGTCAGTCCAGCCGCCGCGCCCTGCGCCGACACAATCTCCCATTCCTCCCCGCGGACCAGGGCCAGCGCCGCCGACTTCACGTCGAACATCCGCCCGGCGCACAAAGTCAGCCGCCGCACAAATTCCGTCGGCCCGATCGAAGGCTTAAGCTCCCGCGTCGCCGCGGAGAGCTGCGCCAAATTCGCATCAATGCCCGCGCGCGAGCGCGCCGGTACTCGGCGAGTTTTCTTGGCCGCACGCATGGAGGAAGGGGTCCTGCGCGTCTCTCCAGATTTCAAAAGTGATACATCGAAGTTACGTGCCCATCTCATTTTGAGTCAAGGAATCTACCTGCTCGCGTGACGAATCGAACAATCGCTTTCACTCGCCTGCGTCGCAACCTGAGACCGTTCCACGCCGCGCCGCTAATCTCTGAGACATATCCGCATATCCAGCGCGCCCAGCGGCGAATCCCAGCCTCCCGCTAACTCCCCAAGTCAAAGCACTTTACAAGCTCCCGGCGCACCGCCGAACCATCCCCCGCATTCACTCCATCACTGGCACCACCCGTGCATTTTCTTCTGCCGGAGTTCTCTGGAGGCACGGGTGTGAGGTACGTATTTTCTATCGCGATCTCGCGCGGAATGAGCCGGCTGATCACCCTTGCCGCGATCCTCATCCTGGCCGCTACGCTTGACGCGCAAGACCCGGCCGCCACTGACGCCGCCAAGCGCAAAGTGAAAACGCGCGTCGCCGCCGAGTACCCGGTGCTGGCCCGTCAAATGGGCGTCACCGGAAAAGTCAAAGTGGAAGTCACCATCACGCCGGAAGGCAAGGTCAGCAACGCGAAAATTGTGGGCGGAAGCCCCGTGCTCGTCGGCGCCGCTGTTGATGCCGTCAAGAAATGGAAATTCGAGCCGGGCCCGAAAGACACCACGGAAATCATCGAGTTCGAATTCAGGGAGCCAAACGGTTAGCTGGGGGACTTGCAGCCGGGCGCACAGCGCCGGCGCAAGTGGAGGGGATTCGAAATGACAATCGGCAAGAAACTATATTCCGGGTTCGGGGCCATCGTGGCCATCATGGTCGCGCTCTTCATCGTGAGCGTGCTGACCATCGCGCGCGAGCACTCCGCGCGCTCCGTCGCCTCCGCCACTTTGAACGACATGCAGACCCTCGAGAGCATTCGCTTCCAGGTCATGCTCGAAGAGCTCGTCCTGCGCAATTTCCTGCTCAGCGGCGACGTGCGCGATGAAGGCGAGCTGGCCTCCGTCCACACCAACGTCAACACCGAGCTCCGCGACGCCGAATCTCACGCCATCGACCCTTCTCTTCGCAGCACTCTCCTCCGCGTGGAAGATGCCGAGCACGGATGGATGGACGATTTCGCCAAACCCATGATCGCCAAGCGCCATCAAGTGGACGGCGGCGACGCCACCGTCTCCGATCTGCAGATTTTCTATCTCCAGCAGAATCCCGGCTCGTGGATGAACAAAACCTCCTCCCTGCTGGATGAAGCCAACCGCACCATTAGCTCGGCTCTCGAGCGCTCCAACGCCTCGGCTGCCAGCGCCACCTCCTGGAGCACGGCACTCAGCATTATCGGCATTCTCATCACCATCATGCTGGCTCTCGGCATCGCCTATTACACCTCGCGCTCCATCACTCTCCCGCTGAATCACTTGATCAGCGTCGCGCGCGAGATCGGCGATACCGGCGACATCGACCAGACCATCGACATTCATCGCGACGATGAAGTCGGCGTGCTCGCGGACAATTTCAACAAAATGATCGGCCACATCAAAGGCATGGCGGCCGTCTCCGCCTCCATCGCCGAAGGCCAGCTCACCGTTTCCGTTTCGCCGCGCTCCGGCCGCGACACCATGGCCAACGCTTTCTCGGAGATGATTCAGGGCCTGCACGATCTCGTCCGCCAGGTGCGCGACAGCGCCGCGCAAGTTGCCGACGGCTCCAATCAAATGGCCGGCGCTTCCGAAGAGTCGGCCAAGGTCAGCCTGCAGGCGGCTTCCGCCATCGATGAAGTCACCACCACGATGCACGAAATGAGCGTCAACGTGCAGAGCGTCGTCAAGAACACGCAAATGCAGGCTTCCAGCGTCGCGGAGACTTCCGCCTCCATCGATCAGATGGTCACTTCCATCCAGCGCGTCGCCGATACCGCCAAAGTGTTGCTCGACATCTGCTACCGCTCGCGCGAGGAAGTTCACACCGGCATCGTCACCATGGAGAAAGCCACCGACGGCCTCAACCGCACCAATTCGGCCATCCAGGCTTCCTCGCACATCATTGACGTTCTCGGCCAGCGCGCCGACGATATCGGCAAAATCATCGAAGTCATCGACGATCTCGCCGAGCAAACGAACCTGCTCGCTCTCAATGCCGCCATCGAAGCGGCTCGCGCCGGAGAACACGGCCTCGGCTTCGCGGTCGTCGCCGAAGAAGTCCGCAAGCTGGCCGAAAAATCCACGCAATCCACCAAGGAAATTTCCGAATTGATCGAGGGCATTCAGAAGGAAGCCCGCGAAGCCGTCGAAAATATGGAAAAGAGCACTTCGATGGTGCAGGAAGGATTGCTCCTCGGCAGCGATCTCAGCACCGCTCTAGGCAAAATCTCCAACGTGGTCACCGAAGTCTACAAATTCGCGCAGGAAATCGGCGCAGCGACGACCGAGCAATCCAATGGCTCCGCCCAGATTGCCAAAGCCACCACGCGCCTCACCGAAATCACTCAGGAAATCAATTCCTCGGTCGAAGAGCAGGCTTCCGGCGCGCAAGCCGTGGTCCGCGCCATGGAACGCATGCGCGAACTAGTGCAGCAATCCACTTCCAGCTCCACGCAACTTGCCGCCACCGCCGAACAAATGTCGCGCCTGTCGAAGACGCTGCTCACCACCATGGGCCGCTTCGTTCTCGACAACGCTACCGGCACGCTGCGTTCCTCGGGACACCGGGGACAGAACGGTGAATCCGCTCCGCACATTTCCGCCGAGCGTTACGCCGAGCTGGTGAATTCGTAGTTACGGGATTAATCAGCGATGGCAAAAGACATCCAGATCGTCGGCTTTCGCATCGGCAGCGAGACGTTCGGCCTGCCGATCGCGCTCGTCCGCGAAATCGTCCGCGTCCCGCAAATCACTCCCGTTCCCAACGCTCCCGATTTCGTCGAGGGCGTCATCAATCTGCGCGGAAGAATCATTTCCGTCATCGATCTGCGCAAGCGCTTCGGCGAAAAAGATATTCAGCCCAGCAAGAAGAACCGCATCGTCGTCGTCGAAATCGGCCGCCGCTCCGTCGGCTTGCTGGTCAATTCCGCGTCGGAAGTCCTCAAGATTCCGCCCTCGGAAATCGAAGCTCCCAATGATTTGTTTCAGGATGGCGAAGTGGACTACGTCACCGGCGTCGCCAAATTGAAAGGCCGTCTCGTGATTCTCCTCGATCTCGAAAAAGTCATGCGGCGTTCCGAATTGCGGCGTCTGGAGGACGTCGCCGTTTCCGCGGCCCTGCAGGAAAGTGGAGTCACCGCGCCCCGGTAGCGGCGCAGACATTTTCGACGCACAGCGAGAACACATGTCCACACTGACCGCTCAAGTTCCTCTCACCGAAGCTGAACTCAAGCTGCTGCAAACCCTGATCTATCAGGAATGCGGCATGTATTTTGACGAGCGCCGCACGCACTTCCTGCGCGACCGCCTGCAGCGCCGCCTGAAGGCCTGCAATCTCGATTCGTTCTACAGCTACTACCGGTTGCTCACCAGCCGGGAAGGCAAACTCGAGCTGAACGCGCTTCTCGAAAACCTCACCGTCAACGAGACGAGCTTCTATCGCGTTCGCCCGCAGCTCGAACTCTTTCAGAAGCGCATTCTCGAAACTCTGCTTCACAAAAAGCAGGAGCGCCGCGACTGGACCGTGCGCATCTGGAGCGCCGGATGCTCCACCGGCCAGGAGCCTTACTCGCTGGCCATGCTCGTCTGCGACGCTCTCGCCTACTACTACCTGCGCAATCCGCTGCCTTTCGAGATGCCGGTGCCCAAGCCCCTCGTTCCGCCACCCTGGAAGGTCGAAATCGTCGCCTCCGACATCAACTATTCCGCGCTGCTCACCGCGGGCCAGGGCATCTACACCGAAATTCAGATGGAGCCGGTGGACTATGCCACGCGCCTCCGCTATTTCGACAAAACGGCGGACAAGTACGCCGTCAAGCACGCGCTCAAATCCCTGATCCAATTCGATTTTCACAACTTGAAAACCGAATTTCTTCCCCAGCGCAACGACATCATCTTCTGCCGCAACGTGATGATCTATTTCGACGAGCCCGAGCAGAAGCGCCTGGTGGAAAAGTTTTATCGCTGTTTGAATCCGGAAGGATATCTGTTCGTCGGCCATGCCGAGAGTCTCTTCGGCCTGACCAAGAAATTTCACATGATTCACGAAAACAACGCCACCGTTTATCAGCGCGTCGAGGAGGCGCAGTGAATTTTTTCGGCGATGATCGCGGCGCCGAGCTGCGCGAACTCTTCTTCGAGAGCGCCGCCGAGCTTCTCCAGGCCATGAATGAAGGCGGCCTTGAGCTCGAAGAGCGTCCCGGCGATCCCGAAACCATTCGCAAGGTTCGCCGCGCCGTGCACACGCTGAAGGGCGACTCCGCCTCCTGCGGCTATCGCGAGCTGAGTGCCCTCGCGCATCTTCTCGAAGATGTGCTCACGCCGGAAACTTTCGCTTCCAATGCCGCGGCGCTTCCCGAAGTCGTTCTCACTGCCGCGGACACCTTCGACGAAATGCTCGCCGCCTATCGCGGCGATATGCAGCCGCCGGACGGCCGCGCTCTTCGCGAATTAATCGACAACGTGCTTCAAAAGCCGGGCGAGGCCAAAGACCAAAAGGCCGAGAAGAAGCCTCTCGTCGCTCAATTTGCCTGGACCGAATACGAGCAACTCATGATCTCCGAAGCAATGAAGCGCGGCGAATGCATCTTTTTCGTCGCCGCACACATTGCTCACGACGCTCCCATGCCCGCGGCAGCCGTTCAGTTGGCCAAAAATGCCTTGGCAGCTTCCGGTACGATCTTGGCCCTGCGGCCCGAAGAGGGCGCGGACCTCACGGAAATTCGCCAGGTCGAGGCGGCCATATCCAGCACGCAGACGATGGACTGGATTCGCAAAAAGTGCCGCATTCCTTCGCTCATTTCCGAAGTCGTCGTGCTGCCCGCAGGCGCCGCGCCCACCGCGCATCGCGATTTGCTCGAGATTCTTCTCGAATCCGAGGCCGCGGCAGTCGCATCCGGCGTTCCCGCGCAAGAAGCGGATTCCGACGAGGCCGAAACTTCGCCGCTGGCCGCCGCCGAGACGCGCGCCTTCGCCAATTCCGCCTCCAACGTCGCGCCGGCCGGCGCCGAAAATACTCTCCGCGTAGATGCCGCGCGCATCGACGACGTCATGAATCTTGTCGGCGAGCTGATCATCGGCAAATCCATGCTGCACCGCACCATCATCGAATTCGAAAAGCAGTACGCCAAAGATCCCCTGCGCGGCAAGCTTTCCGACGCTCTCGCCTATCAGACGCGCGTCCTCAGCGATCTTCAAAAATCCGTCATGAAGATTCGCATGGTTCCCGTCGAGCAGCTCTTCCGCCGCTTCCCGCGCGTCGTCCGCGACGTCGCCAAGCAGCGCAGCAAAGACATCACCATCGAAATCGCCGGCCAGACCACCGATCTCGACAAAAGCATTCTCGACGCTCTCGCCGAGCCGCTGGTTCATCTCGTTCGCAACGCCGCCGACCACGGCATCGAAACCACCGCCGAGCGCGTCGCCGCCGGCAAATCTCCGCGCGGCACCATTCGCCTCAACGCCTTTCACAAAGCCAATCAAGTGGTCATCGAAGTTTCCGACGATGGCCACGGTCTCGATCGCGAAAAAATCGTCCAGCGCGCCGTCGAGCGCGGCCTGGTTGCCAGCGAAGAAGCCGCCCGCCTCAACGAACACGAGGCCCTGCAACTCATCTTCAAGCCCGGCCTCACCACCGCCGACCAGGTCACTTCCATTTCCGGCCGCGGCGTCGGCATGGACGTCGTCCACACCGTCCTCGAGCGCCTGAAAGGCACCGTCGAAATCCAGACCGAGCTGGGCAAGGGCACCACATTTTCCTTGATGCTCCCTCTCACCCTCGCCAGCATCAAGGCGCTGATGTTCTACGCCAGCGGCAAACTCTACGCCGTTCCGCTTTCCGCGGTCATCGAAATTGCCCGCACCGCGGCTTCGGAAATCACGCGCGTCGAAGATCGCGAAGTCCTCCGGCTCCGCGAACAACTGCTCGCCCTCGCGCGCCTCGAATCTTCCGGCCCGGTCGCTGTCGAGCCCAAGTCCAAAAAACTCTTTGTAATCGTCATCTCCACCGGCTCGCGCAAATTCGGCCTGGTCGTGGATCGTCTCGTCGGCGAAGAAGAATTGGTGATGAAGGCTCTCGAAGACCGCACCGCCGCATCCGATCTCATCAGCGGCGCCTCCATCCTCGGCGACGGCACCGTCGTGCTCATCCTCAACGTCGCCACTGTCGTCTCCAAGATGGCCAAAGCCCCGCTCGGAGCCACCGCATGAGCGAGCGCGTCCGAGTCCTGGTCGTCGATGATTCCGCGCTCATGCGGAAGATGATCCCGCAGATACTCTCGCGCGATCCGCAGATCGAAGTCATCGGTACGGCCATGGACGGCGCTTTCGGCCTCAAGAAAATCGCCGAGCTGCGTCCGCACGTGGTCACTCTCGATCTCAATATGCCGCGCATGGATGGCGTCGAAATGCTGCGCGCCATCACCGGCAAGCATCACGTTCCGGTAATCATCGTCACCTCGCAGACCGAAGAGAGCGCTCGCTCCGCTCTCAAAGCCCTCTCTCTCGGCGCGTTCGATTTCGTGGCCAAGCCCGTGGACGCCGCTTCCGGCCGCATCGAAGCCATCGCCGAAGAATTGGCGATGAAAATCAAAGTCGCCGCCTCCACCGGCGCCCCGAAAATGATTCTCACTGTCACCACCGAACGCAAAAAAGGCGCGCGCGCCGTCCTCGAGCGCCGTTTTCCGTCGCGCGTCGTGGCTCTCGGCGTTTCCACCGGCGGCCCCGCCGCGCTCCAGTATTTGTTCTCGCAGCTTCCCGAGGATTTCCCCGGCTGTCTGCTGGTCGTCCAGCACATGCCCGAAAATTTCACCAACATGTTCGCCAAGCGCCTCGACGAAAGCTGCGCCATCGAAGTCAAAGAAGCCCGCTCCGGCGATCTGCTGCTCGCCGGCCGCGCGCTCATTTGTCCCGGCAATCGCCACATGAAAGTGAAGCACATGCCGCACGGCGACGTCGTGGTCCTCGATGAAATGCCGCCGGTCAACGGCCATCGCCCGTCCGTGGATGTCCTGTTCCGCTCCATGGCCCGCGAATTCGGCAAATCCGCTCTCGCCGTGATCATGACCGGCATGGGCGAAGATGGCGTCGCCGGCCTCGGCGAAATTCAAGCCGCGGGCGGCATCACTCTCGCGCAGACTTCCGATTCCTGCGTGGTCGACAGCATGCCGCGCTCCGCCGTCGAACGCGGCTTCGCCGACAAAGTGATTTCACTCTCGGCGCTTGCGGGCGTGATTCTCGCGCACTGCGCCAACGAAAAATTACCAGCAGAATTGTCTTCGGCCGGCCAGTCATCCGGCCTCGCCGAAGCAGACCGGTTTTCTCGAAGGAGATAGTCATGAGAACGTTCGAAGCACTCACGCGCAAGAAAGACAATCAGCCCGTTCGCTACTTGATCGTGGACGATTCCGTCTTCGCCCGCAAAAGCCTCGCCAAGATGGTCGAAGCTTTCGGCGGCACGGTCGCCGGCGAAGCCGGCGATGGTCTCACCGCGATTACAGAATATTCGCGGACCAATCCCGATATCGTGCTCATGGACATCACCATGCCGCAGATGGAGGGCATCGAGGCCGTCGAGCGCATCGTCCGCGAGCATCCCGACGCGCGCATCGTCATGGTCTCCTCCGTCGGCTATCAGGACAATATTCTCGCCGCACTCCAACGCGGCGCCCGCCATTTCGTCCAGAAGCCGGTGAAGCCCGACGCGCTCTACGAAATTATTCGCTACGTTCTCAGCGACGAAAACGTTACCGCCAGCGTCTAGCGAATCGCGAAAGGACATCGCCATGAAAATGGATTTGATCCAGCCGTTCATCAGCGCCGTGGACGCCGTTCTGGCGGAGACGCTGCAGTCGCCGGTCACTGTCAGCGATCTGGTGATGGAAGAAGAGGGCTATCGCAAGCGGGGCGTCGCCGCCATGATCGTCTTCAAAGGCGAAATCGAAGGCCACGTCATCCTAGATGTCGAGCCGCGCGCCGCCGTGCGCGTCGCCGGCAACATCTCCGGCGAAGAAATCGCCGAGACCGAACAAATCGTCCGCGAAACCGTCTGCGAGCTGGCCAACATGGTCATCGGCAACGCCGTCACGCTGCTCAACGATCGCGGCTTCAAATTCAAAGTCTTCCCGCCTTCGATCCACGCCGACGCACAAATCCCCAGCGCCGGCGCCGAAGTCGAAGCCATGGTCCTGGCCTTCGCCACCGAACACGGCAGCGTCTTCATCAATATCGCGCTGCACTACCTGCGCCGCCGCCAAAGCGAGCGCCGCACCGTAGCCGTAACGTAGCGCCGCCGCCGCACGTCGTCTTCGTACCGCCGGCGTCCCCGCCGGCATCTTACGAGCAAATCGTAGCCACAGCCAGCCAAACTCCCGCGGCGCAGGCCCTCTTGGTAGCGCCGGCGTCCCTGCCGGCATCTTCCGAGCAAATCGTAGCCACAGCCAGCCAAACTCCCGCGGCGCGGGTCCTCTTGGTAGCGCCGGCGTCCCTGCCGGCATCTTCCGAGCAAATCGTAGCCACAGCCAGCCAAACTCCCGCGGCGCAGGCCCTCTTCGTAGGGCCGCCGCTTGCTGCGCCCTCTGGCGAACGCAAATTAGCCACAACTCCAGAGACTCGCGCGGCGCGCGAAGCCGGATCGAAGCCGCTCTTTTTTAGTTTTTCACCACCGCACCACCGGACTTCGTCGCGCGGAAAGAATGCAGATCCCTCACTGCCTTCGG
>Ga0187780_10003971_pt1 | contig 11086 bp, 7 predicted proteins | sample 1015_Q2_SP10_20__FD_132429 | JGI IMG/M metagenome (GOLD analysis project Ga0187780, IMG submission 132429) | Tropical peat soil microbial communities from peatlands in Department of Meta, Colombia - 1015_Q2_SP10_20_MG | ecosystem: Environmental > Terrestrial > Soil > Wetlands > Peat | place...
GACGAGTTCGCGAAACACCAGCTCACTCTGCTGGGGCCAAGTCAAGCCGCTGCGCAGCTTGAAGGGAGCAAAATCTTTTCGAAGAGATTCATGGAGCGGCATGGAATTCCGACAGGCCGGGTTCACGGAATCTGCGAATCTGCAGTAGACGCGTACGCTGCGCTGAATCTCGGTCCGGGCGATTGGCCCGCGGTGATCAAAGCGGACGGGCTCTGCGCAGGCAAAGGCGTTCTGGTAGCGCAAACCCCGAGCGAGGCGAGAGCATTCATCGGGCGCGTAATGGAGAAGAGAGAGTTCGGCACGGCTGGCGCTCACGTGCTGATTGAAGAGGGACTCGTCGGCGACGAGCTTTCGTACATCATCCTGACCGATGGCACCCATTTCATCCGGATGGCTCCGGCGCGGGATCACAAGCGCGCATATGACAATGACAAAGGGCCGAACACTGGAGGGATGGGCGCGTATTCAACCGACAATATCCTGCCTGCGCCACTGGAAAAGACGATCATCGAAACGGTAGTCCAGCCAACGCTCGCCGGCCTCAGGGCAGAAGGCATACCATATCGAGGGTTTCTCTACTTCGGGCTGATGCTCACCGCCAAAGGCCCGAAAGTCCTCGAATACAATTGCCGCCTCGGTGACCCCGAAACGGAGGCAGTGCTGCTGCGAGCCGAATTCGATTTCGCGCAGGCGTGTTTGCAGGCCGCGCGCGGAGATTTGGGAGCATTCACCGCAAGATGGTCCGCGAAGCCGAGCGTCTGCGTCGTGATCGCGTCGAAGGGCTATCCGGGCGATCCCCAGACGGGCGTCGCGATTGAAGGGCTCGACGACGCGTCGAAAGTGCCCGGCGCAGTGGTCTTTCACGCCGGCACGCGGCGCGAGGGCGGCAAGTTTTACACGAACGGCGGCAGGGTGCTTGTGGTAAGCGCGACTGACAGCGACCTTGCAGGCGCATGTGATGCTGCATACGAAGCGGTCGGGCGTATTAGGATTGCAGGTGCGCACTATCGCAAAGATATCGGCTACGTAAATATGGAGCGACGCGCAGCGGAGGCGCCGAAGGGCTGAACGCAGAAATGAAGGAGAAACAGCGAGTGACGACCGGTGGAAAAGCGACGGTGGGAATCGTGATGGGGTCTGATTCAGATTACCCCGTGATGAGCGAGTGTTCGAAGATGCTCGAAAAATTCGGCATCAGCTACGAAATCGAGGTCCTTTCGGCGCACCGCACTCCTGCCCGCGCCCATGAATACGCCACGACCGCTGCAAGCCGCGGATTGAAGGTTGTGATCGCTGCGGCTGGGGCGGCGGCGCATCTCGCGGGAGTGATGGCAGCGAGCACGACGCTACCTGTGATCGGCGTGCCCATGGCAACGAGCAGCCTGAATGGCCTCGATGCGCTGCTTGCGACAGTACAGATGCCGAGCGGCATTCCGGTAGGCACCATGGCAATCGACAAGGCGGGCGCGACGAACGCGGCCATTTTTGCGGCGGAAATTCTCGCGTTATCCGATCCCAAAATCGCGCGCAAGCTCACCGCGCACAAGGAAGACCTGGCGCGCGGCGTGGCTGAAAAGAATGCCCGTCTGCAAAAGCAGCTTTCCGAGAAGAAGTAGCCCGACTCTCCGTTTCCAGGTAGCGCAGCGCTAGTCAACTATTGCGGCGGTTTCACTAGCGTAGGCGCGTCTGCTGGCCGGTTCCGCTGCTGGATGGCTGTTTTGGGTTCGGGCGGCGGCGGTAGAATCCACGCGAATCCCGTTTCCGAGCTGATGCTTGCCATCGTTTCGCGCGCGTGCGCCGGCGCGATTGCATCCAGTGCGGCCCGCAGGAATTGCGTCGCGTCCGCTGCGGGGATCTTACCGCTGTCTCCCTGAAGAAAGTGGCTCACAACATCAGCCATCTTCGGATCCGATGCGATCAGCTTTTCGAGCCGCGGATCCTTCTTGCGCAGCAGGTCCAATAGCGTGGGCGAAGGATCGTCCGGCGGGTAGGAGAACTCGACGAGCGTGCGCGGCTGCCCCTTTTCCGGCGGCCAAAACTGCAGGTAGGTAGGACGAAGTACACGCGTAGTCCAGTAATCGGTTTCCTGTTCTTCCTGCTTGATCCGGTAGGAAAGCTGCCAGACGTCCGGCCCGTACCCCGGCAAGTAGTTCACCAGGATGACTTCGGCGAGGGGCTCGTTGTCCGGCATGTCCACCTTGCCGTGAAGCCCTTGCGCAACCTGATTGAGGCGTTCGAGGACTCCTTGCCCGACGGATTCAATGTCCACAGCTTCGTCGCCGCCCTGCGTTGTTCCGAGATGCGGCACCCCGGCAACAAGATGGCCGCGCAAGCGGGGAAGTTCCTCATCGAGCCGTGCAAGCTGCTCCTGCGTAGAAGGCGAAGACCATTGCACGGCGCCAAATACAACGCCAAGGCGATCGGAGGCAAGAGGCACCGGCACGGGAAGCCGCGTCTCCGCTTCAATGGGATTCTCGACCGTGCCGACGAGAATCGTGCCTTTCACCACGGCAATCACCACGCGCCCCGCGGCCAGATTCGCGACGGTTTCCTCGCCTGGTGTATCGGACTCCTGCGCGAGCAAGATGCGCGCGTGCGCGGATAGGCTGGCGACCAGAATCGCCGAAAGCATTCCGGCAAGAATGGCTGGGCGCCGCGTTATTTCAAAGAAGCGTCTCATCTGATACCAGATTAACGCGAGTAGGGGTTGTTCGGCACGTGTGTGCAGAGCCGCGCCATATCTAGTAAAATGGCGCGAAGTTTTTAGATCATCCAGCAGGCGGACATGGGCATTCTAAGCGCATTGAGGGGCGGGGGGCTGCGCTCCCCGAAGAGCATCCGGCATAAGGGTAAGTCGGTTCCCGATATTCTGGCTGAGCACGCTCGGTTCGTTCGTGGCGAAGAGGGCGGCGTCCGCGCCGACTTTTCAGGGGCGGACCTCGCGCGCGTGAACTTCGAGCGAGCCGAACTCGCCTACGTGGTTTTTCGCGGGGCAAATCTCGAGGGCGCGAACATGAAGGAAGCAAAGCTGAGCTTCGCCGATCTGAGCGAGGCGCGTTTGTGCGGAGCGGATTTGCGAAAAGCCGATCTAACCGAAACAAATCTCCAGAAAGCGAATCTGACCGGGGCGCAGGTCGGCGGAGCCGAGCTTTTCCGCGCGAACCTGCGCGGCGCCGTGCTTCGAGACGCCGATTTTGGCGTCGCGAATTTCCGCGATGCGGACGTTGACGGCGCGGACTTCCGGGGCGCGAACATGAAGGCAACCATTCTGCGCGAAACCAAACTCGACGGCGCGAATCTGACGGGCGTAGACCTCTCTACGGCTCTCCTTCCACGCGGCTACCAGCCGAACAGCTCAGGAAAGAACTAAGGCGCGAAACGCATGTCCAACCTGCCGTGGATTTCCGTAGAAGATTTCAAGGCCGGCACCGGCTGGGTGCATCCCTCGCAAAGCGAGGCTCGTGCGCGTTTCTGCTGCGAGCAACTTGAGCGCGGGCAAATACTCTTCTTTCGCGAACTCCCCTATCAGCTTCCCGCTGAGGACCGCGATTTTCTGCTTGAGCAGAAGTGGACGGAACTGCGTCTGCACAAAAACGTGTCATACCGCCCGGGCGAAGACCTATTGCGCGGTGCTTCCGGAGATGAAGCCACCGTCGAAAGGCTGCATTCAATCCTTCGGAATTACAGCGCACAAGTGACCAGCTTCACTGCCAAGCTGCTCGCCCCCTACGCCGGAAAGTGGATCATCGACTTTGCAAGTTTCCGGCCGCTCGAAGAGGCAGGACGAGACCTGCCGCTTCACAAGCGCAACGACCTGCTGCACGTAGACGCGTTTCCGAGCCGACCCACCCGCGGCGGGCGAATCTTGCGCGTGTTCACGAACCTGAATCCGACGAAGCCGCGGGTCTGGCAGGTGATGCAGAATTTCGAATCTCTCGCCAAAGAACACGCGGAGGGCACGGGGCTTCGCAAGATCGCGCAGGAATCCGTCACAAGCCGGACCGTGCAGGGCTGGATCGAAAGGCTGGGATTCCGAAGCAGCGGACGCACGCCCTATGACATGTTCATGCTGCGCTTCCACGACTACCTGAAGGAAAACACGGAGTTTCAGAAGAACTGCCCGAAAATCCGGCTGGAGTTCCCGCCCCTTTCGACTTGGCTTGTCTACACGGACGGCGTGGCCCACGCGGTGATGTCAGGGCAGTACGCGCTCGAGCAGACCTTCCTCATTCCGCCGAAGGCGCTCGTCGCGCCAGAGACAGCCCCGTACAAAGTCCTCGAAAAGATTGCAGGGCACTCGCTCGTTTCCTAGCGCAAATCTCCGAACGGAATTCTACGAAGCAGGAAGCTACTTCCCGGCGGGGAATCCGGCAGGCTCGTCGGCGGGATAGTCGAAACCCGCTCCGCGGGGGGCGCCGGGGCGGCGGCGAGTTTCGATGCCGAGGCGCTTGATCTTCTGGTTGAGCGTCGAGAGCGGAATCTGGAAGCGCTCGGCGGCTTCGGTCTGGTTCCAGTTGGTGCGCTCGAGCATGTCGATGATGATGCGGCGTTCCACTTCTTCGAGGATCTCAAAAAGCGAAGGAGGAGGCGCGGAGCTGCGCGCTCCGACTTCTCCGGGCAATGGCGGCAGGAATTCAGCAAGTTGCAGGCGCACTCCCTTGACGATTTCCCGTGTGCGGACGCTTTCCGGCAGCAGATCGATATCGAGCGATTCCTGGGTTGAAAGCACTACAGCGCGCTCCACCACGTTTTCGAGCTCACGCACGTTTCCCGGCCAATCGTAGTCCATCAGCAGCTTCATCGCGCCGTGCGTGAAACCGCGCGGCGGCTTGCCGTTTTCGCGGCAGAACTGCTCGACAAAGCGGTCAACGAGAAGCGGGATATCTTCCTTTCGCTCGCGGAGCGGAGGAAGCTGCAGCGATATCACGTTCAAGCGGTGGTACAAGTCTTCGCGGAAGCGGCCCTCGCGGACAAGTTTCTTGAGGTCCTCGTTGGAGGCGGCGACGATGCGCACGTCCACTTTGATCGTCTCCGTGCCGCCCAGGCGCATGAACTCGCGCTCCTGAATTACGCGCAGGAGCTTGGCCTGCGTCTCGTGACTCACCGTGGAGATTTCGTCGAAGAAAATCGTTCCCCCATCGGCGACCTCGAAGAGGCCCTTTTTGGAGGCAATCGCGCTGGTAAATGCGCCCTTCACATGGCCGAATAGCTGGGATTCGAGCAGGTCCACCGGAATCGATCCGGTGTTTACGGGAACAAAAGCCTTGTCCGCCCGTGGCGAAGCCCCATGAATGGCCTTGGCGATCAACTCTTTTCCGGTGCCGCTCTCTCCGTAAATCAGGACGGTGGAGCGTGAAGGCGCGACCTGCGCCACGAGATCGAAAACTGCCAGCATCTTCTCGCTCTTGCCCACAATGTTCGGGAAGTTGTACCGCTGCTTGAGGGCACGCTTCAGCTGAACATTTTCCTCGCGCAGGCGGCGGCCCTCGATGGCGAGTGAAACCTGGGTGATCAGCTCATCGTTCGACCAGGGCTTCGTGATGTAGTCCTGCGCGCCGCTCTTGAATGCCGCGCGCGCCATGTCGATCGAGCCATACGCTGTGATCAGAATGATCGCGAGATGCGGATCGCGCCGCTTGATTTCGCGCAGCATGTCGAGGCCATTCCGGTCTGGCAGGCTCACATCGAGCAGCAGAAGGTCGAATGGACGCTCCTCGAGGCGGAGCAAGCCTGCCTCGCCCGTTTCCGCCAGGGTAACTTCGAAGCCCTCGGAAGTGAGCAGAGCTTCAAGCCCTTCGCGGATCTCCATTTCGTCATCGACAACGAGAATCGATCCTCTAGGCATGGACCGCTTTCCTGGCGACGGGGAATTCGAGGCGGAAGGACGTGCCCTTGCCCGGTGTGGACCGCACATCGACTTTGCCTGCGTGTTCCTTGATGATGCCGTAGCTCACTGAGAGTCCGAGACCCGTTCCCCGGCCAGAAGACTTCGTCGTAAAGAACGGATCGAAAATGCGATGAATGTGCTCCGGCGGGATGCCCGAGCCGGTGTCGGCCACTTCCACTTCCACCGAACCATTGTGCGCGCCGGTGCGAACTTCGAGCATGCCGCCACCCGGCATCGCGTCTCGCGCATTCATGAAAAGATTCAGGAATACCTGCTGCAGGCGCGTTGTCGATCCCAGAACGAGCGGCAAATTGTCGGCGTAGTTGCGGACGACATTCACGCGTGCCGTTTTGAAAGGATGCTGCACCAGTGTGAGCGTCTCTTCGAGCACTGAATTCAGATCAACCTCAACGGCCTCAGCGCCGCCGGTCCGCGAGAAATTCAGCAGATTGTTGACGATTTCACTCGCGCGGAACGTCTGCTTCACGATGCGCTCGATTGTCTTTTGCCGGGGATCGTCCGCCGGAATCTGTTTGGCGAGCATTTGAATGTAATTCGAGATCACGGCCAGCGGGGTGTTCACTTCATGCGCCACACCAGCAGCCAGCAAGCCAAGCGACGTCAGTTTTTCGGTTTGCACCAACTGGTCTTCGAGCCGCACCCGCTGCGTGATGTCGTCAAGCAGAACCAGCCGGCCGAGGCGAGCGCCATCCTTGCCGAGCAAGGGAGCGATCGAAACGTTCACGACCAAGTGCCGGTTGTTCCGCGTATTCAGATGGAACCTGTAGATGCCGGACACATGATCGCTTCCGGCGCGAGCTGCGAGTTCGGCAGACAAATCGTGCGGGAGCACTTCGTCAATCTTGTGCTCGATCGCTTCGGCACGCGGAATCTGCAGCAGCTCTTCGAGCTGTGGATTCCAGGACTCGATGCAGTCATCAAGGTCGGCCGTCAGGACGCCGATGCGCAGCGACTCGACGATATTCTCGCTGAAGTCCTTGAGGCGCTCGACCTGAATAGCCTTCTGTTCAAGCGACTGATAGAGCCGGGCGTTCTCGACCGCGATGGCCACGTAGCCGGCGATCGTGGAAAGCAGCTCGAGGTCCTCGCTCGAAAGATAGTCGCCGTCAACCGTCTTGCCGAGGCCGAGAACCGCGGCGGTGCGGTCGCGGAAGCGGCAAGCGATGAAATAGTTCAAGCCCAAGTCGTCGAGCGTGCGGCGGACAGACTCGCTTTCGTCGCTTGCGGCGCGCGCGGATTCGAAGAAGAGGCACCCGCCCTGCGCAAGCGCGAGGCGAGGAGGGTTGAGGAAACTGAGGTCGAGCGGGCCCTCCGGATGCACGCCCATCGAGCGTGAAAGAACGAAACGGCCCGGTTGCGCCGGGTCTTCGAGGAAGACGGCGGTGCGGTCGACAAGAAGCGTCTGCGAGATGCGATCGAGCACCGATGCAAGCAGGGGCTCGAGGCGAACCTCGTTCGTCAGTGTGCGCCCGAATTCAATCAGCGTGCGGCGATAGTCCAGGCGGTCGCGATAAAAGAAATGATCGAGGCGCGCCTGCACCCAATCGCGCAGCGGCTGAAAGAGAAACGCGGCAACGACGATGGCGATCACAGCCCCGACGGGGCCGCTCGGCAGCGCCGTATGCGAGAGTTCGCCGATCAGCGCGATCGCAGAAAAGTAGATTGTGACGACGCCGGCCGTCGCGAACGTATAGGCCAAACCGCGCTTGAATATGATGTCCACGTCCATCAGGCGGTAGCGGATGATGGCGTAGCCGAAGCAGAGCGGAATCAGTGCCAGCGAGAAGACGGAAAACCTGGTCCATGAGGGCAGCACTGAGGCGAAAAAGAACGGCAGGATGTAAAACAGGAAAAACGGGACGATTCCGGCGAGCGTCCCGCCCGTCACCCATTTCAACTGCTGGCGCAGCACTCCGCTCGGCGCGCGGAAGAAACTTGAAAGAAAAATTCCTGACGCGAGAAGGAAATAGGCGCCGAGATAAAGCAATTCGATCTGGTCAAGAAACTGTCGGCTGCTGATGGATGGTACGAAGGCTAGAGTGCCCGTCGCTACGAATGCATGCAGCGCCAGCAAGGCCACTGGAATGCCGTAAACCGCGGTGAGCTTCGGCCACAGCGCCCGTCGGCGCTCGGGAAACACGAGCGCGAAGTGCACCAGCAAGGCCGGCTGCAAGAGCAGCGCAACCACGTTGCCCCAATAGATCGTCCAGTCGAACGAGTTCAGCTTGCCACTGTAGTGAAAGCTGTACAGGATGAAAGAGACGAGGCAGAAGACATAGAAATGTACGGCGCGAGGCGCATTCCACCGGCGCACGAAAATAAAAAGCCCGATGAAGAGATAGAGAAGCGCCGTTACCCTCAGGTAGTTCTCAAGCGACCCGGAGTTGTCCTGCGGCACCGTGATCAGCGGAATGTCAAGCGACTCGCCGTCCCGGCGGATTCCGTAGTGGACTTCCGTCCAAGGCCCTGCATGCCATAAGACGCGGGTAACGTCCGTGGCGCGCGCAATCGCCAAGCCACGCACGGACTGCACGGAATCACCCTGCTGAATTCCCGCCTTATCGGCCGGGGAGCCTGCCATCACATGCCACGCCACAACACCCTGCGGCGTGTCCATCCAGGTGACGCCATCGTCTGGAAGGACGAACCGGGAACGCTGCTGGAAATTCAGGCCCGCGAAAATGATCGCAGCCAGCGTGAGAAGGGCAAGGACAACTGCCCCGAGGCGCGTTCGCAGGTGGTCGTTCATCAGAAAATCCAGTGGTCCCTAATCCACCCTAAGTGCTCTGCTGCTCCATGCTAGCACGTAAGCTTCCAGTAAACCAGTGACTGTCTTCCGCGTAAGTGCAACCATTTCTTATTGTTACGGAAAAAGATCGCCCCCTGTCCCGACAGATATTCCATTTATGGAAACAATGTTTTGGATTCTGGAATCAGTGAGAAAGTGGCTTAGAACTGCAGACTTAACCCACCTCGGAAGAAGCGGTACGACGGGACCAATATTACACCGCCGTCAGTCGTCGCGACGGTGACGTAGCCCTGTGCGAGAAGGTTCCCGACATCCGCTTGAACCTCCACATGGCAAGGCAGCACGCCGGGCAGAAGGGGTTGCCGCACTTCCAAGCCTAGATAGGGATCAACGTGGTAAAGAGATTCGCCGTAGGGATCGACGCGTGAAACCGTAGTCCCGCTGAGCCACTTGTAGCTGGCGCTCACTTTCGTACCCAGGTGTGGCACGGTCGTGGTGACGCGAGCCGCAACGCTGTGGCGGTTACGTGTTTCGAGTTCTTCGCGCAACACACTGGCCGATTCACCATCTGGAGTAAGGGCGCCGGCATAGGCGTAGATGATCGTCGCACTTAGGTCGTCGTTGAACTTCTGGCGGTAAGCCACGCGCGCACCGGTCGAACTCGAATCCCCGCCGTCATAGGCGAACGCCTGAGAGAAGTAATCCTGCAGGAAATCGGCGTTCCCTGCTCCGCCATGCCCGATCACGGCTGTGTGAGTCGAGAGGTCGTGGAAAAGGGCGGCGCTCAGATCAGCATGCCTGCCAAGAGTGTGATCGACGGCAATTTCCTCATGCAGCCCGTTTTCAAACACGGGCCGCCCGTCGCGAACCAACAGGGTCGGCAGCGCGTCGAGAGTGGCGAGGGCTGATTCGAGAGATCCCTCCGAAGTCTGGCCATTCTGCCAGGGGCGGGCTGCCACCGTCAGTGAGGTCTCCCAGCCGGGAGCAGCGCGAAAAACTACTTCCCCCCTCGGACGAAGGGCTGCCGTCGTGCCGTTGAGATCGGCCATCAGGTATTCGGCGCCGTAACGGACGGTCACCGCGTTGCTCAGGCTGAACTCACCGTCGTGAGACATGCGGACTCCGCGAAACTCCGGCCCGCCGGGGCCGAGACGCGAATCGCGCACTAGAACCGTCGTGACCGGACCAACGCCTTCTTGTCCGGAGGGGAACCATTCACCCGCCAAACCGATTGCCGACGCAGCGTCTTCGTAACTGAACTGCCCGGCCATCAAAACCTGTCCCATCGAGCCCGCGCCAAGATCGTAAACAAAAGCAGTAGCCGGTGAATCCGCTGCGGCGGAGATAGAGCCCGGCCGGGCAGCGCCCGAGGTGAGATCGAGCAGGCCGTGCGTGGACCCGGCCTGCGAGTCATCCGAGGAACTCTGCGCGACGCTGACCGAACTATCCTGCCATCGCAAGATGGTGCGATTCGCCGCCGATGCTCTCAACACCCATGTCCAGTCGTCCGCCGCGACCGATTGATTGGCCGGGCGGCGCAGCTTTTCGAACGAAGACAAAGCCGAGCCAAGAACGACTTGAAGCAACGCGGCATGATCGCCGTCGATCTGAATGTGCTGATCGAGTGCGGGGAGAAATCCAGCCAGTGTGACTTTGACGGAATACAAGCCGACCGGCAGCGCGGAGGTCGAAAAACGGCCGTGATCGTTCGTGAGCAACTGGATCGTGAATGCATTCAGCAGTTGCTCGGAGGAAACGATTACCGTCGCACCCATCTGGGGCGTGCCGAGCGGATCGACAACGATCCCGGCGATCTTGCCGTTTTCCGGCGCTGCCTGGAGCGAGAGCGCAGGCAAGCACACCAAGCACGCGAGACCCAGAATTCGAATCGCTCGACGACTCAACGCTTCACCTCCCTTGGTTGGCGCTCGCTGGCAAGGGCTTCACGGTAAAGTCCGTGGTTGGCGTAATCGTTTGTTTCGCGAGATTGTCGGTAACGGCAATTTGAAGCTTGTACTTCCCCGGAGCGAGCGACCCGAGGGTGATCGAGTTCGCGAGCGTCATCTCCTCGCCATGCTGCGGCAGCTTGTCGGCGGGGAGATCGAACTTCAGCATCGGTTCTGTGCCCTGATCTTTCAACACACGGTATTCGACCGACGCATCCGCGCGGTGTGTCTTGTCGTCAACCTTCAGGTTATAGACCTGCAGGAAGACTCCCATCTGATCGCTCGGTGAGAAGGCTTGATCGAGCTTGGGCCGCACTTTCATGTCGCCGAGAACAAACTGCCCGAGTCCGATGTCCTTCGACGAGACCGTGCGAATATCGTCTGCAAGAATCAGCGAGCTGGAGCTGAGCTGGTCGTCCTCGAAACGAGGGACGGGCAGCCGCGTATTCACCACGCCTACGTTGCCGCTGTTCACGTCTTTGA